>OFGR01000040.1_pt1 | contig 120138 bp, 98 predicted proteins | sample 1521811 | NCBI WGS metagenome assembly OFGR01 (sample SAMEA3504098, study PRJEB24116) | mouse gut metagenome | biome: mouse gut; feature: mouse-associated habitat; material: faeces | place: Denmark | collected 2011 | reverse complement strand
TTTTTCGGATCAGCGAAAAACTCCTCAATGGAGAACAGGGCCTTGCCCTAACAAATAAAGCCGCATAACGATAGCGTTTATGCGGCTTTTCAATACTTTAAATATTCACTTGTATTTGAACTTCTTATCTTCAAAGAGCAATATCTAGTTGTGTGTGCATCGCTGCCGCAGGTTGTTTTGAGTTAACCATAAATACTGTACGTGCACTATTGCGGTAAACTGCTGCATCACTTATCACCCTCGTTAAATCTGAGATTTTTCTGGATAGTCTCGTACAGTGATCCATCGTAACAGTGACGCCAGACCCATTCAACTTCTCAAGCTCAATGCTGAGTTTGTGAATCTCGGAATTAAAACTAAGTCTGTCAGAAATGGAAAAATTCCCATTAATTACCTGACTAGAAAGCCCTTCCATCTTTTTTGTCATTTCCTCAATCTCTGCTTCACTTGAAAAAATTCTGCACTTACCATCATCTTTCACTTCCTGTTTATCAGACAAACTTTTTTTCAAACCAGCTTCTGAAATAGAAAGTAAAACCGATTGATCGTCGAACTCTGTATTCTCTTCGGCTGCAGCATAGTTTACCTTCCTCGCCTGCTGTTTCGCACCATCTCCAGAACCAGAGTTCTCAATTGCAATCGCTGCCCTGTTGAGTAAGGCATTATTGGCACTTCTTACTTCCATATGTGCTCCTTTCCCTTATATACGATTATGCAAATCCCCTTTTTTCACACAATCATTCTAAGAATATAAAAAACTGAGTACGCTATCGCAATTTCCTACAAAGTAAGAAATTGAGTGCCGTGCACTCGATTTATAGCCTGCGTTATCGCATTCATTTGTATAAAAAGTTGCATTTCCACTGTGATCGTTTCCCATAAAGATATAAACGTTAATAGTTTATGGTATATATCTATGTCAACTTCCTTCTGTTATTTATATCGAACAAATTGCAAAATAATTTAGTGTATTTTCAGAATTTTTCTATATTTTCTGTTATATTTTCTGAATTGCATATTCATCTTGTTCATTTTATTATCATTTATTCTCCATCCAAAGCCTCAATCACAACACCGTGCGCAATTCCTGGGACATTTTGCCCTTCGTTAAATGAAGTTTTATTTAACAGTGCACCTGTTGGAACAAACAGAATACGCTTCCAATCTCCCATGGCTAATTTGGGCAATATATGCGCAGAAAGCACGACTGCTGAACAGCCGCAGCCGCTCCCTCCTGCGTGAACGTCCTGTTTCTCCGCATCATAAATAATCATACCACAATCATAATGCCTGTCGCTGATATCAATACTTTCTTGCTGAAGCAGTTTAAACAATGCCTCTTGTCCAACACTTCCCAAATCTCCTGTAAATATCGCATCATAATCCTGCGGTTTTCTACCAAAATCCTTCAAATTGGTCGCAATTGTCCATGCTGCTGCAGGTGCCATGGCACACCCCATATTAAAAGAATCCTTGATGCCAAAATCTTCTATTCTGCCGCCTGTAATCCCTGTAATTCCGATTTTTTTCTGATATTTTCCTTCATATTCATTTTTGATAGGTCTGCCAGATACCGATTTTCCAGATGCATTGACATTTTGTAGCAAAAACCCTGCACTACCTGTTACAGTCCATGATGCATACAAAGGTCGCTGCCCCCCATATTCTAACGGGTATCGAAATTCTTTCTGCGCACTGGCAAAATGACTTGATGTCAGGCTTATCACACGATCGGCATAACCAGCCGCGATACACATACTCCCCAGACAAAGTGACTCTCCACAAGTAGAACATGCCCCATACAGCCCAAATAATGGTATCTGATAGTCAACAAGCCCAAAGGAACTTGCGATATTTTGTCCCAGCAAATCTCCTGCATAAATATATCTGATATCCCTGGTTTCTGCTCCTGTCTTTGATAGTGTGATTGCTACTGCTTCTTTCTGAAGGGCACTTTCTGCCTTTTCCCAGGAGTCTGCGCCAAACATATCATTTTTATCATCACTTACCTTATCAAAGCTTCCCGAAAGCGGTCCTTCATCTTCCATTTGTCCAACAATGGAACCACTCCCCATAATAAGCACTGGCCTTCCATAGCTGATACTTGATGTGCCAAGGGCACTATTTTTTGCAGTATTGTTCTCCACCTGATGTCCTCCTGTTTTACCTTTATTTGATACTGTTAATTTTCCCCAAACTCCTCGGAACTATTCAATGTTTCCATTACACAGGGCTATGCAATCAAGTAGGGCGCCCGTCAACCTCTGTTGGCCTTCCCGCACGAGACATGAAAAAAGACAACAGGCAAAGCACCCGTTGTCTTTGATATGGTAAGTATTTTAGAAACTGAAATTTGTCATGAAAGCCAATAAAACTTTCCATCTAAATCACTCGAATTCTATTATTACCTTGAGGCATACTTTTCACTTTGTTCCTTGATAAGTTCCAAGTCCTCAAAGTAATCAATTTTCATAGCATGTTTTACCTCTGACAATGTCTGAGCTGCTACCTGTCTTGCCGTCTCAGAACCCTTTTTGAGGATATTGTAGATTTCAGGAATATCTTTTTCAAACATAGCGCGTCTCTTGCGAATCGGTTCAAGTTCCTCCTGCATTATCTCATTCAGAAATTTTTTGACCTTCATATCCCCAAGACCACCTTTGGTATAGTGCGCTTTCATCTCATCAAGATTCGCATAATCCGGGCAATAGCGTTCAAAATGCTCGTCTCGTGCAAATGCATCCAGGTACGTAAACACAGTATTTCCTTCCAGATGTCCAGGATCGCTGACTTTTAAATGCTGTGGATCTGTAAACATTCCCGTTATCTTTGTCTTTACCTCATCTGCACTGTCAGCCAGATAAATACAATTGCCCAGTGATTTGCTCATCTTTGCTTTTCCATCGGTTCCAGGAAGCCGTTTGCACGCATCTGCCTGTGGCAGCATTGCTTTTGGTTCAACCAGTACAGGATTCTCTGGCGCATATACAGCATTAAATTTGTGCACAATTTCCTTGGTCTGTTCTATCATAGGAAGCTGATCTTCTCCCACAGGCACGATATTTGCCTTGCAGAATGTAATATCTGCTGCCTGGCTGATTGGGTATGTAAAAAACCCTACTGGAATGCTTGCCTCAAAATTACGCATCTGTATTTCGTTCTTCACTGTTGGATTTCTCTGAAGTCTTGACACTGTAACCAAATCCATATAGTAGAATGTAAGTTCTGTTAATTCTGAAATCTGCGACTGAATAAACAATGTAGATTTTTCAGGGTCAAGTCCTACTGATAAGTAATCAAGCGCCACCTCTATCACATTTTGCCTTACTTTTTCAGGAGTATCAATATTGTCTGTCAGCGCCTGCGCATCTGCAATCATAATATAAATCTTGTCAAACTCACCTGAATTTTGCAGTTCTACTCGCCGTTTGAGAGATCCTGCATAATGTCCAATATGAAGTCTTCCCGTAGGTCTGTCACCTGTTAATATAATTTTGCTCATTAAAAATTGTCCACCTTTCTGCAAAATTTATATGCTTTCGTCTGAAAATCATTGATTTTCAGACGATTCCTTTCTCGTTTGCAGTCTCTAAATCTTTATAACCATAAAAATGAATGGTTTGTTCCATAATCTCCTGCGCCACATTTTGATTATTTTTTGCATGGGACACAATATATCTGCCATACAGATCCAACATTTTGTCCGAATACGTGCTCAATTCACCGCGCAGATATGTCTCATATGATGTATCATATGGCAAATCTTCTGCTGTGTGTATGATGCGGGCATTTCCTGCAAGATTGGGATATTTTTGTGCAAACTCTTCCATCCACTTAACTTGCAGCGCTGTTATCTGCTCTATAATTGCCTTCTTTTCCTCTGAAATTGCCGGAAGCCTGTCTGCAAAAAGCGCATACTCTGATGGCGCTGTTGATTCCATCATGCGGGCATATTTTTCTTCAATCATATTTCTGCCGCTTGCATAATTTTTCTTGAACTCATACAAATACTGCAGAAGCATATCTTCTGACCAAGTCATATACTGACTCATACGCATGATTTTAAATGTTGGCCAGTTGTTCTGACAGCTTGCCCTTCCGCCTTCATTTTGTACTTTGTCAAACGCCTCGAACTCCGCCTTCGCTATCGAAAGAGAAAGCGCAGTTACAATTGGTGTATTGGCTACAATCGCAGTCAAAAGCACATCACTTTTTGCAGTAAGTTCTGCTGTACAGGCATCAAGGTACAAATCACATGCGCCAACCATATTCTGCTTCTCAAGTTCATTTGCAAAAATAACCGCAAGAGATTCTACCGCAGTCGCAAGCTCTCTTTCATGTGCTTTGTCAACGGGAAGCATACCGATTTTTTCCACAAGTGACGCCACACTCTCATTGATAATGCCTTCTTCATTGATTCGCATTTCTGGATTATCCGGCATTCCTTTAAAGAGCCACTTATCATGCGGTGCATATTTTTTATTTAATAAATAGTTCAGTGTCATTGCCTGCTTCATGCATTCTGCCTTTGCAAGCTGTGCAGCTACAAACTGCCCCCGTCTTTGCATACGCGGCAGATTATATTGACCATTTTGTGAGAAAAGCGCGCAGGTCTGTGCTACTTTCCGATACCAAACCGGCTTTGGATAATATGCAAGCAGCCTGTTGCGATAGCGCGTAAAGATTCCTTCGTCATCTCTAAATACTTCACCGTTTACTGAAGCCGCAAGCGCATAGTCCTGTGTTGCAAGCCAGCATTTGATCGTATTAAAATTTTCGCCATTCAAATCCTCATTATTTTCAGCCAGTTTTCCTATCAAATCTGTGCCAAGTGTATTTTTATAAAAATCTTCAATCACCATCACGCCAGCCCTGTCTCTGCCATGGAGGGTCTCTATTCTATCAACGCCCATAAAGCTCTTTGGAAGCTCCTCATAAGCTGATTGCAATGCTGCTCCAATCTCATCGTATACCTTTTTGGTGACCCACATTTGAAACCGCGGCCCAAAATCATGATCCCGTGACTGCATGTCATCAAAGCCAAAACAATCCGATCCTTTTCCCACAAGTCCTACTGCAATCAAAGATTCATAATCCTGAAATTTCTCAGAAATCATGGGCTTTCCGTATTCCTCATAATATCGGCGGCACAAATCAAGACCTGAGATATCCGGGGTAAGGTCCTCAAAAACCTCCTCTTCTACCATATCTATTTCTTCAGCATCTGTACCCGATTCTTCTGTTTGATTGGCGGTTTCGTCCTCAGTTATCGCAATTTCATCGACTTGTGTCTCTTCTTTAGAGTCGGTGTCCTCTTGAGACTGCACTTCCTCCTCAAAATCTGTCTCGCGCTCTTCCTGTGCGTCTTCGCCCGAATCGCTCTCCTCTTCTGCTTCCTCCTCAGAATTGCTTTCGTCCTCTGATTCCAGGATATCGTCTGGTTCACTTTCCTCTTCTAGTTCTTCGTCCGAATTGCTTTCGTCTTCTGTTTCCAACATTTCGTCTGAATCGCTTTCCTCTTCTGCTTCTTTTCCAGAATTGCTTTCGTCCTCTGTATCAGACACCTCCAACGCATCTGAATCTTCTGCCTGCTCTGGCTGTGTATCCGCATTTATTTTCTTTCTGATAATTTCAATATTTTCGCTAAGACGCTGATATTGAATATTTTCTGCCCCTAAATATTTTGCTACGCATTCTCTGCTTTTTTCCATGCACTCAAGTGCGTTCTCATAGTCTTTATCCATAAAATAAAGGCTTCCAAGCGCTGATAATGCGGCGCTATAATGTGCATCATCCACCCCTATTTCCTCAAAAATACGGATCGATTCTTCAGCCCTTGCCTTTGCCTCATCGTCTTGCCCAAGCTCGATACAAGTATTCGCCAAGTTTGCCTGTGTCACTGCCACCTCAAACTGTTTGTCTGGTTTATGATTCACAATATATAATGCATTTTCAAGCTGTTCCTTAGCTGACTCATAATCTCCCATTTCCTGATACAGCAAGCTGAGATTATTATACAACCCTGCAAAATAAATATCATCTTCTTTCAAAAGCGCCACATAGATTGGCCGCACCCGATTATACAGCTCTAACGACTCTTGCAGATGTCCAGCCGCACGATGCGCAGTAGCAGCATTCAAGAGCGTTGTAGCATAGGGAAGTGTATTCTGAATCCCCATATGATCCATCAGTGTGATTGCTCTTCGGCAATTTTCTATTGAAAGGTCATACTGGCCTACTTCTCTGTAGAACCCAATACATTCATTGTAGAGCGTCAGCATGATATCCTGTGCTCCCTCTGCACGCGCCTGTGCGATATGCGACTCCAAAAATTGTGGAATCTCACTGATTTTCTCTTGTACAAAAAGCTCATCCAGCTCTCCCATCACCTGATTCAAGTCCATTTCAGATTTCCCTCCGTTTCATTTTATACTACGACTCCTTCTTTATAATATCCACTGTATGCGCACCGGCGCCAATTAAATCAGCGCGCTCACAAGTCGCAAGCTGATATTGTATAAATGCTTCAAACTCTTTATCACTAAGCTGATTCAAAAATGGCCTCATATAGTTCGCGGGGCCATCTGGAGATATTATTTTTATCCGAGAAAGTCCCTCTGCTTCGTTGAGTGCGTCAATATCTTCTATTCGCATATAATCATACAGCCTTTCCGGCGAAGAAACTGTCTTGAAACTTTCGGTAAAACAATTTTCTTCCAAACATGCAAGCACATGTCTTTCCTTAAAACCATATGTGATAACGCTGTACTCATTCATACAGTACGCAGCAAGAATTACCCCTCCTGGTTTTGTGACGCGTTTTGCCTCCCTAAGTGCCTTTCTTTTGTCCTCAAATGCAAAAAGATGATACATTGGCCCAAACAAAAGCGTCACATCAAAAGTATTGTCTTTTAATTTTCTTAGATTCATCGCATTGCCCTGAAATGCTTTCACACTGCTTGCTTTTTGTTTCAAAATACCAAGATTATACTTCACAAGCTCTACCGCAGTGACATCATATCCCTCATTTGCCAGAGCCACACTATAGCGTCCCGTTCCTGCACCAATGTCCAGTACTTTGATTTGGCTTTTGATATCTGGATTCTCTTTATGAATCAAGACATCATCTCCCTCCATTTTTGCTGCTGCCTCGTCAAGATACTGATGAATATACTTCATCGAAACTTGGTATTCAACCTGTCCATGACGGGAATTAAGCCTTTTCTCTTCATTAAACTTATTGTAATATTCCTCAAGCTCTGTCATCTATGCAATTAGTACCTCCATTTTTTTCTGCATCCATGTTATAATCGGACCCAGAAAAAATGCCACCAGAATTGTCACAATCCCAACGTCTCCGCCAAGCACAAAGCCAATTACCATAAAACTGATATCCCATATCATGCGCAACGCCTTAAAACTGATCTTTTTGACATGTGCTGATATGATAAATGGAAGAGCATCATATGGCGAGGAGCCAAGACCAGCACACATGTATGCTGCCGCCCCCAGCAAAAATATTAAAACGGTTGGTATCAGCAAAAGATATCGGACTGCTGCCAGTTCAAAAAAACCTGCCGGAAGCAGCACCGACCATATCCATTTAAACAAATCAGAAATATATCCTACAAAAAACATATTTCCTATCGTTCCAAAACTAATCATACTAAGATCATATTTTATAACAATCAAAAATGTCACAATATGACACAAAAGCTGACAAGTGCCGAAACTAAGCGGCACATAATTTGTTATTCCCTGCGTAAAACAGGAACAGGGATCTGTTCCCAAATTAATCATTCGCAAAAGTGACAGTCCAATTCCCAAAATCAAAACACCAAACATCATCATAACCATACGCTTTTTAAAATGGGGCGGACGAACAAAGCATTTTCTATTATTAGAATTAAAATTCATAAAAATTGTGCTCCTCTGGCTTTTGTTCTTTTTCTATATCCGTCTCTTTTTTCTCTTCAATTGTGACAGGTGCCTTTGTTTCCTGTTTTGTGCGCACTTGATCGGTACGAATTTCAATAATCGGGCCTCCTGTTCCGTTGATATAATCGCCTGTAATTGTCACTTCACCAATATTTTCATCTTTTGGTATCTCGTACATGATATCAAGCATAAATTCCTCTATAATAGCCCGTAGTGCTCTCGCTCCGGTATCACGTTCCATCGCTTTTTTTGCAATTGCCTCCAACGCGCTGTCATCAAAATTCAGCTTAACCTCGTCAAGTTCCAAAAGCTTTTGATACTGTTTCAATATCGCATTTTTGGGCTCTTTTAATATTTTGATATAGCTTTCCTGCGTGAGGCTATCCATTGGACAAATAATCGGCAGACGACCGATAAACTCTGGAATCATACCAAATTTCTTCAGGTCTTCAATCAGCACCTTTTTCAGTATATTTTTTTCCTTGTCAAAAGCGTCTTTTAATTCTGCATTAAATCCAATCGAAGACTGTTTGGTAAGTCTCTGTTTAATGATTTCCTCCAAATCCGGAAAAGCACCGCCGCAAATAAACAAAATATTTCTGGTATTGATCGTTGTCAGAGGAACCATAGCATTTTTGCTGTTTGCCCCGACAGGAACTTCCACATCAGCACCTTCCAATAGCTTCAGCATTCCCTGCTGCACGGATTCCCCGCTCACATCGCGCGACGTTGTATTTTTTTTCTTGGCAATCTTGTCTATCTCATCAATGAATACAATGCCTTGTTCTGCTTTCTCCACATCATTATCAGCCGCTGCAAGCAGTTTGGAAATCACAGATTCGATATCATCTCCAATATAACCCGCTTCTGTCAGAGAAGTCGCATCTGCAATTGCGAGCGGTACGTCCAACAGCCTTGCGAGTGTTTTTACAATATAAGTCTTTCCGCAGCCTGTAGGCCCCAATAATAGAATATTAGACTTTTCAATCTCAATATCGTCCATTGTGCCTGTGGTCACACGCTTGTAATGATTGTAGACAGCCACCGATATTACCTTCTTAGCATACGCCTGTCCCACCACATAATCATCAAGCTGTGCTTTAATCTTATGCGGCGCCGGAAGGCTGTTAATATCCAATACTGCCTCTTCTTTCTTTTCCTTGGTTTTCTTCTTTTTGAGCTTCTGACGGTTGGGAATGCCTCCATCACCCTGCAAATCTGCAATATTCACAAAACTGATGTTTGGAAAACGCCGTTTACCTTCCTTATCATTTTTTTTGTCAAAATTAAGATTCGTATTGTTTAACATCCCCTGATAATCAAACTGGCTGACTGTATCCATTGTCTTATGCATACAGTCGGAACAGACTGAAATATGATTTGGCAGCTTAAACATTCTTCCCGTTTTGCTCTCAGGCCGTCTGCAAATAAAGCAGACATCTTCGTACTCGCTTTCCTTATCCTCTTCATAGGAATCTTCTGTTGGTTTGTCCATTTCTTTGTCGTTTGTATCCGATTTTGATTCGTCATCTTTTATATTCAAAATTTCAATATCCTCATTATTCTCAAAATTATGCTCTCTATCCAATAGTATGCCCTCTCTTTGATGCTGATTATTTATGTTCCAATGTGATATGCAAAATAAGTTCCTTGTACTCTCCATCTGTCTGTCTCATTAACTTTAGTTCGATCTCGGTTCCTGCTGCATAGTACGCAAGCATATTCTGCAGCTCTTCCATCTGTGAAACCTTCTCGCCGTCTATGTAAGTGATGATATCGCCCTTCACTAATCCCGCTTTTTCAGCAGCCGTATCTTCCAGAACACCTGTCACATATACTCCCTCCGGCATGTCATAACGGCTGATGGCATCTTCTGTCACATCTGTGCCTGATACCCCTAGAAATGCACGTTCACTGACAGGAACTTTCTTTTTCGTCTCCTTTAACATCAAATCATCAATAATCGGCTTTGCTGTTGATATCGGAATCGCATATCCCATCCCTTCTATCACATAATCCGCAATTTTGCTGGAATTGATGCCAACGACTTCACCATTTACATTTAGCAGCGCTCCTCCTGAATTTCCTGGATTAATTGCCGCATCTGTCTGAATCAGATATCCTTGATTGATGTCTGGATCTTCTGCAAAAATATCTCTGTTTAGCGCACTTATCACGCCTGTTGTTACAGACTGCCCATATCCCAAGGAATTGCCTATCGCGATAGCGGGTTCTCCCACCTGCAAGCGATCTGAATCGCCAAGCGCAGCTATCGCAATATAGTCCAGTGTATCATTGGTCATATCTTCCAAAAAGACCGAAACAATCGCCAGGTCATTTTCGGGCGATACCCCTTTGACATATGCAACTGCCTCTGCATCATCTATGAACTGCACATATAGATTATTGCTATCCTCTATCACATGATAATTGGTGACAATTAAAAGTTCCTCGTCGCTTTGTGACACAATGATTCCAGAACCGTTTACTTCATCGTCTACTTCCTCGTCATACCAATAATCATATGCTGTATACTCATTTGTGATAGATACGACACACGGCATCGCCGCCTGAACAACTGCTGTCACGTCCGCAACAACCGCTTTGGCTGTTCCAGCCTGCGAAATTACCTCCACATGCTTTACCTCAACAGGTGCCTTTCTGCTTTCTCTTTTGTTCTGTTCCTCAGTTCTTTCAGTCTCTGTCTCTGATGCGGACTGTTCTTCTGGTGTATTCTCCGTAGAACTTTCCGATTCTGTCGATTCTTCTGTTTCTTCTAATTCTGTATTTTCTTCTGTTTCCTTTTCCTCGTCCTTAAACCGCGGCTTCTGTTTAATATTATTCGAATCGGAATCCTTATCACTGCCATTCTGAGCACCGCCGTTTGAATATTCCTCATTTTTATTCTCTGTTTTGCTGTCAAAAATATCTTTGCTGCTTTCCTGCCCTTTTACAATCTTTTCATCGGAACTCTTTGGCTGCCCCGATGCATTCTCTGCTCCCTCGTCCACATGCACTTCTACTTTGTCGAGCCATGCAGGCACTGCATTTTTGCCGTCATTGTTTATAACCAGGTTTACAACGTAATACCCTGCAAAACAATATAATCCCGCAAATACCACGCATCCTATAACTATCATAATATTTTTAAAAATAGAGTTCTTTTTATTTCCCCCGCCTGTTCCCATATCCAAACGTCCTCCTATATTTCGTCCTCAATCAGTCTGGCTTTTACTCAACTGTGACAGATTTCGCGAGATTTCTCGGTTTATCGACATCGCAGCCCTTCCCCACAGCCACATAATATCCAAAGAGCTGTAATGGTATCATTGCCAGCGAGTTTGTAAAGTACTGATTCGTCCTCGGAATATAAATGACATAATCCGCAGCTTTCTCTATATCTGTATTTCCCTCATTTGTAACTGCGAGCACAAATGCGCCTCTTGCCTTTACCTCAACCATATTGCTGAGTGTTTTTCTAAACAGCGTATCCTGTGTGGCTACTGCTGCAACCAGCGTTCCTTCCTCTATCAAGGATATGGTTCCATGCTTTAATTCTCCTGCTGCATATGCCTCTGAATGAATATATGAAATTTCTTTCAGCTTCAGAGAACCTTCCATAGATATCGCATGGTCTATGCCTCTGCCGATAAAAAATACATCCTTTGCCCCCACATAGCGGTTTGCAAAACGCTGAATCCTTCCTTTATTGGATAGCAGCATTTCAATCTGTCCTGGAAGCCGCTTCAAGTCCTTAAGCATATTGCTAAAAGTGGAATCTTCAAGCTTTCCCCGCACTCTGCCAAATTTCATCGCAAGAAGATAAATCGCAATAAGCTGTGCACTGTAGGCTTTGGTAGTTGCTACAGCAATCTCCGGTCCCGCCCAGGTATACATGACATTGTCGGCCTCTCTTGCAATCGAGCTTCCCACAACATTGACAATACCAAGAACTTTATTTCCTAGTTTCTGTGCCTCTCTGAGCGCAGCAAGCGTATCTGCAGTTTCCCCTGACTGGCTGATGACCACCACCAACGTGCCGTCTTCAAAAATCGGGTCCCTGTAGCGGAATTCGCTTGCCAAGTCAACCTCTACCGGAATCCGGGCGATTCCCTCAATGACATATTTGGCTGTTACGCCTGCATGATATGCAGAACCGCATGCAACAATAAAAATTTTATTGAGCGCCTGAATCTCTTCATCAGACATCCCCAGTTCTTCTATCACTATATCATTGTCTTTAATCCTTGGCCGGAGTGTGTCAATGACCGTCTTTGGCTGCTCATACATCTCTTTTAACATGAAATGCTCATAACCGCCTTTTTCGGCTGCATTGGCATCCCAATCAATTGTAACAGGCTCCTTTGCAATCTCTTCCTCATCTACGGTATAAAAATGCATATGGTCAGCCCGAAGACGCACAACCTCCTGGTTTTCTATGAAATAAACGGTTCTTGTATGTTTTAAGATTGCCGGAACATCTGATGCTATAAAACATCCATCCTCATTTTGACCGACAATCAAAGGACTGTCTTTTCTGACTGCAAAAATTTGATCGGGATGATCCGCAAACAAAATCCCAAGTGCATACGAACCCTGTACGCGATGCATGACTTTTGTGATTGCCTCCAATGGATTGCCTTTGTAATAATAATCTATCAAGTGTGCAAGCACTTCTGTATCTGTATCAGACACAAACTGATAGCCCTTTGAAATCATTTTTTCTTTGAGTGGCAAATAATTTTCTATAATTCCATTGTGAACTACTGCAATTGTCTCTTCTGCATTGTAATGCGGATGCGAATTGATATCACTCGGCGCCCCATGCGTAGCCCATCTGGTATGCCCAATCCCTACTTTTCCCGGCATTGTCGCCCCGCCATGTGTCAGCTCTTCAAGTACTTTGAGCCGTCCTGCCGACTTTTTGATCTTGATTTTTTCCCCGTCAAATACAGCCATTCCTGCCGAATCATATCCTCTGTACTCTAGCTTTGCCAACCCGTCTAATATGACAGGTGCCGCCTTGCGATTCCCTATATAACCCACTATTCCACACATATTCTCAATTCCTGCTCCTTCCAGACAAATCCTCTTATAATTCCCAATATACCTTGTTAGAGCTGCACCACCTTACTATATTATATGGCAGGTTCCTGTAATGTTTTCCAAGCTGATAACCAATCAGTTTAAATCCACTTGACAAAATCAAATACGGAATCAACTTTCTCTCTCTTATCCTGCCCAAATGTTTGATCGTATCTTTCACAAGCTTCATTCCCTCACTCTCAGAGGAAACCACCTCAAATACCTCTGGGTGGTCCGCCTGTGACACTCCCAAATCAAAATTTCTGTGAAACTGCTGTGCGCAAGTAAAATTATGTGAATGTTCCACAAGCGCCTCCGCTGCATACGCGATACGATATCCAGCATTCACTGCATGTCCGGCATAAATCATATCTTCGTTAAAGATTGCCTTTTTCACAAATCCACCTATATTCTCATAAATTTCCCTGTTATACGCAGCACATACATTTGAACAAAAAAATGTCTTTATCCCTAGTGTATCCACATCTGCAAGCGATTTTATCATAGAATTATCCGGATAGTTGAAGCTTCTTGTATACTTTTCTATCTCGCGGCAATCAGGCCGCGGAAGCTGCCGTGCATAGGCAACTGCAATATCCTCGCGCTGCGTCAGAGCTCTCACTATCTTTTCTATCAAAAACCTGTCTTTTGGAATTGCATCATGCGTCATGCAAACAAACAGATCCGCCTTTGAATACTGAACTGCTTTTGCTCTGGTTCTGCCATGATCAAATTCCTTTGCAGAAAGATGATGAACTTCTATATTTCTGTATCGTTCCAGAAAACCTGTTCCGTAAAAAATCTCATTAAAGTATCGTTCTTCCGTATTCATCATAATTAGTTTGTGTATGGGATGTGTCTGCTCCTCCAATGCCTTTATCAGTTCAAATATCTGCTTTCCTGGCTTGTAAGTCAGCAATATAACATCAACACTGTATTGCATATCTACCTCCATGGTACTTTTTGATCCGTCCGCAATGGCAAAAAGGGATCGGTGCTGCGATCCCTTATTGGCTCCTTTATTCCCCACTATAGCTTACTTTTGTATCAGCCGATATCTTCTGACTGCATTTTTTAACTGTTTCTGATGGTTCATAGCCCTGTTCATCAAACAGAAATTCATGCAGCAGCGAAACATTCTTTGTAAGGTCTACAGGAATTACGACACTAGCCTTTCCTACACGTCCAGTCTGTACATATCCTTCGAATGGGAAGCCAGTTGTCTCACCAACCTCATATTTTGCAATCCCTGATAATAAACTTAAAATTTCAGACAGTTCCAGCGAAGTTGCTATCTCATCAAATACAGCCTCTGTAATCTTATTTAAGGTGTCTGGATTCAAGGTAATAGCCTTCTTTGCAACCTGTGTCAAAACTGTTCTCTGTCTTGCAGTACGTTCAAAATCTCCATTTCCTACATATCGTATTCGGGCATATGCAGTTGCCTGAAGACCATTGAGTGTCTGCATACCTGATCTTGTAACGGGTGTATAATCTACACCGATTGTTGCCTCAAAATTTTCATCTCCATTGGCATTGACGGTGCCCGTCTTTCTGCCTGACATAGAGATCTGATAATTATTCAGATCTTTGATTTCTGCTTCTTTGACATCAATCTCCACGCCTCCAACTGCATCAATCACGTCAATCAAGCCATCGAATCCAACAGTCACAAAATCTGTGATATCCATATCAAGGTTCATATTCAGCATACTTAGCGCCTGCTGCGGCCCTCCCTTGGCATAGGCAGCATTTGCCTTACTATAGCTATCGGTACTTAAATTCAGCCATGTATCACGATAGACCGATATCAACTTTACCTCATTGGTATCAAGGTTTATAGATGCAATCATAATGGTATCGGTACGGGTGCTTTTCTCAAGCTGTTTCGAGCGGGAATCCACACCAAAAAGTGCGATATTCCTATAGCCCTTCATACTGCTTGTTCCTTCTTCAATCTTCTGTTGCACTTCTTTGTTGATTCCAATATCCTTGTCATCAATTTTAACAAGTTCAATTCTCTTTGCCTTATTGACAAACCACAAAGACGCTACCAGTATCAGCAGCAGGAAAATTTCCACAATAAACAAAACAATCTTTTTTCTCTTCTTCTTTGCAGCCTGCTGTGGTGTCAGCGGTCTTTTTGAACCCTTTCTTGGTTTCTGGCCTTTCCCGTTTGAACCAGAAGAAGGTCTTCCTGCTGGTCTTGGCTGTCCTCCCTGCGATGGTCTCCTTGGCTGTCCTGCCGCGCCTCCTCCTGCTCCCTGGGACGGTCTTCTTGACGGTCCTGTTGGTCTTGGCTGTCCTCCTTGGGACGGTCTTCTTGGCTGCCCTGTTGGTCTTGGCTGTCCTCCTTGTGATGGTCTTCTTGGCTGTCCTGTCTGCTCTCCCCGCACAGGACGTCTCATCTGACCGCCTTCACTGTTTGAAACCCTTCGTACATTTTTTCTTTGTTCATTATCATTATAATCCTGCATTTTATTTACACTCCTATTTTCTAATAGGCATTTTTATTGATAAAGCCCTTAAAGAAGGTAAGGAATAAGATTTTAAAGTCAAATACCATTGACCAGTTTTCAATGTAGTAAAGATCGTACTCTATTCTTTTTTTAATAGAAGTATCTCCTCTATATCCGTTTACCTGCGCCCAGCCTGTGATGCCTGGCCGCACTTGATGCTTTATCATATACCTTGGTATTTCCTCTTTAAATTTTTCTACAAAAAGAGGTCTTTCCGGACGTGGGCCAATCAGACTCATATCGCCCTTTAACACATTGAACAATTGCGGAAGTTCATCTATACTTGTCTTTCTAAGAATCCTGCCTACCCTTGTCACTCTCGGATCATTTTTTGTCGTCCAGCCCTTTTTTTCTTCTGCGTCCGGCTGAACCTCCATGCTCCGAAACTTATACATTTTAAAGGGTTTATTGTGCAGTCCGACCCGCTCCTGCTTAAATATCAACGGTCCTCTGCTTGTCAGCTTCACCCCTATCACAGCCGCAAGCATAAATGGCGAGCACAGTATAATCGCAACGATGGCTCCTACCATATCAACCAGACGCTTTATCAGTTTATTGGCGGTATTGGTGAGCGGAACCCTCCTGATATTTACCACTGCAAGCCCGTCGAGGTCTTCCAGATAAGGTCTGCTTGGTATCACACTATTATAATCCGGTATAAACTTTGTGTGAACCCCTGATTTTTCACAAATATTTACAATTTTTTCAAGTCTGTCGTAGTCTGACAGCGAAAGTGTTATGCCAATCTCATCCAATCTGTTTTCTGGAAGAATGACATGCAGGTTCTCAATTTCGCCGACCACTTCAACACCTTTGTATACAGCGCCTATTGGTACACGGTCATCGAGAATTCCGCACACTTCATATCCCCATTCAGGATTTGCCTTGACTTTGTTGATATACTCCTCAGCCGCTCGTGAATAGCCCACAAGCAGAATATGCTTAATATTATAGCCTTTCTTTCGCATATGGCGGAGTCCAAAACGAACAGCCTTGCGCATGGAAGTTTCAACAACAATATTGATTCCATAAAAAACGCCAACCATTCCTCGTGAAAAGTCCGGTATATTGATGGCAAAAAGCACTACCATCACTGCCAAAAGACCTGCGGTATTTGCTTTTATAATATTAAAAACTTCATAAACTGTCTTGGCGGTACGCTTTGACGAATACATATCAAATGTATTGTACAAAATCAAGTATCCCGGTACAATGGCGACAAATGCAATAAAGTAAATTTGTATTGGCAGGATGCCGGTCCCTGGTTCTGTCTCCTTGACCAATCCGCTTAACCACAAAAACCATGAGAGCCAATAAGCTGCTGCTATAACCAGTGCATCGAGCAAAACCAGCAGTTTGTTAAAGTACTTCTGATTATCTCTTATCAATTGTCCCACCCTTATTCCATAAGGAAATTTTCCGTATTGTGCCACTATCTTCCAAGCTTTTAGATTTATTTTGGGCACATACGCTTTTTAACTCATTCCATTCTACAATATTTGAGCTAAAAGTACAACTTAAATTTTTTTTAGACTTTTTTTATCCTTTCAAATTCAGTCGAAAAGCCGTAATATATTCCTCCAAAGCAAAAACTGTATTGACACATAATTTAAAATTCGATCTGGTTTGAATTTCTGCCTATGCCTTTTTCCAGCGGGACTTGCACAGAGCTTTATGCCTTCTGTTAATCCCTGGATATAGTCCTTTCCCATCCCTTTTCTTGCAAAAAAAAGTGTTTTTATCAAAAAACCTGCTGCCAAAAATGGCAGGGTTATCAAAATCTGCAAAATCGGCATATTTTTATAAATGATATAAATACTGTTTCTTGAGGCCAAACGGGTTTTGAAACGATTGTATCTTGAACCGCTTGTGGCGCTTCCTGCATGGTATACTATAGAGTTTGCCGCAAATCTGTTTCTGTATCCATGAATTTTCGCCCGATAACCAATGTCAATATCCTCAAAATACGCGAAATGCTCAACATCAAACATTCCTACCCTGTTTTCTTCCAGCAATTCCCTTCGATAAATTGCCGCACCAGCGCAGGAAGCAAAAATTTCACAGTCACTGTTATATTGGTCAGCATCCTTTCCCTTTCCTCTCGCAAAAGCCCAGCCTAATGCACAGTAATAATCCCCCGCGTCGTCAATCCTGCTTTTGTCGTAGAGCGATACCAACTTTGCAGATGCCGAAAATAATTTTTTGCTCTTGTCCTGATCCATCACTTTCTCAAGTTCATGAACAAAAGATAAATCTGCTTGCGTGTCATTGTTCAAAAGGATTACATAGGGTGTCTGACTTGCCAGAATCCCCTGATTCACTGCATAGCTGAATCCTGTGTTCTCCTGATTGACAATCAGTTGCACCTGCGGAAATTGATCTCTTACCAATTCCATGCTCCCGTCTGTTGAGGCATTGTCCACCACAATAACAGCAATCTCTTTTGTTGTCTGTCCATACAGACTTTCCAAACATGCCTGTATATATTGGATTCCATTAAAATTTGGTATTATAACCGTTGATTTTATCATAATCCTATCCTGTTTTCGTCCAAAGCATCACTGTTCCATTTTACATTTTTCTGACACAAACTGGATCAAGCAAAAGCCTTGAACCATCTTCAATCAGTTTGCTGCAAAGCTTCCCGCCTAGCTCTGCAAGCTGTTTTCTTCCCTCCACAGTCTTATCCATATCCTTAATCCACTGCGGAAGTTCTTTTTGATCCAAATAAAACGTACTCCTGTACGGATGACCTGTCACCGTTTCATAGAGTCCCTCATACGGCTTATTCACTGCCAAATTTCTGATATCAAGCACTTGTGTATTTTGAAACAAATCCATCCGGTTCATATATCCTGCATATAAGATAGGCTGACCCTGATACATTTCAGAAACAATTCTGCCGCCTTTTACTACAAAACCGCCTACAGCCGCCAGGTCTGGTCTGTGATTTAATACACAATTTCTATAGTGTATGCGGTAAAAGCCTAAATGTTTGTTGTGGCGCACTTCTGCTTTCCATCCCATACGTGCTGCAAAGTCTATCAATGCTTTTTTCCCAGTCTCATAAGCATACATTTTGCTTTGTGGATTTTCTGCGGTAGAGTTTTCATGACAACGCCAGTGATAGAGTACTTTGGGCACATGAACAATCATTTCCTCGACATGCTTTGCTTCATTGTTTTCTTTCTCTTTCAAAAACAAACTGCTCACAATACGCAAAATTAAATCATAATCCTGGGAACCATCATATTCGCCTCTGATTCCCAGCTTTTTTATTTGCTCCGCCTGCACTACCGTAAAATGGCACACATAATTATTGGTAAACAGCAAATCCAAATTAAAATCAAGCTTGAAATGCGGATCATAGAACCGCTTTCCGGCAGCGTCACATTTGTCCTCATCTGAGTAGGCAAACACCGGATTTTTTCCAGATATTGCATGTGCCATCTCATAAAGGGCATCTTCAGTAAGGATATCATCATGGTCAAGCAGCCCATAATAATCTCCTTCTGCAAGCGCTATCGCCTGATTGGTATTTCCAGCTATCCCTTCATTTCTTTCGAGACGGATATATCGAATACGTGTATCCTGATACTGGGCCACTACATTTTTGACAACATCACTGGTGCTTCCGTCTGCAATAATCAACTCCCAGTTCTCATAGGTCTGATTCACACAACTGTCTATCAGCGCTTTCATATATTCCGGAAGTGTTTCATATGCCGGAACCAATATCGAAAATTTTATGTCTGACACACTCTTATCGTTTCTTTGTTGTTCAAGAATACTGTTGTCTGGTGCCTGATATGTGTATCCTGCGCAATATCTTGCTGTCAATCGCTCCCAGGCTGCATAAAGGGCCTCTTCATAGCCGTTTTTTTTGCTGTAATTAATTGTCTTTTTTATATTCTGTGCTAGTGACATCCCTATCCCCCATGTTTTCGCTTCTCTATGCCTTTTGCTCCAAAAAAATCTTTCTGGTGATAAAGTTATAAACCATTACAATCGCTGTTGCAATCACCTTTGAGACTGCAAACCATGTTGTATCACCAAAAACAGATGTCAAAAATGCGCTATTATCATAAATCGTACTACACATCAATAGTATTATCTCATTAATGCCAAGTCCAATCACACTCAATATCAGGAAGAGTACAAACTCCTTTTTTCTGCTCATGTCCTCTTTGCGCGCAAACACAAACTTCATACTGAGTATATAATTCACAATCACCGAGATGGTAAATCCAAAAAAACCGCCAACTGCTGTTGCCTGGTTTCTTGACAAGGTATTGATCAGAATATGGAACAGTGCTGTGGAGATGACAAAATCAATCAAAAAACAAAGTCCTCCCACAAAACCAAACTTAATAATCTGAGCAAATAATTTTTTCATAAATCCTCCATCGTTCCACAACACGCAAAACCATTTGATTTCAAACACAAGAACGTATGAATTGGAACCAAACAGCCTACAGATACAGCCATCTGGTTCCAATTGTTAATTTCTCTTTATGATTCGATAACTGCCTTAACTGCGTCTGTTAAGTCCTCTACCTTTTTCTGTGCGTCCTCAAGGCTTGTCCCCTTTACACCCATGTAGAATTTGATCTTTGGTTCTGTTCCGGAAGGTCTTGCACAGCACCAAGAATCATTTGTGAGATCAAAATAAAGCACATTGGACTTTGGAAGGCCAGTTGGATACGTCTTGCCTGTCGCAAGCTCTGTAATCACATCATTATCATAATCTCTTAAGCGTACTACCTCAAGCTCACCAAACTGCTTAGGCGGATTGCTTCTAAGTTTCTCCATAAGGGCTGCTATCTGTTTTGAGCCATCAATACCTTTCATTGTAATCGCATACTGTGTCTCTTTGTAATAGCCATACTTTTCATAAACCTCAAGCATCATATCATACAAGGTCTCGCCGTTCTTCTTGCACCATGCAGCAACCTCACACAGACACATTACTGCAACTACTGCATCTTTGTCTCTTGCATGGGTACCTGCAAGACATCCATAGCTCTCCTCAAGGCCAAACACATAATTGTTAGAACCTGTCTGCTCAAATAACTTGATCTGTTCACCAATAAACTTAAATCCTGTGAGAACCTCGATCAATTTAACCCCATAGGTCTTTGTGATAGGAGCAGTCATATTCGTTGTAACAATCGTCGTAACAAGTGCTGGATTCTCTGGCATTGTTCCTGTAGCTGTACGCTCTCTCAAGATATATTCTGCAATGAGCATACCTGACATATTGCCTGTAAATGCTTTGTATTCTCCGCTCTTTGTATCAAGCGCATAAATTCCAAGTCTGTCCGCATCGGGATCTGTTGCAAGCACAACATCTGCATTCTTCTCTTTTGCGAGCTTCAATGCATATGTAAATGCCTTGGGGTCCTCTGGATTTGGATATTCTAGTGTTGTAAACTTTGGATCTGGATTCTCCTGCTCTGGTACCACATATACATTCTTAAAACCAAGCTCAGAAAGAATTCTTCTCACTGGCTTATTGCCTGTTCCACAAAGCGGCGTGTATACAATCTTAATATCATCTGCCACTTCTTTGATGACTTCTGGGTGAATAATCTGCTTCTTTAGTTCTACCATATATGCATCATCAATTTCCTGCCCGATTACCTGATACAATCCTGCATTGATGGCTTCCTGCTTATCCATCGTCTTAACGGTATGATAATCTGTTACAGCCTTTACTTCATTTATTATCTCCTTGTCCTTTGGTGATGCAACCTGCGCGCCATCTTCCCAGTATACCTTGTAGCCGTTATACTCTGGCGGATTGTGGCTTGCTGTGATTACAATACCTGAGATACAGCCAAGTGTCCTCAATGCGAAGGAAAGCTCTGGTGTTGGTCTCAAAGACTCGAATACATAAGCCTTTATGCCATTTGCTGCCATACACAGCGCAGCTTCATCTGCAAACTCCGGCGACATAAAACGGGAATCGTATGCGATAGCAATTCCTTTTTTCTGTCCGCCTGCCTTGATAATATAATTTGCCAAACCCTGCGAAGCCTTTCTGACGGTGTAAAGATTCATACGGTTGGTACCTGCACCAATCACGCCTCGAAGTCCACCTGTACCAAATTCGAGTTCTTTGTAAAAACGTTCCTCAATTTCGCTCTCGTTATCCTTAATCGTTAAGAGCTCGTCCTTTGTTGCCTGGTCAAAATAATCATCATTGAGCCAGAAGTTAAATTCGTCCATAAAACCCATACTGCTACCTCCACAAAATAGATTAATATCGGTGCTTTCTTAACCAAAGACCGCCAATAAATCAGAATTCTTGGCTAAGGCACTCTACTTCCTCTTCTATTAAACCAAAAACAGAACATTTTTTCAAGATTATAAGCAGATTTAACCATTTTTTTATTCAATCCTATTTGCAAACCGGAAAGATGTTATATCTCTTCTGAAATATTGGTGTCAACGCGCAAAGAATAATCGCTGTGGTCAAGGGAAAAATTGCGATTATAATACGGATCGCCCTTTGCGAGAAGTTCTTTCCAACGCTCACGAAACAGCGCTGATTCTTCCTCATAACGCTTCGCCTTGGTTTCGTCCACCACGTCTATCCCGCGCGATGCAGATTCAAAATGATACAGCTCCGCAAACGGTGTAAAGACATTAAGATAGCCCTTCTCACGGATGCGCAGACAAAAATCGACATCATTAAGCGCCACTGCGAAAGTTTCATCCAAACCGCCAAGCGCATCATAAATCGATTTTTTTACCATCATACACGCTCCCGTGACAGCCGATACATTCTGTGCATAGCACAATTTTCCCATATATCCTAAATTGTCATAGTTAATCTTGTAGTGTGTATGTCCTGCTGTTCGGTGTTCTCCAAGCCCTACCACGACACCGGCATGCTGTATGGTTCTATCCCCATAATAAAGCTTGGCACCGACTGCTCCAACATCCGGCCGCTGTGCATACATTAGCATTGCTTCCAACCAGTTCATCGAAATCACTTGTGTATCATTATTTAATAACAGCAGATATTTTCCGTTTGCATAGCCTGCTCCAAAATTGTTGATTCGTGAATAATTAAATTCTCCTTTATAGGTTACAACTGTTATTTTATCTTGTTTTTCTAATGTTTGATAATAATCAAATGTTTCTTTGTTTTCACTGTTGTTCTCGATGATAACAATCTCATAGTTTTCATACGTACTCCGTGCCTGAATCGAATCAATGCATCGTCTCAAATCCTCAATATGATCTTTGTTGGGAATCAAGATGGATATTTTATCTTCACTTTGTATCTCGTACCTTATCTCAAATATTGTATCAAACGCCCTAGTACTTTTGATTGCAAAATTTTTAAAACCGCATCTTGTCAGATGATCCGCAACTGCACCTTTCGCCGCAGCAATAGCATATGGTTTCGCACTGATATCGCTTGCGGTGCTTGCCTTATGAGAGCGCCAGTAATACAGCAGTTTGGGCACATGCACCACCTTTTTTGCATTGGCAGTCAGGCGCAGTATCATATCATGGTCCTGGCTTCCGTCAAAACCGCTTCGAAACAGCTCTGTTCCTTCCAAGAGCTTGCGTGAAAATACACTAAAATGACAGATATAATTGTTTGCTCTAAGATTGTCCGGGGCGAAATCCGGCTTAAAGTGCAAGGTTATCATATTGTTAATACTATCGCCCTTAAAAGTAGTCTCGTCACAATAAATATAATCTGCTCCCTGTTCATTAATCACTTTTACATACTCGTACAATGCTGCCGGATGGAGCACATCATCATGGTCAAAAAGACCAATATATTCGCCTGTTGCCATAGCATAACACTCGTTTGTATTTCCTGATATTCCCTCATTCACTGCAAGCTTTTTGTATACAATTCTCTTGTCCTTTGCAAGATACTCCTGGCAGCGAATCCCGACATTATCATGTTCTTTGTCCGATCCATCCGCAAGGCACAGCTCCCAGTTTTGATATGTCTGGTTCACGACAGACATCAGCATCTCATCTAAGAAATTGATTGGTGTATTGTACAACGGCACCAAAATACTTATCTTAACCATATTGTCAAATTTTGTATTTTTTTGTCGCTCTGTCTGTTCTGGGGTTGGAAAGCTTGCTGTTCCGTGAAGTTTTTTGGCCTGTGCTTCGATTTTTTTCTGTCTTAATTTTCGGGCAATCCCTCTTGGTCCTCCAAGATTTCTGACCCGCCTGTAATTGCGAAGCCCCCAGTGCATTACCTGTCGCAGCGGTTTCGAGGCCTTCCACATTGGATTGTTTTTGATGCGGTCAAGCTGAAACTGCAAGCTGTCTGCCTCATTTTTGGCATCGGCAAGTCTGCCTGCAAGCGAAGCTGCCCGCAGCTTTTCCTGTTCATACGCCTGCTTATAAAATTCCACATCCTGTACTTTATTATTCGTTTTATCTTCCATCATCACATTATTCCTTTCCTATCCCACAGATTTATACTTCGACAAATCTGATACTTTTATATCCATACCTCTTTTTTGTCCGGAAGAAAAACAAGCTGTTTTTTGCCTGTCAATATACCGATACGGTAGCGACCTCGTGCTAAGTCCTGTTTGTCAAACAAAATCTGTATTCCTGAAAGCGCTGCATTTTTTGTTCTGCGGCTATATTCACTGCCTGCAAACAATTGTGCTGCATCTTCTCTTAGCTTTGGTGAAATATCTATCTCATATACACATCGGGCCTCTCCTTTTGCAGTTTGTTTTATCAGCCAGAGTTTTTTTAACAAGTTTGCATTGTCGCTGTTGAGCTGCACATACCATCCATTAATTGTTATTATATTCTCTTCCTGTTCTATACTGTCAATGTGAAATTGATAAAGATGATATCCTGTGAGTTTATCATATAATTTTCCTATCAGTTTGTGCTTCTGGGCATATAACTGATTTCTAAATCGATCTGCCGATTCAAGCTTATTTAATAACATTAGTTTTTTATTATCTTTCTGATTTAGCAGCTGTGGGTTTGTTTTTTTATCGCAGTTATATAAATAACCAATGTTATACATCACGTCTTTTTTCCACTGTACTAGGTCACGATGATAAAATGGGTCTTTATTTTTTAATGATGGATACTTATTGTACAATTTCTGTTTTTCTTCCTGCAAACGCTTTTGTTTTTCCGGTGATGTATCCTGTCCGCGGCTAAGTGATTCATGATGTATGAGCATGGCATCATTTACCTGTACTTGGAATAACCCCGCCTGATGCAGCCGAAAACATAGCTCCACATCATTATACGCCACTGCAAATTCTTCATCAAAACCGCCTGCATTGTCAAAAGTGCTGCGTTTAATCAGCATACAGGCTGCTGTGACCGCAATCATGTTATAATTCATCGTATTGTGCCCATGATACAAACAGCCTTGATCCAGCATCCCACCAAGCTTGTGTGCCGGACCAATTCCCATATTCGTTATGCCCACATGTTGCATTCTATATTGTCCATTCTTGTCCTTATCGGGATAATATAGTTTTGCGCCGACTGCCCCTACATGGCGTTTTTTTGCATGCTGCAGCAAATAGTCCAGCCATTTTCTGCCCTCATTTGTATCCAAAATTTCAATATCATCATTCAAAAACAACAAATATGCTCCCCTTGCTGCTTTTGCACCAATATTACACATTCGAGAGAAGTTAAATTCCATTTTTTCATACAGATAGGTGATTTCATGCCCTGCATTCATTCTGCAAAGCTCCTCTATTGTACTGCTGATATATGCTTTTTGTTCTTCACTGCTCCCGTTATCAACAAGAATAATCTCATAATTTTTGTATTGTGTGTTTCGTATCAGCGTCTCTAAACATTTGCACAATACACGCATATTATCCTTACTTGGAATAATCACAGATACCTTTTCCTGTGTATCTCTTTGCGAAATCTCCTGTTTATTCTCTATTATCTTCTGTATTTTGTCTGAACATTCAAGCATATCTTTTCGGGCCAAACTGTCATTTGTATAAAGCACTTCCTGAACATGAACTATTTTGTCAAAAGGATTTCTATGATGCGCTATTGTATCCATAAAAATCCAATACACTAGCTCATACAAAGAGAGCGCCTTTCCATGTGTTTCAATCGTTTTTTGAATGGTATCCCCTTTTATGGCAAAAATACTCCCGATATAGAAAAATGATTCGAGCGTATCTGGGGAAAAATCTGGCTTTAGCCAAGGTTCTCCGCGATAGTACGCTGTGTTTTTCAGCCGATAGGGCGCTGTAATATCTTCTTCAAATTCCTCCTCCTTGATCGCGTACAACTCCATAAGCGTTCCTCTGTAATCCTCATCTGCATACGCCAGTACAGTCTCTTTGCTATCCGAAAAAACTTCTGCGAGCCTGTATTCTGCATCATCGTGCAGCATTCCGCCGCTTTTCACAAAAATACAAACCGCATCTGCGTCAATATTTTCTGAATTTGGAATCTTATCCATACACGAAAAAAAGGGAAGCTTTTGTATCTGCTTCCCCAAAACCGCCGGCTTATTAAGCTGCTCCTGCTCTTTAATCCATTGCAGATATGGCGTTTTTTGAGCAAAAAGTTTCTGTTGATAGCACATATCATCACTCCTGTTATTTTTCTATAATCAGTTGCTTTTCCATATTGCGGTACAAGCGCTGTCTTGAACATCCGTCTTTTGCTGTCATCCACAATTCATACGTGTCTGGCGGAATACTTCCCTCAAAAATCCAGCAGCAAAATCCTGTCATTTCAACATTGGTTTCGTCTGGCAGGATTGCTGCAACATCCTTCCGATACCGCTTCTGCAGCTCAAGCTCCCATACTTTTCCGCTCCCATTTACCAAAAGCACCTTAAACTGATAACGGGCATTGTCTGCCCCTGGCACAAACGCCCAGCCTTTGATTAGATAATATGTTCGTTTTCCTGCCGCCTTGACAAATTTTTCTTTTCCGCAGTCTTCAACCGCAATCATAATTGCCTGGTTCATGCTTTCAACCCGCGGAAGCCTCTTTGCTTCCTGCACATTGCTGTCACCATTTGACAGATTCACAAGCTCATATCCCTCCAGCCATCTGCAGTGATACTCCGATTCTCCGTCATTCATAAGTGTTCCAATAAATGGGTCTTTTCGGTAAAGATTATTATGCCTTTGATACAGCAGGTCCTTTTCCTTTGTCAACCGTTTCAATTTCTTTTCGTCCTGCATATCATCGCCGCGGCTGAGCGATTCATGATGATACAAAACAACATCATTTCGCAAAACATTATATAGTCCCTTATCATACAGTCTGAAGCACAGGTCGACATCATTATATGCCACTGCCAGTCCTTCATACAATCCTCCAAGTTCCATATAATGCCTTTTTTTCATCAGCAAGCAAGCTCCTGTAACCCCAATCATATCATAGATAAAGCGGTTTCTTCCATAATAATAAGAAACTGTATCCTCCATCTTTTTTAGCTTGTGGCCTGGACCTGATATCGTATTGCTGATACCTGTATGCTGAATGAGGGTTGAATTTGGATACAGCAGCTTCGATCCAACAGAACCGACATGTTCAAGCGCAGCCTGTCCCATCATTCTTGTCAGCCACGAATCCTGTATCGCCTCCATATCATCATTGAGCAGCAAAATATATTCGCCCTTTGCTTCCGATACACCCAGATTGCACATCCGTGAGAAATTAAAGTCCATCGGCTGATACAAATACGCAAACCTACATTCCATTTGAAATTCTTCCAGTTCTGCACGTACATGTTCTGCACTTCCATTATCAACTACCAGAATCTCAAAATTAGGATAGTCTGTATGTGCATAAATAGATCGAATACACTGCTCTAATATCTTTGGGTTATCTTTTGAAGGGATGATAATACTGACAAGGGGCGTATGTGGCGTTTCATAGACAGGATAAGAAATCCCTGTTTGGTTATCCAAAATCATTTTTCCCGCAATCCTGCGTCGTGAAAGCGCACTTTCACGTATCCCATCATATGCACTGCCAACTCCAATAAAATCTGTGCTATGCATCAATTCCTGTTCAATTGCTTCTTTGCTGCTTCCCTTTTTATAAGCATGAAACAGTACTTTTTCAATATGTCCAGGCTGACCTTCGCACTCTGTCGCTTTCAGCACAAAATCATAGATATTTTTTTTGTAATCCTCATCCCCAAGCCATGAAATCCCAGCAAACGCAGCTTTTCTAACTGCAAAAATATTTCCAAAATAAAAAAATGAAAACAGCGTATCAGGCGACCATACTGGCTTTGTCCATGGGAAAATTCTATGCGCAGTTTCCTTGTTTTCCCCTTCAATAAGCATCCAGACATCTTCATCTGCGTAGACAATATTTTGATCTTTATGCGTCTCAAAATACTGCACAATTTCCCGAAAAGCATTGGGAGCAATTCTTCCCTCTTCTGAAACAAATACCAGATAGTCTTTTGTAATATGCGACAAAGAAAAGTTTTTGCCGCAGTTCTCCATATCAATTACGCCAATTTTCGCATTGAACTCTTGTTGTGTATTGACAGGCTGTTCTGTTTCTTTTATCCACAAAAGATACGGATCGGTCTGGGAGCGCAGTTCTTTTTGGTATTCCTCTATACAATTCTTATATAACCTGCCCTGTATGGCATTTTTTATCTTCCCTAACATACCACTCCTCCATACTACCCGTAAGGATTGTCTTTCATCGCCTTTTTATCTTCAGTTTCAAAAAATCCTTTGTTCTTGTCATAATTCCCTGATCGGGTTCTATTTTAACAAGCTGATCGGCCAATGCTTTTGACAGCTCCATCACTTCCATATCTACTTTGAGCTTTCTGCCTCCCACAGCATCTATGATAATATTGGGATCATCGCTGTTAAATACAATAACGCCACATTCCTGCCAAACCCCGTTTGTCTCAATCACATCAGAAGTATATATTCTGTCTCCAACCCGAATTTCGCGAATCTCCACACTGCACATATAGGCACAGGGATCGATTCGCACTCTGAGAGCCTCCTCTGGAATATCATACTCGAATTTTAACTCTTTTTCCAAACAATAACAGTCTCTAAGCTTTACCGAATTTTCCTCGCAGAATCCTTCACCATAATCCATAAATATTTGAACCACAAATTTGCGGTCTGCATGGTTGCTGTAGTCTAGCATTCCTGCAAGCTCATATGCCCTATTTCCTATCAGTTCCCGCATCTGTTCTACAGAAGCATGACTTCCTGTAATATAGTTCTGAAACCTTTTTTCTTCTTCCAGGGCAGTTTTTATCTGCTTGTCTGTAAATCCCAGAATATCTTTCATCAGAAGCTCTTCACATGCTTTTCTAGTCTCTCCGCCAAGCGTATAATTATAAAAAGCGCGAAAAGCAATCTCTTTTGCGTCAATGTGCTTTTCAAACGTCCATTCATAATCAATAATATGCCACTTGTCACCATCCACAAGAATATTGGGAAAAATAAAATCAATATTGCTGACGCAGATGCTATCCTCATTGTAACTAAGCCAATACATATATTCATCAATCAGTGCCTTAAATGCTTTTACATCTGCCTTTGTAAGGCATTCATCCAGCATAGATTCCAGCGTCTTTCCACTGCAAAATTCAAAAACAAGCCCTTTTTTGATATCGCCGTCAATCACCATACAGCGGTTTATATCAATTTTGGTTCCCTCATAACGTTTGGAAAGCAGTTCATATGCATGTTTTGTGTTGAGCAAATGCCTGCAGGCTTCCTCTGTATTCGGCCGTTTTTCTACATGCGCCTGTTGGGGCGTATCCCTGAGAATTGCAGTTCGTATTCCCCATTCGGCTGCTCTGTCATTCGAAAATTTCATATAGAGTATCTTTGGCGCACTCCCCACTACCAAGAGATAAGAGTTGGAGAACAAGGGAAATTCTTGTTCTTCAATGATTTGGTCAAACACCTGTTTTTCATCAAATAACAGCACGCGTTCGCGGTCAAAATTTCTCAGATTGTTGCACAAATCACCTTTTTTTGGCAAATATCCGTCTGAATAAATCGTTGTCATAAACTTATAGTCCGGATAAGGATAATAAAAATGATACTCTTCAATTTGACATTTTTCCAGAATCTTCTCAAGACCTTGCCGCGTGAAGGTTCTTGCCGAGCCGCCTTCTCGGTATCCCTCAAGCCCTGAAAAATACGTTCCAAGATGATCTTCCCGACAGCCTGCCCAATATTTTAATCCAAACTTATTTTCGATTGCAATAATCATACGCCCGTTTTGTTTTCTATGGCGGTTGCAAATCTGCATAAAGTCCTCATAGGGCGTCTCACCACCAATATAAGCTTGGCCATACTCAAACACGCCAATTAACAGAACATAATCATAGTCCGTCGCCAAATGCGGCTCAATATCCTTAAAGTTTCCGACAAGAATCGTAATATTGCTGTGTTCCTGGTTTCGGTAAGCGTTTACCATACTTCTTTTCTTTGACAAATCAATACAGGTAACACTGCCTGCCCTTTTTGCAAGTGCGCCCGTGATAGCGCCGCATCCAGAACCAATTTCCAGCACCTTATCTGTCTTTTTAAAGGGAATCCAGTCTATGATATTCGTCCGAAATGGTGAGAAGTGGTAAAATATCGGCCAGCTTTTTTTCTCCTCAATAATTTGAGGAAACTGCTCTGGCGAATTGTTCATGGCAATGTCGAGCATCTCATCCTCTATTTCGCCGTCTGTATAAAAATCCTCTCCTGGATAATCAGTAAAATCCAATGTGACATTACCGATCTTCTCTTGTTTGGTTTCTCCCATATTGCCTAAACCCCCGCTTTTCTGAGAGCAGTACTTTCTGCATCTTTCACCGTAATTTTCGAATCCATATCATAATACCCTACTGTATTTTTGTCTGATACCACTGTGACGTCCAGCGCATCATAAAGTCTGTGATACACTTTAAAATCATTTCCTTCATAACCTGTCACGCCAAACGAAATCAGATACGCTCCGCCTTGCAGCGACATTTTTTGTGTAAAGCACACATCCTTCACCGTTCCTGCCTTGACAGGCTCCAAAAACGCCTTCTCAAACATGGTATTTGTGCCTGTTATCTCTGTCCCTTTGGCTGTCTTTATAGAGAAAGCAAAAATTGGCGCTGGCAAATCCTGTAGAAATCTAACCCGCATATGAATCCCAAATTCTGTTCCTTTCAGAATCGCATTGGTTTGTGTACCGCGGTCATCTGTCAGATAAATTTCTTCTATTGAAGCTTCTTTGCTTCCATACTCCAGTGTTTTCTGTGAACCACCTTCTCTGTCAAGCTTCTGTTTCGCAGCTTTTGCCTGGACTGCCTCCTGTACCTGTTCATCATTTAAAAGGCTTTGTTCTGATTTGGACTGCGGCAGTTCATACTGCCCCACCAGCACACGCTTGTAATCATCAATCATTTCCTTGGGAGAACCTTCTCCAAGCTTGATGCCTTGATTGAGCAAAATTACGCGGTCACAATACTTTGCAATACTGCTCAAATCATGGCTGACAATCATAATCGTTTTGCCCATCTGCTTGAATTCTTCAAACTTATGATAGCACTTTGCCTGAAAAAAAACATCTCCCACAGAAAGCGCTTCATCTACAATCAAAATTTCTGGATCAATATTGATTGCAACAGAAAAAGCAAGCCGGACAAACATACCGCTTGAATAGGTTTTTACAGGCTGATGCACATAGTCCCCAATATCTGCAAAATCGAGAATATCCTGCATTCTTGTGCGAATTTCTTCCTCTGAAAAGCCATTCATCGTTCCATTGAGATAGATGTTCTCTATCCCTGTGTATTCCATATTGAACCCAGCGCCAAGCTCCAAAAGCGCCGAAATCCGACCGTTTACAGTGACATTTCCACTCGTAGGATTCAAAACACCTGTTATTATTTTTAAAATCGTTGATTTGCCGGAACCATTCGTTCCGATAATTCCCACACATTCTCCCTGCCTGACAGCAAAGCTCACATCTGACAATGCATGCGCCTCATGATATTTTTGTTTTCTTGTCAGTCTTAACGCTTCTTTGAGCCTGTCTGTAGGTTTATCATACAATTTGTAAACCTTGCAGACATGCTCCACTGCGATTGCAGCTTCATCCTTCTTCTCAATCATATATACCTCTTAGAGCACATCCGCAAAATGCACCTTCAGCCTGCGGAACAGAAACATACCAAATGCAAAAAACACAATTGTTACTATCCAGAAATATAAGGTCGCAGGCATGTCCTCCCAAAACCATATTTTGGCAAACATCGCATTGCGATACCCATTCACAATATAAAATATTGGATTGCATTTCAAAATCGCCTGAAGCACTGGTTCCCCGTCAAGAAATGCTATATTCCACAAAATGGGCGTCGCCCACATTCCTATCTGCAAAAGAATATTTACAATCTGCATCAAATCGCGGAAAAATATAAAAATCGAACAAGTCACATAACTTAGGGCAAGTACAAACATAAACAGGCAGAAGCTAAAATAAATCAACTGAATCAAATAAATATCCGGCTGATATCCATAGCAAAAATAAACAACCAGCATAAACATCACAAAAAAGATATGCGTAAAAGAAGCTGCCATCAGTTTCACCACCGGAATAATACTGATCTGAAATACTACCTTTTTCACAAGATAACTATATTCCACAAGTGACGTAGTGCCGTTGCTGATGGCTTCGCTAAAATAAAACCATGGCACTAGACCAGCTGTCAGCCACAATACATATGGCGCCTCCACGCCAGTTGTCAATATCTCCTTTTTGTCTGCCATCATCAGATGCCCAAAGACAAACCAGTACAGCAGCACTGTGACAACCGGCTGTGTAAATGCCCAGATACGTCCAAGATATGAACCTGCATAGCGGTTTTTAAAGTCATTCTTTGCAAGCTTCCAGATTAGCTCTCTTGACTGCCACAGCTCGCCTGGCAGCGCCACAAGCCTGTTTTTTTTCATCTTTTGAATCCCTTTATTCCGCTCCATTTTTGATCTCTGTCCAAAATTGTAAGCTCCATTCCATCTGAAATCGGCCACTCTATTCCAATATCGGGATCGTTCCACAAAAGGCCGCCTTCATCATTGGGATGATAAAAGTCTGTACATTTATAGCAGAACTCTGCATAATCTGAAAGCACCAAATAACCATGGGCAAAATTCTTTGGGACAAAGAACTGTTTCTTGTTCTCCTCTGACAGATGTACGCCATACCATTTTCCGTAAGTTTTTGAACCTTCTCTCAAATCAACTACTGCGTCATACACCTCACCTCGGACAACACGAACCAGTTTATCCTGTGGAAACTCTTTTTGGAAATGAAGCCCTCGAAGCACTCCTTTTTTCGATGAAGACTGATTATCCTGCACAAAAACCTGGTCAATTCCAGCTTCTTTGAAATCATTATAATTATAAGTCTCCATAAAATAACCCCTGTTATCCCCAAAAACCTGCGGCGTTATCACTTTTAATCCTTCGATAACCATTCCGTCAACGACGCATTCCTCTACTGTAATTTTTCCCATAGCTTTCTAATCCTTTCTTATTTTATCACTCAATTCCTAAATAACTGATATTGAGGTCAACTCTTCCTTCGATTCCAGCAACAGAACCACTAGAAGTATACTGCCACATATCATAAGCACCCTCGTACTCTGGTGTCTGCCTGTACTCTGCAAGCCATATTTTCATAGGATTCAATTCATCCATATTGAGATTATTGAGATACCAGTTGCGGCTTGCATAAACACCTGCCTCCAACTGCGCATTTTGAACCGTCTGGCAAAAAGCATTGACTACTGCGGTTCTTGTTGCAGGGTCAAGCTGATCTGCCCTTCCATTTCCGCCTGCACCTTCGGTATCAATAAAAATTGGATAATCCAGCTTCGTATCGCCAATCAGCTTCACCGCCATACTGGCTTCCTCAACCGCCTCCAAAAGGTCTGTTGCCTGTGTGAAGAAATACACTCCTACTTTGATGCCTGCTTTTTTTGCTCCTGTTAGATTCTTATAAAAATAAGGGTCCTCAATCAGCCGTCCAGAAGAAGAACCACGATAACCACAACGGATAATCGCAAAATCAACCCCTTCTGCTTTGACTATCTCCCAGTCAATTTCCCCATTCCATTTTGATACATCAATCCCAAGCGAAACGGCATTATCCCGCTCGTCTTCCATGTCCAGAAGCGCTGTATACTGCGAATCGTCTTCGTCCTCACTGTCAATTCCATCTTGTTGTGTATCCTCTTTTGCAACATCGACCTCAGATTCTGAATACACAAAATAACTAATGTCATCAATCACAGAATACGATACAATGGATTTTACATTGACAGTTACGGGATCAGCAGGCACATGAAATCCTGGAAGCTCGCCCAGTGAAACCTTATAATCACCCGGCTTTATATCGGATATCAATATCACACCATCTTGATCTTCATCTGCGTAGACGCCTGTATCCGCGACTTCTACCATAAACTCCTGTCCAGAAACAGGTTCCCCTTTCTCGTCAATAATCTTAACTCTGATATCACGTTCCGCCGAACTTGCCAGCAAAGTCAGATTGCGCACAGGTTCCCCATTTTCATCAACCTCATCATATGTAGTCTGGCTGGAATTATTTGGTGTCTCAGCGTCAAAAAAACTGCTGTCTTTCAAAAAGGCAGACAAATCAACGCCATGCACCCTCCCATCCGGTTCTATCATCTGTCCGGAGGCACTCATTGCACCCTTTTCATTTGCTGCTTTGCTGTCACCGCCCATAAAACGCTTATAATTTACTACCACAACCGCAGCCATTACCACCAGCAATGTACAGAGTACAATCAGAATTCCGATTTTTTTTCCTTTAGAGTCCATTTGCAACCTCTACTAGATATTTTCCATATTCTGTCTTCATAAGCGGCTCTGCCAACGTCAAAAGCTGCTCTCTTGTAATAAAGCCTCTCTTGTAGGCAATCTCTTCGATACAGGAAATATATAGTCCCTGTCTTTTCTGAAATGCGCATACAAAATCAGCCGCATCAAGAAGTGAGTCATGATTTCCTGTATCAAGCCATGCAAAACCACGCCCCATTGTCTCAACCGTCAAAGTGCCGCGTCTAAGGTACTCATTGTTGATGCTTGTTATTTCGATTTCCCCTCTTGCTGACGGCTTGACATTTTTTGCAATCTCAACCACATCATTGTCATAAAAATAAAGCCCTGGCACAGCATAGTTGCTCTTTGGATTTTGGGGCTTCTCTTCAATCGAAATTGCCTTTCCATCCTTGTCAAACTCTACAACGCCATATTCTCTTGGATCTCTGACATAATACCCAAAGATTGTTGCTCCACTCTCCTTTGCCGCTACACGCTGCAAAAGCTTCGAAAAACTCTGTCCATAAAAAATATTGTCTCCAAGCACAAGTGCCACTGAATCATTTCCAATAAATTCAGCGCCTATGATAAACGCATCTGCAAGCCCTCTTGGCTGTTCCTGCACTGCGTATTCCATGTGAAGTCCTAACTGCTCACCACTGCCAAACAATTCTTTAAAAACTGGTAAATCCCTTGGTGTAGAGATAATCAAAATCTCTCGAATGCCGGCAAGCATCAATGTTGAAAGCGGATAATAAATCATCGGCTTGTCATATACTGGCATAATCTGTTTTGAAATTGCTTTGGTAAGCGGATAAAGTCTTGTTCCTGCTCCTCCTGCTAAAATAATCCCTTTCATTTTTTACGTCCCTTTCCTACACGATTTACTCCCGAAATCTCTCCGAAACTCCGAGAGTCATTATCCCAAATTGGGGAACGCCATATCGCAAAGGATATTGACGTTCCCTGATGAATTGTTACGATTATTTATACATTTCCTCATAGTACTTCTGATAATCGCCACTGGTAACATTTTTCATCCAGTTCTCATGTTCAAAGTACCATTGAATTGTCTGCTTGATACCCTCTTTAAACATGGTTTCAGGTTCCCAGCCAATCTCGGCCTTAATTTTATCTGGCGCAATTGCATAGCGTCTGTCATGGCCTTTTCTGTCTTCAACATAGGTAATCAAATCCTTTGAAACCAGTTTTTTTCTAGGGTCATTCTCAGAAAGCTGCTCCTGAAGTGTTTCTATGATGATATTGACAATTTCAATATTCTGCTTTTCATTGTGTCCGCCAATATTGTATGTCTCAAACAGTCTTCCCTGCTCCTGTACCATATCAATTGCTTTTGCATGGTCCTCCACATAAAGCCAGTCGCGCACATTTTTGCCGTCTCCATATACAGGAAGCTTTTTGCCTTGCAGCGCATTGTTGATAATCAATGGAATCAGTTTTTCTGGGAACTGGTACGGTCCATAGTTGTTTGAGCAGTTTGTAATATTTGCCGGAAAATGATACGTATCCATATACGACTTTACCAGCATGTCCGAGGAAGCTTTGCTTGCTGAATAGGGACTGTGCGGCGCATATGGCGTTGTCTCATAAAAGTACTCTCCCTCATTCTCAAGCGAACCATATACCTCGTCCGTTGATACATGAAGAAACTTTTTTCCTTCCTTGAAAGTTCCGTCCGGCTGCTCCCATGCCGCCTTTGCACTGTTGAGCATCACTGCGGTTCCAAGCACATTGGTCATCACAAAAACTTCTGGATTTCGAATGCTTCTGTCTACATGGCTCTCTGCTGCAAAATGCACCACTCTGTCAATATCATTCTCTGCAAAAATCTTGGCAATCGCTTCTTTATCCGTGATATCTGCTTTGACGAACGTATAGTTGTCTCTATTTTCAACACCTTTTAAATTCTCTAAATTTCCAGCATACGTCAGCGCGTCAACATTGATAATCTTGATATCATTGCCATACTTTTTGAACATATAATGAATGTAATTAGCGCCGATAAAGCCTGCGCCTCCGGTTACTAAATAAGTTCTCATTTCATATCCCTCCATTTTGGGTCGATGTGTGTTGCTACTTGCTCCATTTTATCCTAAAATGCCAAATATTGCAACCAAAGTATGGCTTTATTTTTCTAAACACCTAAGCCATCGTTACAATTCACACTTACGCCAGATTTCTCATATACTTACAACGATTTCGGTGTGAATTGCAACAATTGATGCACACAAAATGCTAAAAAGCACGCATTTTGGCGCTTGCTCCGACGCCATGCAGCAAGTGCATGGCGCGGGTGTGAAAAGTAACAAGCCATCAATAAAAGCAGGTGTTTAGAAAATATGATACACGCAAATTTGCATTGGATTAACACTTGAATCAGTGTTTTTCTAATATCCAAGATAGCTGTAGTTCAAGTCAACATTTCCTTTGATTCCGCTGATTTTGCCCTTGCTTGAATACTGCCACATATCATAACGGCCTTTGTAAGTTGGCGCCGCTGAATACTGTGCAAGCCATATTTTATAATTTCCGATAGCACCCATATTCAGTTTGTCCTCAAACCATGTTTTTGATGCATAAATTCCTGGCTTATACCCGCCCGCAGCAACTGTCTGACAAAACGCATTTACTACAGCAGTACGCGTTGCCTTGTCAATCTTGTCTGCTCGTCCGCCGCTGGACTCTGTATCAATAAAAATCGGGTATGTAAGGTTATATCCCTTTGCAAGGCTAACAGCAAGCGATGCCTCCTTTACTGCCTCCACTTCATTGACAGCCTGTGAAAATACATAGATGCCAACCTTTAAGCCTGCTGCGGATGCACCCTTGATATTTTTGATAAAATTCTCATCCTGAATCAATACACCTGTAGCAGAGCCTCTGTATCCGCAACGGATAATAACGTAGTCAACGCCAGATGCTTTTACTGCATTCCAGTCAATATTGCCATTGTGTCTTGAAACATCAATACCAAACGTAGAACCGTTTACGGTTGTCGCAATCGCACCGTCTGCGCCAAAATTGTAGGTTACACCTTGTATAATTTGTGTTCCTGTGACAACATTGCCGTTTTTGTCATAAAAATATGTCTTTCCGTCGATTGTCTGCCAACCTGTATACACATATTGTACCCCTGCTGCAATATAAAATTCAGCGTAGTTGTAATAATCTGCATATACTGCTTCCTGGTAGTTGCCATCCGAATTTTTAATATAAATCTGATTGCCATTCTTATCCTTGAGCTTTGTTGTGGTATCTGATGATACATTGGAATTTACAGTTACTACACAAGCCGCCTTTATGGTATTTCCTTCCGCATTTTTCTCCTTGGTTGTCGCTGTAATCGTTGCACTTCCTGCTGCCACGCCTGTGACGACACCTTTTTCATCAACTGTGGCAACTTTCTTGTCAGATGTTTCCCATGTAACGCCTGCATCTGATTTATAATTCGAAACTGTCGCCGTAAGCGTTGTTGTCGCCCCAACAGAAATATACACATCCTTTGTTCTGTCAAGCGAAATGCTCAGCACACCGCCGCCCGTTATACTTACTTCAACGCTGCTGCTAATGCTTAACTCCTTGCCGTCTGCGCCTTTGACGCCCAAGACTTTTCCTGTAATATGAACTTTTCCTGCTTTTACGCCCGTTACTTCACCGTCTGCATCGACTGTAGCAATGGCATTATCTGCACTCTCCCATGTTATATCTGGGAAATTCTCTGTGATTGTTTCCTTGCTTCCATCATCCTTTGTATAAACCAGTTTGGCTGGTTTTACCGTCAGCGTTTCTCCAACTGCACACTGTTCCGCACTCTTAGAAAGTTCAAGGCTTCCCGATACAATCTTTGCCGCCTCAACTGTAACGACACATTCTGCACTCGCAGTTTCCGTTGTCTCTTCTGTTTTCTTTTCTGGCTGTGTCACCTTATTGTAGGTATATCCTATTATTTGGTCTGCGGCATCTTTTATTGGTGTACATTTTGCTTTTTCTTCATCTGAAAGACTTTCATATTCCTCGACAGGAATTTCAAGGGTTTCTTCTACGGGGTCTTTTGATTCATAAGTGGTTGTAATCGTCTTTTTAGTAACTGTATACGTAATAATTGTCGTTCCGGCTGCCTTTGCCGTCACCTTTCCACTGTTTACTGTTGCCACAGACTCATCTGATGATGTCCACTCGGTGGTATATTTATATTCAATATCTCCCTCTTTGGAGTCAGTAAACGTTGTTCCCTTCAACTCTGCAGCAGCTCCTACATTCATCGTCACATTTGCCTTGTCAAGGGATACATTCAATGTGTCAAACAGCATTCTGGCTGCTGCCTTTGATGTCTGTGAGGGATCTGCAATGGTATTTTTATCCACAAGCAGGAAGTTTTCTGAACCACTGACAGGAGTCTGTGTAGATTCTACCCATTCCACAGTATCTTTGAGAACTTCCTCTTCTTTGGCCGCATCGTTTTTCTGGGTATCTTCCACCGCCACATTAACCTGATTCTCAGTCTTTACTTCATCCTGTACATTGATTACCACATATTCGACCTTATCCTTTACTGTTACCTGCTGCGGCGTGGTCGGAAATGTATATTTATCGGTTGAAGTAACGATTGCGTCAAACACTCCTGGGTTTACATCTTTTGCATAAATAATTCCATCCATATCATCATCTGTAAGCACCAGTTTTTTCCCTTTTGCGCTTGTCAGCGTCACCTCAAAAACAGTCCCTGTAATCAGTTCTCCCGTCTTGGAATCCGTAAAGCGTATCTTTAAGTCTTTTTCCACAGAAGTAAAGCTTACGTTCACATTATCTGCCTGTGGATTTTCTTCTTCCACCACTGCTATCGAAGAAATCTCTTCGATTGTGCTTTCTTCCTGTGCAAAATTTCCTAGAAGTGCCGCGTCTGACATTGCAAGCAGACCATCGCCGCCTACGACGCCCATCTGTGTCAGCTCGCTCCCAATAGGCGCAAGCGCTTCAATCTGCTCGTTCACTTTTTTGTTTTGCATAAACATGCTCAAAATCACTACAGCAGCTACCACCAGGACAACCCCTGTGCATGTGAGGATCACGTCAAACGCCGACATATGACGCACCCAATGCTTCAGTCTTTCTGGAAAAGGAACGACTTTGCCATCAGACAGCATTCCGTCTGACCCAAAATCATCATCATGAAAATGATTGTCAAACTCCCCGTAAGCCGTATCAAAAGAATCATCATCATAATATTCATCATCATAATACTCGTCCGACTCGTAATAATCCGCATCATCCTCAAAATTCTCGTATTCCGCGTCTTCGTAATAGCTTTCTGTATCTTCTGCATAATCCTGCGCTGGATACAAATCTCCGCAATATGTTTTGTCGAAATCCTTATCATCTGGTTCTTGCGTGTACTCCTCGTCCTCTGACTCATACTCCTGTACGTACTCCTCAATGACATCCGGATTCAGTTCTTCGGTAACTGCTTCATACGACGCAACCTCATATACCGATGTTTCATAAAGCTTCTGTGTATCCTCCTCGGATTTTTCTGCGCCATTGTCTGCAGATACGGCATCCTCAGCTATGTAGTCAACAAGATACGCCCCCTCCTCGTGTGAATCATCCTCATCTTCTTCGTAGGATTCCTCCTCATAAAACGCATCGTCCTCATAAGCATCCGCATCATAGGATTTGTCATTCACATCCGTCTCGTCCTCATAAGACGCTTCTTCCTCATCTTCTTCGTAGGATTCCTCCTCATAAAACGCATCGTCCTCATATGCATCCGCATCATAGGATTTGTCATCCACGTCCGTCTCGTCCTCATAAGACGCTTCTTCCCCGTCTTCTTCGTAAGACTCTTCCTCCTCATAAAACGTGTCGTCCTCATAAGGTTCTTCTTCGTCATAAAGGTCTTCATTATCATAAAGCGGTTCTTCACCTTCATGTTCCTCGCTGTCATAAGGCTCTTCGTCCTCAAGCTCTTCTTCCTCATAAAGCTCTTCTATATCATAAAATTCTTCTTCATTATAAAAATCTTCTGTATTCTGATCTGTATTTTTCCGTTTAAAAAATCCTAATGTCTTCTTGTTTTTCATCACTTATGCCGTCTGGGCTCCTCCTTTTCCTAAACATTATGCCTGTGCAATTCCCATAATTATTTGAGACAAGCTCTCAACAGTCACAATTTCTTAACAATTACGTAACAATTATAACAAAACATCTACTATCCCTCAACATCTTTTTTTCGGCATTGTCATGTAACTTTTGCCAAACGGTTGTTATAAATTAAATATTAGTATCCCTGCCATAATGCACACCACCCCTATCAGCTTTTTTCTGTGTATTTTTTCTCCAAAAATAAGAAAACTCAATATCAACACAAAAACATTACCGAGCGACTCTATCACTGGACCATACTTATAATCCATTCCACTGTATGCATAAACCGTCAAAAGCATCGATGCAAAAAGAAGCATATAACCGCCTATGACATAGAAATTCAAATATTCCTTTACCACCCTATCATATTTTTTGAGTGCACTTTTTTTCAAAAGGACTTGTGATATAGATGCCACTGTTACCGACAAAAGCATGGCAAGCACAAATTTGCTAATCATCTATTTTCTCCTTTGTATCCTGTATATTGATAATCATTGTGCCTATCACAATCAACAGTACACCTATCATATTTTTTATTGTTATCGTATTATGAAAGAAGACAACTGCCCATACCATAGACCAGACAACCGCCATAGAACGGTTCGCATAAGCAACCGACAGTTCAAAGCGCTTGATCATCTGCTGCCACAATACTGCATATATGCCTAGAAGCACAAATTCCAATCCAAAGAAAAACAGAAACAAAAGCAATTGTTCTCCATGCGCAGACGCCTGCTTTGACATCACACTTGAAATTGTATAAATGATAATAACACCTTGCAGCAATGCAATATTTTTTAAATTTGATAATTTATTCACATTAATTCTCCATCTGAGAATACAAATCCTCATTTTTTTCGCCCGCTTCAATCACATCTGCATCAAGAAGTCCTTGTTCTTTGTAGACCTGATAGTAGGTATAATCCATATAAATATAATATCCCTGTACAAAGCGAAACAGAAAATATCCCTGTTCTTCCATACTGCCCTGCATTTGTTTTGCACAGGAGAGCACGACAAATGCACAGTGTTCATTGCGCGCACATCTCGCCACTTCCTGCACATCATAAAAGGCGTTGTTTCCCTCCATAGCATCATACAGCTCATTTTGAAATGTCCATGCTGGTTCCAAAATATTTCTGCCATAGGGCGTATAGATATCTGCGGTATACTGTCTGAAAAAAGGAAGGAGCTCTGCGGGAAGTACTGCTATGGGTCTGTAATTATCAAGCTTGAGTGCATCTGCAACATCAATTACCTGCTGCGGAATATGATATAGATTCACCGATTTAAAATGAAGCGTATTGGCATATACAAACTTTCCATTCATCATAATCAGCAGGATTGTCAGTATAAAAACAAGCCCTTTTGACAATAACGTTTTCCATCGCGTCATCAATTTCACCGCACTGTAACAGACCAGAATCCCCATTGGCAGTGACCAAAGCACACGATAATAAACATCCTCATCAATCCGCATACCAATCCATGCATACAGCGGACACAAAAAAATTACAGCAACTCCCGTCACCAAATACACAAGCGCCACCCGCAGTTTCCGGTCTTTTTCCATCATCCACAAAAGCAGCAGTGCAATCAGAAATAGTGGCACCAAAAAACTGTTATTATTATACAAAATCACATCTTCAATTATTGTGTTCATTGCAGAACGCATTGTATCCCACATACTGTAACCGTGTGCTGTCCCTTCTATTTAATAATCACATAACACAATGCCAAAATCAAACATGGCGTGCAGCAGGCAAAAATTTTAATCGCCTGTTGTATACTTTTATTTCTGATGCCTGTCAGAATCGCCGCGACTCCTACCACTGTCGGAACCAACATAAAGGATATGCTTGTTGCAAAAACTGCGGATAGACAGACGCAAACAAAAAACATCCACATTCCCTTGCTTACCTTTTCTTGTGCTAAATAAATCAGACACAGAAAAAGTGCCGGAATTACCATGCCTGCCATCATTCCCTTGCCCTGCCATGTTCTTGTCATTGCAAACGTTTCTGCGGTATATAATGATATATTGCCAAACATGTACCACACTGCAATAAAAATCATAAATATCGGTCTGTATTTTTTTTTATTCCACAATAGTCTGTTTCCAATCTGCCCATAAATACAGTACAGAAACATCAGCCACACTGGAGCAAGTACTGTATGTGCCACCACAGCAGGCGCAATCCCGCTAAGTCTGGACAGCCAAGCCTGATAAACAGGTGTCGGTGAAAAAGCGTGCCTGGTGTCAAGCGGATATAAATACCCCGTATAGGCATCGCGCAAATACATGGAATCAAACTGCTCTGTTATCACTGCCGTCGCAATATAATAAGCATCATCCCCATCATAATACTCATACCGCACTGCATAGACCATCTGAAAAAGTACCAAAGCAAAGACAATCACCCAGCACAATTTGACAAAAAACGACATTTCGCGAATTCTTTTGATATTGGAAAAAAAATGGTTCCACAACGATCTGCCATGCCACAAAGAAACTACCACCAAACTCAGGATAACACATGTATACACTACTACCAAAATTGAAAAACGTTTCTCAAGCAAAATCAAGGGGACTGCTATCAGCTCAAAAACAAAAAAGCTCACAAACCACCCGCAGACATAGGTCATTGCGGGTGTCTTTTGCAAGCTATTCATATGCTTCACAGGGATTAACCCAAGAAAAAACGGTACCGGAAAAACCAGAACCAGAAGTATGATCCACCTGATTATCGCCACCCGTGTCCTCCTATTATTTGCTAAGAACTCTTAGAATCTCTCTTGTGGCTGATTTTATCAGGCACAAAGAGACTCCGAAAATACATTATTCCGCAGCAGGCTTACAGTGCTCTGAAAGTCTGCTTCTGTTTTGTTTTAATTATTTTTATTTTGATTGTTTTGCTTCTGTCCAAAATACAAGGATAGTTCTGCTGCAATATGCTCACCCAGCACAATATTTCCGTTATCCTTTGGATGGAGTCCGTCTCTGAGATAAAAGTCAGATGACTCTTTATCCGTACAGTCCATAAATCCAATATCATACAGCTCAATGATGTTAAATCCAAATTCCTTGGCTAGTTTTCTCTGTACTTCTAAATAATCATCCAGTGTTGGTTGGCCTTTTACATCCGAATAGGTACAGTTTGCCTTCTTGGAATTATTGTACATTGTCACAAAGAAAATTTCTCTGTCTGCATAATATTCTTTGAGCTGCTTCATAAAATACCGTACTGAACCACAGTACCCAGCGGTACTAAGTTTATCATCCACATTGCCAAAGCGCTTGTTTGCCGGCGTGCTTAAATAGTCATTCACCCCTGCAAATACTACAATAATATCAGAATCAACATTTGTCACATTGCCAAAATTCAGCGCAAGGGATAAATCCTCATCCCCATATACAGAAAACATTCTTCCACCTTTTCCATGATTCAATACATGATTGAAATGAAGATAGGAATCTGCATATGTAACATAACTAATCAGATTGCCGCTTGTGTCCACTGCGCTAGTAATTCCTTCTGTGATACTATCACCAATAAACACAATATTTTTTTTGCTGAAATCATATGTGTTGTTTGCAAGGATCTGCCTGTCCATCTGATTGATCTTTGATGTCTTATCCTTTGAATTTTTGAGGCCATATAATGTCTGTCTTGCCTCTTCAAAATTTTCCTGCTGCTTTCTTCTTGCTTCTAATTCTCCTTCCGAAAGCTTTTCTATCTCGCTGAGTGCAGGTCCCTCCTGCTCCTCCTGTGTGCTTTCTGTGTCTGCTTCTGTCTCTTGAGTCTGAACTGTTTCGGTCTGTTCCTCAGCCGTACTCTCCTGTGTTTGCATCCCTTCTGTCTCTGTCGTCGCTATCTCCATCGTCTCGGTTTGTTCCTCAGTTGTACGCTCTGTCTCAATCGTCTGTAGTGCCGAATTATTTGTCAATTGATCGGTTCCACAGCAGATACAGCCGACACACGTACACCCAGCAACACACTGTATAGGAGTATCGTTTTCTCTCACTACAATAGCGGCTTCATTTGTTCGTTCCCCACAGCCAATAAGCATTACCATCATTGCCGCTAAAATTGCTACCATTGATTTTCTTTTCATAATGAACCTCCATAAATACGCAAACTGCAAGTTTGCAGCATAGCAAACGATTTGTGCAGCATTGCGCAAAAATAGTAAAGAGGCACAACAATATTATTTGATTCGTTTCAGCAGCTTTAAACATTCGGCTTCATAAAACCTGTTGTCGGACATATAAAACTCTGCAAGTTCGGTATTTCTGCCATCCAATAGCTCATATGCAGCCAAAAGATTTCCTGGATGAAACATCAGTTCCAACTCCTGATTCCTTTTGGCGGCATACGCCTTGTATGCCGGAAGCAGCGCCTCTACTACCTCCTTTTTCATCTCACAGGTATAAAAGATACCAAAAAATATGGGTATCTTTATCCCTTTTCTCAGCAAAATCTTTTTTGTTCTATTTGCATATATTTTAAGTATGCACCATTTCACCCAGTTTATAAACGGCACTCCTCTGAGCAGCCTGACATTGTGCGTCAGCGGAGCTGCCGGATCAACTGGTATTCGAATCTGGTGAATACTAAGGTGTTCAAATTCTTTTTCAGATAATACTTCCATCAAGCTGTCAAATACAATAGGAATCATATGATAATGCTGATGGGAGTCAATTGCCGTAATTCTAAAATTATTTTCTGCTGTCACAGCGTTAAGCTGCGCTGCAATTTCTAGCTTTAACTGACTGACAAGTTTTTTTCTGCCAGTTCCTATCTTTGTAAAATGATATCTTAAAATCTGTATAAATGACTTGTCAAAATAACCTTCTTTATCTACTAAAAGTGGTACTTTATCTGCTCCTGCAAGTGGTCTGCCCTCCACAAAATTAAGATGAAGCACGCGCCGAATTCTGTTTGCGTCCGGATCTATCTCATCCAGCATCTTTTGTGCATCCTGCAATATCAGGGAATTTGGCAGAATACTGATACTGTTTAACACACCATCTTTATGACAATCCAAAATTCTTCTGCACTGTTCCATTGTCACGCCGTAATCATCCGCGTGAAACCAAATACTTTTTTCCATAAGCTATACCCTTTTGGTTTTTCCCTGTTTTTTTCTGCCGGCCTCTCTCCATAAATATCCAAAAAATTTAAAATTTGTCGTCACATATCGCTTCCACAACCGTTTGGGGTCTTGCAGCAGCCTGTAGAGCCATTCAAGGCACAAGGTCTGCATTATTTGTGGCGCTCGTTTAATATGACCCGCAAAATAATCAAAACCGGCCCCTACCCCTATGGACACTGCATTCAGCTTTCCTCTGTGCGCATACATCCACTCCTCCTGTTTGGGAGCGCCAAGCCCAACCCATATAAAATCAGCATGCGCATTATTAATCAAATCTATTACTTTTTTATCTTCTTTTTCTGTAAGCGGCCTAAAAGGCGGGGCATACATTCCTGCTATCACTGCACCCGGATACTCCCGAATCATTGTTCGTTTCATATCCTCCAAAGTCTCTTGCGTTGCGCCATAAAAAAAATGTCTGTATTTCTTTTTGGCTGAGCTTCGAAACAATGCTGCCATCAAATCCGGCCCTGTCACTCTCTTGGCATCCTGAAATCCTTTTATCCTGCTGTATTTGGACAATGGCGCCCCGTCTGGAAGTGCCATTGCCGCACTGTTTTGTATTGTTCTATAACTTTCATTTTCATACGACATCACTGTTGTGTGTACGTTGGACACACAGATATATTGTCCTCTAAGTTCCTCAAGATGAGCGTCAAGCAGTGCCAGCGTATGCGGCATATTCGTCACATTGATATTTGTCTTTAGAATTTCACAATATCGTAATCCCTGCAGCATTACTTTGATCCCCTTCTTCCCAGAACTGCATAAATTGTCATAAACAAAATTTTGATATCCAATCCCAGCGACCAGTTATCAATATATTCCAAATCCAGTTTCACAATCTCCTCAAAATCCTGAATATCACTTCGGCCGCTCACCTGCCACATTCCTGTGAGCCCAGGAGTAATGCTCATACGCCTTCTGTAATATCCATTATACTGTTCAAATTCATCTACCGTTGGAGGGCGTGTTCCCACCAGGCTCATATCCCCAACCAATATATTGAGAAACTGCGGCGTCTCGTCAATGCTTGTCCTTCTTATAAACTTGCCAACCCTTGTAATACGTGGGTCATCCTCCATTTTAAACATTAGTCCCTTTATCTCATTGTGTGCTTCAAGCTCTTTTTTTCGCTTTTCGGCATCGAGATACATCGAACGAAATTTCCATATTTTAAACCGCCGCCCATTTTTTCCAACACGCGTCTGTGAAAAAAATACTGGTCCTGGCGAATCTATCTTGATTGCCACTGCTACAAACGGTGTTAGAACTGCCGTCAAAATCAAACCAACAATGGAACCAACAATATCAATCAGCCGCTTGACAAGAAGACGTCTGGAATCCATTGTCTTGAGCGCAAATGATATCACGCTGTAGCCCGCAATCTTCTGAACATACGTATTGGGATTATCACGACTGAACAAGTCTACATTATAATGACAGACAAGCCCCATCTCTTCAAATCGGTGAACCATGTCCCGAATCTCGTGCACCGCTATATCCGGCAGACAGATAAACACCTCATCTACTGTCATCTGAACTACTGTTTCATACAAATCAGCTTGACCTGATATAATCGGCACCTCATTGATACTTTGCCCTTTCAAATCAGCATCATAAATGGCTGCGGCTGTCACTTCATAATACCATTCCCTATATTTTATCAGATTGCCAACCACTTCCTCAGCTATCGCCGCTTTTGTAACCACCAAAATTTTTGCCGCATTGGTGCTTTTGCAGTATATTTCCCACATACTCTTTTTGAATAACAAATGTGCTGCATATGTTATCAGTGTATTGAGTATGGCAAATATGATATAAACGGAACGAGAAAACGCATATGCCTGCTGCGTAAGATACAGTACAACCACCAGTCCCACTACCAGAATCAGGGTATATCTTGCAGTATAATAAAATTCCTGATAATAACCTCTGGTAAAAAAATTCCTGTTCGCATCCAGAAACATGTTGTAAAGCAGGCACAATACTACAATATAGGCGCCAACCATTAGATGGAATTGTTTGGGGTATATCTCATAATTGATAATATTAAATCTTATGAACAAAGCCAGTGCATAAGCGACTACAACACCCAAAATATCAATAATGAGTACGCTGTATGTCTCTATCATCTTATTTTTTCTTCTGATATTCTCCATCTTGCTCCTCTGATTCCTCTAAATCATGATATCATTCTAACATGCACCCCAATAAGCTGTAAAGTTGCCTTTTTCTCAAATTCTGCTGATTTTCTGTTCATTTTTACGATTATTTTGGATTATATTCACCAAAAAAGTTTTTTAATAAAATTTTCAGCAGATCACTGTTTCCTCTCAAAAAGCTGATTTTTGTTGGTGTTTTTCCTTTTTGGGGATAGACTCTTGCAACCGGAATCTCACAGGCGCGATATCCAAGCTGCGACGCTCTAACAGACAGATATGCCAAAAGCTCATATGTCATAAAAATATCTCTTAAAGGCGCCGTTCTCGGATCCTTTAAATACGAAACAGAATATGCTCTGTATGCATTTGTTGTATCGGTAAAATGCTGTCCTGCTGTCAGCGATATTATTGGCGCATGGAGAAGACGTACAGACAAATACCGAATAAGCGGCGTATTCCGATGTTTTCCGCCTTTGATAAAACGGGAACCCTGAACCAAATCATACCCCTCTTCCAATTTCTGGATAAAATATGGAATATCCTCAATGCTGTCTTTGTTATTTCCATCTATGGTGATTATTCCCTGATACCCTCTTTCGAGCGCCCAATGGATTCCCATGCGAAGCTGCGCTCCCTGCTTTCCTGTGTCTTTTTTTATCAAAAGTGTATTGACTTGAAGTTTTTTGAGTCGGTTCTCTTCCATACTGCCATCTGTCGATCCGCCATCACAGATAACAATATCCGCATACTGCGATATCTGATGGCGATATGCGCGGTAAAGCTCTTTTAGGATACGCTCTCCCTCATTGATAACCGGAATCAAGACTACATAATCTTTCTGTTTCTGCGCATACTCAAAATATTCATAGGACGGCACGCCCATTCTGCCACCATAAATCACCCAAACATCTCCTTTACATAGGCCATTATCTCATCTATAAGAGACAATGTGGCACCTTTTCCCATCTCTATCGAAACATATCCTAGATAGCCGTTCTCTTTCAAAAAAGCAGCAATCTCAGAATGAAATGCGCTTCTCTTTTTCTCCATAACAATTGGCTTTAAAAACGGCTCACTGATATGTACATGACTGATTCGGCTCTGTTTCCCCTCCAATACTTCCACAAGCTCTTTATTTTCAATCATTGTCCCAATATCAAGATTTAATCCAAAGCCTTTGGATTCCACCTCATCAATTAGGGCAAGCGCTTCTGAAGTTGTATTGATATAATTGGTATTATAGATTGCAGGGTTTGCTTCCATTCCTATTTTTGTATTGTTTTGTGCAGCGTAATCTCCCAATTCCTTAAAAAAACAGATACCCTGATTCCACAATGCCCTGTCAGGAAGCACTCTGTTTTTGGGACTTCCAAAGACAAGATTTTGACACTGTACTGCATTAGCAAAATCAATGGCTTTTTGGGTATATTCCAATAAAACTTGCCTCTGAGCTTCGTCTGCAAAAAGCTTCTCTGTCCTTCCAAACCAAATAGACTGCATAGAAGATATAGCAAAACCTGCCGAATCGCCAAATGATGCCCTCCAGCTTCTGACAGCCGCTATATCTTCATACGGATCTGTCTCAAAAATACGCGTTGGAGCAATCTCAAGTCCTGTGTAACCATATTTTTTCATTTTGTCATAAACAGCAGCATCCTCTGATGCTGCCCATGCGATATTGGAAATTGAAAGCTTCATAAATATGCACCTTTTATATACTTGCAATAAAATTTTTGATATCTCTAATAATTTCCTCCTTGCTGCATATGTAGCCTTCTGTTCCTCCAAATAAATTTGCATGGATTGTCTTAAAGTCATATGCGGCAGGTGTTCCGTCCAACTCATTTGTGAACGTTTCCCCTGTAAGGCTCTGGTAAAGCTCCTTTACAGAGATTGGCTCAACAGCAAGGTTTAAAAGTGTGATTCCCTCATGAAAAGCGGTCTGCACATCCTCCCACAGACGGCTTAACGGATAAAACTGAAAAGTGCTTCGGCTGTCTGTGAAGTTCAGTGCTGTAAACCCAAGCTTCTTAAACTTCTGCCGCAAAAGCTCCTTTCTTTCCTTTCCAAGCTTCATGCACCGATAAAATCCATTGCCAAGCGCCTCATAACATTCATCGAGCAGCACATCATCTTCCGGCGTTTCAAGTGCCTTAAGCTGCTCAAACTTTTCTGCCTTCAGCATAAATGGAATCACATTGATATAGTCATAGATAAAATTCTTTCTGATATTGTATCCATACAGTGCCGGAAGCCGGATAATCAGTGCATCTGGATAATGTTTCTGCACCCATGATTCCAGATAAAACCGATTCAGTCCATATGGCCAAAATCCATTTCCTTGCGCTTTTGAAAGCGGAGAATCTTTTTCATCTACGCCAATTGGATTTTGGTAAACATCAATCGTAGATATCAGTATCAGTTTTTGCGGATTAATTTTTTTGATATTTTCTTCAGCCTGAATTATCTGCTCCAGGTCACGGTCTGGAGCATTGTTTGCAAGATATTTTTCTGCACGCAGTCCTGCATAGATTAAAACGTCTGGCTCTAATCCATATGCTTTCTCTACATTTTGTGAATTAAATACACCCTCGATTCGGTTTCTTGCTTTCAAATAAATATTGCTTCCTACAAATCCTGTATAACCTACTAATGCAATCATATAGACCTCCTATTTATAGTCGCTGCGCGACAGATTCGCTGGACTATTTTAAATTCCGCTTTTTCCTTTCAAAAGTATCCTACATTTTTTCTATACTCTCAAAACTGTATCGTTTGCGTTTAAATACCAAATCCACAAGGATTTGCAGATATTTTATGATAATGCTCAAGATTCCAAACAGTCCAAAGAACGCAAATGCCATAAAAAAGATGGTTGTCGTCCACCCTGCAACGGGCGTGCTGAACAGATAAATCACTGCGGAATAACCAGCCACAAAAACAGCTACAAACATCATAATAATGGTCATCGTGATAGAAAACCGATATCCAAGCTCTGTAAACAATATCATGCTGTCAACCGCAAGCCGCATTCTATATTGATGTTCTATTTTGTCATTTTTTCTATCACAGGTCTTCACAGGCTGATATCGAATATTCTTTGTTTTAAGACCGCAATTGGCATACACCGCTTTCCGATAAGGCACCGATTTATTCATGCTGCTGATGCGGTTAATCACTCTGCGGCTAAGAATGCGAAATCGCTCAGAATACAAGTCATACGAAAAATTAGTAGATCGGTTAAATACACGATAAAAAATATTGGAAGAAAACCGCTGCTTCTTATCTGGTGATGCACTGACAATATCATAACCTTCCAACGCCTTTTTGTAAACCATCATAATTTCCCGCGGCGCAAAATCTGCAATACAGGAATCAAATTCAAACACAAAATCCCCAATTGCCAAATCGACGCCGGCATTCATGGCAGCCTCTACACCATGAAAAAAACTCATATTGAGAATGGTAATTGTTGTATCCTGTACCTGGGCGCCCACTTTTTTCGCAGTCTCTACACTGCCATCCTGGGAAAAATCATTGACACATATCACTTCTGAATGTTCAAAATTCTCTTCAAGCACCTGAATTACTGCCTGTAAAAAACCTTCTATATTCTCTTCATCATTGTGTATATAAACCACCGCAGACACAAAATTTTTTTCTTTGTTTGTCATGTGTCACCCTTTCCTTATCCTGAAATCTCATCTGTTGTCAAAATTTCATCCAAATCATACACCGTATTTATTTTGCCAGACAACACCCCTACAAACGCAGGTTTAACAGAATATGTCCGTATCACCGTCGGCCGTGAATCATCTACCTCAGAACTCATAAGAATCGGTTTCATAGAAAAAAGTGAACTTTTGTACGAAAATTGATATTCCTCCCGCAAATACTTGCGCGCAAGGTTTGCCATATAAGGAAATGCCGTCTTTGGCTTCGCTTTGCATTCATTGCAGTTGCCAAGATATCTGCTGCTGCAGTATCCACCGCTTTGGTCCTGACAGGAAAATTTAGGAACCAAATCATAGCTTGTTGCATGCGGCGTAAATGTAACAGAAGTCAGCGAATGCATTCCTGTTTTTCCAAATGGCATAATCGAGAAGAACGGACCGTCCATAACCGTAAAGCCATATTCCTTCAAATTCTCATTGACTTCGCACAAAATAATCTCACACAGTTCATATTTGATGCCAAATTTCTCATAGCCAAGCATATCCAAAATCTGGTTTGCTGATGCATAGGTTGCATTGAGCAAAAATCCTGTGCTGTACTGAACTGTATTTCGTCCTTGCTTTACATTCAATACATAAGAATCCTGTGTTTTTTCTATTTTTTCGATTCGAATACCATACTGCACTGCTGCCATACTACCAGCCTGTTGCAGTTTTTCCATGAAATAATCTCTCAAAATAATGGCATCATACGTATATTCCCTAGTCAAAAATGCGCCGTCACACATTCCATCTTGAAAGAATCTGCCTGGATAAAGCTCCTCGCAGGGAATCTGGGCTGCCTCGCAGAATTTTTTGAACTGTGTGCCATCGGACCAGGAATATTCACTTGATGTCGCATACACTTTCTGAAATTCACGGTTGATACAAAACCCATAATCTTCATTAAAACGAGCAAAATATCCCGCTGATTTCATCGCAGTTGAGAGCGAGCGCGGATAATGATATCCCTGGTGTACTCTTGCCTGGTTGATGTAAGTCGCACGTTTAAATGGTGCATCATCACACTCAAGCACCAGTACATGCTGTCCGCGGCTTGCACAAAGCTGCGCTGCATACAGCCCATATAACCCCGCCCCAAGAATTATTTTATCATATTTTATCATGACTGCTTCCTTCATCCCTTGAAAGAATTTCCCCAAAATAATATCTAGGTCTTTGTTTTGTCTCCATATAATTTCTGCCGACGTATTCCCCGACAATACCAAGTGACATCAAAACAGCTCCTCCGAGCACCCATATTGACATTAGGATAGAGGACCACCCACTAACAGTATATCCAAAATAATGTTCATAAAAAATGTGTATAATCATGCCGAAGCCTACCAGAAGAGCCACAACGCCCATTCCCAGAACCAGCCGAATTGGTTTAATGCTAAATGATGTAATTCCGTCTGCTGCCAGTGTAATCATCTTTGAAAGTGAATACTTTGAATGTCCCTGCATTCGTGGAAACACATCAAAATGCACCACAGAAGAATCTAATCCAATACTTGGTATAATGCCGCGCAAAAACAAGTTTACTTCTCCATATTCTGAGAGTGCCTCCAATGCCTTCGCGCTCATAAGTCTGTAGTCTGCTGAATTCTCATATAAATCACATCCCAGAATTTTCACGGAAAATTTATAAAACAATGTCGCTGAAAGTTTCTTGAACAAACCATCTGTATCTCTTGAATTGCGCACGCCATATACGATTTCACTGCCATTTACATATTCTTTGATAAAATCTTCCATAGCATTGATATCCTGCTGCAGGTCTGCATCAATCGTGATGGTAAAGTCACAGTATTTTCGTGCATACATCATTCCTGCAAGAATTGCATTTTGATGTCCCTTGTTGTGCGCAAGCCGAAGCCCCTTAACCTCCTCATGATTCTGGTACAAGTCTTTGATAATGCGCCATGTTCTGTCCTTCGACCCATCATCTACAAATACAATTTTACTTTTGTCTGATACCATAGCTCTGCCTTGCAGCTCACGCAGCTTTTTAAGCAGCGCTGCGGCTGATGTCTCTAAAGCTTCCTCTTCATTATAACACGGAACTACAATATAGAGTATGCCATTTTGTCTATTGTTGTCCATTTATATCCGATCCTTTCCTTATCTGGGCCAGGATAAGTATCCCCAAAATTAACGGTATCATACACATTGTAGGCAGTGCATATCTTATGCATGTATTGACCGGCGATATCAGACAAACCAAAATATTGACCGCTGCCGGAAGCGTAATCAAAAGTTCTTTATAATTCTTTCTGCCAGCCAGATACAGCACTGCAAATACAATACACCATGTATAAAAACCGCATCGGTACAAAAGCCCTATGCCCGGAGCATATTCAAGTTTGCTCACCTGCTCCAAAAGAAACCTTGCAGGGGCCAACGCTTCTATCTGGCGTGCCTCATGCAGTCCTTCTGTAAACATGTGCCTATCCATCTCATAAAAGCCGGTTCCTTCCTTGTAAGGTCTTGCTTCCGGATAATAATATCCATAAGAACACTCCAAAAAAGTATTAAAATAGGAAAGCGGATGACGCAGAAACTGTGCAAACCACACTTTAAAATACGCATCTTTTATTGCAGCAAATTCGATGTTGGTTCCATCTGCCGAAGATGCTTCGCTGATGCGCAGACAGTTTTTAACCCAGTCTGCAAGCTGCGGATTATACACTTCTACCAACTCATCATAATCAAACATTTTGTCAAGAAATTCTCTTTCCTCGTCTGTCACATCCTCTGGATAATCCTGACCGTATTTTGCCGTCTGCTGAAACAGTATGCAGTACGTATCTTCTTTTGCTTCTAGGTTGATAACTCCCATCGCTGGATAAAGCACATTGTTGATAAGATATATTATAACAAACATTGCGGCCAAAGCACATCCAAATATTAATTTTTTCTTGTTTTTGACGAGAATCAGAAGAACGGGCAGTGTAAATACCAGCACAAAAATACCATTATTTCTTGTCTGTGTCATCAAAATTCCATACAAAAGCATCAAAAACAGATTGCGTTTCTTCTCCCAGAACAGCTCTGGCAAAACAACACAATCAACAAGACTGACTGTAAACAAAAGGGTGAGCGGCCAATAAATCGTATCCTTGATCACTGTGACATCAAAAATACACCATACCGTAAATGCCCCATAGAACAATAAGCCTCCCCATCGAATGCAATATGGAGTTTTCAGACGCTGAAACAGTACACATACTCTTGCAATCGCAAATGCAGAAAGCATCGTCTGCAAGACAGGGATCAAAAACATTCCAAGATTAGGTATTCCCCATTCCTGCGAATAAAATGCAACTGCCCCATACAAGTAGCTAAGAAGTGGCGGATGATGGTTGGAAAACGTTTCTATGCCATAAAAATTGCAAATCTGCGCTCCCCCATCCCATGACATCGAACAAGGAAAAAACGCAATCAGATACGGCAGCCTGCAGAGAAACACGACAAGCATCACGCCCATTGTCACATGCTCTTCAAAAAGCCAGCAGGTAAGCTTTCCTGGTGTTTTTCTTTCCTCTTCTATTCTGCAAGTACTAGCATATTTGTCAAGCAGCTTTCCCATATAGGAAACAAGTATGTAAAAAAACGGAACATAACCGATAAACAAAAGTCCTGCAAAGAACTCATACTTTAAGTCTGGTTCCGCATTCTGCGCCTTTCCAATTATCATAAACAACGCAAACAGCAAAGCTGTTATCAACGCACTCAGACGTTTTCGCTTATCCAAATCCGTCAGAATACGCTGCGCAATCCATACACGTCTGTAAACAAATGCCAACAGTATCAGTGCTGCAAGCTGTGGAATGCCGTCGCCGTTCAAGGCCATCGACAAATTTCCTGTTGATTCCACATCTGCAAACAATGCCACTGTAGAAGCAGCAGCAAGCAGCAGTACCATCAGCTCTTTTGCAATTTTTTTCATTGATTCCTTCCTCTATTCGCACATCTTGACAACCCAGATATCATCAAATTTCCGAACACAGCCATCCTTCGGATATGCTGGCATTTTCTGATATTGTTGTGTCTCCATAATCGCTTCTTTGTCAGAAAAACTCAAGTCGGCCATATCGTATCCAATAAACATTTTGATAAAATTGTCTCTTACACTTGTGGTAATCAGTCCATTTTCCAGCGCAACGCCATCTAGCACCCGCAAATCTTCTTCCCCAAGAATACTAACCTCCACGCTGCTTGGATTGTCAATATAATGAAATTCTCCAAGTATCTCTATCGAATCACCCTCTTCAAATCCCTCGGTATTTTCCACCATAACAAGCACACGGTTAAAATACTGCTGTACGCGCTCAGTAGCAAAATTTGTTCTCAAATATGCACGATTGGTCAACAAATAATCGGTATAGCTGCTGACAAACATTGTCGCGATTGTCACAAAAACAGCCGCATATCTGACTGCATTTTTCCATTTGATTGCAGTCGGGCTCACATGCCAGTCTTCCATACAGTACTCAAGAAGCGCGAGCACTAGAATATAAATCAGGGCATATGCATACAGCATCAGCATTGAATAGCTTACCTCTGGCGCCATAAAATAAATAAACGCTGCTGCAAGCGGCACAAATCCACAAAATACAATTAACAGCGCAAAGGTTAATACATCCTTGTACAGCTTTCTTGAAACTACGAGATAACAAAACAACACGATTGCAAGAATGCAGGTGATAATATTGGCAGTCTGCGCAGTGCTGCTTACAAACGCAAATGGCTTCCACAAAAAATACTCCAAAAATCTCTTGTAGCAGCGCGCTATCAATATTGGCATCTCTCCCAATGCAATCTTTCCCATATTTCCGACACCACCATAAGTTTCATTGTCAAGATTGGGATAAATCAGATGGGAAAGCTTCATATATATCAGCACACAAATTCCCAGAATCAAAACACAAACGATTCCTTTTTTGATCATCTGAGGAAATGTTTTGCCATGAAATATATCTGCTATCATTCCCATCAGCATCAAAGTGATTGCAAAACTGATGTAACTTTGATAGATGCCAAGCACACAGATAAGAGCGATACTACATGGAATCCACCCATATTTGTACTTTCTAAGCAAATAAACCGACAAGCACACCAAAAGAATCCCAATTCCTGAAGTATGCGCCATAAACATAAAGGTCATTGTGCTTATCACACTCGGAAAGGTCATCAACACTGCTGGTACAAGAACAGCTCCCGTTGTACTTTTGATCTGTACAATCTCCAGAATCAGACATGCTGAAACAGCAAGGCAAAAAAGAAATAAAAAGCCATGCACCGCTGGAATACTATATTTGCCTCCCAAGGGATGGATATATTTCAAAAACCATCTTCCAAGATAATCTCCGCTGCCGCAAGATCCCATATTATTTGCATCATCCCAGTTCAAAAACTTGTGCGAGAGCATATAAAAATGCGTCAGCCATCCTATTATAATGCCTGACACAAAGCAAATTCTGGTATGCTTTGGTATTTTTTTATGAAATTGCGCAAGTAAGTCAAAATTCATCAAAATGCGATACCTCTCATTCCAGTTCTCTTTTGATTTATAGTACAAACGTAGTGCCTACGATATAGCCGTCTGCTTCATATAACTGCAGACCCAGATCTTTTGGATCGTATCTGTCATTGTCGTTATCAACGGTTCGAAACAAATAAACACAGTCATCACTTAAGTTTTCCACACTATTTTTCGTGTTCTCATGGATATTCAGCGGCCTGGCAAAATAATACGTGTTCATTGTCATATCATGATCCAGTGCATATTTTGCAATATGCATCATCTCATAATTGTCAAAGTTTATGGATACCCAAACTACATGCTTCACAGTCCCTGCTTCTGCCACCCGCTCCCAAACCTCTGACTGAAGCGGTGATTCATAGATTTTCTTCTGAGCATATTCTTTTTGCAGATTGCCCAGCTTCACACTCAAATCAAATACCTGCACCAGCACACAAACTGCCAGCACTGCGCGAAAACGCTTCCCTGCTACCCTATTTTCCTTCGCAAGTCTGTCACAGCACAAAATGACGCCAATAAAAATCAGATAACACACTGGCCAGACAATTCTTCCTGTCGATCGGAAAATCGACCAGATCCGATAGAGTGTACTGCTATATGGAAACGAAAAAATAAGCTTGTCATTGAATGTTACCTGGGGCGATGCCGCAAATAAAATGAGTCCCAGCGCCATCAAAAGATACACCACGCCATAAAGCAAAACATTTGTATGAAGCTTTAATTTTTTAATGGTTATCCGCAGCAGCAGATACCACAGTGACACAAGTATCAAAACAAAAATCCCAAGCCCCAGATAAGCAAATCCCTCATACTGTCCATCTGCATAAGTCAGAAGTGGCTCAAAGATTCTCGAATATCCTTTTGCATTGAAAAATCCATTCAGATTAAAACTGCACTCTCCAAGCCCGTCTCCGCCAGCCTCTGCCCCTGTCGAAAATCCGCCAAGAAGCCAAGTCGCCGCAAACAAACCTACTGCAAAGGCTACGCCTGGAAGCATATAATCCAATTTTAACCGGTGTTCTTTTGCAAATCCACGTATCAGGCTGCACAAAATATATCCACCTAAAAACATACCACACATCGGCAGATAATACAAATGAATTGATGCGATTAGCACTCCCAATATTCCCCAATATAGAGAAGTCTGCCTCACATTCCGATAACTTTTTCCATGTTTAACAAATAAATATATTGCTGCCAGAATCAGCCAGTGTCCGCCAAGCGCCGTATGGCGGAACATTTTTTCTATCACCGTCGGCGACAAAATAAAAAAAATACTGCCTGCCATGCTGCAGAATTTCCCAACACGCAGCGTTCTTAATATTTTAACGGAAAAATATCCCTGAAGCATAAAACTAAGAATTCCCCACCACCCAAAATACTGAAATGTATCGGGCAGAATGGGCGAAAGCAGTTTAAAAAATATTGCAAAAAGCGGAATCGAATCTGTAAAGATAACAGACGAATAAGACGGATAAGCAAGCTGATCCGTCAGTCCAATCGGAAACGTCCAGTTTCCTCTTCTATAAAAACACCAGCCAAGATAATGTTGTGTTAAGTCTCCCTGAGACAACAGCCATGCATCATAGGTCGGATTTAAAATATGGGTGCCGTAGAGCAGTACAAAAACTACTGCTCCCAAAACAGCAGCCATCAGAAAATATAGTTTGTCTGCCAAATCTGTTCTCACCCATTCACCCCGCTTTTACATTTTATCATATCAGACACAAACATTGTCAAATCTGTTCAATGACTTGCTTTACAGATACATTTTCAATACAAAGATGACGCCCCGTTGTCAGCAAATGTTTTTTACATGCTTGTGTCATCGTGCCATGTGCACATCCCGCACAGCTCATCCCTGCATGGCACACAATAATCGGCTCATGCCCCGCACAGTCCCGTTCGCAGCGGTAAGGAAGAAAACGTCCATATGCGAACTCGCCCAAAATACAAATCCCTTTGGTATTCACTGCCGCCGCAAAATGAATTCCGCTTGTATCATTGCCGACAAACAATTTCGCATGTCGTATTACCTCTGCTAGTTCAAGCAGCGATGTCTTTCCAAAATAATTGTGCACTCTGTCCTTTTGAGCAGAATGTCCCATCACTTTTATAAAACGTTCATATAAATAAGCTTCCTCACTGCTTCCACACAGATAAATATCCCAATCCTTTTGTTTGATAAGGTATTTTCCCACCTTGGCAAACCGTTCAATCGGCCACATCTTTTTTTCTGAACTTGCGCCTGGAAAAAGCACTGCATAGGACTTCTCAGGAAGAATCCCTTCCTCTATACAAGAAGGCAAAAGTGTAGGATACCCTGCCATAAAATCATGGCCCAAACCGCGGATAAACCGTGCATTGCGCTCTAGCTCCATCAAATCCTCTTCTCCAGAAGGAATTAATTTATCATAAATTTTATCCAATCTTTTGCGCACCCAGCCAAAAGTAAGGTATCTGCTCAAATTTTCTCTGGATTCATCCGCCACAAATCCTATCTTTTCATCTGCCGGAATGGAACAGGCCAAAATATCCATATCAACGGTCCTAGAATATGCTGGCTGCAGCAGCACATTGCAGTTTTGCTTTTGCAATATGCGCAAAACTTCTTTTTTATAGGAATTATCTGCCTCAAATTTCTTGTTTTTTATCGCAATAATACGGTCAAAAAATCCTGTATGCTCCGCAATTTCTTCACATGCTGTATTGCAGATTAACGCGATATTGTAGTTTGGATAACATTCCCGATATTGCGATGCACTGTCAAGCCAAATTAGAAAATCCCCGATTGCATCTATTTTAATGACTACTATTTTTCCCGAAACTGTATTTTGTGGTCTTTGGTTTTTGATACAAAGAACGCGAAACTGTGACAACCATATATTTGCCCACCTCTTTATTTTTTCAAGCTTATTCTGCCATGTCATACCAACCTCCACACCGCAGCTTTGCTGCGGCTCAAAGAAACGCTTAGGAACAGTTCCTTACATTATTTGCTGTACAAAATCATTCAAATCTTTGTATATATGCCCTTGGTATTTTTCCTGCAATTCGTCAGAAACTGCATGACCGCTCAATACCAGCCCATATTTGCATCCCGCATGAATCGCAGTTAGAACATCTGTTTCCTTATCCCCCACCATATAAGATTCCTCCAAAGAGATATCAAAATCTGACACAGCCTGATTTATCAGCCCAGTTTTTGGTTTTCTGCACTGGCAGTTGTCTTGTTCTATATGGGGACAATAATAAAATCTATCTATTTGTGCATTATGTTCTCTTAATCGTTCATTCATATATTGATGTAGTACTTCCACATCCTGTGGCGGATAATACCCTCTGCCGATACCAGACTGATTGGAAATCACAATCAGTTTATAACCCATCTGTTTCAGCTTCGACAGTGCAGCCGGAACGCCTTCAATAAATACAAGGCGATTCGTTTCGTGCAGATAATCAACATCTACATTAATCGTCCCATCTCTGTCAAGAAAAATTGCTTTGTTCATATTTCTTTTTCCTATCATCTAAAACGGTTCCCGCCAAAAACACAGATTCACCGCAAATATTACTGATAAACAGCCTCTTTGACAGACCAGTTCTCAAGTTCTGCCGCATGACCATGAATCATAAATTGGATCGTATGACCACCATAAATATCTATATATGTTCTCTCGTAGCGTTCATTGTCTTGTATTTCTTCAAATGTCTTTCCATATCCGTCATACTCTGCACCAAATGCCTGCAAAATAGTTGGCAAAAGCTGCTTTTGTGAAACGGGTGCATCGCTGATTTCCATTTGTTCATGATGTTCCTTCAGACTTTTTACCAGAAAAATTGGACGTGATGTCTTGTCAGGCTGCCCGCTATTCTGTTCAGAATCCAAAATGTTTCCCTGTCCATGATCTGCCGTTATAATAATTGTAGCATCGTCGTATTTTCCTAGTGTTTTCAACTGCTCCAAATATTCATAAACGATTTTCAGGCTGCCGCGGGCTTGCGATTCCAGAGTAACTTCCCTGCCTGTTGCATCATATTTCATATCATCAGAAAGATAAAAAGGTGCATGAGGCCCCCTCATATGATAAAACCGAAACACACTGTCTGTACCTTCTTGTATCATCAATCCATCTTCCAAAAGGCGATTGTAAAACAATAAGTCATTATGGATACTCCATATATTTTTGGCTCCAGCCATATCATTGATTTCATCAGAATAATATTCATATGATGGCTTTATCACAAATGGCATCACTTTATACATTGATGTTTTTAACATTGTAGCATATGTTTGGGCAAAGTGATATTTCCGTGTGACAGAACCCGAATAATTCTCAAGGTCTTTATAAACAGACTCTGACAACAGTGGCAAGTCTGTATAAATTCCTATTTTGACCCCCTTTTGTGCAATCCGATTCAGTGCATCGCTATTCTGATAAGCATATGAAAGATAGTTTCCCTGTTGAGCGTCCCATTTTGTACCTGTCAGCATATATGGAATTGCAGTATCTGTATGCGCAAACTGGGACGTTCCATTTCGATAGAACGTAAAATCTGACAACGGTTCTACGATTGTAGGATCTTCGTCACACAACGCTTCGAACCAACTGCTGTCAAAATTATCAAGCACAAACACCAGCACATTATTTTCCCAGCCAATCTCCAAAGATCCTTGTGTCGTAAGCGCTGCACTCTTATTATTTTCCCCAAAATCCGCTGTTATAATCAGCCATCCTAATGTTGCCACTTGAATAAGTACTATATAAATACACAAGCCTTTACAGATATTTCGGATTGTTTTGTTATGGTATGCACCTGCAATCACAGCACCTATAATGAGCAACCAAATTCCTACATTGACAATCTGAACCAGAATTGGCCAGGTTTGCTGTTCTCCATTCATTGCTGCAAGTGCGCCATTCAAAAACAAATTTTGCACATATCCTGCACAGCTTATCCCTGCTATAGCAAGATACCAAATGCGAAACAGGCTTTTGGGTAGAAATGCAGCGCCTGTCAATGCAATGAGTACTCCCATCAAAACACTTCCAAGCAAACAAATCAAAAAAAATGGGAGAAATCCTGCGCTAAATTCCTCTGAATTACTTAAGAACAGTTCATTTGGAAGAAAAATCCCTGTCATCACCACCCACGCACAAATGCAGGGAAACGCATCCCACAAATACTTTTTTAGTTTCTGCTTTTCAATATATTCGATTTCTCCATAAAAAATAAAACTATAAGCCACGCTCCCAAGCATACATAGCACAAAAAGAAGACAATAAGCCAAATTACTAATCTTCCCAGATAAAATAAATGCCGCAGGCATCACTAGTACCCAAAGAAAATCAAACACTGCGACAATGCAGCGCGCCCTCTTTGCAAACAGCAGCAAAAATAAAACAGGTGCCACCACACATACCACAATCAATGGGATTCCATAGTGAATATATGTGGAAATCTCTGCATCCCAAAAACTTTCCATCAAAGTATTTTGTATACTTCCCAGACACAGCTTGACTGCGGACAGCAAAAAGTAATACAATGCAAAGAAAAATACAATGGACTTCAGCCCATAGCGTACAATACTTTCTCCTTTTTGCCTTCTGTCTGAAAAAATCAGGATACATCCCGAAACAATCGCAAAAACAAAAATATAAAGCAAAATCATCGTTGATTTTCCTCTCTTTTTCTTAGAATGTCACTTCGCCATCATGGTCCAGAAGTGAAACATTCTCAACGCCTTCAAGTGCACAAATATCTTTTAAAAGCTTGTCGCCTTCTTTCACACTCAGTTCTACTACCATGTCCATGCCTGTGACTGTCATATTTCTTGACTTGATTCGGTAATGCTTTGCATAGGCTTCAATTTTCTTTTTTATGGCATTTTCCATTCCGTTATCATTCGTCTGTACAACAAGAATGCTGGCATCTTTTATGGCTGGTATCAAATCCAGCAAATAAATGACCGCTGTCACTATAATTGATACAATCAATGCAACGACATGCAATCCTGCACCACAGATGATACCGATTGAAATTGCCCAAAACATAAATACCAGATCCAACGGATCTTTAATTGCTGTTCGAAATCTCACAATCGAGAGCGCACCGACCATACCAAGTGATACAATGACACTTGACTGAATCGTAATAATAATCGCCGCTGTAATTAACGCCACCGCAGGCAGGGCAATATTAAACGCCTTGTTATAAAATCCCTTTCTTGTCATAAAACGGTAGATAAAAAACATATACAGCGCCAAAAGTGCCGTAATTCCCATTATAATCAGAATATCAACTGTCTCAAGATTCATCAGTTCATAATTTTTCAGGAAAGAATCCTTCAATATATCTTTAAAGGTCATGATTATCCTCCATGTCTATCTCAGGTAATATTTTCTGCACAGACAATATTTTGAAACCGCTGTCCGCTGCAAGTGTGACGTTTGTATTGCGTGATGAATGAAGTCTGGAATATACTCATCAAACTTCACCTCCATAATATGCTGCCCGCCCTGCATCACACTTCTTGTTGGAATGCGCTCCTCAAAAAAGCCTTCAAACTGGCTGCTGCTTCGTACATTTCTGTCAAACGTCGCACGTACATTCCCATTCTTGTATATATATGGTATTCTATCATATTCTACAATGATTTTGGGCCGCAGCAGATGGGTCCTTTGCAGAATGCAGAACTTGCGGTACAATGCATTGTCTGTCTCATATGGTGACAGCAGTTTTCCCTCTATAATTCTCACACATTGTTCTCTTGTGAGCGTACAGGAAAGCTTCTGCGTCATGCCATGCTCTTTGCGCTTCAACTCTAGCCTGATAAAACTGTCATCTGCATTATATATTCTGATTCTAAATTTTTCTCTTGGTTCCACACCGTTTATATTGTCCATATAGCAGCCATTGTTATAGGTGTCAAAATATAAACTTCGTATGGTATACATCATCGTCTCATCAATATGACTATCTATCTGCATCAGCGGCGCAATGCGAAACTGAATGCACAAAATATCATTTTCTGAACATAGATACTTAAATTCATGTCTGTATTTGCTCATTACAGCCCCTCATTTACTGTCCCCATTCCCATAAAAGATAATTGCTCCTTTGTTCCAAAAAGCTTTTGAGCGCCTCGACTGACTGTTCATAATTTGCTTCTTTATCTGTTTTATCAGGATAATCGGGATAAACATTCCACCGATAGGCATTCATCATCATGGAATTTTTATTAAGTTCTTTCCAAACTTCTATCTTTTCAAGCGCTTTTTTGATAATATCCGGCGCTTCTTTTTGGTAAACCTCTTTGACGTATTCCTGGAAATCCAAATGCTGGTACAACCCATGATAAATATTGCAGTCTCCAAATGCGGATGCATACAGCCCGCCAGGATCATTTAGATCATACGTATCTGCAACCATACCTTCTACGCCCAACGCCTTATCATAATCCCAGACAGGGCCAGCAAACAGCTTCGTACTCTCATCATCCACTGGTTTATAGAAAAACTGGCTTGTATAAATGGTATCTGCATTTTTGACAAGCTCTTCAAGAATATATCTTCTGACATAGGAATCCATATCGATATAATCTGTGTACAGCTCACCTGTATCTGGATTGGTTCCATCTTCCGAAAAAACAGCATCTTCCAGCTTCTGATACAAGTCTGCAATATATTTCACTTCATTCTCAGATGCATACGCAGGACTTTTAATCACGATTGGCTGCTGCCTTGAAGTGATAAAACCGCTGATTTCATCCTCTATCAGCCGAAAGTCTGTTTCAATTTCTATTAGGTAGCCGCCTGAAATATCATCTGGGTCCTCCATCTGGCTTATCCCCTTTATCAGTGAAAGCGCTCCATATTCTTTTGAAAAGCCTTCAAGATGCCTGATATCAACACCCTTATTTGCCGCTTTGTTTGCCGATTCCAAATCCGTGATTGGGATTCTGTTCTCACCAACTTCCACTTTTTCTGCAAACAAATAATTTCCCGCATATTGTCCATTCAAGTACAAATCAACAAACGCAAGCTGTGCCGTGCATGGCACCTGAAACTGTTCTGCGATATCATAAGAAACTTTATTCCTAAGCGCCGTATCGTCAAAAACATTCGAAATCAGCAGCCATTTTTCTGCACTTCCCATCTCCAAAAGATCAACGCTGTCTGCAAGCTCTACCAAATAGGATTTTTTGTCTGCCTGTGTGTAAGTAGAATTTCCGCGGCATTTGATAGTCACAAAATTTGTACTGTAATGAACCATTCCTTCTGTATCTATCAGTGAAAATCTTGCACTTTCTTCATTTCCCTTCACTGCATGAACATACTCCATGTTTCCTGATTTGGTTTCCATAAAAACCGCTGGAATTGAAGAAGAATACATCACCACCAAAGTATACGAGAGTCCATCGTCTGTCTTTATCGTGTAGCTGCCGTCTGCTGTGTCAAATGTATCACCATTTGCAATTTTCTTTTCATCTAATTTGATATCCTGATACTTATTAAAATCCCAGGAAGATTGCAAGTTTTTAAAGCTTTCCGGCAGAAATAAATAATATTGTTCATCTGCTTCACAATACCACCAGTTTACCGCAAACGGCTCTGATTCTGCTGCATTCTTGGCGTTTTCATTTTTGACATTGCATACAACAGCCAGATGGAACACTTCCTTGCTACTGTAATATTTTTGTACCTGCACAACGGCAATGATTCCCAATGCAAATAACGCACACAGAATAAAAAGTTTTGCAATACGTTTTGTTCGTCCAGGCATAAAACTCCTCTTATTTTACCGTTCGTTATATTTTTCCATAAAATGTTCTCGGTTTTTGCGCGCACTTTCTTTTGGCCTTCCCAGATCCGCTCTGGAATCAAGGGATACCAGAACTTCTATCAGGCAAAGCTTCTTTTCTGCTTTCGCTGCACGAAGCGCCTCTGTTAATTCTTCCTTTGTTTTCACAGTTTTGGTTGTTTGATATCCGCATTCGCGCGCAATATTGGCATAGGAGTGCCCACTGTACCCTGTTGGCATCGCTCCTACCGATTCATGTGCCGCATTGTTAATCACAATATGAATCATATTTTCAGGCGCTTGGGCTGCAATGATTGCCAGCGCTCCCATATGCATTAAAACCGCACCGTCACCATCCACACATACAATTCTTCTGTCGGTATCTGCCTGGGCTGCACCAAATGCAATCATAGACGCATGCCCCATCCCGCCTACTGTCATAAAAATTCTGTCATGATTGCCATAAATCAGATTGCTCTGCTCATACAACTCCCTTGAAATCTTTCCCGTCGTAGAAACAAAATAGCAGTCCTCATAAAGTTCTTTCAAAATGCAGCCAAGCGCCTCTTCTCTCCCCAAGGAATGGCCATTTTCCCATTGAAAGGATTCTGATGGTTCAAGAGTTCCCTTTTTTATCACCACTGCATACTGCTTCTGCTGCCGAAAGCATTCCATAGCCTTTGCAAAATACGTATCGAGCATTTCTTCTGTTGTATCAGCATCCAAAATATTATAAGAAACTCCCATAACTTCCAGAAGCTTGCAAGTCACTTTTCCCTGATACACATGCTGCGGTTCGTCTTTAACCCCTGGTTCTCCTCTCCAGCCTATCACAAAAAGCATTGGTATCCCATACACTTCATCATTTGCTATTGATGCCAGCGGATTAATAATATTTCCCTCGCCGGAATTCTGCATATAAATACAAGCCGGTTTACCGGTTGCAAGATATACACCGGTTGCAAGACCAACCGCCGCTCCTTCATTGTGTGTCACATAATGCTGAAACGTTTTGCCCTGATCTAGGCAAATTGCATCGCACAACTGCTTTAATGTCGAATCCGGCACCCCTGCTATTGTATCAATTCCAAGTTTCTTTATTTTATCCAAAAATATACTGGCTTTCATTGCTTGTCCGCTCCTCTTTTATCTGCATAAATGGCATCATTTACACAGCGTGTAAATTGTTCTCCAACACGTTCAGTTCTTCTACGGTATCAATTTCTATTATTTGATCTGCTGAAACAGGATAGATTTTAAGGCGAAGCTTGTCAAGATTCCAGTCTACAATCTCATCCCAATACCGATTGGCATTCTCTTCTTTTGCATAGGCTTTTTGAATCTCCTGTGCCAAAATAACAGCATCTTCCTTTTTAAAGAACGAAATGCCAACCATATTATACGTATCTGTCCCGCCTTTTCCTACTCTGGAAATAAAACCATCCTGCAATTCAAATATCCAGTCATCGGAAAATCCGGAAACCATTTTCCCATAGTATCCGGAATCATCCAGCTTTTTATCAAAAATAGACAAGTCAGAGACAACCAGATCCGCCTCGCAAATAAAACAGTCTGCACTTCCCAAAACATCTTTTGCCGCATAAACGGAAGAAATATTATTTTTTACCAAATAATCCGGATTTTCTATCAGGCTGACCTCTTGATATTTTTCACACAGATAAGAAAACTGTTCTTTTAAATACCCTACAACAATATAAATTTCTGATACTGCCCTTCTTTGCAGCCCTTCAATTACCGTTTCAATCATTGGTTTTCCAAACACCTTTACAAGGGGCTTGGGTATTGTCTCTGTCAAAGGGAGCATTCTGCTTCCAAGACCCGCCGCCATAACAATTGCTATCTCTTTCTTCATCTCTGCTCCTTAAATATCATCTATCAGCGTAATAATATCTTTAAATGGCATCAGCCTTGCATCTACTTCCAGCGCTCTGTGATTTTTCAAAATTTCTACTGCTGTGCTCTGCATTGCCGGAAATGCACTGCGCGTTAGCTGATTGGCATAAATTACAATATTGACGCCATGACTTACAAATTCGTCTTCTGTCACACTGTTAAAGGAAGTCGGCACTACAACAATCGGCGTCTTAGCATCTACTTTTCGAAATGCATCACAGAATGCAAAAATTTCATCTGGCGACTTCTTTCTGGAATGAATCATAATCGCGTCTGCTCCCGCTTCCACATAGGCAGTCGCGCGCTTCATGGCATCTTCCTGACCCTTTTCCAAAATAAGACTCTCGATTCTGGCTATAATCATAAACTCTTCTGTTCTCTGCGCTCTTTTGCCTGCGCGAATCTTATGACAAAAGTTTTCAATCGAATCCTGCGTTTGTTCTACTTCTGTTCCAAACAAGGAATTTTTCTTCAGTCCTGTCTTATCTTCAATGATGACAGCAGAAACCCCCATTCGTTCCAAAGTACGGACATTGTATACAAAATGTTCCTCTAAACCACCTGTATCCCCGTCAAGAATAATTGGTTTCGTTGTAACTTCCATTATATCATCAATGGTTCGCATTCTTGAAGACATATCTACAAGCTCAATATCAGGTTTACCCTTTGCTGTAGAATCACAAAGACTAGAAAGCCACATCGCATCAAACTGATTCAGTTCACCATTGTGTTCAACTACTGTCTTTTCCGCGATAAGTCCTGTCAGTCCGCTGTGAACCTCTATCGTTTTTACAATCGGGCAAAGCTTCAAAAGCTGGCGCAGACGTTTTCTGCGAAACTCCGGCATAGCAAGCTTTTCTTTGATATTGTCATCTATTTTTTTCACATTTTCATTGTACGTATAGGCAACTTCAATCAGTTCTCCGCCGTATTTTTCAAGATTATCTATCACATTCTGACGAATTGCACGCTCTGGTCCATTCTGCCAATTATCGCCATGAATCACATAATCTGGCTTTATTGTGCCAATCACATTGTCATACATTATCTCATTTTGAATCATAACGGTATCTGCAAGCCCTGTATCCGCAATCATTTTCTTTCGTTCTTCCATTGTGATTGTCGGAAAGCGGTTAAATTTTATCATTGCTGCATCACTTAAAATTCCAACTGTCACCTCGCCGTATTTTTTTGCTTCCTGAAGAATATTTCTATGCCCCTCATGGATAACATCTGTACAAAAACATGTGTAAACTTTTTTCATTTTTATACCTCCCGTGTGCCAAAACACCCCTGCCGATCAATCATTTGAAAGCAGCTTTCTTTCAAACTTGGTTCCATTCCGCGCTGACTTCTTGTAAAAACTGTACCTAATGCTCATAACGAATCGGTATCTGAATCTGATATTTTCTAAGCGCTTCCTCTAATACTACAAAAAAATCTTCAATATCTTTTGCAGTAATTGCACCAAGTGCACACAGGCGAAACGTATTCTGTCCGGAAACTTTTCCAGGATATATCGTAAATCCACGCTCATAGCAGTAATCATGCACCTTTTCAAAATCCCAATTGGCATCATCAGGATATCTGACAGAAACAACAAGTCCAGCCTGCAGCTCTCTTTTTATTAAATCCTGAAAACCAAGCTTCTCAAGTCCTGTATGAATTGCTTCAAATACACTTAGATGCCTCTGCCACTTAGCTTCTTCTCCCTCGGCAAAATATTCATCAAGCGCCTGTCTCGCCGCATAGATTGTCTGAACAGGCGGCGTAAAGTGCATTTCTCCTGTTGCCTCAAAAAAATGATACTGCAAATACAAATTACAATAATAAGAACGCTTTGGATATGCAGCAGATTGTTCGATGATCTGCCGGTTGCCCACGACAAAAGAAAGCCCAGTCATAGCCATAAGCCCCTTTTGTGCAGACGCCATGCAAAAATCAATATTGTCTTTCTCAATATCAATCGGCCGCATCGCATACGTCGATGTTGTATCAACCGTAAAAACTGCACCATATTTGTGCGCCAATGCACCAATCTCTCGAACAGGATTCAAAATTCCTGTTCCTGTTTCATTGTGCGTTGTATGAACAAGCGCTATTTGAGGATTTTCTTTCAATACCTGTTCAATCTTATTCAAATCAGGCAGCTCGTCCACAGGAAACTTTAAATCGATAAATGGTAGATTATAATATTCACATACTTCTGCTGCTCTCGTGCTGTATGCACCATTATTGATAATCAGCACCTTTTTGTCCGCTGGAAGCAGGGAATTGATACATATATCAATATTGATTGTCCCTGAACCACAAAACAAAACCGCAGTATATTTATCCAAATCACCATGCACAATGCGAACCAAATCTTCTCGCATCTGCTTCATCATCGAACTAAATTCTTTTTCCCGCGGGCAGATATCCGGAACCACCTGCGCCATCTTAACAGTATCTGTTGTTGTTGCTGGTCCTGGATTCAACAAAATATTTCGTTTGACTGTCATCATCATTCCCTCGTCTTTCTTTTCCTATCCATCTCAAACAGCGTCTGTCGGCACATATTAATCCTCTTCCTCATCATGCTTTTTCTCGAAATAAGCAAGCCGTTCCATAATATATGCTGCGCCAACCGCACCGCTGTTTCCAATATTATATAAATATTCCTCTCGAATCTTTTGCAAAGATTCTTTTGAAAATGCACTACTGTTAAGCAATTCCTCTACTGCCTCTGCAATCTGATCAAGTTTGTCCAGCTCAATGCTTCTGCCAACTCTGTCCCGAAGCTCAATATCAATCGGCGTAATTCCCAACTCCTCATAATCCTCATTCATGACCTTCATTGGTGTATTGACAAAGAGCGCTGGCTTTAATGTCGCAAATGCATACTCAAATGCAATGCTCGACCAGTCTGTTATCACAAGATCTGCCTCATACACGGTGCTATTTGATGAGAAATCAGTCTGCAGTTCCATATCATCCCGCTCGTTCATATGAAACTTCTCGCGAAGTCGGTTGATTCGCTCTTCCTCATGCCTGACAAACTGCGGATGCGGACGCACGATAATCTGATAGCCCTGATTGTCAAGTCCTGTTAAAATCTCATCAATGCAAGAATACAAGATATTGTCTTTCTGCCATGACGGAGCAATCAATATCATTTTTTTCTTGTGATTTGCAATATCCATTGTTTCATAAGAAGCAATCATATTGTCAATCACACTAGAACCCCAGTCGATAATGTTCTTTTGAGGAAGCTGATACAATTCCTCCCGCTTTCTGATTTCCTTTGTACACAGCGGTCCAGAGGAGAAAATCGTATCAAAATGATCCAACGCCTCTTTTCTAAATGTCAGATTGGGGCTGTTCACATCATGCGGCACGTAAATATATTCATTATCCTTCCTGACAAGCGAACGTTTAATGTGGAAATTTTCAAGGTCTGGCGTCGTCATTACAACAATATCCGCTTCCATTTTCATCATTAATACAATCAGCTTATTTTCTCCGATATAAAACGGCCGGAATCTGTCGCTTTCCATCTCAAAGACCTTATCTTGGGGATCGCTTGTAATATAATTAATCACAACATGAGACTTCTCCAGCAGTGTTTCTATGATATTTTGATAGTATTTATAAAAACCATTCTTCTCAGAATAAAACACAAGCTGCATATCATAATCTTTAAAAAACCGCTTGTAATCGGCATTTTGTTTCTTCCGGTATGGGTCTTTTGCAAACAGTTTCTTCTGCGCTTTCTGAAACTGGCTTGCCTCCCTAAGTTCTTTTCTGCTCTTCTCAAGTGCATCATAATCAATATATTTTTTGGGATTCATCACAATATTGAGAAAATATAACTGCAGCACAGAAAAAAGATTGCTGAATGTCCAGTAGATTCCCACGCCTGTCTTGACAAAAAATCCTAGATACAAAGACAGCGCTATTGACAAAATCATCGTTCCATATTGATTGATTTTTCCCTGCTCTGACTGAAGCACATTGATTTTGTTTTGTATAAAGCACATAAACCACGCTGACAGCGCCGCCAACAGAGGAACCATATAAGAAACGCCGCCTGTCTGAGCAGGCACCACAGACAAATCAAACATTCCAAACATCGTGTCAAGTGTACCATCTGCTCCTCTGAAAATATGAACCTCTGGGTAGTTAATCACGTCTATAACGCCCATAAGCAGTATAAGCTGCAGGGCAAGCGGAATCAAATCCGCAAGCGGTTTATAGTGCTCCCTTTTATACAGCTCATACTGCTCCTCTGAAATTTTATCGTTATTACCGAAATATTTTGCCTTGATAAAATTTATTTCCGGCTGCATCCTGACCATTTTAATCGAATTCTTCTGTACCATCAGTGATACTGGAAGCAGTACGATCTTCGTCAAGAACGTAAAAAATACAATTGCCCAGAAATAATTGTGCAGACAATGATAGCTAAAATACATCAGCCATCCGAGAATACTTCCCAAAAAACTAATTATGCCGCTCATTCCGATTATTCCTCTTTGCCGGCAATATCCTGTTCTGCCTGCTCTGCTTTCTTATCCCTTTTTGCCTTTTTGCGTTTCTGCTGTCTGAAAAACTTCATAATCTTATGCCTGTACACCGTCGCAGCAGCACCGAGTGCAATCAATACGCCTGCCACTGCCTGAATCACATATGTCACCGCTGATGGATCGATATAGGCAAACGACGTATTGCCTAACAATACAAAAAAACAAGTAAAGAAATACAGAAATTTACAAATTTTCAAGCCCTTTTTCATTTTTATAACCATGCTCCTTTCAAAGTCCGCGAATTTGTGCTTGTCCAATAAAACCAAACAGATTATATCACCTCTGGAAGAAATTGGCAATCTTCAATAAGATTCTTTAATATTTATTTAATGCGTAGATTCCAAATTTTTCTTTGACCGGTGTAGTAAGCGCCAGTCCTCGATTCTTCCAGCCTCACCGTTGATTTCATATTTTTCAAATTCTCCCGGTGTGGAAACCTTCATATAACGAATTCTTTCCTCTTGTTCTCCAATCTCTTTGAGTGTTGGCTCTGATACCAGTATTCCCAATTTCTTCTGAATTGTTGCAAGCATATCGGCATGACTTACTGGCGCAACGCTCACCGCCATCTCATCATGTGTCTCACCTGGCTCTTTTACAAACAAAATAGGATAAGAAATACTTTTCATCGTTCCATTTTCATCACTGAGCACTTCTGTGAAGCCGTGATCGGCTGTGATCATAATCAGTGCGTCTTCATATTTTCCAAGTTCCTTTAGCTGGCGTAAATACTCATACACAATTTTTAACGCGCCTTTTCGCTGTGACATCCCGCTGCCCCAATGTTCGTCCCGTCTGGAATCATATTCAAGATATTGAAATTCTTCTGTCATGGTATAAGGCGGATGTCCGCCATGCATATGAATAAACCGAAAAGTTCCTTGCGAATCATTCTGGCTTATGTGCAGTCCTTCCTCTGTCAGTTGATGATAAAACGGCAAATCATTTTCAATATTTACAATTTCATCACTTACAACAAGCAATTCAATATCGCTCGTATCATACATATAATACTGTTTTGCCGCGAAGGGTGCCATCTTGTAGCGGGAACACTGTGTCATCAAAGAAAACAAATCGCTCGTACTGCATGTTCTGGGTACACCTTCTTTATAATTAGATATCTTCTCCTGCATCGTCTCTGGAACATATCGCTTATTTGTATACACTCCAACATCATAGCCCGCATCATGGATCTGGGTCAAAAGATTCTCATTCTCATAGGCATACTCCACATAATCCACTGTACTTTCTTCCACAAAATCAGCGCCAGAAAGCAAAAATGGAATACTGTCATAGGTAGGAGAAAATTCACTTGTTGCATTTGTATAGTGTGTAAAATCATTGAATGGTGCAAGAAACTCTGGATTCTCCTCCAAAATTTCATTTAGATACTGCTCGTCAAATTTATCCAGAATAAATACAATCACATTATTCTGTGCTCCAACTTCAAGCATACCTTCTGTTGTAAATACCATATCGCTTTTGGGGGCTGTATCCTTTGATGTAGCAATCATGACGCCAAGAGATACCGCCTGTATCAAAATAACCCAGATACTTACAGCTTTTATCACTTTCCAAATCATCTGTGATTTTCGCAGATAAAAAACCACGATTGCGCCAATCAAAATAACCCAAAGTACCAAATTCCCGATTATTTTGGGAGCATTCCATAAATTGCTTGCTGTTCCGTCCAAAATTTCAAGATTTCCATTCAAAAACAATCCCTGAATATATCCTGCCGTCAAAAACGAAAACAAACCGATTAAATATAATTCAAACTGCTTTTTTGTCAAATACACCAGCATACAAACAAGCAGCAAAGCGCCCACAAGCACACCTGCCAGCACAAGTTTCCCCATAAAATACCAATAAGACATCGGAAAATCCGACGCATTGTTCAAATACAGTTCATTTGGCGTAAAAATTACCACCGTGATAAACCAATACAACAATACAGGAAGCGCTTTCTGAATTCCTTCTTTTACTCCGCTTTCATAAATGCATTCCACATCCTTTTTCCTCAAAAAGCCTATCGCAGCCGTCGTCAGCACAAAAGCACAAAGAAATGCGATACAATATACTTTGTTGTTTATCTTCCTGACAAAAAAGAATGCAAATGAAAGCAGAAAGAATAAAGCAGAATCAAAGAAACGCACAATTTGCCCAAAAGATTCGCGAAACAAAAAATGCATCAAAAACGGCAAAGCAATACTTATCAGCAGCAACGGCACGCCATAATGTAAAAGTGTCGCCGCCTGTGCATTCCAAAAGCTCTCGATTAAATTCTCCTTATGGTAGCCCAGGTAGTATTTCATGGCTGACACAATAAAAAAATTCCATACAAAAATAAAGCTAAAAAACCAAAAAACATGTTTTCTTTCTTCTTTTTTATGCCGATTCAGCAAAACAAACACAAGCGAAGAACCCAAGCTGCATACTATCAGTAATAGCATAATTCCAAACTTTTGATACATTATTCCCCTCATTTCTGTACGGTTTTAAACATATTGCATTTGCAAATGATATCGTGACACAAACATTATCCTGCTCAAATATTACCTTCCCATAAAAAGTCTGCTAACAATTCTATTTTTCTGAAACAGTTTGCTCAAACAAAAAGCAGCTAATGTTAATCCAAGCGAAAGCCCCAAAACATAAGATGATTTTATCAAGTACCGATAAGACTCCGAAATCCTACAATAATCTTTTATCCAAAACCAAAAAACAAGTCCTGTAAACAGATAAATACTTATTGATACCTGCCCAAGCTTTTGTAACACTATCATAGTAAATCGTCTGCTGAAATGATAAAAAAATAAAATTACACACGCACTTCCTATTGTACCTGTTATCAACTCTATCCAATGGAGTTTCAGCGTTATCAGATAGCATATTCCCAATGTCAGAATTATTATAGTTTCATCCTTTTCTTTTATTTTGTTAAAAATTTTATAACGGTTCAGCAACATACCCAGTAGAAAAAATGGAAGCATTCTTCTGGTTCCAGAATAATTCCCAATATCAGGCATTATAAAATTTATAAAAATCAGAATTCCATAGCCCAAAAGATGATTGTGAAAAACGTATTTTGTGATAAACCCATATAAAGAACAATAGAAAACTGCCCACAAAAACCAGTTAGAATATATTGTAGAATTAAGGTATCCCCACAAGCTTTTTTCATCATAACCAAGTACTATTATCTCGCATAGATATGTAACAAATCCCCATACTGCACAGGGAATCATAACGCCTTTAAGTTTTGCTATAATTCCCTTCCATAAGCTATAGCGATTCAATGTATACCAAAACAAATATCCGCTAATAATCATAAACATTGGCATATGAAAACCATATATCAGACAAAAAATCATATTTTCTTTATAATCATAGTCAATCGGCGTCGCAAATTGTATACAATGTCCTAGTACCATCAGATATATCGTAAATCCACGGGCTATATCTACCCATTTTTCTCTTTCTGTACCCATAAACGGCCTCCCCCAGCGCAAATCCCCCCAAAAGAAGCGCCACTATCTCTTCTCCGCAAGTGCACGTTCGATTAATCCACAAAGCGTATGAATCAGCAAAATATGCATCTCCTGAATTCTAGGGGTATGCTTTGATGGCACATTTAAAAGATAATCTGCACAGGCGCCTAGTTTGCCGCCTGTGTGTCCTGTCAGTCCAACTGTCTTGATATACATTTTTTTAGCCATCTGGAACGATTGAATAATATTTTCAGAATTGCCGCTTGTTGAAATACCAAATAAAATATCGCCCTTTGACCCTAGCGCTTCCACCTGTTTTGCAAAAATATTTTGATATTGATAATCATTTGCAAGCGCTGTCATTACCGCAGCGTCCGCAGTAAGTGCAATTGCCGGAAGCCCACGACGCTCCATCTGATATCTGCCGACAAGCTCACCTGCCATATGCTGTGCATCGGAAGCACTTCCTCCATTCCCGCACACTAGAATTTTATTGCCATTTTGATATGCCGCAATACAAAGTGCAGCTATTTGTTCTATGGATTCTATCAGCGATGTATCCTCTAAAAGCTGTCTTTTTGCCTCCATACTTTCTCTGATATTGGTCTTGATATATTCCTGCATTCATACCTCCGCTCAAAATCTGAGCCTAATAAATTTCATATTCTTTTGCAAGATAATTGCATACATAATCGCGCGCGCCATCTTCAAGAGAATAAAACGGCTCCTGATAACCTGCTTTGCGCAGCTTGTCCATAGATGCCTGCGTAAAATACTGATACTTTGGTCTCAATGTTTCTGGCATTTCAATATATTTAATGTTGGGGGCTAATCCCATCGCCGCAAATGTCGCCGCCGCCAAATCATAGAAACTGCGCGCTGTACCTGTTCCAAGATTATATAGTCCACTTATTTGAGGATGATCCATCATAAATAGAATTACTTTGCAGATATCCTTGATATACACGAAATCTCTTAGCTGCCCGCCGTCTGCATATCCTTCTTTATAGGATTTGAACAGTCCCATCTCTCCTGTCTGCGAAATCTTTTGAAACGAATGAAAAATGACACTTGCCATTGAGCCCTTAAAATATTCATTTGGTCCATACACATTAAAAAACTTAAAACCAACATGCTGTTTTGGCGCAAAGCACTGCTTTTCTGCCCATAAATCAAATAATTGTTTTGAATAGCCATATCCATTTAAAGGACGCAGTTTTTTGATATCCATCTCATCGTCAAAACCCTCTGAGCCATCCCCATACGTAGCAGCGCTGCTGGCATAGATAAAGCTAATCTGCTGTTCTGCACAGAACTTCCACAAAGCCTGCGTATACTCAAAATTATTTTGATACAAAAAATCAAAATCCTTTTCTGTGGTTGCTGAACATGCTCCCATATGAATAATATGTGAAACTTCTCCTGCAAAAGAGGGCAGTTCTTTCAAAAACAGATCTCTGTTAATATATCTTGTATATCTTTTATTTCGCAGATTCATCCATTTATCTGTCTGTGCTATATGATCGACAATGATAATATCCTCTATCCCTCTATCATTGAGTTCACGCACAATACAGCTTCCTATAAATCCGGCACCGCCGGTAACAATAATACTCATATCCCAATCTCCTATTTTCAGTTCCGCTTCCGCCCAAATACAACCTTTTCAGCAGAACTTTTGCTTTTTTAATTCCTACTCACAATTCTTAACAGAACGCTCCTGTAATTCTTCTATTTTTTTTATAATATTTGTCGTAGAGCAGCCATCTACAATGCTCACATACACTACACTGCCGCCATATGCTGCAACACTGTCCATCTCTGGTATCCATGTTCCCTGATAGTCTCCACCCTTTACCACGATATCAGGCTGTATTTGCTCAATGATACCACAGGGAGTCTGTTCTGAGAAAATGCATACATAATCAACACATGCAAGTCCAGCCAATACAATAGCGCGCTCATCCTCTGGCACAATTGGACGTGCTGCCCCTTTGAGTTTGTGCACAGAACTATCAGAATTGAGCAATACAATCAGCACATCTCCCTTTTGCCTTGCTTCCTCTAAATAAGTGACATGACCTGCATGAAGAATATCAAAACAGCCACTTGTTGACACAATTCGTTTTCCCTTTGCTTTTTCTGCCTTCACATGTTCTGTTAGCTCTTCCAAACAAATAATTTTATTTTTCATTTAGTTCCCTCACAAGTTCTTCTTTTGAAACCGTAGCGGTTCCGCGCTTTCCAATAACCACCCCTGCTGCAATATTAGCCAGTACTACCGATGCATCCAAAGAAAGACCACTCACCAATCCAAGTGTCACCGCACTGATTACCGTATCTCCTGCTCCTGTCACATCAAACACCTGTACAGCTTTCGCTGCATAATCCCTGCGTGCTTTCCCAGATTCAAAAATAGAAATTCCATTGGCTCCTCTTGTGACAATAATGCTTTTTGCCTTTGAAACTGCAAGATATCTTTTCCCAGCCTGATCGAAAGAATTTTCATCTGTAATCTTAATATCAACCGCATTCTCTAATTCGAGGTTATTGGGTTTTACAAAATCTGCATTCTCAAAAGCGGATATATTGCGGCTCTTGGAGTCAATTGTAACAATCACATGATTTTTGTTGCAAATACCAATCAGTTCCTGAACAAATTTCGGACTTTCAAAGATTCCTTTGCAGTAATCCGACAGTACAACAGCACTCCACTCATGAATATGTGATGTGACATACTGCAGCAATTTCTGCTTTGTCACGTCTGCTATTCCTTCACAATTCTCTTGATCTACCCGCAAAAGCTGCTGCCCTTTTGTAGCAAAACGCGTCTTCAATGTTGTCATTCTGCCATCTTCTGAAACAATTCCATCAATGGCTATCCCTGTATTTTCCAAAAAGTCTCTCAGCCATAATCCGCTCTCATCCTTGGCCGCAACGCCCGCAATTGCAATATGACCGCCCATGGCATACATATTCAGTGCAACATTAGATGCACCGCCAGCGTTTCGCTCCCGCCCTTTATAATTTAATACAGGGACCGGCGCTTCCGGTGATATTCTGCTAACCTTTCCCAAAATATATTCGTCCACCATCAAATCCCCCAAAACAAGGATTCGCTTTTTGCAAAATTCATTTTTAACTGCCTGTTTGATTTTCTCCTGCATAATTCCTCTTCATTTCGTTTTAATAATCGTATCCTGCTTACGAATCGGACTCTTCCCTTGGCTGAATCTCTACAGCGCTCCAATTCTCCAGATCTCTTGCATCTCCACGTATCGTAAACTTAATAATATGCCCATACCAAAGGGAAACGCACACTCTTTCCTCATCATTTATCAAAGGTGCCTCCTCCAAAGTATTTCCATAGTTCTGTACCTCTAACCCCATCGTTTTGGACAATGTCGCCAGATATTCTCTGTGTGAAACAGGCGCTTCGTTCAACACAAGCGCGTCATGATGCTCCCCTGCTTTCTTCACCATCAAAGTTGGCATCAGCGTTTTATCCGGCTTTGCTGCTTCCTCAACAAATTGTGTCTGCTGTCCATGATCTGCTGTGATAATAATTGTTGCATCTTCATACAACCCCAATGCCTTTAGCTGTTCCAAATACGCATATACAATCCGAAGGCTTCCCTTCATTTGGGAATAGACATTGGTATCTCTTCCTGTCTTGTTGTATTTCAGATCCTCGGACAAATAGTAAGGCTCATGCGCCCCTCTCATATGATAAAACCGAAACGCATTTGGATAGTCATTTGTTATGGAAAGTCCTTCTTTGTTCAGGCGCTCATAAAAAGGAATATCATTTTCTGTACTCCACACCTCTAATTCGTCAATCATTTCTGCGATATCGCTTGTATAATACGCATAAGAAGATTTTGCTAAGAACGGCGCTGTCTGATACATTGCACAGTTCCACATAGTTGCAAAGGTGTCCCAAAATTTGTACGACCTGCGCACCCCTGTCTTATAATTTGAAGTAAGATCGTATATTTGTTCTGAAGTATTTCCAATATCTGTATAAATCCCAATATCAAAATCCTTTTTCTTTACATCTTGTAGGAATGTGCTGTTTTCATAAGCATATCTGCCGTATTCATTCCCCATTCCTTCCTGCCACTCTGTTCCTGTCAACATATATGGTATCGAAGTTCTAGTATCTGCAAACTGCGATGTGGCATTTCTATAAAAAGTAAAATCGGATAATGGCTCAAAGAAATCTTGCTCCATATCCATAAGTTCCTGCGTCCACTTGCTCTCAAGCCGGTCAAGCACAAAAACCAGCACATTATTCCCTTCTGATAGTTCCAAAGAATGTTGTGTTGTCAGCGCTGCACTCTGGGATTTTTCTGAAAAATCCGCAGTAACCACAAGATATCCCAATGTTGCTGCCTGAATCAAAACAATATAGATGCAAATTCCCATCCAGAGCTTTATTGTGCTTTTCTTGTGATAGCCTAGCGCCAAAAGAACTATCACTGCCAAAATCCAAGCAGCAGCATTAGCCGCTTTTGCAGCAAAAGGCCATGTCTGCTCACTTCCATTTAAGACAGCTAGTTTTCCATTCAAAAAAAGATTTTGTACATATGCCATAATTGTCATTGCAGCAATCAAAAGATTCGATCCTTTGACTGCCCACTTAGGCAGCAAAAAAATCTGTGCAGCAGCAAAGAGAACGACAAGCGCCAGCGTACACACAATCAAAATCAGAAAAAAACCTCCAAATCCGCCTGCAAAATCGCCCATATTATGAAGATAGAGTTCATTTGGCAGATACACCCCATGCATAAAAAACCATGCTCCGACTGCTGGAAGCGCCATTTTTAGTACAATCCGAGACTCTTTCAGCGAATAGTACGAAAATGCCTGACGATACAGTATTGCCATCGCAAAGGACAATACTATGCACGCGACATACAAAATACAGTAGACTATATTACTGATTCCGCCCATGAGCCAAAAACCAATAAAGGCTCCTCCAAAAATAAGAACGCTAAATACTTCTATCAAATGTTTGGCAATGGTCGTTCCCACTAATTTTAATACAAAGGGTTCTATAATACTCACTACCGCAAGCGGTATTCCATAATGAAGATATGTTCTTGGTTCAATATCCCAGAAACTTTCAAATAATGTGTCCTCTCCATTTCCCAGATACCATTTTATCACAGATAATATGAAAAAATCACAGCAAAAGAAAAACAGAACTGCCCTTAAAAGCACCCCCGCATTCCTGGTATCTTGTTTTTCTTTCCCTAGTTTCGTCCACAAAAAAGCAGAAATACAGGCAAATATTAAAATAAATAGGAATAGTGTACTATTGTTTCCCACAACGATGAATCCTCCTATTTCCAATAACATCCCATTTCTACAGTACTGGCATTTTGGGGTCTTTCTGCATCCAGCGGATAGGTCCAATGTTCATTAAAGCATGTCGCTATCTTTGATGGATAGTTGTCTTCCCATCGCCTGCCTTTGATTCCAAAAAGAAGCTGCGTCGCACCGCCCAAATGAATAACCTTTCTGCCCGCCTGTTTTAATTTGCCTGCAAGCGGCATTCCATATGCCCCACACCCTATAATTGCCACATCAAACTCTATTTTTAATGCTTCCTGATACATATATTCCAATGCTTCAAACCAGTCCGCAAACCGTTCATCCCGCTCACCACAAATTGTTTGAATTGCCTTTAATGTTTTTAATTCAAATTCAGGGAGAATATCCGTACCCGGAAATATTTTTTCACGTTTTTTATATTGAGCTTGTATGGTATCTTCAAAAGGATGAATCACCAAAACCTTTTTCCCTTTCAAGGCGGCTGACCACGGTCTGTTGTCGGCAAGCCACGGCTCTATCCAAAACAGATACGTCAAATCAACCTGTGGTTTGTATTCATCAATCACAAAATCTTCCATATTCAGATGCCACATTGCTAGTAAATCCGCCTGCTGATAGGCGTTCAAAATACATTCTGTAAATCGATCCAAAAGCTGATAATCAACAGGAAAAAAACCTGCCCCATTTCCAAGCCTTGTAAACCACTTATCCAAATACGCATCCGTCTCTTGAGAATGCCCCATAATCTTTACTTTTAGGTTTCCGACAACCGTTTGAAGCTCTGTATTTCCAAATCTGCATACCATAAATGGCTTATCCGACAAAATCAAATTATAAATATAATCATTTGTTTTCTTTTTGGACAGAATCCATCGATTCGCATAATGCAGCATCACAGGTTCTCTGTGAAAATATTTTAAAATTCCATGCCTACGCAAAATTTTATTAAAATAAAAATCTCGAAAACGCCATTTTCGCTCATAGCGCTGCCATTTTTTCTGCAAGTCTTTGTCCATGCCTCAAACCTCTATTATCACTGCTTAATGATGATGCAGTTTATTTTTTATTCGCTGTATTAGTTTTCCTGCTTTGCTGCGCTTCCATTGTAATTCCCGAAGCGAACCTGCATTGATTCTATGTGAGTCAATAATCTGCGGAAATGTGCTGCGCTGCTCTACGTCATTTTCATAATGATTGACAAGCCCAAACTGCGAAGGGTCCCGAAAACGCTTTATATGATATTTTTTTGACATTAACGACCATATCGACTGATCGTGCCTATGCGCCACAAAATCAGGGTAATTTTCCAGTCCCTGCGTATTTTCCTGCTCTGTTATCATACGCTCATCCTGCGCATATTGCAAATCTTCTGCAATAAATTTTTCAACAAAAGCAGATTTTTTCAAAACAACATACCCGCCAATAGACTGCGGCGTATCCGTAAAGGCTTTGTTATCACACCCCATCAGCACAAAGGCATCACGTTTTGTATATTTTCTCTCAAGCATTTCTTTTTGCAGAGAAAACACCATCATATCGAGTTTTTCCCGCTCCATACAGTCAATCAGATATTGTATTTTATTGATAAATATAGAGCCTGCATCTGTATATATCAAATAATCTCCATCTTTTAATTCCCTATACGCTTTATTCAAAAAATACGGTTTCCAAAGATACAAGCCATTTCCTTTTTTTTCGCTTAATATTTTTTTATTTTTTTTCACAAAATCTGCGTCAATATCATCAGGGGTATATGCTATCGTTCTATCTGCTCCCCATTTTATGGCAGTCTCCAAATTTAACTTCTGCGCCTTCTCAAAATGCTTGTCTGCATAATTTATCGCTATTATCACGCTACTCCCCTCTGCCTGCTTCAGCAGGCGTACAACGAATGAAAAACGCCTGTTTTTAGCGTTTTTCGGTGTGAGAAAAGTCTGCTATGCAGACTTAGAGTTTCTCTGCGAAACAGCCTTTGCTGTAAGCAGTTAGAAACTCTTCTCACACTAGTGTTACACGAATTTTATACCAACATCTATATTGTGTCAAGAAATTTCACCTTATAAACTTTTCCAACATATCCTTGACATTTATTGGCTGGGCTATGCTATACTAAAAGACATGGATTATTCATAGAGGAGTATATAATTATGGAAAAAGGCCGTTTTCTTATTAAAAATGCATTCACTGTACTACTGTGCTTCTGTACAACACTTATGTTCAATCTAAAGTTTGAAGTACCCGAAATTCAGAATGATGCAGGTGTTCTCTACAACATTACAGAAAATTTAAGGCAGAGCATCACTCTTGATTTTTTTGCAACGACAATTATCGCGCTGGCTTTTTATTTTATTACCTTGAAGATCAATGAGCTGTCAAAAAGCAAAATCCGTGCACAATACATCTGTAACTTGATTCTTGCCTTTTTATGGCTTTTTTCTGAAGGCTTCCAGATTGACAACACCCTTACAAGCTTATATTCTTCTCCTGGACAAGTGGTAAAAAGCATTCTGTATGTGATAGGGGCTGCACATTTATTAAACAGCATTGGAAATATTTTGTATCTGTTTATATCCTCTCAAAAGGAACTGCAGGAATTGCCTGAAAAAAAGGCTGTTTTTGCTGTTTTTTCTCATACACATCCTTACCTGTTTTGGTTTCTTTTAGTCCTTATTGTCTGGATACCAAACACCATCCTGTCACATCCGGCAAGTATAGAAAGCGATGTATGGGATTCTTTGCATCAATTTTTTGGCTGGTCTGAATTTACAGCCCATCATCCCCCATTTTTTACAGTTTTAATTGGATGGTTTGCATCCTTTGGAATCTCACTTGGCAGTATTAATACAGGCTTCTTTTTATGGACCATGCTACAGACACTTCTCTGTGCTGCCATTATGGCTTATGTGCTCTATACCATTCAATTGCTAAAGGCGCCTTATTGGCTTACCATACTGTCATTTTTGATTGCCGCTTTATCACCTTATTATACCAGTTATATCACTACAATTGTCAAAGACACTCCTTATTCTTTTGCAGTTTTACTTTATCTTGTTGAACTTGTGTATCTGCATCTTGACTGGAAACAATATTGGAAATCACCTGTGCATATTGGACTGTTTTTCTCTTCCAATATTGCAATGATTTTGTTCCGGCACAATGGAAAATATATTCTGTATGTAATGGGTATCTACTTACTTTTCAGATGCATCTTCAAAAAACCTGCTTTTTCTAAAAAGAGCATTGCATTTTATGGTTTTTTGTTAATACTGCCCTTACTGATTGCAAACGGCATTTCAAATATTGTGATTCATCAATATCATGTGACTGTTCAAAAGGGGGAAAGTATGCGGGAGGCGCTTTCTATTCCTTTCCAACAAACTGCAAGATATGCAAAATACTATGGTGAAGAAACTCCCGAAGAAGAAAAAGCTATTATTGATACTGTGATTGATTACTATGCACTTGCTGGTGTTTATGAGCCTGGCATTTCCGACCCTGTCAAGGCGCGATTTCAGTACACGGCAACCGCCCAAGACTGGGCAGCATATTTTAAAGTCTGGCTGAAACAATTTTTCAGACACCCAATGACCTACTTTGAAGCTACGCTAAATCAGAATTATTATCTGGTTTATCCCATGCAGGAAAACAGCAGATTTTATTATTCCACCTATGTAGATTACTTTTACGACCATGAATTTATGAACAACGTAGGCGCCGCACAGACTATGACATTTGCCAAAGCAAATGACACTCGGATAAGCTTCTATAAGCTTTTGCATTCGCTACCGATATCTGGTGCCTTCTCTAATATTGCAGTGTACAACATCCTTTTAATGTATCTGATAATATTTGCTGTTCATGACCGCCAAAAAGGATTTATGTGGATTACAATTCCCGTCCTGATAAGCAATCTGGTTGTTCTTGCCGGACCTGCTATTTATGACAATATCCGCTACGCGCTTCCCATCGTGTACGCTATGCCTTTAGTGACTGCATATTTTATCCAGACCCGCAGGAGTCGTTAACGAACCATTAATCTACAAACTATTGTTGCAATTTCCTATATCGTCAAAAAATTGAGCGCAAACACGCTCAATTTTTTAAACATTATCTGGCACTTTTCGAATTACATTCTTATAAATATTTATCATAAAGAACCCTGACACGCAGACGGACATGATTTCTGCGATAGGAAACGCCCACCATACAGCATCCAATCCGCCAATCTTGGAAAGAATAAACGCCACTGGCAAAAGAACCACCAACTGTCTTGCAACAGACACTATCAAACTATACACACCATTTCCAAGCGACTGAAAGACAGCGCTAGAAATAATGCAAAACCATGCCACAAGGAAATGCACACCAATGATGCGCAGCGCCAATACCCCCATTCCAATCATATCATCTGAGGCATCAAACATCCGAAGCAATACCGTCGGAATGCTTTCAAATACGACAAAACCCGCAAACATCAGCAAAAATGCATATGCCAAACTACATTTAATCGCCTTTATCATTCTGCTTCTTCTGCCTGCACCATAGTTGTATGCAATAATTGGTATCAGTCCGTTGTTCAAACCAATTACTGGCATAAAAAAGAAGCTTTGCAGTTTGAAGTAAATTCCAAACACCGCAGTTGCAGTTGACGAAAAAGTAATTAAAATCATATTCATACTATACGTCATAACAGAACCTATCGCCTGCATAATAATTGACGGTACACCAACTTTATAGATGTTGGCAATTGTATACCCGTCCGGCCTAAATCCCTTTATAGAAAGCGTTATCTCTTTGTTTTTCTTTAGATTACATATCAGTCCAAAAATTCCTCCTGCAATCTGTCCAATAACTGTAGCAACTGCCGCTCCCGCAACACCGAGTTTTGGCATCCCGCAAAGCCCAAAAATTAATATTGGATCAAGTATAATATTGATAATGGCGCCTGTGGCCTGCGCAATCATTGAATACAGCGTCTTTCCCGTTGATTGTAGAAGTTTTTCAAAAATAAGCTGTGCAAACAACCCAAAAGAACATACACACACAATTGTCAAATATTGTACTCCCATTGTGTAAATCTCTGGGTCTGCATTTTTAATCTGACTTGCATAAAAGGGTTTGACAGCCACAATCCCTATAATCACAAAGGCAAAATAACTTAGAACCGCCAAAAAAATAGCATTCATTGCAGTCTTGTTCGCCTGCTTGAAATTCTTTTCCCCCAATTGTTTTGACAACAATGAGTTTATCCCTACACCTGTTCCAGCGCCAACCGCTATCAAAAGCGTCTGTATCGGAAATGCAAGTGATACGGCCGTAAGTGCATTTTCACTAAGCTTGGCCACAAAGATACTGTCTACGATATTATACAGCGCTTGTACGAGCATAGAAATCATCATAGGCAGTGACATATTTAATAGTAATTGATTAACAGGCATAACGCCCATTTTATTTTCCTGTAATTTTTCTTCTATTGCGTTGCTCATCCATACTCCTTTTCTTTCTTACTTAATAGAAAATTGTGACCGTGTGGACCATTGAAACATAAAACGAAATTTTTTGAGCAGGGCATATCTCAATATTTTTCCACATGATTACAGGCAAAATCTATGCGGACATCGTATCAATAACACGTTATCCGCAGCAGATATTGCCTGTTCAATCGCTATTCTCTCATATAAGTTTATCAAACTTCAAATCTTAATTGTTTTTATATCCTTGTATCCACAAATATCGTGTAAACCGCCTTAATGGCTGTTTCAAAATCTTCATTTTCCACACCAATAATGATATTTTGTTCACTAGAGCCCTGGTCAATCATTCGAACATTGACATTCGCATGTGATAACGCTGCAAAAATCCTGGCCGCAGTACCTCTCTGCGACTTCATGCACCGTCCCACTACAGCAATCAGAGCAAGATCGGATTGAATTTCAATACTATCAGGACTTACTGCCTTATTAATTCCAGAAAGTATGTTCTGTTCTTTATCAGCAAACTCAGACTGATGCACCATCACGCTTAGCGTATCAATTCCAGACGGCATATGTTCAAAGGAAATATCGTACTCTTCAAAAACTTGAAGTACTTTTCTGCCAAAACCAACCTCTGAGTTCATCATATCCTTTTCAATGCTGACAGATGCAAACCCTTTTTTGCCAGCAATCCCTGTTATGGTATATTTTGCCTTTTTGCAAGTATGCCCTACAATCCAAGTTCCCTCATCATCTGGTCTGTTGGTATTTCGAATATTGATAGGAATTCCTTCTTTTCTGACAGGAAAAATCGCGTCTTCATGAAGTACAGTTGCACCCATATAAGAAAGTTCTCTTAACTCACCATACGTAATGGTATCAATACTCTCAGGATTGTCTATAATATGTGGATCTGCAATCAAAAACCCTGATACATCTGTCCAGTTCTCATATACATCAGCTTGTATCGCTTTTGCAACAATCGAACCTGTAATGTCAGAACCTCCTCTTGAGAACGTCACTACCTTGCCGTCTTCCATCGCACCATAGAAACCTGGAATAACTGCTCTTTCTACATTTTCAAGCCTCTTCGACAACAGCTTCTGTGTCATCTCTGCATCAAACACCCCTGCTTCATTAAAGCGAATTGCCTCTACAGGATCGACAAACTCATAGCCAAGATACTTTGCCATGATAATACCATTGAGGTATTCTCCGCGGCTGGCAGCATAATTAGGACCTTCTTTTTTCTTGAAATTGTCAATGATCTTGTCAAACTCCGTCGACAAATCCAAATCAATTTTCAGCCCATCAATAATTTCCTGATATCTTTTCTCAATCTGTGCCATCTCCGCATTAAAACTATGATCTCTTTCTGCAAGCGCATAACATGCATAGAGCATATCTGTCACTTTTGTGTCCTCATCAAAACGTTTGCCGGGTGCTGATGGTACAACAAACTTCCTGTCTTCATCTTCATGAATAATATTTCCAACTTTCACAAACTGTTCTGCACTCGCAAGCGAACTACCACCAAATTTAACTACCTTTTTCATTTTATATGCTTTCCTTTCTCATGCCCCACAATATCCGATATTATACTGGCGGCCGAAAAAAACTGACCGCTCAGTATAAAGTTATGCACACAGCCGCATAAGGAACTATGCCGCTTCGCGGCTGCGGCTGGCGCTATACTCATGGCAGATTTCATCTGTCATGAGTATAACCTAATTTATTCGAATCATTGACAAAATGTTCCCGAATTGTCCTGCTTTTTCCTGATATGCTGCTTCTGTCATCTCTTCCGTCACAAAGCCACACTCGCCAGGCACAACATCCGCAAACATTGAAACCTCTCCAAACACTGCCTCTATCTGTTCCTGTGGTGTCTGCTCCATGCGCACAAAAAATCTTCTAACAGCGCCGTCAATTGGAGAAATTTCTAATTTTTCATCGTCCCACTTCACTGCAAGATGCTTTCCTTCATGTTTTGCACAGTCAATCACATCTGCTACAACTGCGCTTGCAGTCGCGAGCTTTCCTGCTCCCTTTCCATAGTACATCGTCTCTCCGCCCATGTTGCCATTTATGAGAATCGCATTAAATACACCCTTTACTGCATAAAGCGGATTTTCAGGCTTTACTATAAAAGGTGCTACAATTGCATAATGTTTCTTGTCTTTTTTCACACTTTTGGCAAAAAGTTTAATTGTTGCCCCCATCTTTTTGGCATAGAGAAAATCTTTGTCCGAAATCGCTGTAATTCCAACGGTTGTAATATCCTGAAAATCTACATTTTTGCCATATGCAAGTGATGTAAGAATCGAAATTTTTCGACATGCATCCAAGCCAAGAATATCCGCATCTGGGTTTCGTTCTGCATATCCTTTTTCCTGCGCTCTTTTGAGTACATCTTCAAATGCCAGTCCTTCTGTTTCCATCTTGGTGAGTATATAATTCGTTGTTCCATTTAAAATTCCTGTAATTGATAAGATATCCTCCTGCACCAGAGATGTGCGAAGAGGTCTAATAATTGGAATTCCGCCGCCAACACTCGCTTCAAATAAATAACTGCACTGATGTGCTTTTGCAATTTTTAAGAGTTCACATCCATGCTTTTCCACAAGTTCTTTGTTGGAAGTGCAAACACTTTTGCCGCTCTCAAGCGCACGTTTTGTAAAGTCGTATGCTGGTCTCTCGCCGCCCATTGTCTCACAGACAATCGACACTTCTGGATCGTTGATAATCGTATCAATATCGTGCACTAATATCTGCTGTACTGGATCGCCTTCAAACTCCCGCAAATCAAGCACATATTTAACCTCTATTCTATCATTCATCTTATCTGCAATCATATCCTGATTCTTTTTGAGAACTTCAAATACGCCACTTCCCACAGTACCATATCCTAATATTGCTACTTTAACCATCTTCCTATGTCCTCCTATTCCCTGCCCAGCACTTTTACATTGTGCACGCCGCTTCTTTTTTCTATTTCTGCCACCATCTCTGATACATCGCCCGTCGTGTCAAGGATTTGTACGCTCAGTGATAATGACGCAATGCCGTTAATCGGTATTGTCTGGTGTATGGTAAGAATATTGGCGCCAAAGTCTGCCACTACCTTTAACACATCCGACAAAAGCCCTGGTTTATCGTCCATGCTGCATGCAAAAGTAATCGTCTTACCCCTTGCAGAATCATGAAACGGAAAGATATCATCCTTATATTTATAATAAGAGCTCCTGCTGATGCCCACACGTTCAACTGCTTCCTGTACTGATAATACCTTATTGGTCTCCAAAAGTCGGTTTACTTCAACCACCTTTAGAAGCACCTCTGGTAACGCTCTCTTCCTAACGACGAAGTAAGCTGTTGTTTTATCCATATGATCATCATTTCCTTCTACCTTATATTAATCCCCTACGCCACTTTTGGCGGTTCAATCATTCACACAATTATCGTTTCCTACAATATCGAAAACATCTTTTATGTTTCCCCTATGAGGACATTTGTGCGTCACTGCAATACATATTATCATAGCATTCAAAAAAGTGCAACCCTTAAATTGCACTTTTTTAGAATAATAGTTGTATATGTTACTTTTCACACCCGCGCCATGCACTTGCTGCATGGCGTCGGAGCAAGCGCCAAAATGCGTGCTTTTTAGCATTTTGTGTGCATCAATTGTTGCAATTCACACAGAAATCGTTGTAAGTATATGAGAAATCTGGCGTAAGTGTGAATTGTAACTTGTATATTCGTTAATGGCATTGCACTGAATAGCAGCTGTATATTTATTCATTCTTTTTTAAATAATAGTAACCGTATGCTGGCAGGCTGATTTCATTTAAACGCTTCTTTGTTCCCGAAATCAGCTCTGTAAATTCTCCATCTTCTCCATCAATATATAATGTCTTGTCATATTCACTAAAGTTAAACAGACCTACAATCTTCTCTCCTTCAAACGCTCTTACAATACTTAAAACAGAGCGATCCTTCGTTTCGATTGTCCATGTATCCGCATTGGTCACAAATACTTTTTCTGTCTTACGAATTTTCTCCAGGGTGCCCAATGCATGGAAGAGTTTCTCCTCGACAGTACCAGGCTTCGATATGTTTTCTGCCAGATTCCAATTCATTGCCCCACGGTGAATGTACCTTGAATCAGCCGCTTTATTGGGATTTTCTTTGTATGTATAATCATTTACCTGTCCAACCTCATCTCCGCTGTAGAGCACTGGAATACCGGACTGCATAAACATATAAGCGTGCAGCATTACGTCCAATCTGACAGCTCTTTCCATCGCCGCTTCATTCTGTTCAAAACCGGCTTTCTCAATACCGCACATTGATGCAGTTGTTCCGCAGAATCTGGCATCTCCCGTAATCGGATCTGCATTGTAAAGTTCACCGCGGCTGTTGCTCTCCCCTGCATATCCCTGGAAATAATCGTTGAGATATTGTTTGTGGGCGCGCTCCTCAATTCCTGCCATCTTCAGCGTATCATAATCGAGTCCCCATCCAATATCATCATGGCAGCGCAGATAATTCAAAAACACATAATCTTTTGGAAGTGAATTGACAATATCAAGCTGTTTTTTCAGCAGGCTGATATCCCTTGTCGCCACACTATGCCATGTTGTTGCCATTGTAGTTACATTGTAAAGCATATGGCATTCCGGTTTCTCAACGCTTCCAAAATAAGGCACTACTTTTTCAGGTTCCATCACAACTTCACCAAGGAGTAGAACACCTGGACATACAATCTCACTAATCATACGCATCATACGAACAATCGTATGTACTTGTTTTAAGTTGCGGCATGGCGTATTGAGTTCCTTCCATATATAGGGAACTGCATCAATTCGAACAATATCAATTCCTCTGTTTGCCAAGTACAGGAAATTGTACATCATTTCATTAAAGACTCTTGGGTTCTTGTAGTTCAAATCCCACTGATATGGATAAAATGTTGTCATTACAAAGTGATTTGCATCTGGAAGCCATGTAAAGTTTCCTGGCGCCGTTGTAGGGAATACCTGTGGAACTGTCTTTTCATATAATGTAGGTATATATGAATTATCAAAGAAGAAATAGCGGCTCATGTATTCCCCATCGCCCTGACGTGCTCTTTTTGCCCATTCATGGTCTTCTGAGGTATGGTTCATAACAAAATCCATGCACACATTGATGCCCTTTTTGTGACAGGCTGTCGTCAGACTCTCCAAGTCTTCCATAGAACCTAAGTTCTCCTGCACTTTTCTAAAATCGGATACTGCATACCCGCCGTCAGAACGTCCTTCCGGTGTCTCAAGAAACGGCATTAAATGCACATAATTTACATTGCATTGTTCAATATAATCCAGCTTGGATTCCACGCCTTTCATATTTCCGGCGAAATTGTCAATGTAGAACATCATACCCAGCATATCATTTTGTTTGTACCAGTCTTTGCTGGTTTCGCGGCTGCTGTCCATTGATTTCAATTCCTGATTGCGTTCTTTGAAAAAGCGCTCCATATTGTCACACAGTTCAGCAAACATCGAGCTATTGTTATACAATTCCATATAGAGCCAGCGCAGTTCATCTAGATGGCGTTCAAAACGCTTTGCGTATATTTTTTCTGCATCTGCTTCTTCTACCACAGGTGCCTGAACTGGTTCACTTTTTTTTGTGCCTTTTGTTTTTGCAGTAGTGGTACTGCTTTTTTTACTACTTGTTTTACTGTTTTTTGCTGCCACAGTATTTTCCTCCTATTTTTAGTCCCGCTTCCCCTTCCAGCGCTCTGTATGCCAGAACAATTCTTTTCCGTCATTCTTGGTCAAGAATTGTTCTGCGCACTGTTCGGGGGCGCTGTTTTTCTTTTTTAGTCCCGCTTCCCCACTCAAATTTATTTACTTTCTGCTTTCTATCAGGGCCTTTACTTCGTCGAGTCCTGGCATTACGCGCAGCGCTCCTTTTCTGGTTGTGATAATTGATGCTGCTGCATTTGCAAAAGTAAGCATCGAAGAAAGTTTTTCTTCATCAAAATTTTCAAGCCCATATTCTAAAACATGATACAGACAGCACGCCCCAAACGTGTCTCCTGCCCCTGTTGTCTCGATTGTATTTTCCTGCAAAAAGGGTGCCACATCTACACACAAATCTTTATAATAAGCACGGCTTCCCTCTTTTCCCATAGATAACATAATCAAGGGGATTTGATACTGGCGTCTCAGTTTGTTGATACCAGCGTCAAAATCTTCCTCCCCAGTAAACCACTGAATTTCATTGTCAGAGATTTTCAAAATATCACATTGTGAAAGGCCATATGCAACCTGTTCTTTTGCATCATCTAACGATTTCCAAAGCGGAGGCCGCAAATTGGGATCAAAAGAAATCAATGCTCCGTTTTCCTTAGCAATGCTAATTGCTTTCTTTGTCGCCTTGCGTACCTCGTCATGCGTCATGGACAGTGTGCCAAAGTGAAAGATTTTGGTATCTTTTAATAGTTCCTCATGCAGCTCTTCTTCCTTTAACATCATATCCGCACCAGGGTTTCTATAGAACGAAAAATCCCGATCCCCATCTGGAAAAGTTTCGACAAATGCAAGTGTTGTCCTTGCCTCCTCGTCCACAATCAAATTGGATGTATCAATTCCTACCTCTTCCAAAGTCGCCTTTAAACGGTTTCCAAAAATATCCTGTCCAACTTTACCAACAAAAGCCGTCTTTTTCCCTATTTTATTGAGCATGGACAATACATTGCAGGGAGCACCACCAGGATTTGCTTCATAAACCGGATTCCCTTGGCTGCTTGTACCGTTTTCTGTGAAGTCAATCAGTAGTTCCCCCAATGCTACTACATCAAAAGTCTTCATCTTATTTTCCTCCTCTTCTTTTATATGTACTTCTACGAATCAAAAATTTGACATCTCGAAAGTACATTTATCATGCTGAAAAAAAGTGCAGCCACTCTCATGACTGCATCTTCTCTCAAAATAGTAACAATTCAGCCATGCCCATTCATAAGTTGTCCGGTTGTACATTCTGACAGTTCATTGAAGCTATTTCCGACAACTTATTTCATGTTGGGCATCTGCCCTATAAAATTGAATATACAAAGTGCCTTGTAAGAACAATTCTCCAACGCATTTGGTATATTCAATTTTGCATGACCGAACTGTTACTCAAAATATGTATCAGGTTAATCTATGCAATCATAACCTTACAAATTAATTGTACCTCACCTCCCTGCAAATTGTCCACAAAAATATCATTTTCTAAAAAATTTTCGTAACAGTCCAGCCTTGCTCATTCATAAGTTGTTGCGTTGCACATTCTGACAGTTGATTTTTTAAACGACTGTACTTATAATGATACCTAATAGCAATACGCTTAAGTTTACAGAAAAACCACATATCTTGAAAGGAACATCATTACAAAATGAATACAATAAAAACAAATTTTCATACACATTCACAGCGCTGCGGTCATGCTGACGGAATCGAAGAAGATTACATAAAATCAGCTATCTCATGCAGAGTTTCTGAACTAGGCTTCTCCGATCATGGTCCCTATCCCGATTTTGATTTTGGACTTCGGATGCCATTTTGCGAGCTGCCCAAATATTTAGAAGCGCTTGATGCCCTGATTCCAAAATATCAAAAAGAAATCACAATCAAAAAAGGTCTTGAAATTGAATATTTGCCAAAATACCGAGATTATTATGAAGATCTACTCACCAAATGGGGCATTGAATATCTGTTGATGGGAGAACATTTTTATCTAAATGCCCAAGGAGAAGAGACCAATATTTATGGCAGTGCTTCTACCACCAGTCAGTTTATCGCCTACGCACAGACTATCGCAGAAGGCATGAAAACTGGACTCTTTAAAGCGGTGGCACATCCGGATCTTTATATGCTCAATTCCTTTGCATGGGACGATAACTGCAAAAAAGCCGCCGATATCATTATTGACACGGCGGCGGCTACTGACACAATCCTAGAATACAACGCAAATGGGCTGCGGCGCGGACTGAAACCTTTTCCTGATGGTATCCGATACCCCTACCCTCATGATGCTTTCTGGGCTATGGCGGCACAGGCTCCCATCAAAGTAATTGTTAGTTCAGACTGTCATAATCCAAAAGATGTCTGGGACGATTCTGTAGAATTGGCATATGAGAAACTGCAAAGCATTGGCATCCAGCCAGTGATGCATATTTTATAAGGCTTTATGGAGTGTTTGGGTTTGTTCACTTTGTTTTGTATGCAGAATTTGCTGCTGTTTACGCCTTCGATACATAAAATCGTAAGGCGTAAACAGTCACTTTCTTCTTTCATAAACAATAATGCAGCTTTCCATTCTTTTTTGCATTCAAATAAATCTGTTTGGACTGCTCTGACATATTTCTGCTCAAACACACACGCGATGAAGAAGAAGTTATTATCCCATCAAAAATAATGACATTTCCAAACGGTATCAGCGTTGCTTCCACAGCCTGCGGCATAGGAAATCCTTCCAGTATTTCTCTCCATGAAGAAACAATCCCTTTTACAATGTATACCTCACTATTTTCAATCGATATCAAAACAGAACCGTCCCATAAATGCCTGTCTACTATAAAACCGCCCCTCACTGCTCTCTTCCAACTGCTGACAATCTCAGTTTCTTCTTCATCCAAGGCTTTAAATCCCGACAAAATATATTCATCAATCACCCTTTTGTCATCCCATAATTTTTCTGAAATCTTCCTGATTTCTATTATTGGCAGTCCAATGGGAGATGTCATCCCAAAAAGATTCCTATTTATTTTATATTTTTGATTTACAAAATCTAATAATGGAATCCATAATTTATAAAATTGCTTTGCCTCTTCGTTTGTTAATACCATACAAATACCTCTCTCTAATAGTATACACGAATCCTTCATGTCAGAACAGTTTACTGCGACGAAACATGGTGGAAATCTCAAACTGCCGATTAAAAAATGAGTGCATCTGCATGATTTTTCAATCTACACTCCTATTTTAACTTTCTCACGGGTTGCATCGTTGACAAGGTTCATATCCGTCTGCAATCATCTCTTCTTTGGTACTAGTCACTTCTTTTCTGTTTTGTGCCTTTGTATCCGTAGCGCTTGCACAGTCTGGCAAATGGAACTTTTTGGTATTTTTATTCACAATATACTTCTGTGCTTCCTCCGTTTCTCCTGATGTTGCGCTTTGGGCATCTTTCTTTTCAGTAGAAAGCCAGCTTTCACCGGTTGCGTAATCAATCTCTACTCCAGGCTGATTGTTATACACAAATACATGAAAACAAATTCCTTCTCCACCATCTTCAACAGAATATGCTTCCATCTGAACACCTCTTGCCACCAACTCGTCACCATTAAAAATAGGCGTTACACGATAAAGAACATGATTTCCTGTAGATTTCACATAGTCTGCCACATCATTTTCAAACGGAAGCATCCCTGTAACATTCAAATATCGTGTCCCCGTAATCAGATTTTTGTTATTTGCATTTTCCCCTGCAAGCTGAAAACCAATTAAATGACATCTGTTATATAAATATTTTCCATCCACTATATCATATTTTATCAGATGCCAGCCCGAAGGCTTGATATGTCCTATCGCGCCGCGCTCCTCTGTTGGCATAAGCTCTTTGCAGATATTGGCATATGCCACACCACACCGTTCAAGTTCATCCAATTCACTATAGTTTTCAAAAGCAGTCTTATCCTTTTTTTCTTTTTCCGTAAAAACAGGTTGATTCCCATTCAGTTCAACATATGGCTTACCTGAATACGGCAAAATAGCAGACAAAATCTCATTGGAACTGTCAATATAAGGTTGTGATGTGCTCTCTTTTTGTACACTGGCGCTGTTGCTCCCCTGAAAGTCTGCGCTGCATCCCTGACACATTAGCAAAGCAAACAGCAACAGCCATAAAACTCGGCAATGTTTTGTTTTCATATGTACCTCCATGTATGTAATCCTTTCACTTTTTGTAATTCAACCCTTTAGAAACAGGTTCTTTCATGTTCTGATACGTATTGGAGAAACTCTGGGGTTTTAGACCAGTATTTAATCCCCCAATTTTCAAAATTCCACTCCTCCATATAATCATTGCACTCATAATCAATATAGTACAATATTTTATCCTGCAAAACGAAATTCGTCGGAAAATAATCAATATTCGTATTGGCTGGATACAACAGACTGCACATATGTTTCACTTGTTCAATACAGTCTGGCGGCAATTCATCGTTTAATACCATTTCGTATGCTGTCTTTCCATCAATATATTCCTTTACAATCCGTTCCTCTTTCACATCAATCTCTATCATTTTTGGCATCGCAATTCCAATATTTTTCAGCCTGTGATAATCGTTTTGCTCTGCTTCAATCTTATTTCCAAATTGATAATACGAACATGGTTCATGATGAATTTGCTTCAAAACCACTTTTTTATCATCAATCGTTGCCAGATACGAATATCCACCCTTTCCTTTTCCCAATATTTTTAATATTGTATAGTCCTTGCCATTCACACAAAGTTGTTCCATAGTAATCCTCCATGTCAGAGCCGTTTCCTGCGGTCAAAACATATTTGAAGCACTAACTCAAATATGCTGATTGAAAAATCAGTACATTCGCATGGGTTTTCAATCTTTTTCTCAAATCTTTTTCAGCTTTGCAAACGCCGCATACATAATCTTATTCCCATATCCGTCAAAATTCACTGTCACCTTGAAATCTCTTGTATCCTGCACAATATTGAGCACAGTGCCGTCTCCATATTTAATATGACGAACTCTGTCTCCCGTATCATATCCTAGAGTTCCTGGGGCAGTAGATGGCATCCCTTTGGTAAGTCCATCTAAAGATTTCGCAATATATGGTTTATTCTGGTCAGGTGTCTCTTTCTTCTTAACAACCGCCTTGGGTTTTGATGCAAGAATCTCCGAAAAATCTTTTTTAACTGCTGAATTTGCCTGGGGTTGCTGCGTCGTCCGTTTTACCTGCTGCTTTGCCGGCGCGGACGGCTGCCCTATATTCTTTTGCTTATCAAAAACAGTGTCCATTTGTTTCTCGCGATTTACAGCAGTTTGCTTTGCTGTTTTTTTATTGTATTCATCAAGATACGAAGCCGCCTGCGTCCAATTCCCTCCACTATTTCTGCCTGTTTCTGTCTGAAATGGTTTGGCTCGAAAGACACTTCTTTCATAAGAATCTGTGTCATACGACTCCTCATCCCAGCGTTTTATGGTTGGCAATTTATTGTCAAGCAATTTTTGTGGTATTTCTTGCACAAAACGGCTCACAGGGTTGTACTGCGTCTCTCCCCGAATCATTCTTGCCTTGGCATAAGTAATTGTCAGATCCTCCTTGGCCCTCGTAATCCCAACATAAGCAAGGCGGCGCTCCTCTTCAAGATCTTCTATATCATTAGATGTGATTGTCATATAACTTGGAAAAACACCATCTTCAAGCCCTGCCAGATATACCTGTGAAAATTCAAGACCCTTGGCACTATGTAGCGTCATCAAAAGAACCTTGTTATCATCCTTGTTCACACCATCAATATCCGCTACCAGAGCCACCTCCTCTAGAAAACCGGAAAGTGTAATTTCTTCTCCAAGCCTCTCGTGTTCCATCTCGAAGCTTACCAGTTTTGTGATAAGCTCATCAATATTCTGAATTCTGTCATCTGCATCCTCCTCGTCTGATTCTTGAAGCTGCTTCACATAACCTGTCGTTTCAATTACATCTGTTATTAAATCTTCCAGCGAACATGTCTGCAATTTTGTCCGAAACATGCGTATCATTGTCACAAAATCCTTAAGTTTATCAACGCCTTTTCCTTTTGTAAAAGCCGGAATCTCATCCACATTCTGCAACGCTTCATAAAAGCTAATTCCCATATGGTCTGCATAATCCTGCACCTTCGTAATGCTAGAAGCACCAATTCCACGTCTTGGCACATTGATAATGCGCTTCACTGCCAAATCATCTTTCCCATTATCAATCGTCTTTAAATATGCCAAAATATCCTTTATCTCTTTTCTTGCATAAAAGTTTACGCCGCCAACCACATTATAAGGAATATTCAGTGCAATAAAACTCTCTTCAAGAAGGCGTGACTGTGCATTTGTCCTGTAAAGCACAGCACATTGATCGTAATCACACACCAATTCCCTCTTTTTTCGCCGAATATCAGATGCTATATATTCGGCCTCTTCATAAGCATAGGCAAACGATCTGAAATGAATCCGGTTCCCAGCTCCATGATCTGTCCAAAGGGACTTGTCTTTCCGAGAAATATTGTTTCTTATCACAGCGTTTGCGGCATCCAGAACATTTTGTGTAGAACGGTAATTTTGTTCCAGCTTTATCACAGTTGCATCTGGATACACCTGTTCAAAATCGAGTATATTTCTGATATTTGCCCCTCTGAATTTATATATTGACTGGTCATCATCCCCCACAACACAAAGATTGCGGTTCTTTGACGCCAAAAGTCTGATAAACTCAAACTGTGCCGTATTCGTGTCCTGATATTCATCTACCATAATATATTGAAATCGGTTTTGATAATTTTCAAGCACATCCGGACAGCTTTTAAAAAGCTCAACCGTTTTGACAATCAAATCATCAAAATCCAGTGCATTATTACTTCTTAAAACAGACTGGTACTCTGTGTAGGCTGTTGCTATCTTTGTTTTCAGATAATCGCCTTGTGCTGACATTTCGAATTCGATAGGTGTTTGCAGATTATCTTTTGCAGAAGAAATCATGCTCAAAATAGACCGTTCTTTGAGCTGTTTTGTGTCAATATTTAGCTTTTTGCAGACATCCTTCATAACGCTCTTTGCGTCATCTGTATCATAAATTGTAAAACTGTTGTCAAATCCGATCCTGTCTATATGCCTGCGAAGAATACGAACACAGGTTGAATGGAATGTTGATACCCAGATGCTCTCTGAACCATACCCTACAATATCATCAACCCTGTCACGCATCTCTCCAGCCGCCTTATTGGTAAAGGTAATCGCCAAAATATTCCAAGGATTCACACCACTATTTTCTATCAGGTATGCAATACGCCTTGTGAGCACGCTTGTCTTGCCGGAACCTGCACCTGCAAGGATAAGCACTGGACCTTCCGTCGTAAAAACTCCTTTTTTCTGCTGTTCATTTAATGTATCATAAAGTCCCATCTATCTTATCCTTTCTTCTAAAACAAATCCTCAATAATCCATAAACGTTCTGACCTCTGCCTCGTTCCCACACTCTGGACAGCAAAAAGTTCCAAAATAATATGGCAGGTGTTTTGCCAGACTCTTTCCCTGCATCAGCTCTAAAAAATCACCAAACCACAAATATGTATCCTCAAAATTCACCCCGTCCCAGTTATCTTCTGCGGGTCCCCTTTGTTTAATCACGGACATTGCTTTTTTGTTGGAAAACTCCAAGCTTTCTTCATCACAAAAATCGCACCTATTGCATCCCACACCAATACATTCATCTATTTCCGGCATCAAAAAAAGAAAAGCATCGTTTCGATTGCCAAAAGCCGCAAGCACAGCCAGCGCAAACATTGTCTTTGTCATCTTGTCCATTCTGCCAAGCGCCTTGATATGTCTAGAAAGGAAATGCTTGATAAGGAGCTGAAATTTTTGAATACTCAACTGATAATTTTCCAATACTGTATCATCTGTCTGCACTGTGCCAGTCACATAAATTTTTCTGAGGGTATCATTTTCCAGTCCAGATATATCTGCTCCTTCATACTTCCCCTGTGTGTTGAGCGGACAATCTACCGAAAGTGACACGCCAAGCTCTGAAATATATCTTACCAGTGTTTCTTTATCATAATGTTCAAAATCGCGTGCAATTTTCTCTACAAGGTAAGGAAATACCAGATAAATCACAGAGTAAAACGTCATCTGATGGGATATCGCCTGACAACATTCTTCAAATGCACCTTGTTCATCATTCATAAACTTCTGTATCCACACTTTTGTATGATCAATTTTTCCAGGACTATGATAATATTCCCACTTAGGTGAGTCAAAATCCTCTAATTGTATTTTTATACTCGACAATTCTTGCTTGGGCTGCAAAAATATTTCCTTTAATTTTTGAAGGTTATTTGTATTTAGCTGTTCCTTTTGCTCCATAAAATCTCCTTTCTGCTGCAATATATGGAAATTATATCATTGAAATATTCCTGTTTCAATGATTTTCGTCACTTTCCTTATCACCGCTCCCCCTTTTTACGCATATGATACTTTAAACATCTTTTGAAGATTAGATTGAAACGTCAGCTTGGCGGCTGATTTATGGAGGGATTTGTATGAAAAAATTCAAGCCAGTTTCCATTCTTTTGACAGCAGTATTGCTTATTTCAGTTCTTGTTAGCGGGTGCAGCCCCAAAACCGAATCTGGTGCCTCTGCAAAAAAAGTTGTGCTAAATGAAGTCGCACATTCTATTTTTTATGCGCCAATGTATGTAGCAATTGAGGAGGGATATTTTGCCGATGAAGGAATTCAGTTAGAACTTGTAACCGGTTATGGCGCTGACAAGACCATGACGGCGCTGCTGACTGGCGAAGCCGATATCGGTTTTATGGGAAGTGAAGCTTCCATCTATACCTATCTTCAGGGCGCCCAAGACTATGCTGTGAACTTTGCCCAGCTAACACAGCGCGCTGGAAATTTCCTTGTAAGCCGTACCCCCATTGATGATTTCAATTGGGATATGCTAAAGGGTACATATGTTTTAGGAGGGCGCAAAGGCGGTATGCCACAAATGGTATTTGAATATATCCTAAAAATGAATACCATCGATCCGGAAAAAGATCTTACCATTGATACCAGCATTGATTTTGGATCTACTGCAGCAGCTTTTGCAGGCGCAAAAGAAGGTGATGCCGGTTATGCAGATTTTACAGTAGAATTTGAGCCTCATGCTACGCTGCTCGAATCACAGCAGGCTGGATACATTGTAGCATCACTCGGTGTTGATTCCGGTTATGTACCTTATACCGCCTTCAGCGTCAGAAAAAGCTATCTGGAAGAAAACCCAGAAACCCTTCTATCATTCACCAAAGCACTGCAAAAAGGCATGGATTATGTCGCAAGTCACTCTGCCGATGAAATAGCAACTGTTATTAAACCACAGTTCCCAGAAACAGAACTGGATACCATCACAACGATTATTACACGCTACCAAACACAAGATACTTGGAAAAAGGACCTCGTGTTCACAGAAGACAGTTTTATGCTTCTGCAAAATATCTTGATAGAAGCTGGAGAACTAGAAAATTATGTTCCTTATGATGATTTAGTTAACAACACATTTTCCAAGCAAGTTCAATAAACAGCATTGTATGGCGATAACATTCTGCAAAAAGCGCAGCCTTTTTTCTAAAAAGCTGCGCTTTCGCTATCATAGTATCTCAAATATCAAATGGTATTTCATCCACATACTCTTGAACCATTTTAATTCTATCCATAGGACTAATCCTCCATGTCAAAACAGTTTGGCTATTATATATCGCATGTTACCTAACATTTGTTATTCTACATGCAGTACCATATTAATTTCTGTTCTAACCCCAAGAACACCAACTCCGCAAACAGACACCTTATAAGTACCTGGCTTGTTTAAATCATATTTTCCAAAAATATTGATAGAATATTCCCCCATATTATAAGCAATTCCTGCCGCGTCTTTCACACCAATTGCATTATAAATATCATATCTCGATGCACCAACAGGCAACCGCAGCACACCATCATGATTCTCATTTCTCAAATACAAAGATGGCCGTATCATATTCCAGGGATTGCGACTATTTGTATCGGTCGGGTCCCATTTTTTTAACGGATTTTCGGTTGTAAGCTTCACTTCCGCAGGTTTTCCAAGCGGCCCTGGATTCTCCTTGTCATCATATACAACCACCTCTGTTCCTGCCTTGCAGTTTTCATAAATCCACTTGGCATCCGCACAAGTCAACCGTACACAGCCAAGCGATGCTGCTTCTCCTAGAAGGTTAAACTGTTCCCATTCCATATCCCCCGCATTCTTTGTATAGTATGGTACAGAATGGAACATAATACCTTTGTAAAAACGGACCGCATACTGTCCATAGGAACCATCTATCATCTGGCGCCATGTATAATAATCGCTTGTTTTGAAATTCCCAAGTGGTGTCTCATGTCCCTCTCTTCCACCTGAACAAACAAACGCCTTTACGGGCACACTGAATTCTCCTTCTGTATTTTTGGTATACACTGTTACACAATTTGCTGCCCGATTCACCATAATCTTATAATCCGGTTTCGTATCTTTTGCATTGACATGCAGCAGCGTTCCATCAGCAAGCAAACCAATACACAAACATATAACAAGTGCAATTGCAGCGAGTTTCTTTGAATGAAAAGTCTCAAGAAATCTTTTCATAAAACAATTCCTCCTCCTTTGTATAACATATACGCTCAGAATTTTCTCGTAATATCAAACCTAAACAGAATCCATAGGTACATCAATGTCATGATGTTGGGGTCAAAAGGTATTTTGCAATGGAAATACAACCAAAGGGGCTGTCGCAGTAAGAAAAATATATACAAAATCCTGTACCTATTTTTCTTAATACGGCAGCCTCTATGTGAATTTTCATTTTTACATACTTGCTGTGCTTAATTGATCCCGCAAACGATTCTGAAAGCCCATCATGCCAATCGTATCATTTAAATAAGATGCATATGAGGACTTATCCTGTTCATCGCTTGTGTCCTTTTGTGAAAACATGCTTTCCTGAATGCTCAGCATATCCGCAAATCCTCCGGTTGCTGTGCTTTTGGGAGTTTCCAGTTCCTCCTCGAAATCTTTTACATACAGCTCTTTCTTCTTTGGTTCTTCAGATGCTATTACAAGCGGCTTGCCAGATCTCCCATTGTCTCTTCCGACTCTCTGTATCGCGTTCATACTGTAGGGATTGCCGTGAATTGAAGAAATTCTATAATTTTGTAATCCTGAAAAACCTGTGATTCCAGATATATTCATGAAATACCTCCTTTCATACCCTACAATCATTATAAAGCTATTGTCAGATAATTTCAATATATTGTCTCAAATTTACATATATTTTTATCATTACTCTGACTTTTCATTTTTTTCGTGTTCTCCTGTTTTGATTTCATCAATTAATTTTTCTATCAGCATCTTTTTCATATAGACGTCAAAACTCAGAAAACAGATAAAAGAAAACATTTTTAAAAACTCACGGCTGCTCTCTGGTGCATCGTCGAAGGTTTGCTCTGCCTGCTCATACTTTGACATAACCTGCTTCTTTAGCTCTTCTATCTGATCATAGCCTACCTGAAACACTTCATCATAGATAGACTGTATATCAAACTCCTTATCTGTATTAAAAAACTTTTGCGTAACAGGACCTAAAAGTGCCTGGATATCACTAATTGACAAAAATCCCTTATAGTAATAAATAAAAATCAGCACCAAAATATGTTCTCTAGAATATTTCTTTTTGACAGGCGGAGGCAGAAGGTTGTTTTTAGCGTAATTGTTGATCATTGTTTTTGTCATAACCTTGTCATCTTCTGGATATCTGGAATTTCTGCGGAAATTTTTATCCATAAATGTTGTTACCTGATCCATATATAAATCTATATTGGGTATATCCTGCGACTTCACATAGCTGATTCTGTCAAAACTTTCCATAATACTATTCAATAGGTCTTTCGTATTTATATGCATAAATTATACCATACCTTTCATATCCTAAGATGTTCTACGATTCAAGATATTTTCTATATTATATAGTATCCCAAATTGCTTATCAAGGGATTTACTTATTTTTCTGTCTCCACCCATTTACATCAGCATACAGATATGTTACAATAGTAGAGCTGTAAAACTTCACAGCATTAAAGCATATGGTATTACAGCAAATTTTGCGATATCTGTTACTGTATTCTCAGAGTCTCTTTGCAGCCGCAAGAGCGATTCCGAGAATGCATGTTATGTTATGGAGGCAATCAATGAATAAAAAAATAAAAACTGAGGCTGTAGAACATCTGATTGATGCTTTGTTATGTCTTAGGACAAAAGAAGAATGTTATAATTTTCTCGAAGACTTGTGTACTGTAAATGAACTGCTGTCACTCTCACAGCGTTTTGAAGTAGCCACAATGCTGCGTGATCGCAAAACATATCTGGAAATTGCAGAAAAAACAGGAGCCTCAACAGCCACGATAAGCCGTGTAAACCGTTCTTTAAATTATGGGAGTGATGGATATGAACTGATTTTTGAAAGACTTGCCATACCCAATATCAAAGAAAATTAAACTTCTTCGCGATATGTATCATCCATGTATTTCCATAAAATCAAGCGGATTTATATAGGACTCATTCTCAATAATCTGATACCCCAAATCCTCATACCCTTCTTCTATGCTAAACAGCTCTGTCGTATCTGTTACCACATCACCTTCCCGAACTTTTGGCTTTGCGCCATTCCTGTACACAGAAAAATAACCATTGTCATGATCAATCATGACAAGATACCCCATAGCTTCCCTCTCCTCTATACAAGAAACCGTACCATTTGCCGCTGCAGTCACACTTGTTCCTGATACCGTATGAAATATCACAGCAGGGTTGCCATCAAGAATGTTTTCCTGCTCATCATAGGAAGCCCGTCCCTTTATCGGAAATCCTGTGGGCAGATAACTTTTTGCAAGTTCTGCTTCTCTCTCTTCTTCCTGCCTTATTTTTTCATCCATTGTCTTATTCAATGCAAAAACTTCTTCCTGAAGTACTTCCTTTTCGGCAGTGAGCTGTTCATTTTGCTTCGCAAAGACATCCATCTGTGATTTGAGCGTCAGTACATTACCATTTACCGTTTGAAGTTCTCCTGTAAGCGCATAGCAATACATCAATGCGGCGATAAAAAGGAATCCAAAAGCAATACAAAATTTTATAAAAACCTCCGTACTGATTCCTTCTCGTCTGTTTCTCTTTGTTTTATTTTCCAATATGTCCTCCATTCATTATTATGTACCCTCGCAGTCTTTTTGTGTGCTCCTGTGGTTAATTCTGTATCAAGAGATTTTGAGTGTACATTATTCATTATTTTCCAGCATTTCTAAAGGCTGTTCTGTCTATTATATTCAAAATAAAAGGCACTTACAATTCGCACACTATCCAGTTTTTTCCATGATTTTATCTTTTATTTTGTATGAATTGTAACATTTATTGAAACAAAATACCAAAATACAAGCATTTTCATATATTCCTTCCCCATAAATCCCAACAAACAGGGCCTTTCATACAGTTGCACAAAAGACGCGCAGAAATAACATCTTTACTTTTGGAAATTGCTGTGATATTCTATACATATTGCAGGGAGACAGGGCTCTGCATCACATACATTCTGTCAGATATCAGAATGTAAATGCATTTCCAAATATGCTTTCGGTCCCTGTAATACTTAATTTTTTTGGAGGTATCATCATGAACAAAGGTACAGTAAAATGGTTCAATAACCAGAAGGGATACGGTTTTATCTCTGATGAAGCCGGCAATGACGTATTCGTACATTACTCAGGTCTTGTAATGGAAGGGTTCAAGTCATTAGATGAAGGCGCCAGCGTGGAGTTTGAAATCATAAATGGCGAAAAAGGTCCCCAGGCGGTTAACGTTACCAAATTATAAAATATATGTACCAATTTAACGCGAACTAACAGGGTGTTTTATAAACTATTTTTAACCCTGCGCATAAAAGCTTCGTGAATTTAATCACGAAGCTTTTTGAATGCTCTTTAACACCGTATCTAATAGCAGCGGGCCGCCAAAAATATCAAGTGCACTCCCAATTGTCACATGAATCCTTCCACCGCCAAGGCAGCCAAGCAGCTCAATATCCTCATAGCTGTGTACACCGCCTGCATAAGTTATCGCTGTTTTTTCATGTCTGCTGCTCCAAACGCCAAGCTGTTCTACAAGGTGCTGCTCTATCCCCTGCCGCTTTCCTTCCACATCCACCGCATGAATCAAAAATTCATCACAATACCCAATCAATGTATCAAGGGTACTGTCATTCACTACCTCATCTGTAAACTTCTGCCAACGATCTGTTACAATATAATATGCTCCATTACGCATACGGCAGCTCAGGTCAAGAACCAAATGTTCTTTTCCAACAGAACGAACAATTTTCTCCAAATTTTTCCAATGAATATGGCCGTCCTGGAATACATAGGAGGTCACAATTACATGAGAAGCACCTGCTTCAAGATACATTTCTGCATTCTCTGCACAAATGCCCCCGCCTATCTGAAATCCGCCTGGATATGCCGCAAGCGCTGCAAGTGCCTGCGTTTTTGTCGCATCATAATATGCACTTGACGCAGCATTCAAAAGAATGATGTGCCCTCCCTTTAGCCCTTTCTCTTGGTAGAGCTTCGCATAATACGCAGCCCCTTTTTCTGCAACAAAATTTTCCTCTGCAGCGTCATTTTTGTCCGCAAGGGAGCTTCCGACAATCTGTTTTACCTTTCCATTATGAATATCTATGCATGGACGAAACTCCATATATATTGATTCCCTCCATTATATTATATCATTTTCCGGATAACATCATGCATATCATACCGCCCCGCAGGCATCCCCTTCATAAACTTAGCCGCCGAAACAGCACCCTTTGCAAAAAGCGCCTTGGAATATGCCCTGTGGGAAATTGTCACTACTTCATCCTCCCCGGCAAAGATCACATCATGATCCCCTACAATGGTTCCCCCTCGCACAGAACTGATACCAATTTCCTTGTCTGTACGCTTTGTGCGTGTCTGGCTTCTATCATATACATACTCGTATTTATTTTCTAGTTCCTCATTGATGGTATCTGCAAGCGCAAGCGCCGTACCACTTGGCGCGTCAACCTTCAAGTTATGATGCTTTTCAACAATTTCTACATCAAATCCTGCAGGCATCAGCACCTGTGCAAATTCCTTTAAGAGCACAAGCAACAAATTGATTCCCAAAGACATATTCGCTGATCTTAAAACCGCAACGCTCTTAGATGCCTCCTCTACATGCGCAAGCTGTGCTTCTGAAAGTCCTGTCGTGCAAAGCACACATGGAATCTGCTTCTCTACACAATAATCCAGAAGCCCATCTATTGCCGCCGCTACACAAAAGTCAATTACAACATCTGCCGCGACATCACAATCTGCGATATTTTGAAACACAGGATAAGTATTTTGTATATGATCAGATGCATCAATTCCCGCCACTATCTCTATTTCAGGATCTGTGGCAATAATCTCTGTTATCATCCGTCCCATCTTTCCATTACAACCGTGCATTATCACTTTTGTCATCTTTTCTCGTATCCTTTCACAGCGCTATATCATAAGATTCCATATGTTTTCATTGCCTTTTCAAGTTTTGCAGCATTCGCTTCTTCCATATCTGTCAAAGGTCTTCTGAGCGTTCCTGCATCCATTCCAAGCAGATTGACTGCCTTCTTCACCGGAATTGGATTGACTTCACAAAACAGCATATCAATAAGTTCTAATGCCCGCAATTGTTCCTTACAGCTTTCTGCTGTTTTTCCGTCAAAATAGAGCTGGCAAATATCATGTGTCTGCTGTGGTGCAATATTGGAAAGTACAGAAATGACGCCTTTTCCGCCAAGGGAAAGAAGGGGTACAATTTGATTGTCATTTCCTGAATAAAGATCTACACAGCCGTCTGCCAAAGCCATAATCTTCGCAACCTGCGAGATATCACCGGTTGCCTCTTTTACCCCGACAATATTTTCTACCTCTCTGCAAAGGCGAACGATGGTAGCGGGAGTCATATTGCAGCCTGTTCTCCCAGGAATATTATAAAGTATGCAAGGTATCTTCACTGAATCTGCTATCATCTTAAAATGCTCAAACAAACCATTCTGAGTCGCTTTGTTATAATAAGGCGTCACCAAAAGCAGCCCATCTGCTCCTGCTTTTTCAGCCTCTTGCGAAAGATAAATCGCTGTCTTTGTGCAGTTTGAGCCACTGCCTGCAATCACTGGTACTCTTTTATTGACCTGCTTTGCACAAAAGCGGATGCATTCAAGGTGTTCCTCATGTGTCAAGGTAGATGCCTCCCCTGTTGTACCACAGACAATAATGGCATCTGTTTTATTGGCAATCTGGAACTCAATCAGCTTTGCAAAAGCTTCATAGTTTACTTCTCCATCTGGCTTCATAGGAGTAACAATCGCCACACCAGCTCCCGTAAAAATAGACATATCAACATCCTCCTTTAATAAAATAAAAATAGAATCCTCTTAACAAACTTGTATACAAACAAAAGAAAAAGACCGATTATCTACTCAATAGACAGTCGGCATCACACACTAAGTATCCTGTACCGGCATCTGCCGGACCTCGTTAAAAATGATAGCTCTCCATCTGTTGATGACAGTCATACAGTTATTAACCGCATGCCCAAGCCAAAAGCCTTCAGGCGGCTTCTGCTTTCGGCGTTTCTCCCTTTCCCCTCTCCTCAGCAATGCCTGAACATCTCATAAAAGGTACTGATAAAAAACGCGACCTCTATCTAAATTCTTTCTCTATGTTTCTTCATTATTATATATCCTAATCTATCGTCTGTCAACCAAAATGTCGAGTGCCAGCGCACTCGACAATAGCATGTCTGGGTGTACGCTAATCCTCTAATAAATTTTATAGTTGACCGCCTCTATTTTGAAAATCTCATCTGCTAATTGGCACACAGCATCATTGAGATGTATGCCCGTCAAAATAATACTGACATCTTCAGCCTTTGCTTCCAAGATATGGCTCAAGTCCTCAATGGTAATAATGCCATTGTCAATGAGTCCAAGCACCTCATCCAAAATAAGCAAACTGCATTCACCAGTTGTAAGAACTTTTTTGGCAAAATTAAGACCATTTTTGATGTTGCGGATTTCCTCCTGTTTATGTTCATCGGAAAGATGCGCATATTCCTCCTCACTTTTTTCAAAGCGGAAAATTTTAACCTCTGGCTCCATCCGTTTGAGAAACGCTTCATTTTGATAGCCTTTTAGGAAATTGATAAGCACTACATCTTCGCCTGCACTTGCCACCTGAATAGCTCTTCCAAGCGCTGCTGCAGATTTACCGTGTCCCTCTCCACTGTACACCTGTATTAATCCCTTTTCCATTTATCCATACCTTATGTCCTTTCCCTGTAAATGCAATCATAATAGCATAACATATAGGATTTTGCAACTTATTTCATTAATTACAAGTGATATTTTCTATTTACAGGGAGCTATTTGCTCCTGTTTTTTGTATAATTTGACTTATTGCAAGTACAAATTGTGGTTCTAACACAAAAAATTCTCCAAAATTATAATTTATTACAAAGCTTTTTCTATCTATTTTTTATACATCGCAAATATAGTCTACAACTCTTCTTCATCATCTGGCAGCTCAAGCTTGCTCACTGAAACTTCATAAGCAATTCGCTTCTCAAGCTCATCTTCAGAAAGCTTTTTCATATATTCTCTTGACTGAATACGTCCCCATACCAGACAGCGCTCTCCCACCTCGAAATTAGACGCATAACGGGCGTTTCTTCCCCAGCAAATACATGGGATATAATCTGATTTCCCATAGGGACGGTTTACTGCCAAAAGCAGGTCTGCGATTTCCCTTCCCAATGGAGTCTTCCGATAAACAGGTTCTTTGCAGACATATCCATCCAGAAAAATCTGATTTGTTTTGATATTTTCGCTGATTTCTTCAACAAATTCTATTTCTCTTGCAAATACAGAAAGAACCAGCTTATTTTTGTGTTCTTCATGCCTGTTGTAGGAACGAAATTGTCCGTTCACCACGACCATCATACCCCTGTAGTCTTCATTTACATCCAGCAGTCTCTCAGAAATCATCACTGGTATAATGTCCATGGATTCAGACAGTCTTGCTACCTGAATATCTACCATATAGAAGCCCTCGCCAAAAATTTCATGGCTGAATGAGAACTCACTAACGATTTCGCCCATAACTGTTACCTGATTATTTTCAATTACCTGCTCATGATATCCATTTTTTGTCTTTAATGTTTCTTGCATTCTTTCATTCTCCCTTCGTTCTTGTATTTTAATCATATGCTGATTTATACGGTAAATAAAGCCTGACTTATCGCAATATCAGGTATATTACGCTGTATTTCTACAAAAACTTCCTCTTTTCAGCAGCTATCTTTATACAATAACGATGGATTTTGTGAAATGCCGTAGAAAAGTTTTGTTACCATTTTTTCATTGCAAAAAATATATACAAGTGCTATACTGTTTTAGTTTTGAAAAGAATCGAATTTATATTAACATTTCATAATTTCATGTACTTTCATAACTTTTTGTTCTGGTTTTGAAAGATACATTTCAATTTATTACGGAGGATTTCTATTATGATGCAGACAAGAGAAGATGTCAGAAACATCGCAATTATTGCCCATGTTGACCATGGCAAAACAACGCTTGTGGACGAGCTTTTGAAACAAAGCGGTGTATTTCGGGAAAATCAGGAAATTGCAGAACGTGTTATGGACTCAAATGATATTGAACGTGAGCGCGGAATCACCATTCTATCAAAAAATACAGCCGTTATGTATAAAAATACAAAGATTAATATTATTGATACTCCAGGACATGCAGACTTTGGCGGCGAAGTGGAACGCGTACTCAAAATGGTAAATGGCGTTATTCTTGTTGTAGATGCCTTTGAGGGTGCCATGCCCCAGACAAAATTTGTACTCCGGAAAGCACTGGAGCTAAAACTACCTGTTATCGTATGTATCAACAAAATTGACCGTCCGGAGGCGCGTGCCGCTGAAGTTGTCGATGAAGTACTGGAACTGTTTCTTGAACTTGATGCCGATGATTCCCAGCTTGACTGCCCCTTTGTATATGCATCCGCAAAGGCTGGCATTGCCTCCCTTGAAGAGGAGGAGCAAGGGTTGGATATGACCCCCTTGTTTGAAACAATTCTTGATTATATTCCTGCCCCCAAAGGAGATCCCGAAGCAGGTACTCAGGTTCTTATCAGTACCATTGACTACAACGAATATGTAGGACGGATTGGTGTCGGCAAGGTTGATAATGGCACAATAAAAGTCAATCAGGAAGTTATTATCTGCAATCACCACGAACCCGATAAGCAGAAAAAGGTGAAAGTCAGCAAATTATATGAATTTGACGGACTTAACAAAGTGGAAGTCAAAGAGGCAAGTATTGGATCAATTGTCGCTATTTCAGGGATTGCCGACATCCATATCGGTGATACACTCTGCTCTGTTGACAACATTTCCCCGATTCCTTTCCAAAAAATCAGTGAACCAACAATTGCCATGCAGTTTATTGTAAATGATTCTCCACTTGCTGGACAGGAAGGCAAGTTTGTCACTAGTCGTCATCTGCGTGACAGACTTTTTAAGGAGTTGAACACCGACGTTTCTTTGCGTGTCGAAGAAACAGAAAGTACCGATTCATTCAAAGTTTCTGGACGTGGCGAGCTTCACCTGTCTGTGCTAATTGAAAATATGCGCCGTGAAGGATACGAATTTGCTGTCAGCAAGGCAGAAGTTCTTTATAAAACAGACGAAAACGGCAAACGGCTTGAACCAATGGAACTCGCCTATATTGATGTACCAGAAGAATTCTCTGGCACTGTTATCGAAAAACTGGGGCAAAGAAAAGGGGAACTTCAGAATATGGGCAAAGCAAGCGGCGGTTATGCGCGTCTTGAATTTTCAATTCCTTCCCGCGGGCTGATTGGATATCGTGGTGAATTTCTGACAGACACAAAGGGTAATGGTATTCTGAACACAATTTTTGACGGATATGCTCCTTATAAAGGAGACATTCAATACCGCAAGCAGGGTTCTTTGATCGCATTTGAGGCAGGCGAAGCAATTACTTATGGCTTGTACAATGCGCAGGAACGTGGTACGCTGTTTATCAGCCCTGGTGAAAAAGTCTACTCCGGAATGGTTGTTGGCCAAAATGGAAAGGGCGAGGACATTGAATTAAATGTCTGCAAGAAAAAGCAGCTTACCAATACGCGTTCTTCCAGCGCAGATGAAGCACTGCGGCTCACACCGCCCAAGGTTCTTAGTCTTGAACAGGCGCTTGACTTTATTGATACGGATGAGCTTTTGGAAGTAACCCCACAAAGCCTGCGCATCCGCAAAAAGATCCTTGATGCAACTGCAAGAAAACGGGCTTCTATCAAAAAATAGGGTGGTAGCATGATGGTTCCTTATTGCCCATCTGTGGTTTTTGTGTTAGAATAAAAATGTACTATTATTTGGAAAAAATTCGTAAACAGACGTAAACTTTTTCATAAAATGAGCCGATATTTCTATAAAGCCCTTATATTATTAAATTCTGCTTCATAAAACAGGTTTTATAGAAATTCTGCTACACATGCACGGAAGCAAAATCATTTGAAACAGGCGAATTTTTTAGCCAACAAAAATTTATTCAAAGGAGTGATATTTATGGCTAATATTTTTTGGAATTCATACTCAATAAACAACTTTTTTAACGCTTCATTAAACCGCGGAAATTCAACATTTGGAAGCTTCTACAGCAACCTTGGCGACGCTGCAATGATTAAGTCAGGCACATACAAAAAACTGATGAAATCTTACTTTAATGAAGCAAAATCAGACTCTTCAAGCAAAAGCACCTCATCTTCTGATTCTAGCAGCAAAAAAACGGATTCTTATACTTACGACAAAGATGGCAACAAGGTTCGCAATTCAAGAAAAAGTACTGTTTTAGATCAGCTTTTAGATCACAAGACTCCTTATGTGTCAAAGTGCAAAAATCCTTATTTGGACAAAATGCTTGAGAAGTATGACAAGAAGACAACTACTGCAGATGGTACTGTGACAGACAAAACAGAATCTTCCAAAAATGATACAGCAACATCTGGCACCAATACTTCCGAGAACAAAACGCAAGTATCAGAAGCAACCGCAGGCGCAGTTGTTGATGCATCTGTATAAAGCGTAACCGCGTAACGTAAAATAAATCCTCTGCATATACTATAAAAAACATATGCAGGGGAATTTTTATGTCTCATATCATTAAAGCCGAAACCCCATCCTATTCTGGAGATTTAACGGTAAGTGTTACTTCCTCACTGGGCTTTATTCCCATCAAAAATGCAACCATTACAATCTCTTACTCCGGCGACCCCGATTCTGTAATAGAAACCCTCACTACTGATGAGTCAGGACTGTCCAATACAGTCTCGCTTCCTACGCCCAGTCTCTCCCTGAGTACAGAGCCAAGCGAAGAGATGCCCTACTCAGAATACAATATATCTGTTACAGCACCTGGCTATGAACCTGTAAACATATCTGGAACCGAACTGCTGCCAGATGTCACAGCAGTTCAGCCAATCACTATGACCCCATTAGAATCAGAACCACCTGGTGAAACAGAAGAAGATATTGTTATACCCGATCACACCTTATATGGTGATTACCCGCCCAAAATACCAGAGGACGAGATTAAACCTATGGATGAAAGCGGCGAAATTGTCTTAAGCCGTGTTGTCATACCAGAATATGTGATTGTACATGATGGTGTTCCACAGGATTCTACCGCCAAAAATTATTATGTCCGCTATACAGACTATATCAAAAACGTCGTATCTTCCGAGATTTACGCAACATGGCCTGAAAACACAATCTACGCTAACACCTTGGCAATTATGTCATTTACGCTAAATCGCGTGTATACGGAGTGGTACCGAAATCAATGGTTTCATGTACTTTTTTATCTCCATTCATTCTCATAAAATCCCCCATCCTTATTCGGAATTTAATGCTGATATTCTCATCCATTACGTCAATTCTCTCTATCAACGAAGCCAACAGCATTCTCTTTGTCTGTACATCTGCTTCGCCAAATACCTGTTTCCAATCAGGGGCAATACTTGCAAACCGCTCTAAATCCCCATATGTAAGCTCTGACCTGTTTCTTGTATCTTGCACTCTTGCATCTTCCTGTTTTAGCTGCTCCAGACGTTCTTTTCTCTCCCCTATCATTTTCGCAAGTTCTTCTTCTGAAAAACAATATGTCCCTTGAATCGCATCCGGCAGTTTATCATACAAAGCCTTTATCTCCTTAGTGATTTTCTCTGTTTCCTTTGCAATCTCTTTTCTCTCATTCTCCCTCTTTTCCATCTGTTGTTCTTTCATTTTCTGCAATTCTTCTGTAATATCCATGCTCTTTAATCTACTTAAATAATCCTCCACTACCTGAAAAACTGTACTCTCTAAGAAATCCTGCGAATAACTGCTTCTCTCCTTGCACTTTTCAGGACAGCCATATCTACCAACACACGAAACCTTCTCCTCCCCGTCTTTCGTTCTCCAATGATTATTGTATCCTGTATTTCTTAATTTCTTTCCACAATAACCGCAATGTGCAATCCCTAATAATGCCAACTTTCCTCTTGGATTAAACGGTGCATGATACTGCTGCTCATACAAATCAGCAGACCTGTTGGCTGCCTCCTGTAAATGCGCTCTCTTTGACTCCCGTATCTCCTGCGCTTTCTCCCATTCCAAAGGGGATATAATAACAATTTCCTCATTTTGATGTTCTGATATAATCCATTCACTCCTATCAAGCCTTTTAAAATTATTACCCGACTTTCTCCGATGTATTGCATAATACCCCATATAAACAGGATTTTTTATAATACTGCAAACTGTCCCGCTCTTCCATTTCTCTGTTGTAATCGCTGCTATCCCCTCTTTATCTAACTCCTTTGCAATCTTTTCATATCCATATCCCTTTTGAACATATAAATCATATATCTTTCTTACAACCTCTGCCTCATGGTTTACAATTTCCAATTTTTTTAACATTCTCCCATGACTGCTAATCTGCCCAGAATCAATCAGACGATAGCCATACGGCGCTTTTCCACCTACAAATTTGCCTGACTTTATCATTTCTATCTGTGCATCCCTCACCCTCATACTGGTTTTCTTACTCTCACCCTCATTCTGCCAGAAACGGATATAGTTTAACAGCTTATCAATATGCTCCTCACTTTTAAGTAGTCCATCTTTTACCGTCCAGACTTCAACGCCTAGATTGTTTAATGTACTGATATAAAAACTATACTCCTCCCTTCTTCCAATCCTATCTGACATATATGTTAACAGGATATCAAATTCATGCTTTCTTGCATCTTCAAGTATTTCCATGAGCACTTCTCTATCCTCAATTCCATTTTTATAACCCGAAACAGCCTTTTCAATATACTCTCTGTCAAATACCCACGCTGAATGTTGTTCAATAAAATTTTTTGTTTCAGCTCTCTGCAATGGAATGTCATCACCATGCAATTGCTGTCTTGACGATACCCTCAATAATGTTCTTACCAGTTTTTTATTCATACAAATCCTCCATGTCAAAGCCTCAAATTACCGATTGAAAAATTAGTGCATTTGCATCATTTTTCAATCTACTCTCCTCCTAACATAATGGGGTTGTCGGAATCCGTTTATAATGAAACAGCATTTCCAGACAGCCCCACATAATCTTTCAAACAGGGTACATTTGTTTCCCTTATTTAATTTTAACGCCGATATTCCTGTTTTCAAAGGATTATTTTTAGCTTTTCCATATAATATTTTTTAAGGCGGCTGTAAAACTCTTCTGCATTCTCATTCCCTTGTTCCTCTGAAAATTCAAGAAGAACCCGAATGTTTTTCTTTTTATAAGAAACATTAAGCTGTGTCTTTGTTTCATCTTCCATAATGTCTTTCCTTACCTTTGCATCCTCTTTCCTTATAACATTATGATTCCCTGTATGCCGATATTCAGTTTTTCTATAGATACTATTTTCTTCTTTCATTCTGTGAAATCTCCTATTCTTTGAAACTTCACTTTGTTTGATATAAGTTTCTTTTATTCATATGATTCAATTACCCTAGCCTCTTAATAGAACAAATTACCTCCCTCAAATTCTCTGTATGCTTTTGCATATTCCAAAATTTCATATCTCGTCAATATATTCATTTTTTCTGCGTTTCTTATTCTGTCCCAATATTCTTTCATATTGATGTTTTCCTTATAATCATGCAATGATATATATAATCCTGCATTTTCAGGAACACGATTTGTCCATATATACTCTTCTGCATCCTTTCTTTTCTCGCCCTTCTTCACAAACATACAATATTTCTTTGTATCTGCAATCTTAAAACAGTGCCACTCACTCCCTGTCAATATCGCATCATAAATTGTTGGTATGATTTCTTCACCCGAACGATAACCGCACATTACAACTGCCGCCCTGCTGTTAATTAGTGCTCTGGCTCCTTTTATATGCGAATCCAGACTTGGCATCTCTTTATGGTACAATTTCACACTACTTCTATACATGCCTACATATGGCCAGTCAATAAACATCTGCACCTCTGGTTTTTCTTTCATAAGTCTTATGATTTTCAATCCGTCAGTGCACAAAATATCTGGCTCTGTCCGCAGCCTTTCCACCGCATTTAATATATTCCTTCTCGCCTCAAACCGATATTTGTCATTTGACTTATATGCAGAATAATTATTCCCTCCGCAATTAAATGACTGCGTATAGGTAATATATGTATTAACTGCCATATCTATTTTGTCTTTTTCTGCAAAATGATGATAATGCTTCCAGCTATCAAATTTCCTTAGTTTCTGCTTTGCCTGCTCAAATTGTTTCTGGGCTATTTGTATATCATTCGGTTTATCAATCTTTAGCAATGCCTGCAACGCACTGTTCCGTGTATTGTTGTTTGCCAGCACTTCATATAATGCCATAATATTGATGTTAGCATCATTAATCAGTTCTTTTTCATATCTTCCATTATAATTTGAAAAATAGATTGCCGCACCCCCACAGTATGGCTCTACATACTTTACGCACATTGGGTCAAAAAATGCCTTTATTTTGGACACAAAGGGAGCTTTGCTCCCAGTGTATCCGTTTAATAGATTATAGGTACTCATCTGTCTGACCTCCAAATACCCTCAATAATCCTGAACTTATAATACCGCCTGTTGTTTGTATCATTAAACCCAAAGCCGGAACCATTTCTATTTGAAATGATTATCTTTTTCCCATAATGCGCCTCAAGAATCCGCAATTTCTTACAGAACACTGTTTTGGTACAGCCTGCGTCAACCGCATCCAATACTTTCTGAAAATGGTCTGCAATGACTGCTATCGTCCCTGCATCTATATCAACCTTATATTTACCTTCTGAAATCCCACTGGTTTCTTCTTCTACTGCCGCATTCATAGTAAATGCCACCACGTCCTTCAATATATTCAATATCCCCCTTGATGATGAAATATCCGTCGCGTTGCTCGCTATTTCAAGATACTTTTTTGCCCTTTCAAATGCCACTTTCTTGTCATCCTCCGTAAAGTTTACAATAAAGTTAGAAATGACATTCATCACACTATGGTCTACTGCCATCAGTATCTTTTCTCTGCTGACCTTAATTTCAGCGTTTTCTGATAAATAAACTTCTCCTGTGTCTACCTTTGACAGATACATTCTGCACCCATCCGACCTTAAACTTGCCGTGTCTACACATAACTGCATATTCAGAAAGTAATCCTGTGTTTTAGTCAGCACTACATGTGTTTCTTTTCCAGTTATCTGTGGCAGTAAATCTTTCTTTCTCATTCCTGCCAAATCTACTTTTTCTGTTATTCCAGTCAGTTCAGGCATATGCTCCAAAGAATCAATAATCTCTGACTGCGCTGTGACATTCTCATATTTTGTTTCATTCACTTTCTCACTGTCCAGATGCTCTACAGCCTGCTCCAACTCCACTACTGAACCTTCTACTTCTGCCAAACTCTCTCCCATGCCTTCCAATGTATTTACTACCACTTTGATGTTTTCCATTATTATCCTCCTAATTAAAAATGGCAATTTGGCAATCTATAAATATCCCCTGCTCTGCCATTACAATCCATATTAAGTTGCTTCTTTTCGGACAGACTATCCCTACATACTGCGCCTATGGAAGGACAGACTATCCCTGTTGTCTTTGTTTACGAGTTCCATATGTACACATATCATCATTTCCTAGGCGCAGTAGAGAATCTGATGTATGATATTGTCAAAGTACTACTGTGATTATTTTTTAATCCTTATTTCCTCCTTACATAATATATATCGGTTGTCTTTTTAATGTTAATATTATAATGCAATCTGTTATAAATGACTTTTTAATGAATAATTTGGGTTTATTTAATCATCTTAATTTTTAAATAATCATACTTACTTGTTAAAAAAATGATGCCATTAAAAAAATGCCATAAGTTTTAGACTCATGCCATTTTTAAAAAAAAATTTTTTTATTTTTGAATTTATTCGTTTTCTTCTTCAAGTTCTCTGCATTTAAGGTATGCATAGACATATTCATAATGTTTTTTCATTAAATAAAGATATTTTCTCATTTTCTCCGTGTCACCCTTTAATTCCTTCCAGTCATCAATTTTTAAAATCTCAATGGCATCAAGAAATTTATCCAGTCTGCCTACCTCTTTGTATTCCTTTCCAGTGGCAAAATAATAATACACCCTGTACAGTGGCGAGCCAGTATCATAATTGCTGGCTATGTATTCAGCTTTCGTTATGTCTTTTAGGGACTGCTTCACTTTCCCCGCCCGCTCTTTCAAATTACTAATCTGCCCCTTTACAACACTTTGGTTATTTCTCTGGTAAAAATAACAAATCCAGTCATCCTTCGTAATCCCATATATCTGTATTATCTCACTGTTTTTCTTGAAATAATCTGTACTTATATTAAACAGTTTTGCAATACGCACCGACGTTTTTTCATCCATTGAATACCTGCATCCATTGAATATATTATTTAAACGCTGCAACGAAATTTCGAGGATTATATTCAGTTCTACAGATGCTTTCCTCCTGCCTCCCCTGTCCTCCATAAACTTATCAGCCTTTTTCATATTATAATATAAATATTTTATGATATATAAATTGACCCTTGTATTAAAGCCATTTTGCATGTCTAAAATATTTTGTTTTCCCATTATGCCATCACCTCTTCCTGTTACATTGTTACGTATTCCTTCCTTATCATAATAACACCCCTGTCCAAAAAACAATATTTATTTTCCAAAATAATAACCTAAACTTGAAATTGCACTTCCAAAGTTTTATATCTTTATCATATCCAGCATAATAAACGTTATTGATTCTCTTTTGTATCATCTACAGCAGCAATTAAAATCGGGTCTATGTAGTCTATGTCTT
>OFGR01000032.1_pt1 | contig 129363 bp, 98 predicted proteins | sample 1521811 | NCBI WGS metagenome assembly OFGR01 (sample SAMEA3504098, study PRJEB24116) | mouse gut metagenome | biome: mouse gut; feature: mouse-associated habitat; material: faeces | place: Denmark | collected 2011 | reverse complement strand
CATCTAATATCAACCCATAAACGAATTTGTACATGAAAAAACTTCTACTCTCTGCAGCGCTTTGCGCACTTCTCTCGTCCACAGCCGTAGCCGACAACATGGCCATCAATCTCCCCACTCCGACTTCCGGCATCCGGCAAGCCGCACGCCTTACAGTAGACGAGACTGTATTGGGTATCACCCGTGGTTCTGGATCCAACTGGATAAACGTGGAAAGATCATTCACAATGGCTGCATGGATAAAGGTCAACGGAAAATCTACATTATTCGGCGGACAGGCTCTTATGGGTCATCAGGCACAGGATCACGTGAACTATAACGGAAGCTTCTTCCTGTCGATCCCTTCAGGCGCAACTGCGTTTACACTCACCGGAAAGACCGGTAGCGGTGCTGTCACCTACAATGAAACTTCCTCCACTGAGTACACTACGGATGATTGGCACTATTACGCAATGGTATATGATGCCGATGAACTGACGATGACACTCTATATCGACGGAGAATCGACAGCCGTAAAGACCTTTTCCTCTTACGCACAGCTTTTCCCCGACAATCCCGGAGTGCTGTTCTTCGGCAATGCCACAAGCCATACAACAGTAGATGACGCTCAGATTTTCTCTAAAGCTCTCACTCAGGATGAGGTAAAGACTGCTATGTCTGACCCTCAGGCCGTTGGCGATCTTGACTGCTATTATACATTCGACGAAGTTCTTGATGGCACTACAGGCCAGTTTGAGAATCATGGTTCTCTGAAGGACGTAAAAGCCATGTACCTGATTGGATCTGGCTCTGCTGACGGTTCCGGTGTCATCTCATGCGGTTCAAATCATACCGAATCCGCTCCTGAACTCGTGGAATCGCGCAGTACCGTTGGAATCGACGGCATAAACGCAGATCTTACAGAGGAAGATCCGTCGTCAGTACGATTCTATAACCTGCAGGGTATGGAAGTAAGCTCAGATAATCTGACTTCCGGACTCTATATCCGCAAAAGCAACGCTAAAGTACAGAAAGTGCTTGTAAAATAAACCGCACATTATCTGTCTCAGATAAACCAAATAAGCTGGGATGATGTTTTTATATACATCATCCCAGCTTATTTATTTATGACAGTCAAAAGAAGATTACCACTTGAACCTGTACATTTCCCTGAATTCTATTCATCACTACAGGCCCTCAGACGCCATGCATCCGGAGGCAATGTATTGATTGCTGCAACTGTGCTCGCACTGGCAGCGGCCAACATCCCCGTGATACGCGATTATTATACAGACTTCTGGACACAGGAAATACGCCTGCAGATAGGCAGTTTCAATATCTTTTCCCACTCCGGACATCCAATGTCGCTGCTGGCTTTCATAAACGACGCCCTCATGGCCATCTTCTTCTTCAGCATAGGTCTTGAGATAAAACGCGAGATACTGAAAGGAGAATTATCCAGCATCAGGCATGCGATGCTGCCAATAATAGCTGCCATAGGAGGCATGGCAATTCCGGTAGGAATATATTGCCTGTTGGGACATGGCACTGACTACAGCGGTGGCGCGGCCATACCAATGGCTACGGATATTGCCTTTACATTGGGCGTACTTTCAATGTTCGGCAACCGAGTGCCTGTGGCGCTGAAGATATTTCTTACAACCTTGGCCGTGGTCGACGACATAGGCGGCATCGTAGTGATAGCCACTGTATATTCCCACGGACTTGAACTTACCTACATGGCCCTGGCAGCATGTCTGCTCATACTGTTGCTCGCCGGTGCGGCCATGCGCATAAAAAGCAAGGTTTTCTATCTGGGTATAGGTGGAGTAATATGGTTTCTTACATTGAACTCAGGCATACACCCGACAATTGCAGGCGTGCTCGTAGCGCTTTGTGTGCCGGCCACTCCGGTATTCGCTCCTAAAAAATACATAAAGATAATCCGTGGAAGCATAGCTCACTTCCGTTCTGAGGACGACGAGACCCTATCTGCCCGTACGATCCTGAGTCATGAACAACTTGACTGGCTCAAGGTGATAGAATCCGCATCCGATAAAGTAATATCTCCGCTTCAGGACCTCGAGGACTCACTTCACCCGATAGTCAACTACTTCATCGTACCGCTTTTCGCCTTTGCCAATGCGGGTATATTCCTACTGGATCTGGATCCGGCGAGCATAGTGGAAGGAGTTTCAATCGCCATTATCGCCGGCCTGTTGATTGGCAAAACTATAGGAATCCTACTTTTCTCTTTCTTAGCAATAAAGCTGAGAATCGCGGCTATGCCGGAAGGTACTGACTGGCGGATGCTCTCCGCAGTGGCTGTTCTCGGAGGCATTGGTTTCACTGTCTCCCTGTTCATAGCCAATCTCACATTCGATACACCGGCCGAGTCCGCTATGCTGAACCAGGCCAAGCTGGGCATCGTGGCAGGATCACTGATTGCCGGTATTGCCGGCTACATTCTTCTGGGCCACAGCCTGCGAGCCAGATCAAAAAAAATGTGCAGCGACTCTCACGAGGGACTGCACTAATAAACCTATGATTCACTTATTTGTCGATTATTGGTCTAATAAATTGCTATGAAGATTTATAGACTGTATGTTTTTCCATTGTGAGCTACCGATCTGGTATCTCACAATGGACTTGTTTATCGTCTTTGATATTAGTCGCGCAAAGGCTTGTATTCCACAAATGCCTCCATCGCTTCATACGATGCGAGACCAAGCGAATGATAAAGCTGCGCGGTAGCACGGTTTCGCTCTTCGGCACGCTGCCAGAACAAACGGTCGTCATCACCGAGGAAGGGTGCATTCTCCATCTGCGACTGATGCTTGAGGATCGAATTACGCTTGGAGCGTAGCTGCTCAGGCGAGATAGGCACAGCCATCTCGATATGGTCGATTTCCCATTCGGCCCATGCACCTCGGTACATCCATACGCGGCAATCCTGCATCCAAGGCTCGTCTTTCAACTCATATATGGCAGCAAGCACGGCGTCGGTGCACACACGGTGTGTGCCGTGGGGATCAGCGAGGTCTCCGGCCACAAATATCTGATGAGGCTTGACATCCTCAAGCAGTTTCTTCACGATCATTATATCTTTCTCTGAAAGATCGCCTTTCTTGATTGTACCGGTCTCATAGAACGGCAGACGCAGGAAATGGATATGATCGTTGGGGACACCGATATAGTGGCAAGCAATAGTAGCCTCAGCCTGACGGATCATTGTCTTGATCTCACGGATCTCGGCAAGGTCGCTTTCTCCGGCCTTCTTAGCCTTAACAAAGTCTCCTACCTCATTCGAGAGTTTGGTGTAGCTGTCGGTTGCGAAACCAAACATTGGCGCAATCTTATCCATCATCAGGAAGTAGCGCATCATATCCTCATCACCTACCGCGATATTGCCTGATGTCTCATATGCAACATGCACATCGTGTTTCTGATCCACAAGGCGCTGCAGTGTAGCACCCATTGAGATCACATCATCGTCGGGGTGCGGAGAGAATACGATCACACGTTTGGGATATGGATTGGCACGCTCAGGACGATATGTATCGTCGGCGTCAGGCTTGCCTCCGGGCCATCCGGTGATTGTATGCTGGAGTTCGTTGAATACCTTAATATTCACGTTGTATGCAGAGCCATAGATCGCGAGCAATTCGCCAAGACCCCAATCGTTGTAATCCTTGTCGGTAAGCTTCAGGATCACCTTACCTGTCATCTGGCAAAGCCATACTATAGCACGGCGGATAAGCTTGTCGTTCCATTCGCAGGATGTCACTTTCCAAGGATGTGAGATACGGGTAAGCTCATCGGCAGCAGGCAGGTCAATGACAAGACGTCCGTGAGGGTGCTTCTGGAGGAACGATGCAGGAACTGCTGTAGTGACAGGATTCTCTACCACATTGAATATAGTGGAGGCATTTGTATCGCCCCACGCCATTGTGATTATGCGGCGGGCGTCAAGCAGATTGCGGATACCGAGAGTGATAGCTGTGGTAGGGACAGACTCGCACTTGTAGTCAGAGGCAATACGCTGGCGCGATTCATGTGTCAGAAGCACAAGACGGCACAGGCTTGACTCCATAGAGCCCGGCTCATTGAATGCAAGCGAACCGGTACGACCGACCTCGCATACAGTCAGGTCTATGCCACCTGCATTCGAAATTTCATGCTCGTAGTCGCGGCAATACTCATACATATCCTCCTTGGTGATCGCCGGATTGATCGAGCGGATATTCTCCGGCTTGATGTCTACGTGATCAAGAAGGACTTCCTTGAGTCTCTGCAGTGTGCTCGGACCACCGGCCTGTATGGGGAAGAATTCACTGATGTTGAAAACTATCACATTCTGGAAGCTTACCAGCCCCTTTCGGCAAAGCTCGATAAGGCATGCATACACCGAATGTGTCGAATTACCTGCACCCAGAGCAAGGACACACTTACCCTTGCTGGCTACGTTTTGCTTAATAATATCTGAAATCTTTGTCGCTATATATTCGCTGCCGTCTACTGCAGTTTCGAAGATCTTTGTATAGACCTTCTCCTCGCGTGTGAGCTCTGCGAGCTCGATTTCACCTTCAGGCGCGTAGTATCGTCTGGGAACTTGATCAAGTTTAATTTGTGAACTGAGATTGGTTTTCATAAGGCATAATTTGGCAAAGCAAATTTAAACATAATATTTTAAATTTATCCACATGGGCATCGAAAAGTTGTCTGCTTCAAGCATTTTTTTACATTTTCATGACATAGCATCCCACTATGCAGCGCAAAAATCTCCCTACGTAAAAAATTTACGCTCCCAACATTACGAAATACCGACTTTTCTGCTTAAATTTGCAATTATTCGCCGGACTTCACCTTTAGGAATATCCGGACTTATCAAAGCACAAACATATAATCACATAAACTTATTTTCATTTAACCTCACACCATGAGACTTATAATCGAAAAGAACTACGACGAAGTGTCGCGCTGGGCAGCCAACTATGTAGCGGCCCGGATCAATGAAGCAAACCCCACAGCCGAACACCCCTTCGTTCTGGGATGCCCCACCGGCAGCTCTCCACTGGGAATGTACCGTCACCTGATAAAACTCAACAAAGAAGGAAAGGTGTCGTTCAAACATGTAGTGACCTTCAACATGGACGAATATTGCGGCATACCGCGCGATCATGAGCAGAGCTACTACACATTCATGTGGACCAACTTCTTCAACCAGATAGATATTCTCCCTGAAAATGTAAATATCCTCAATGGCAACGCTGCTGATCCCGCAAAGGAATGCGCCGACTATGAAGCCAAGATCGCTTCTTATGGTGGTATCGACCTTTTCCTCGGTGGAGTTGGACCTGACGGACACATAGCATTCAACGAACCCGGATCTTCTCTTACTTCACGCACACGCATGAAGACACTGACCCAGGACACGATCATCGCTAACTCGCGTTTCTTCGAGAATGATGTAAATAAAGTACCCAAGACTGCACTGACCGTCGGTGTAGGCACTGTGATGTCGGCAAAGAGCGTTCTGCTGCTCGTAAACGGCTACAACAAGGCCCGCGCACTCCATCATGGTGTAGAGGGAGGAATATCCCAGATGTGGACCATATCCGCTCTGCAAATGCACCCTAAGGCACTCATCGTGGCCGATGAAGACGCATGCGCCGAACTGAAGGTTAACACATACCGCTACTTCAAGGATATCGAAAGCGCCAACCTTGATCCTGACAGCCAGCTATAATAGATAGCTGTACACATAATCATAATAAGGTGAACCCGCACTATCACATCACGGGTTCACCTTAATTTTTTGCATAACCGTAATTACGCATATAAAAGACCGAGAGGATAGCCTGCGCCTGGGCAGACTATCCTCTCGGATTTATTTCTATCGGTCTTATGCTTTATTTGAGCACAACCTTTACAGTCTCATTCACAGACTCACCTGTGACATGAACAAGATAGATGCCCGGGGCTACGGAATTCTTCATTGACACAGTGATGCTCTCACCGGACTTATTGAAGCCCATTCCCTTGACACGCTGTCCGGACATAGTGTACAGATCTGCATTCATATATCCGGTGCACGGACCATTCACCACGATATCCATGCGGTCGCCGGACTGCTCTACTTCAACGGTAGTTTCTGTGATAATGGTCACATCCTCGATGCCTACTGTAGTCTCCACATCAAGAGCATTGCTGTTCTCATTATAGCGTACTACATAAACACCACCCTTAACGGTAGAGAATTCCTTTTCCTTACCGTTGTAGTAAACCTTGCAGGGTTCACCGGCATTGGATGTAATCACAGCATGATCAAGCTTGCCACCTGCATAAATCACATCCACCTCGAAATTACCACGGGTGCGCAGACCTGTGATCTTTCCGTCTGTCCACGACGAGGGAAGTGCCGGGAGCAGGTGGAGCATGCCATTATGGCTCTGAAGGAAAAGTTCTGAAACACCGGCAGTACCACCGAAGTTACCATCAATCTGGAACGGCGGATGGAGGTCCCACATATTGTCGGCTGTGCCGTTTTTCAGAAGGTTCTGGAACAATACATAAGCATGATCGCCATCAAGCAGACGTGCCCAGTGGTTGAGCTTCCATCCCATTGACCAACCGGTAGCTTCGTCGCCTCTCTGACGCAATGTCTCCTTGCAGGCATCTGCAAGATCGGTATCCTCAAGTACGTTGATCGAAGATCCCGGATGCAGACCGAACAGGTGGTTGGTATGACGATGGGTATCATTATAGGTGTCGATATCGTTATACCATTCCTGGAGCTGGCCGTAGCGACCTACCTGGTAGGGATACATCTTTGACAGACGGTCTTTCCATTCGTCAAGTTCAGATGCATTGTCGCCGAGAATTTCGGCTGCCTTGATAGCTTCATCAAGCACTTCACGGGTAACTGCGTTGGCATAAGTAGCACCAAGGTCGCAAGAACCGTGCTCGGGAGAATAGGAGGGAGCGGAAGTATATGTGCCATTGTGGAGATACAGAAGATCGCTCACAAAGTTAGCACTTGACTTGATGATCGGATAACCGATCTCGCGCAGCCATTCCTTGTCGCGGGTATAATCATAGTATTCCCAGATCTGAGTAGCCAACCAAGGTCCAGCAGTCGGGTTATAGTTCCAGTCCATGCTCGTTGAATTCAGAGGAGCGGTGAAACCGAAGATGTTTGTAGAAACCTCGGCTGTCCAGCCACGAGCCTGATAGTATGCCTGAGCTGTCTTCTCGCCCGGTTTTACCAATCCGCGCACATAGTCGATGAACGGAGTGAAGCACTCGAGCAGGTTGGTGCAGGTAGCCGGCCAGTAGTTCATCTGAAGGTTGATGTTGTTGTGGTAGTCGACACGCCAGGGACCTTCTGAATTATTATGCCACATACCCTGAAGATTAGCAGGCATATTGCCGGCGCGAGAGCTTGAAATCAGCAGATAACGTCCATACTGGAAATACTGCTGTTCAAGTTCGTGGTCAAGCGTACCGCGGCGATACGAAGAAAGGCGTGTAGGAGTAGGCTTGTTTTCGAACTTCTGATCCGGATTGATTTCAATCTCAACGCGGTTGAAGAGTTCCGAGTAGTCAGCATAATGGGTATCGTAGAGCTGATCATAAGTCTTTGTCAAAGCCGAATTCACCATCTTGTTGACACTCATCACAGGATCTACACCAACGAACGCAGATGCATCTGTGAAGTCAGGATCAAAGTTCATCACGTAGTCGGTATCGCCGGCAAGGATGAATTCCACATCATTAGATCCTGTCACGGTTATTGTACGTGTATTGGCATTCGCGGTAACTGTTCCGCCATCGTTAGTGCGGACATCGACTCTGAGCGCCCACTTCATGTTGTTGTTGCTCAGTTTGCCATCGTAAAGCAGACTGCCGTTGCCGGCGGTGACACTGTTGATCACCTGAGGAGTAACAAACGAGAATGTCAGGTTCTGTGCTTCACCTTCAGAGGTATAACGCCATACCATCACGCTATCGGGATAAGAGCAGAAATAACGGCGCTGATACTTTGTACCGTCTTTTTCAAACTCTACAACTACGATAGAGCGGTCCATGTTTACAATTCGCTTGTAGTTGGTTACGCCGGTCTCATTGATGCCGGTGCTTACATAAGCCTCACCCATCACAGTATAAGAACCGAAGCGTCGGCTGTCATAATCTATGTTACCACGGTAATTCGAGGAAACAAGCGAGCTGGCAGTTGAAGTCTGTCCTGATGCAAGATATGTACGGATGCTGTTGAGTGTAGATTCGCTGACCGTACGGTTCATGTTCCAATAGGTAGATGCTCCGGTTGCAGGACCACCTTTCCAGAGAGTCTTTTCGTTAAGTACCACACGCTCACGGTTCACACCACCGAGGATGTTGCCACCGAAAGAACCGTTGCCGATCGGGAAAGACTTACGTTCCCAAAGCTGATCGGGGTTGGTATCTGTGGTAGAGAAGTCGTTTGTATTCCAAATGGCCAATCCTGCTGTAGACGAGTTGGGGGTATCGAACCACAGGGCGTTGCCCATCGTGTAGTCGATTATGTCAGCGATCTCAATACCATCTGTTTCGGGCATTTCAACGGATACATTGTCTCCACCGACTGTAACGCCTGTAATATCGAGCTTCAGGTTGCTGCCGATAACTGCATCATCAGCCACATCGGCCACAAAAATAAAGTAGTTGTCTCCGGCCGAAAGCTCACGATCGAATTTCACCTGTGAAGTTGAGGTACTTACAGGAGCTACAACATCATCAGTAACGCTACCGGTAGTCGAATACACCAATCTAAGACCGGAAACGGCAGCATCCCCTACCCACTTTATATCCATAGCGGATACAGACAGAGGCGACAGTGTGCCACGGGTATTGACGTTTACAGATGCCACGACAACTTCTTTACGACCTGGAGCAACGCGTCCGTCCTTGTGTTCGGCAGTCACTGATGTAATGGTCATGTCGCGTGCAGGCAACACCTCTATGTCGAAGTCGTATGCCACACCGTTGCGGATATTTCTGTTGAGGGTTGTGAAAAGAGTGTTCTGCCATGCTTCTGAATTTGAAGAAGGCTCGAAGAACACAACACGCATACGATATGTTCCCGGCTGAATGCCTTCAGGCACAGTTACCGTACGCTCCATGCCGGTCAGAATCTCGGCATTGGGTACTGTTACATTGCCCTTCTCTGAGATCTCACCCTTGTCGGTAAATGATCCGTTCTTGTTCCAGTCTACAAAGTAAGCCTCCTGAGTCCAGTTGATCTGGCTCGTATAGCCGTTTATCGCAGACGTCCATCCGTAATATGTGATGTCGAAACTGGTTGTTCCATGATCTATCTTGATCGGATTGGCAGTCTTGTCGATAAGCGCACCGGATGTCACGTATGTTCCTGCCACAGAGGAGAAGTTGGTATACGGTAGCTCGCTCTGGGTAGTGGCGTTGAACACCTCAGGAGTCGATGTTCCTGTTGTGGTCACACGAGCCAGATAACGGTTCTGCTGATTAGCTCCGTTGGTATATGTACGCTTCATATCGGGATAAGCGAAATCGCCGAAATGCGCAGTCAGAGCTATGTCGGAATTTCCACCGATACGTACATGTGAATCCTCCGAATATGTGAGTCCGGTGGCATCGTCTGTCCATTTCTGGAACATATAGCCATCGTATGCCGTAGCATATGCGTCGACAGGACCTGCCTGCATGATCGAAGTACTTTCACTACCGGAAATAGACACATAACCTTTTGTAGGATCGGCCGACTTCACAGAAACCATGCGTTCCTCTGGCGACTGCACCTCAAGTATCAGGTCCACAATGCAACCACCGTCTTTCTGGATGGTAGAACCGCACGCGTCAAGCGAGTTCCAGTCCACCTTGAAACGGAGTCTGTATTCACCGCCGGCGAGGTCGTCGGGGATTGTAAAGTTTGGCACGGATGAAACATTGACACCACTGTTGCGTGCTGCTATCACACCACGGCTATTAGGAGCAGTAGCTCCGTCGGTGTCTGCCTCATTATAGTACGAATAAGAAACGAGTTCTCCATCTCCGGTTCCGTCGGCATTCAACTCCGAATCGAATTCACCGTCGCCATCATAGTCCACATATACATAGCCGTGCATCCATTCGCCAACCCATGTCAATGAGCTGAACTTGATTGTTGCACCCGGCTGCACCGTGAGCTTCTGTGATGTCTTGTCAAAATAAGATGCCGATCCGTAGCTTGCGCCTTGGTTGACACTCACTGCTGTGGAATTAGTCCCGTCTGTCAGTGTGAACGATGTAAGCTTTCTGCCGCCAGCCGTACGGGTCAATGTCCCGGACGTACAATAGTCTGCCGCATAAGCTGAACCATCTACTGCACCGGCAAGGAGCATGCCTCCAACTAAGCACGATAAAGCAAATGACTTCATGATAGTAATTTAAAGTTATTAAATATGATAATTTTTGATTTTATACTGTTTTACATTGACTGCATCTCAACGAGTCTCTTATAATATCCACCCAGTTTGAGAAGTTCGTCGTGTGTTCCGCGCTCCACTATCCGGCCTTCATGCAGCACGCAGATTATATCCGCGTTCTTGATGGTTGAAAGTCTGTGGGCGATAACAAGCGTCGTGCGATTTTCCATCAATCGGTCGAGGGCCTGCTGCACAAGCTTCTCACTCTGCGAATCAAGAGCCGACGTAGCTTCATCGAGAATCAATATCGGAGGATTCTTGAGTATGGCTCGGGCTATGGATATACGCTGTCGCTGACCTCCGGACAACTTGCATCCGCGGTCGCCTATATTTGTATCGTATCCATCTTCCGAAGCTTCGATAAACTCATGAGCATTAGCGATCTTAGCAGCTTCGATCACCTGCTCCATTGTTGCATTCTCAACTCCGAATGTGATATTATTATAGAAACTGTCGTTAAACAGGATAGCTTCCTGATTCACATTCCCCATGAAACCACGGAGATCGTGGACTTTAAGATCGCGCACGTCTATGCCATCGACAGTCACGCGGCCTTTCTCCACGTCATAAAACCTCGGAAGCAGGTCTGCCATTGTGGATTTTCCTGATCCGCTCTGTCCTACAAGAGCCACAGTTGCTCCTGCCGGAATATCAAGACTTACGTCGTGGATCACCTCATTGTTTCCATAGCTGAATGATACATTCTGATAACTGATAGCTCCTTGCAATTGCTCGATACGCTCGGGCTTCTCCGGATCTTTGATAGGATTATCCGTCGATAATATCTTGTCGATACGCACCATCGAAGCTAAACCTTTCTGAACCGAATACATTGCTTTCGACAGGTCTTTGGCCGGATTTATTATATTATAGAATATGATCATATAATATATGAATTCAGGCGCGCTTATCGGCGAGCTACCGGAAAGGATGAGAGTTCCTCCGAACCACAGCACTATTGCAATGGCAGTAGTTCCCAGAAGCTCACTCATCGGATGCGCCAGCGACTGCCGGCGGGCTATGCGGTTGGAGATCCGGTAGAATACATTGTTCTCACGATGAAATCTTTCGCACACCTTATGCTCGGCATTGAATGCCTTTATTATCCTCAGTCCGCCAAGAGTCTCCTCTATGTTGGACATCAGAAGCCCCCACTGCTGCTGGCCTTCGAGAGATTTGCGTTTCAGCCGCTTACCCACACGGCCCATGACCATTCCGGCCAAAGGCAACAGAACCAGGACAAAAAGTGTCAACTGCCAGGACACAGCTATCATCATGGCCAGGCACACGATGATCATTATAGGATTCTTGAACACCATGTCGAGCGAAGCCATGATCGAATTTTCGACCTCGGCCACATCTCCACTGATGCGCGCCATGACATCGCCCTTGCGCTCTGATGTGAAAAAGCCTATGGGCAACCGCACGATCTTGTCGTACATGGAGTTTCTTATATCCCTCACTATTCCCGAACGCAGCGGCACCATGAAATACATGCTCATGTATGTTGCTCCGGTCTTCAAAGCTGTCATAATAACAAGCGCTGCACCGAGAAGTGCAAGCGTGGAAGACGGTCCGAGATATTCTATCGATTCCTGTACGTAATAATAAAAATTATTTATGCATACCTCTTTCAAATCAGCACTCCCGAGAGGCATAAACACATAAACGGCCTCATTCATCTTGAACAACATCTCAAGAATAGGTATCACAAGCATGAATGAGAACAGCGTCAGGATCGCTGCAAGTACATTAAATACTACATTAAGTATTAGATACTTCTTATATGGAGGAACATAACGCCTCAGGATGGCGAAAAATTGGTTCATATTTCTGAAGGTCTGTTATCAGGCACAAATATACGTAAAAAAACCTAAATTAGCAACGAATCGGAGAACGTCGGCACTAAATTCTGCCTGACGTTCTCCGAATTCTAAGAGGTTGTTGTTCTTTGATTATCAGAATGCCAGCACGCAACGGCAACGGGCATACTCGTTCCAAGCCTTGAAGCTTGCCGAGAGAGGTCTGCGCTCGTCAGGATCGAAGCAATAGTTCCATGCTTGCATCCAGTACAACGCATTCGTATCATCTGCATTTTCCATACTTGTCCAATAGCTGTGGAGTGTCATAGGTGTACCCTCGGCTTCCTCAAGTCTCGGATTGATGACATTGAGATTGGTGCATACAGGCTGAAGGATATTTATGTCTCCCTCAAGCTCGCCCGCACACAGCAACGACAGTTCCTTAGGCGAAGGAATGTACCAGTCGCTTGTAGAATAAGGTGCGGGAACCTCACTTCTATACTCTGTAGCATATGCTACCACTTCCACGGGCCAGGCGGCATTTTCCGGAGCAGCGTTGAATGCTTCGATAGCCTTTGTGTTGTTGTAGCCATTGATTTTCTGTATAGGCTGATCCACGCCAGATGCAGATGCAGGCATCTCAAAGCCTGTTGTATTGGCTTTCACCCACTTATAGACATAAGTACCACAGCCTTCATAGTTAGTCTGCCAGGCAAGCTGCTTGTGATCAAGGCTGACCACGAGTCCATGAGTACAACCAGGATGATCCTTGCGCAACAAAGCATCATCAGCAGTGGGATCACCTACCCAAAAGACTACGCCAATAATAGATTTGGTATAGTCGGCATCAGTCGACCATGTTCCGTCGGAATAGAAGAAATCGCCGACTACCGGTGCTGGCTGAGGTTTCGTGACTGTCACTGTGCAATCAGCAGTCTTTTCGCCTGCTGTGGCTGTGATCACAGCTTCACCGGTTGCTACGGCTGTCACAACGCCGTCTTCAGCAACAGTAGCGACTGATGCATCTGATGTAGTCCAAGAGATATTTGCTTCGGCTTCGGAAGGTGCGTATGTCGCTGTAAGTGTCGCAGTCTCTCCGATCTCAAGCGAAAGTGTTGTAGGGTCTACAGTGACTGACTCAACTTCAACTACAGCCGGAGGCGTAGGAGGTGTCGGTTCATCATTATTGTTATCATTGTCGTCCGAGCACGCATACATTGCGGACATGCCTGCGATGGCAAAAGCGTATAACGCTATCTTTTTTATATTCATGATAATAATTTATTTGCGTTGTTTATTCCGTGGTTATTATGATCTGGATTAGAATGCAAGCACGCAACGTACAAGCTGGTTATACCTGCCATCCTTCGAGCCGCCCATGATCGAACCACTCATAGTGTTTACATGATATGCCTGATTGTAGTACCATTCGGTGCTGGACCAGTACTCATATTCCCAGGTCTGACTGCCCATTACCACACCGTCCTCGATTTGCTCGAGTGAAGCATTCACGATGTCACGGTTGGTAAGACAAAGTGATTTGGACACATTATTGAAATCGAAGACTTCGCCGTCATAAACATCATTAATGAGCAATGAAAGTTCCTTTACGGCAGGCAAGAACCAATCGCTTGTGTTTGCTGGAGCAGGATGTTCTTTACGATAGGAGTTTACCGGAGTCATAACAGAAACCGGAGAAGTTTGTCCCAAAGCCGACGCATTGTAGGCCTCTATCGCCTTGGTATTATTATAACCGGCAATCTTGTTTCTGCGGGTATCTTTCATCCATTCAGATGTTATATCCTCATACTGTGTATTCGCGCTGACCCAGCTTCCGATTGTAGCCTTATTTGCTTCATAATCAAGCTGCCAAGGCCAGGGATTGTTGCTTGGGAAGGCTGCTACGACAAGGCCGTGTGTACATTCGGGATGATCGCGACGGAGAGCAGCATCGTCTGCTGTCGGGTCTCCTACCCAGAATACCACACCTACAACCTTTTTAGTCATGCTCAACGACGCGGATGTAGATCCGTCTGAATAATAGAAGTCGCCGATCTGCATTGGGCGTACGACACGGACATTGCATGTTGCGACTGCCTCTCCGGCCTTGGCTGTTATCACAGCTGTGCCTCGGGCTACGCCGTAGACAGTTCCTTCTGCATCCACAGTAGCGATGCGCTCATCCGAAGATGTCCACTCAACTGCTGTCTCGGCCGGTGTAACTGTGTAGCCGATCTTGCGGGTGGCGTCAAGGCTCAGGTCAAACTGAGTGACATCCAGGGTAATTGTAGTTTCAACAGGCTGAGCAATAACTGTGACTGTGCATTTTGCAGTCTTTCCGCCCGCAGAAGCTGTTACGGTAGCTATTCCGACAGATACGGCTGTTACTGTTCCATCCTCTGCAACTGTGGCAACTGCCGCATCAGAAGTCGTCCAATCAACTTCTGCAACAGCTTCTGCCGGTGTAATGGCTGCTTTCAGTTGTACTGTCTGTCCGATTTGAAGTGTAGTTTCATCAGGGGTCACAGATACGGACTGCACTGTAACATCGCCTGGCTTTGTCGAATCTGGTTCATCACTTCCACATGCCGAAAGACATGCAAGAATCAATCCGGTAAGCAAGAATTTGTAGATTTTCATACTATGTGTGTATGTCTTATAAAATAATTGGTTATTATTAATTGCAAAGATATGCAATTATTTCAAAAGAGTATCATTTTGCTCTTACAAAAGCATATCTGACACACAGTTTTAACACAACATGAGGTTCTAAGACATGACAGGAGCGACACGCCAAAGACGCATCGCTCCTGATAGTTGTGCTAATTATGTATTTGTTATAATTATGTATTTACTTAGGAGATGTTGATGATATTGTTGGATTGTTACTGGATGAAATACATATTCATGTTGCTCACAGCCGTCAGATCGAGCAGATGGCTATAGAAGCAGCTAACGATGCCGAGGAAGATGATTCCGGCTACCGTGATCCACAGGCCCAGACGCTCGCCGCAAGAGCTGCGGAAATGTTCTACCGGGCATGGACCTTCGTTTATGAACATCGCCTTTACCACAAGCAGATAGTAGTAGAGCGATATTATAGTGTTGATCAAGGCTATCAGTACAAGTACATAGATAGCTACCGATCCCTGCTGAAGCGCACCTGTGAATATAAAGAACTTACTGAAGAAACCTGCAAACGGAGGAATACCTGCAAGAGAGAACATAGCCAACATCATGGCGAATGCCAGACGCGGGTTTGTCTTGTAGAGTCCGTTGTAGTCGCTCATGTCAAGTTTTCCTGTAGCGTTCTCGATAGCACCTATGACACCAAATGCAGCAAGGTTGGAGAAGATATACACAAGGATATAATACATAAGCGAAGCAGCTCCCACAGAGTTCATGGAGATCACGCCAAGCATGATATATCCGGCCTGCGATATGGAGGAGAACGCAAGGAAACGCTTCATGTTGCGCTGACGCAGGGCAAACAAGTTACCAATTGTGATGGTAAGGATAATCAGCGCATACAGCATCCACTCCCAGGCAAGAGAGTAGACAGTTCCGAATACCTGGGTCATGATCACGAGGAAAGCAAATGCTGCAGCTCCTTTGGAAATCACAGACAGATACGAGGTGACGGATGTAGGCGCTCCCTGATATACATCGGCAGTCCACAAGTGGAAAGGCACAAGCGAAAGCTTGAAACCGATACCGGCGATCACGAATGCAAGCGCCACCACGAGCATGATGCATTCCTTACCCACTATGGCCATATAGATCTTGTCGAAATAAAGCGATCCGGTAAGACCGTAAACGAAAGATAGACCCATGAGGAATATTGCTGAGGAGAACACCGCTGTCAGTATATACTTCACAGCAGCCTCGTGACTCTCATAGTGCTTTTTGTCGAATGCGACCATCGCAGCCAAAGGCAGTGAAGCGGCTTCGAGACCGATGACAAAAAGAAGGAAATGACGGGCGGAGATCATCAGATACATGCCGAACAGAGTTATCAGCAGAAGCTCGTAGAACTCCCCGCGGCGCATTATGACGAAATCGCTGTTGGCCCAGCGCACAGATTGTATGATCACAATCAAAGTGCCTATGTTCAATATATTCTTTATCGCAGTCACTACCGGAGTGGACTCATACATGCCGGCGAAGGCTGATACATTGCCGGAGCACCATACGAAGCAACCGTCAATCGTGAGTATGAGCATCAGAATTCCGGCAAGGTACGGCAATGCAGCCTGACCTTTCTTCGACAGGAATGTGTCGTTAATGAAGACAAGGAGGAACGCTATGAGCAATCCTATCTCCTGCCTCATTGCTAAAAATTGCGAGTAATCCATTGCTAAATGTATCATGAATTAGTTCAGACCGAGTACGCGGAAAATATCCGGGCTGAATGTCGTGTTAATCAATTCGTTGAAGAAATTGGGGAAGCATCCGATAGCTGCCACACACAGAATGAGGGTCACTGTAGAGGTGCGCTCCCACCATGTAGCGTCGGTGAGTTCGAGATGATGCTTGTCGAAAACCGGACCGAAGAGGAGTTTGCCAACAACCCGCAGGATATATACTGCGGTGATCACGATTGAGCAGCAAGCTACTATAGTGAACACACGATGGAACATATCCGCATGCTGGAATGAACCCACAAATATAGTCATCTCGGCCACGAAACCGCTCAGACCGGGAAGACCAAGCGATGCCATACCGGCTATGACGTAGCATACGGCAAGGAAAGGCATTATCTTCATAAGTCCACCCATCAGGCGTATGTCGCGAGTATGTGTACGGCCATAGATCATACCGATCAGGGCAAAGAACAAGGCTGTCATAAGACCATGCGAGAGCATCTGCATGATAGCACCCGTCATTGCTGTCGTATTTAGCATGAGGATTGCAAAGAGCACAAGACCGCAGTGGCTCACCGAAGAATATGCATTGATGTATTTGAGGTCAGTCTGGACACATGCCGAGAAAGCACCGTACACGACAGAAATACCGGTCAGGATAAGGAATATCCAGGCAAGTTCATTGGCAGCCTGAGGCATCAGATAGATGGCAACCCTGAAGCAGCCATAACCTCCAAGCTTCATCAGCACACCGGCGTGAAGCATAGACACAGCTGTTGGTGCGGAAGCATGACCGTCAGGACTCCAGGTATGGAAGGGGAACATGGCGCCGAGCACACCGAATCCGACAAATGTCATCGGGAACAGGAATGTCTGCCAGCCGTGAGATATGGCATCATTCTTAGCAATCTCGAGAATGTTCCATGTAAGCTGACCTCCAGCGGGAGCAGAGTGATAGTAGATGCCGATAAGACCGAGCATAAGGAAAGCCGATCCACCCATCAGCATCAGGGTTAGCTTCATTGCAGAGTAGTTCTTGTTGCCTGATCCCCATACACCGATAAGAAGGTACATAGGAATAAGCGCAACTTCGTAGAACATAAACATCGTGAACAAGTCGATCGAGATGAAGAAACCGAACACACCGGTTGAGAGAAGAATGAGCCAAAGGAAAAATTCTTTCGGCTGGTCGATCTTCCACGACGCGAACGAGCCTGCGAAGACAATTATTGACGAAAGCAGAAGCATTGCGATCGAAATACCGTCCACACCCACAGCAAGATTGATATTGAGCGGTGCGAACCATGTCCAAGAATCGCAGAACAGCATAGGAGACATGTCTCCTGCAGCGCGCAGGCCAAGGTATTCTACCAGCAGATACACCGAAAGTGCGGTAAGCACAACCGATCCGGCGACTGCCACCGTACGGATCTGCTTGATATTTCGGCACAGGGCAAGACCCAGCAACATAAGCAGGGGTATCACCACAAAGTATATCAGAATGTTTGAAAACATGACAATTATTGGTTTATCTGATTTCCTGAATTAAATTAGGATGCACACGACAGTGACTGCACCGAGCAAAAGCGCACCGATTAAGTAAACCCATACATACATCTGTATGCTACCTGACTGGAGACCACGGATTGCATACGATGCCTTGTTGGCCATCCATGCGAAAGAATCCATAGTTCCGTCAATGATATGACGGTCGAACCATGCGATAGGTCGGCAGATGCTGTTGAATATTATCTTGTGGGTGATGAACAGATACAATTCATCCCAATAGAAGCGGTGGTGTGCCCAACGCCAAAGATTCGGCATTGCATTTTTCATGCGGGCAGGAAGCGGATTTTCCTTCTTGTACATAATTGTAGCCAGAAGGATGGCCACGATGGCAACAGCGAGGCTGATCGATGCCACACCCCAGTCGAGTGCCTTGAAATTTGTCCAGAAAGATACATTCTCTACTGAAGAATGTCCGTTCCATGTCACCAGATCACCCATCGGCACGAACCCGGCAACGCAGGATACCGCAGCAAGGATAACCAGAGGAACTGTCATTGTCCAGGGCTGATCGTGAGGAGCATGATGGCCCTCGCGCACTGTATGCTCTTTCCACCAGAATATGAGGTAGTAGAGACGGAACATGTAGAATGCGGTAAGTCCTGCTACGAGCGACATCCAGATATACCAGAATGTTGAATAACCACCTACTGCTGTAAGTATCTCATCCTTGGAGAAGAATCCGGCAAATGGAATAATACCTGCGATAGCAAGACATCCGATCAGGAAGGTGATATGTGTCACGGGCATGTACTTGCGCAGGCCGTGCATTTCTGTATAGTCGTTAGATCCGATTGCATGGATCAGAGCACCGGCGCAGAGGAACAAGAGTGCCTTGAACATAGCGTGCGTGAACAGATGGAACATCGACGCCATGTAGCCGAGACCATGATGGAAATCCACATCGGCCACACCCAATGATACCATCATAAATGCTATCTGGGATATTGTGGAGAATGCCAGAACTCGCTTTATATCAATCTGCGTACAAGCAACGATGGCTGCATAGAGGGCTGTTATCGCACCTACAATGGTCACAATATCGAGAGCTGCCTGCTCCATCATGTAGAGCGGGAACAGTCGGGCTACGAGATAAACACCGGCAACCACCATCGTTGCAGCATGGATTAGAGCTGAAACTGGGGTCGGACCTTCCATAGCATCGGGAAGCCATATGTGCAGAGGCATCATGGCCGATTTACCCATACCTCCCATGAATATCAGCACAAGCGCCCATGTCAGAACAGACGCACCCATGAATACCGGCACTGCGCTGTTGGCGAATATGGCCTTGATACCCTCGGCTGTGCCTGCAGAAATCTGGTAGACGTCAGTCGAAACGGCTGTTGAGGTGAAGTCTGTGAAATTGAATGTTCCTGTATAGAAGCTCAGGATAAGTATACCGATAAGGAAGCCAAGGTCAGCAAAACGTGTTACAATGAATGCTTTCTTCGACGCTGACACTGCAGACGGCTTTGTGTAGTAGAATCCGATCAGCAGGAACGATGAAGCTCCCACAAGCTCCCAGAAGATATACATCTGGAAAATGTTGGTTGCCACCACAAGACCGAGCATCGAGAAGCTGAACAGCGACAGGAACGCATAGAAGCGCTGGAAACCGGTTTCCCATACTCCATGATGGTCGCGCATATAGCCATTGCTATATAGGTGCACCATGAAAGAGATAGTGGTGATGACCACAAGAAGAAGAGCCGAAATCGGATCGAGCAGGAAGCCGAGACGAATCACAAGGAAATCTGTGAACGCAAGCCAATCCTGATTGAATACAACGTATTGCAGACGCGTATGAGTATCCGCATCAATAAAGTCAGGATTACCTGAGAAGAAATAGGTGAACGCAACTATGTACGACAGCACCATTGTGGTGCCCATGCCCAGCGTTCCGAGAATTCCTGCAAGACGATGGCTCATCTTATTGCCGAGCAGTCCCAAAAACAGGAACATTGCCAACGGCAGGGCAAGGATAATTATTGGTAAGACAGGTTGCATGACGGTGCTTAGAATTTCATTTTAGTGAGGTCACGGACATCAATGTTCTTGGCCGCACGGAAGATGTTGATTATAATGGCGATTGCGACAGCTGTCTCGGCCGCTGCTATTGCTATTGCAAACAGCGTGAAGAACATGCCTTCCATCTGCTCGGGATAGAGAAAACGGTTGAACACCACAAAGTTGATGTCAACTGCATTAAGCATCAGCTCCAGTGAGATCAGGATTGCAATCATATTCTTGCGGGTTATGAACCCGTAGACACCGCAGCAGAACATGATCAGCGCGGGTATCAGATAGTATATTGCAGTGATTTCCATTCGGCTTATCGTTTGCGGGCGACTACTACGCCTCCGATGATACATGCGAGTAATAAAACACTGACAGCTTCGAAAGGCAACAGATACTGGCCTTCTCCTGTTCCCAGCATAGCCTCACCGATATTCTGCATTGTCGGTGCGTCCATCTCGGGTTTGGGGAGCAGCAGCATAGAGCGTGTAATGAGCGAATAGCCAGCCACAAAGGCCATAGCAATTGCTCCTACAAGACCCAATGTTCTTGATTTCGAAGCTAATTTCTCGGACTTGTCGCCGGGCTTGCTTGTAAGCAGAATTGCAAACACAAACAATACGACGATACCGCCTGCATACACAGCAATCTGCACTGCACCGAGAAACTCATAGTCGAGCATGAAATACACGGCTGCTGCTGCAAAAAGTGTGAAAAGCAGGTAAGTGGCGGCACGCAGAATCTTGCGCGTCGTCACAGCCAGTACCGAGAAGACGATGATCGCCAGAGCGACGACAACGTACATGATGATACTTCCTACTGATTCCATTAGAATATTTTGTGATTATATTTTCAGTTTATTTTACAATCAAGCTTTGGGAGCGTCTTCGCCGGCGGCTTTCTTGGCGGCCTCTCGCTCGGCACGGAGTTTTGCGGCTTTCTCAAGCGCGGCTTTTATTTTAGCCTCTTTCTCAGGATCACCGGCTGCTGCAGCTGCGGCTTTTGCGACGGCATCGTTGGCAGGAGTTTCCGCTCCTGATTCCTTTGCTGCTTCCCGCTGAGCTTTCAGAGCGGCTGCCTTTTCTTTAGCGGCTGCGATCTTTGCCTCACGCTCGGCGGCAGCCTTTGCAAGTTCCTCGGCTGTAGGCTGAGGTTCTTCAGGCTCGGGACGGTCATTGAGTTGCTTCAGGAGCTTTCCGCGTGTGAAGACGGCCTGCTCGAAATCATTATTGAACTCTATGGCGTCATGCGGACAACTTGTGACGCACAGGTCACAGAATGTACAACTTCCGAGATCATAGAGATATTTGTCGAGCTTGCGTTTTTTCTTGCCGTCCGGAAGATCAACCATCTTGGTCTCTATCTTGATGGTGCCGTTCGGACAATTACGCTCACAGATTCCGCAGGCAATACATTTTGCCCTCCCGTTATCATCATATTTGAAGCGCAGTACCGCACGGAAGCGTTCGGGCCACTGTCTCGTCTCGCGGTCCTCGGGGTAACGCTCTGTAATCTTCGGGGTAAGAAATTCCTTACCAGTTACCTGCATGCCTTTCACCAAGGATGCCACGCCGGTTCCCAATGATTTGAAGTATTCTTTTACACTACCCATTGATTGAATCTTTCTATTTATCTAAATTTACAATTTTCTTCTACGTTTATCGAACCTGACCACCCACTATATCGAGCAGTTCGGTCGTGATGCTCTGCTGTCGCAACTTGTTGTATTCAAGCTGCAATTGCTCGAGCAATTTCTTTGCATTGTCGTTGGCGCTCTGCATGGCCATGATCCTTGCTGCCTGCTCGGATGCACGGTTCTCCGTAAAGATCTCCTGCATTACCGAAAGCAGAAACATCGGCAGTATCGAACTGAATATTTCCTGCGCCGAAGGCTCGAATATATACGGACGCCCGCTTGCAGTCTCCACTCCTTCCTTGGCGAACGTCTCGGCCACTACAGGCACAATCTGTTCGGCTGTCGGGATCTGGCGGCTTACCGAGCGGAATTTCATATATACTGTATCCACACGGTCATAACTTCCATTAAGGAAATCGCCTACCATAGTGTCCGAGAACTTGCGGACATTGTCTCCGGTGATTTTAGAATTCACATCCGCAGTATCCACTATTTTCACCTTAGGATCGGAAAGCTTCAGACAAGCCTTTTGTATCTTCGCACCAACGGGATATATATCGAACTGCACTTCTTCGCCTGCAGCAAGCTGCCCACGGAGATATGTGATATGCTCAATCAACTGCTTGAACACATTCACATTGTAAGCGCCGCACAAGCCATCGTCAGAGCCGAATACGACAATTGCCATCCGACGAACCTCCCTCGCCTCAGTAAGCGGCGACGAAAACTCGGCATCAGCACTGAGGAGATTGGCTATGACAGTCTCAATCTGCGTACGGAACGGCGACAGACGCTTGAGCGCCAGCTCCTCCTTACGCATTTTGGCCGAAGAAATCATCTTCATGGCACCGGTAATCTTTTCTGACGATGCCACAGAACCAATACGTCCTTTGAGTTCTCTTAATGTAGCCATGATTGTTGTCGGATAATACTATATGGGGTAATTGAAGTCTGGGATCAAATTAAGCAAAACGGCCTGCCACTTCAACCGCTGCTTCTGTCAGCTTGGCGGTCACATCGTCTGTGAGCTTACCGGAACGGATCACGTCAAGGACGTCGCTCTGATATTTTGCATGCAGCAGTTGCAACAGTTGCTTTTCAAATTCGGCCACCTTATCAAGAGGTACACACTCGAGAAGTCCGTTAACGCCGCAATATATGACAGCTACTTCGTCCTCTACAGCAACGGGCTTATACTGAGGCTGTATCAGCAGACGCTCGTTCTTGCGTCCTTTGTCGATCACTCTCGCAGTTACTGGGTCGATATCGCCGCCGAACTTTGTGAATGATTCAAGTTCGCGGAACTGCGCCTGATCGATTTTCAGCGTTCCGGCCACCTTCTTCATGGACTTGATCTGAGCGTTACCACCCACACGCGATACAGAAATACCCACATTGATAGCAGGACGTATACCACGGTTGAACAAGGCTGTCTCGAGGAATATCTGGCCGTCGGTGATAGAAATCACGTTGGTAGGAATGTAAGCGGACACGTCTCCTGCCTGAGTCTCGATGATAGGAAGCGCTGTCAGCGACCCACCGCCCTTGACATGAGGTTTGAGAACTTCGGGAAGATCATTCATATGAGAAGCCACTTCCTGATTGTCAATAATTTTAGCAGCTCTCTCAAGCAGACGCGAATGCAGATAGAAAATATCTCCAGGATATGCCTCACGACCTGAAGGACGCTTCAGAATAAGAGAAATCTCACGGTATGCGACAGCCTGCTTCGACAGGTCGTCATATACTATGAGGGCATCACGACCGGTATCACGGAAATACTCACCGATTGCAACTCCTGCGAATGGAGAATAATAGCGCATCGACGCCGAGTCAGCAGCTGTTGCAGCAACAACTACTGTATAGTCGAGCGCACCATGCTGGCGCAGAGTCTCAACCAAAGCTGCCACAGAGGATGCTTTCTGACCGATAGCTACATAAATGCAGTATACAGGCTTGCCTTCCTCGAAATTCTTGCGCTGATTTATGATAGTGTCTATCGCGATCGCAGTCTTTCCGATCTGTCGGTCTCCAATGATAAGCTCACGCTGTCCGCGGCCAATGGGGACCATCGAATCGACGGCCTTTATACCGGTCTGCAGAGGCTGGTTTACCGGCTGACGGTAAATAACGCCCGGTGCTTTGCGCTCAAGCGGAAGACGCATCAACTCGCCGGCTATAGGACCGCGACCGTCGATTGGCTCACCGAGTACATTGATGACACGGCCAAGCAAACCCTCACCCACCGGGATCGAAGCGATTTCGCCTGTGCGTCGCACTGACATGTTTTCCGTAACCTTATTTACGTTATTCAGCAGAATCACACCGACATTGCTCTCCTCAAGGTTGAGTGCAACGCCTTTCACGCCATTCTCGAATTCTACGAGCTCATTGGCGCATACGTTGTCAAGACCGTAGACATGGGCAACGCCATCGCCTACCTCAAGCACAGTGCCGACTTCTTCAAATGTCACTTTTGTGTTGACATTCTCAAGCTGCTGTTTTAATACTTCTGAGATCTCGCTGGGATTGATCATTGGTATTTACTGGATATTGTTTTCTAAACGTGATAATGAGAGTGAGAGAAATTAGATTAGCCCAATAGCCGGTGTCGCATTTGCTCAAGCTCTGTGGCCACAGATGCGTCAAGACGCTCGTTGTCTATCTTTACAGCGAAACCGCCGATCAGATCCGGATCTATTCTTGTAGAATATTCCATGCTTCCGCCTCCAAGATGCTTTTCAATCATAGCTTTCAGGCGCTGCTCCTGTTCCGGATCGAGCTTGGCTGCCGAGGTTACTTCCACACGGTATATGCGGTTGGCTTTCCTGTACAACTCCACATAGGCAATCGCACATTCGCGCACGGCAGACATGCGTTTGTTCATCTCGAGAAGCTTCAGGAAATCGGTAAAGATAGAGTCCGCGGATGACGCTCCGGCTGCAGTGTCGAGAAGCTGCACTTTCTCCTTGAAGTCAAGGAATGGATTTGCCGCTGCCTTCTGCAAGGCCGGAACACGCGAGCATTCATCAGCCAGATTGCCCATGAGCGTATACACGCGCTCGGCGCATCCGCGCTCAGTGGCCAGCTTCAGTAATGCTTTCGCATATCGGCGAGGAATTAGACCTTCGTTCATTGCTATTGGTTAATAGACGTATATCAATTATTGCGTTCCATCTCATCAAGCAACTTGCCGGCAAGCTCTTTCTGAGCTTTGGGATCGTCGAGCTGCCTGCGCACCACCTTGGTAGCTATGTCCAAGGCATAGTCGCTCACCTGGTCGCGGAAACTCTGCTCCGCTTCCTTACGGGCCTGCTCGATAGATACCTTGGCGGCATCCATTACTTTCTGAGCCTCTTTCTGAGCGGCATTGCGCGCGTCTTCGATAATCTGGGTCTTCATCTTGTCGGCCTCCCGGAGCATGTCGGCCTGCTGGCGACGGGCTTCGGCAATGTACTTCTGCGCCTCCGCACTCGCATTGTCAAGCTGTAGCTTCGCGCTTTGAGCATACTCCACACCTTTGTCGATGAGGTCGGCACGGCTTTCCACATTCTTGATGATCATCGGCCACGCGAACTTCCACAATATGAAGAACAGTACAGCAAAGCTGACGAACATCCAGAATATCATGCCGAAATCAGGCGTGAATAATTCCATTGTACAAGCTTAAAAGATGAATTATACGAACAGGGCAAGAATACAAACAATGACAGCAAAGAGAGCCACACCTTCGACAAGAGCGGCAATCACAATCATGTTGCTTCGGATGTCACCGGCTGCCTCAGGCTGGCGTGCGATTGCTTCCATTGCGGCTGCACCGATTTTACCAATACCGATACCTGCGCCAATTGCTGCGATTGCTGCACCTATGCTGGCGCCAATGCCTGTGATTGCTTCTGCTGCTAAGATTCCAAACATAATAGTAGAGTTTAAATGGTTGTTATGTTTTATTGATTATTTATTTTCTATTCAATTAAGCTTCGTGAGCCTTGATTTCTTGATGCTCTTCCTTTTTGTGCTCATGCTCCTGAGCCAACGAAATAAAGATAGTCGACAGCATGGTGAACACGTAAGCCTGTATGAAGCTGACAAGAACATCAAGGAGCAACATGAATATCGAGAATGCCACGGACAGCACCGTAGTACCACCTCCAGCAAAGGGATTCATTGCCGCAAAGATAAAGATAAGCAATGTCAGCACAAGAACTATCATATGGCCACCCATCATGTTGGCAAAGAGTCGCACGGTAAGTGCGGCCGGCTTTGTGAACATACCGAAAATCTCTATTATCGGCATGATCGGAAGTGGAAATTTAAGCCAAAGGGGCACATCCGGCCAAAATATCTCTTTCCAGTAATGCTTAGTTCCGAAAAGGTTAGTGGCAAGGAAAGTGCAGATTGCGAGCACAAGTGTCACAGCCACATTACCGGTAAGGTTAGCACCACCCGGGAATACCACTATAAGTCCGAGGATATTCATCGTGAAGATGAAGAAAAAGACGGTAAGCAGATACGGGGCGAAACGCTTTGCCTGATCGCCAAGGGTTGACTTGACCACACCATCATAAATAAATACGATGAGTGATTCGATAGCACCGACACCCTTGCGGGGAGCGCGCATACCGTTCTTCTTATAGAAGCGCACCACTGCAAAGGCCATACAGCATACGATAAATGCCGATATGAATAAGGCGCACACATTTTTGGTAATCGAAATGTCGAAGCGGGGTTTCACTTCCTTTCCGTCAGCAAGCTCAACTACTTTTCCACTGTAAGGGCTTGACTTCGGGGCGATCATGAATTCCACATCTCCATCTTTATATACCTTGCCGTCCGATACCTTTGAAGACAGGAAACAATGAAAGCCATCGCTTGCATGTACTATTACGGGCAAAGGAATACGCTTATGGTGATTGAACGGAACTTCCCATCCATACCCATCCCCAAGATGCTCAAACAGTATCTCCTTAGGATTCAGCTCTCCTCCGGAATGACCGTCGCCGCTCTCCTGCTCGGAAGCCCGGAGCGCCGGAGCGGTAAACAGCAACGCGAAAAGCGAAAGCAATATTATATAAATATTCTTCATTGCAATAATCCTATCATCAGTAAACGCACACAGACACTACATCATTGTCAACATCAGCGATACCTCCTCCAATGTCCACCGACTGCTCCTTAGCATCGGTCATGCCCGTATACCGGACAACACCCGGCGTAAGCGTCGAAATCAATGAGGCATGGTGAGGCAGGACTGTGAATGCACCGACAGTACCGGGTAATGTCACGGACTTGACCTCGCCTTCAAAAAGGATGTCTTCGGCTGATATGATACGTAGCTTCATCTGCTGTGTAACTTGTGATTTCCTTTATTTACTTAACTTCGGCAAGAAAACGTTTACCCTTCTCTATAGCCTCGTCGATTGTTCCCACATTAAGGAATGCCTGTTCGGGATACTGATCCATTTCTCCTGACAGGATCATCTTGAAGCCACGGATGGTTTCGCTAAGCGGAACCATCACACCGGGCAGACCTGTGAACTGCTCGGCTACGTGGAACGGCTGCGAAAGGAAACGCTGTGCACGGCGCGCACGCGCTACGACAAGCTTATCCTCATCCGACAACTCGTCTACACCAAGGATCGCTATAATATCCTGCAACTCGTTGTATTTCTGCAACAGTTGCTTTACTGCCTGTGCAGTATTGTAATGCTCCTCTCCGATAATGTTAGGATCAAGAATTCGCGATGTAGATTCAAGCGGGTCTACAGCAGGATATATACCAAGCTCCGCGATCTTACGCGAGAGCACTGTTGTTGCATCAAGGAAGTTGAATGTCGTGGCAGGCGCAGGGTCAGTCAAGTCATCGGCAGGTACATAAATAGCCTGCACTGATGTGATCGATCCGTTCTTAGTAGATGTGATACGCTCCTGAAGCGTACCCATTTCTGAAGCGAGCGTAGGCTGATAACCAACTGCCGATGGCATTCGGCCAAGCAGAGCCGAAACCTCCGAACCAGCCTGCGTGAAGCGGAAGATATTGTCAATGAAAAGCAGGATCTCTTTTCCACCGCCATCCTGGTCGCGGAACTGCTCGGCAACGGTCAAGCCTGAAAGCGCCACGCGCAGACGAGCACCCGGAGGTTCATTCATCTGTCCGAACACCAGGGTAGCCTGAGAATCCTTTATAGCCTCCATGTCGACATCTTCAAGATTCCATTCGCCCTTGTCCATGCCCTCGCGGAACTTATCGCCGTATTTCATGACGCCGCTCTCAATCATCTCACGTAGCAAGTCATTACCCTCACGGGTACGCTCACCTACGCCGGTGAAGACTGAGAATCCGTTATGCCCCTTGGCTATATTATTGATGAGCTCCATGATGAGCACAGTCTTGCCTACACCAGCACCGCCGAACAGACCGATCTTACCACCCTTGGAGTACGGCTCCAGAAGGTCAATCACCTTGATTCCGGTGTAAAGTACTTCGGTAGAAATCGAAAGGTCATCGAATTCAGGAGCTGGCTGGTGGATAGCGCGCAGATTGTCGCGGTTAAGCTCGGCAAGATTGTCGATCGGATTGCCGATCACGTTAAGCAGACGGCCTTTTACCTGCTCACCGGTAGGCACTGAGATCGGACGCTCAAGGTTGTCGACGCGAAGTCCACGGCGCAAGCCGTCGGTACTTTCCATAGCCACGCAGCGTACGGTATCTTCACCGATATGCTGCTCAACTTCAAGTATGAGCTGAGAGCCATCAGGACGGTCGATTTTCAAAGCCGTGTATATCGGGGGGAGGATATTGTCTTCTCCCTCGAAGATCACATCGACAACCGGGCCGATAACCTGGGCTATTGTTCCAAATTTTTCGCTCATTGTATTCTGGAGTATTACGGATTAACGTTGAGATATTAGAGATACCATCCGAAGGTGATGACAAGAACCATCAGCACCAGGTTGAAAAGGTTGATCGGCAACAGGTACTTCCATTCAAGAGCAAGCAACTGGTCGATTCGCAGACGGGGGAATGTCCACTTGAACCAAATGATGATGCCGGACAGCGCGATTGCCTTACCAATGAACCAAACTACTGAAGGAATATAATCCATCACGTGATTGAATCCATCAAGACCGGGAATATGGAACGGCATCCATCCACCGAAGAACAGCAGGGTTGCCACACCTGATACGATGAACAGGTTAAGATACTCGGCCAGATAGAAGAAACCGAAATGAATACCGGAATACTCTGTATGGTATCCCGCAGTAAGCTCGCTTTCAGCTTCTGGAAGGTCGAACGGGCCACGGTTGGTCTCGGCCGTACCTGCTATCATATAGATCATAAATGCAATGATGGCGGGCACGTGGCCTGAGAAGATGAACCACAGACGGTCCTGAGCCATTACTATATCTCCTACCGACATTGATCCGGCGAAGCAAACCATAGTGACTACGGAAAGTCCAATGGAAAGTTCGTAGCTGACCATCTGAGCACCGGAACGTAGCGCACCGATAAGCGTGAACTTGTTGTTCGACGACCATCCGGCAAGCAGGATACCAAGCACTCCTATCGAGGAGCAGGCGATCAGGAAGAATATACCGATATTGAAATCTATGATCTGCAGACCGTTACCCCAAGGAAGCACGGCAAAACCTATCATTGATGCAATGATCACCAGATAAGGTGCAAGTGCGAATAGGAAACGGTCGATATGGTCGAGATGGATAAGCTCCTTGATCAGGATCTTGAACATATCGGCGAAGCTCTGAAGCAGACCCAACGGACCGACACGGTTAGGACCGAGACGGCACTGGAACGCGGCGCAGACCTTACGCTCGAAGTAAATATAGAAAAGTGCCAGCAGCGAGTACACCAAAAGGAGACCTACGCCTATGAGGACACATTCCACGCACAGCGTGAGCCACCCGGGCATAAACGACAGCAGTGTCGTGTGTATCCAATTGGTAATTCCTGAAAAATCTTGCATAATATTCAGTGGTAAATTACTTGTTTCTCAATGCGATTGGTTTGTTTTCGGGGAAGAACGGGATCAGCGGTCGATATCAGGTACGATGTAGTCCATCGAACCTCCGATTGTAATAAGGTCGGCGATCTTTGTTCCGCGTGTAATGTGATCCACAATGGCTGCAGCAGGCAGACATGGGGGCGCGATCTTCAGACGGTAGGGTTTGGTTGTGCCATCGCTTTCGATATATACACCGAACGCGCCACGGCAACCTTCAACCATTGTGAACCAGCTACCTACAGGCAGTTTAAGCACCTTAGGAACTTTCACGCAATACTCACCTTCGGGTATGCCGGCATCGAGCAACTGCTGCAGTATGCGGGCACTCTGCTCGATCTCCATGAGGCGAGCCTTGAAGCGGGCCATCGAATCACCCTCTGTCAATACCACTTCCTCGAAGTCGAGTTCATTGTAAATGCTGTAGGGGAACAGCTTACGCATATCGCAGGCCCAGCCCGAAGCACGTCCGGACGGTCCTGTAACAGCACCGGAAATAGCCATATCGCGCGACAATACTCCGACTCCTTCAAGTCGGTTCTTGGCGATTACATTACCGGTGAATATCTTGTTATATTCCTTTATATTTCCAGGTATGACATCAAGAAGCGCGCGGACATCCTTTTCAAAATCAGGAGCGAGATCCTGCATCACACCACCGATGCAATCGTAGTTGAATGTCATTCGCGCACCGCATGTCTTCTCCATGATATCAAGAATCTGCTCTCTCACGCGGAGCGTATAGAACAGCATGGTAGTAGCACCGAGGTCCATGCAGTATGTGCCGATGAAAAGGCAATGCGAAGCGATCCTCGACAACTCGTCCATCATCACACGGATCACCTGCGCGCGGCGCGATATTTCAATACCGGCAGCCTTCTCGATAGCAATACAGAGTCCGTGATGATAGTTGTGTGCGGAGAAATAGTCCAGACGGTCCATGAAATGCAGAGTCTGAGGATAAGCGAGGTTCTCGCACAGTTTTTCAACACCTCTGTGTATATATCCTAAATAAATGTCTATCTTCTTGATAGTCTCACCGTCCACTGATGTGCGGAAGCGCAACACGCCGTGAGTAGCGGGGTGCTGTGGGCCGATATTTATAACAAAGTCATCCTCCGCGAAGATACGGCGCTGATGCTTTGTCACCTTGCCGTTCCCGTCCTCCTCATATACATCTGTGAAGTCGGTCTGGCGCTCGTTCTCGATTGATACAGGATTAATATCAGGATCTGCATCGTAATCCTTGCGCAACGGGAATCCTTTCCAGTCGATGTTCAGGAAAAGACGACGCATGTCCTTGTTGCCGATAAATATTATACCGAAGAAGTCATAGACCTCGCGTTCATATATTTCAGCAATCTGCCAGATGTCCGACACCGAGTGCAGCATCGGATTCTCACGGTCTGTGGTCTCCACGCGCACCGAAATTCTCTCATTCGTCTCGGTGGACATCATATAATATATCGCACCCATAGACTCTTTCCAATCCATACCTACGATGGTTATCAGATAATCCATCTTGAGGTCGTGGCGAAGAGTATGTGCGAGCTTATGCCATTGGGCGTCGGGAATACTGATCTGCAGTGTGTCGCCTTCAGTGAATTTTGCATCGGCGAATTGGCTGGCAATCTTTTCCTGAATATCTGCCATAGGAATATGTAGTGTGATAATAAACTAATTAAATATCTTTATTCGAGGTATAATGCGTTCTGATCAATCTTTCACGCCCTCAACGGGATGATTTTTCAGAAATTCCTCCTGCTTCTCCTGTCGGTTCACGCCTCCGAAGAATTTCTCGACTTTCACCTTGCGCGACAACTGCATGATACCATAAATCATAGCCTCAGGACGCGGAGGACATCCGGGGATAAATACGTCAACCGGAACTATATCCTCAATACCTTTGGCTACATGATAGGAATTACGGAAAGGACCACCGGAGATGGCACAACTGCCACACGCGATCACATATTTCGGCTCAGCCAACTGATCATACAGACGGCGGAACACAGGGACCATACGATGCACGATAGTACCGGCCACCATCATGAAGTCGGCCTGACGGGGCGACGAACGGGCTACTTCCCATCCGAAGCGGGCCATATCAAAACGGGCAGCGCCGAGAGATACGAATTCAATACCGCAGCAGCTTGTTGCGAATGTAAGCGGCCACAGCGAATTTGAGCGACCCCAGTTGATGAGCTTATCAAGCGTACCGACAACAATATTTGCGCCGGACTCGTTCAACTGATCAACCAGCTTCTCTATATATTCATTGTCTTTCCATGCCGAATAAGGCATGCTTTTGGTTGTTATTTCCATTCAAGTGCTCCTTTCCGCCAGGCGTATACTAAGCCCAGCACTAAAACGCCGAAAAATACTGCAATACTGATAAGCCCGTCAACGCCGAGTTCACGCATGCGGACAGCCCACGGAAAAAGGAATACTGTCTCGACATCAAACATCAGGAAGAGAATGGCAAACAGATAATAGCCCACATGAAACTGGGCCATGCTCTCACCCCTGGTAGGTATACCGCACTCATAGGCTTCACCTTTCTGCGGATTGAACGAACGGGGCGAAATCAGCCCGGCGAGCCACATGGCCAAAGCGACAAGTCCGAATCCCGTCAAAACGGCCACCACTGCAAGAAGGGCATTGTTTTCGATTCCAAAAATGGCTAATGATAACATAGTTTTTCAATTATTATCTATTCGTTGCACGACGTTTGCCACATTACACATAGAGTCTGCATATACAACTTTCTGTAGGTCAACTCCATTAAGAATACAGCACACGCCACAGACCGGCACACTAAGCACCTATCGGCTGCAAAGGTAGTGAAAATATATTAAAACGACAACTAAGATGAGACCTAATTTAGAGCTAATTTAAAGACCGGCCAATAAGAATTTATAAATAAGTCCATCGGACAAAGCGGCATCCATTGCAAAAACACTGACGCGATCCCTACCTATCACGGAAAGGAATCGCGTCCGGTTTAATAGATTAATAATTGTACTGATAAAATCTTACTCCTCCATCAACTGAGGCAACACCTTGGCCTCGACATTGACAGAATAGTCACTACCCATTGCTGCACAATGGAAGTCAAAGCTCATTCCATCGGAAAGACCGAAACTGCCGGCAAGCTGAGATATAGCGAACGCAGGATACGGATCTCCACCTATTTCGGGAATGAGTGAGGCGCTCTCCAGTTCAATCGTTTTTTTAGTAACTGTGAAATCAATGTCTTTGAATACCATATTCATTCCAACAGGCATATTTTCGGCAAAACGTGCGTTATTGACATTAACGGTAGCCTTACGGGTCTGCCTGTCAATAGTCAGCACATAGGTGCTTTCTTTGGTCTTGAATTCTTTTACACCCTGAGCGCTTACTGTTGTAGTGCCATAATAATTCATTTGCACAGGATAAGTCACAAAAGTCACTCCGTTGTCAAAAGTCATATCAATCTGATATACAGGATCAAGCTTACCGTTGGTCACACGATCCAACACATGTATATTAAGCTCCATGATTGCCGGCATAACAGAGCCATCAATGGTTTTGGCCCTGACATTTGTGGCATGGGAGCTTTTCCAAGGTCCGGAGTAAGACCATTTTATGCCTTCCGCTACAAAATCAGGATAAAGAGTGTTGCCATCCGACAATCCTTTTACAACTATAGAATATGTTGCCGATACATAATCAAACACAAAGCCATAGTATGCACCTGGCTGCAACGACTCAGTGCCGTTGTCGTTAACGTAATTAAAGCAGTCCTTCGCCTCATATTCCGAGGCAGAGATGCGTACGTCGTCGTCAGTCGATGAATCACAAGAAACCATCGCCATCATTCCACAAAGTACAAAAAACAGTTGTCTTAGTCTTATCATCTTTATTTTATTTAATGAATATATTTTTAATACTATTCCTGCGCGAGATCCAGATTTATACGGGCCGTCACTCCGGCCTGCCAGGGATTACCCCTCTGGACAAATGCATTCTGCACGGAGACGAAATAGAATGTATCATATCTGCGGTCTGTAAGATTCTCACCCCACAACTGAACCGACCAGTTGCGCCGACGCAACTCGACCGACGCACCAAGCAGGGTGTAGAAAGGCTGACGCACTGTATTGGCCTCATCCCAATATATATCCCCCGCGCAAGTTCATTGCAAATGTCAGGGACATCATCCTCTCGGGAGGTAACAGGTCAAATCTATAGGATGCTCCTATAAATAAGGTGTTGGATGGTGCATATGGCAGTCTTTTTCCCGAATAGTCGCTTATGCCATCTGAAAATTTCTTAAAAGTTGCACGGGTATATCCCCAAGATGCATTCAATCTCAATCCGTCGACAGGTTTTGCAAATAATGAGATCTCCATACCTCTGCTATACGTGCGCCCTGCATTAGTCATCATACGCCCAGTGGTATTGCCGGCCGGAAAGACTGTCAGTTGCTGATCACGACAATCAATAAAGAAAGCCGCGCCGTCAAACCTCAAGATACCGTCCAGCAAGTCGACGTGCGCTCCAACCTCATAATTCCAGCTCTTCTCAGGTTTGTAAGAAACGACCTCATCCACATCATAAGGAGCGCTCATGCCCATCTGCGACATCAGGTCTTTCTGAAGCACAAAACTGAACATCTGCGTATTGAAGCCTCCGGCCTTGTAGCCCTTGGATACTGATGCGTACACCATCGACTCCTCCATAGATGGCAAACGGTAGGCAAGCGAGAGTCTGGGTAATATCTCTGTGAATGAGTTCCGTAACTTGCCCGACCCTCCGACAGTGAGCGGGTGCGAGGCATGGAAGCGATAACTGCCGTCCGGCATACGCTCGTAGGTATCGTAGCCCGTAGAGGCATGGTTTATATATTTCAATGTAATTGTCTCATGATCAATGCGGATACCTGCGTTAATCTCAAAGTTGCCGACAGACAACCGGCTGTTGTGATACACAGCTACTCCCATCGAAGGCATCCTGAACCGGCTGTCGAGCACAAAACTCTTGTCCTGCCAGCGTGCCGGGAAATCGGGATTCATCTCGTTACGATGTCCGAGTATCAGATTGTCGATACCGTCTTCCTTGAATGTCACAGGAGCAGACATTCGTGTATGTCTGTAGAATGCAAACAAACCAGCCAACCAGTTATAGTTGCCAATATCACCTTTAGCAATCACATCCTCGGTCAAGGCAAGTTCCTTTCGCTTTTGTGTGAGCGTGAAATAATCGAGTGGCAGAAAATCCTGATCGAGCGTCATATTGTCGTCGATATACTGCAACGATGTTGATGAGGCAACCGATACATTATCGCCTTTCCACAGCACGGATAAGCCATCAGTAATACCGGTGCGTCTGTAGAAACACGTATCGTTATGTGCTATTTCACCCGTCTTCAAGGATGCATAGGGATAGCCGCCTTGCCTTGATACTGTCAGAGAAAATGCATTATCTACTGAAATACGCTCGGCAGGACGCCACACCGTTTTCCATCTTACAGAAGCCTGACGCTCGTGGTCAATCTTGTTTCCGGTATATGAGTTACGGAAAAATCCATCGGTGGATGTGACATACGCATTCAGCGACATACCGATACGTTGCCCGAACATGCGGTAGCCGGAGACTGCGGCACGCCATGAATTGCCACGTCCGTACTCGGCCAACATACGCACACCCTGATATTGCAATGGCGATAGTGTGCTTATATTTATCACGCCACCCATTGTATTACGACCGAACAATGTACTTTGAGGTCCACGCAGCACCTCTATCCTTTCAATGTCTACAAGGTCGAAATCAAAATTGTCTTTATTCATGACCGGTACATTGTCCACATTAAGCCCCATCACGGGTTGGTCGATGCGTGCACCCAGACCGCGTATATATATGGATGAAGTCATACGCGATCCATAGGAAGGCATATACAGGTTAGGGGTTATACCGCTGACGTCTTTCATCGTCACCATATTATATTGCTCCACCTCCCTGCGGTTGATTGCTGTTGCAGCCACCGGCCTTGCCCAAAGCTTGTTTTGCTCCTTGAAACCACTGACCGAGATCTCACGCAAAGTCACAACAGAGTCGCCGAAGACCTCCGCAGAGACATTCTCAGCGGTCACAGTCGCGGAAAACATAGCTATAAAGTTTAGCAGGATTGTGATTATAAGCGGCTTATGCTGCATCTAATGTAAAAAAAGAAAGTCGTAGCTTTACGTATGGTGCGCAAAGTTACGAACTTAAAGGTAGTCCTGCAATTTTGCAGGGTGTTAAATTCATTAATTTATTAATAATTCACATAATCAATTGACATAATTTTGTCAGTCCTGCACAGGATCTTGCTTCGAAGAATTCTGATTTTCCGTAGCGCCGGCAAAGATTCCAGAAAGATATTTCTGTCTGAAGCGTTCGAGCAACTCCCAGAAATTAGGAATGAACAAAGTCCCGATAACCGCATTAATGGCCATGCCGAAAACAACTGCCGTTCCTAACGAAAGCCGGCTTGCCGCGCCTGCTCCCGTAGCGAACAACATCGGCATTACACCGAATACGAATGCAAGGGCCGTCATCATTATCGGGCGGAAACGAATTGATCCGGCATTCTGAGCAGCTTGCTTCAAGGGCATTCCGGTCTTTCTGAAGTCAATGGCATACTCAACAATGAGGATGGCATTCTTGGCAGCAAGTCCAAGCAGGAGAATTATGCCTATCTGCGTATATATGCTTATATCCTGCGACATGAACATACATCCTACTATAGCTCCGAGTATCGCGGTAGGCATGGCAAGAACAACGGCTACCGGATCTGTCCATGACTCATATTGCGCAGCCAGCACAAGGATGGTTATTATGACAGCAAATATCAGCACCATAGAGATTGTAGTACCGGCCTGTGTCTCCTGATATGCCTCGCCAGTCCAGGCATACGAATAGTTGCGTCCGAGATTGTCGGCCACAAGTTCTTCCATAGCCTCTATTGCCTCTGACGAACTTACACCTTTTGCCGGTGTGGCCGTCACGGACGCTGTCTCATACATATTGTACCTGCTGATACTTGCATTACCCATCACAGGCTCTACCGTGGCGAATGTAGAGAACGGCACCATCTTGCCTTCCGCATTGCGAACACTGAGGTTAAGCACATCCTCGACTTTGCGACGGGCAGATGCTTCGGCCGATATGTTGACCTGATACGTACGACCGAACTCAACAAAGTCATTCACATAGCTTCCACCCATGAATGCCGACAATGTGGAATTTATATCTTCGATAGAAAGATTCTGAAGTTTTGCCCTCTCGCGGTCCACATTCACCCTGTACTGCGGTATCTCACCTTCATATAGTGAGGTCAACTGTGCGATGCGGCCGTCAGCATCAACCGCAGTCTTCAGACTCTCCACAGCTTTCTGCATCTGAGCCGGACCATAACCGCCGATATCGAGCAATTGCATCTGGAGACCGGACGACATACCCAGACCCGGGATAGAGGGTGGATTCAGGGAGAAGACTATGGCCTCCTGTATGTCGGCAGTACGCTCAGTGACCTGCGCGATTATATCATCAACACCCTGCCCTTTGCCACGCTTGTCCCAGGGCTTGAGTACTACGAACATGGATCCGAAATTACTGCCGTTACCGCCCGACATAAACGACATACCTGAAATACTTATCACATCCTTTACACCGTCGATGGAAAGGATACGGCCGCTGACTTCATCGACAATCTTCTCCGTTCGCTCAAGCGAGGCTCCGGTAGGCAGTTGTACCGACGACATGAAGTATCCCATATCTTCCTGAGGCACATACGACGTCGGCCAACTGAAGAATCCCCAGAATGCTGCGCCACAAAGAGCCAAAAACAGCACCAGAGCCAGCACCGGCTTGCGCAACAGATTACCGACCGTACTGTCATACAGATTCAGAGTTTTGCCAAATCCCTTGTTGAACCATTTGTATAGAAAAAATCCCGAAGGCTTGCCTTTGCGCAGGAACAATGCACACATCGCCGGCGTGAACGTAAGCGCATTGAAGCCCGAAAATGCCGTTGAGACTGCGATAGTCAGAGCAAACTGCTTGTACAATTCTCCTGTGATACCGCTGATGAATGCTGTCGGTATAAACACAGACAGCAAAACAAGAACCTCGCCTATCACCGGACCTTGCAATTCCTGCATAGCTTTCTCGGCTGCCTGACGCGGATTCAGCTTACCCATATCAACAAGTCTCGAACAATCCTCTACCACCACGATAGCATCGTCGACCACAATAGCTATGGCAAGCACCAGACCAAACAGAGACAGTGTGTTGAGTGAGAATCCCATCAATTTCATCACAGCGAAAGTAGCGATCAGTGATACCGGTATCGTTATCATAGGAATAACCACCGCACGCCAATTCTGCAGGAATATCAAGATAATAGCCATCACGATGAGAGTGGTCTCCACAAATGTCACAAGCACTTCATCTATGGACGAGCGCACAAAGTCTGTCGTATCCAATATTATATCGTAATGAACACCCTCAGGCAGATATTCCGATAGCTGCTCCATTTTAGCTTTCACTGCATCGGCCACTGTTATGGCATTAGCTCCGGGTAGCTGATATACACCTATCAGACCGGCGGCATCACCTGATACCCTCGACACTGCTCCATAACTTTCCGATCCAAGTTCCACCTTGGCAATGTCGCGCAGATGCAGTACAGATCCGTCCGCACCTGTACGCAATACGATCCCTCCGAATTCCTCGGCCGTGGTAAGGCGTCCGGGAGAGGTAAGCGTGAATTGGAATTGCTCATTTCCGGCTGCAGGAGGCGCGCCCACCGAGCCGGCAGATACTTCCATGTTCTGCGACTGTATCATTGATACGACATCCTGAGGAGTTATCCCACGGACACGCATCTCGTCCGGATCAAGCCAAACGCGCATGCTGTACTCGCCAGCTCCAAATGCACTTACTCCACCTACACCGTCGATACGCGCAAGCTCATCTACAATATTCAACTGGGCATAATTCGTCAGATACAAGGCATCGTACATCCTGGGGTCGTCGCCACGCAGAGCAATGAACAGTATTATATTTGTAGACTCGGACATTACCGATACTCCTTGCTGCTGAACGGCAGTCGGAAGTTGCGACTGAGCCAACGCAATACGGTTCTGAACCTTAACTGTAGCCTCATCGAGATCAGTACCCACCTCAAAAGTGATAGTCAGCCTGTAAGATCCGTCATTTCCGGAATTACTGCTCATGTACATCATGCCATCAACGCCGTTGACCTGCTCCTCTATCGGCACTCCGATCGTCTGGGCTACAGTCTTGGCATCCGCACCCGGATAAGTAGCCGAAACATTTACCGTAGGTGGGGTTATATCCGGATACTGCGCCACCGGCAACGAACGCACCGTGATGAGACCGACTATGATCATCAATATGGCGATCACAGTGGCGAATATCGGTCTGTCTATGAAAAATTTAGAAAACATGCTGAGCGGATTTTAAAATAGTTGTTTGTCAATGTTCCACCGGCTTTACCTTCATGCCGGGACGTACTTTAAGCAGGGCAGATGTCACGTAACGGTCTGAAGGTCTAAGGCCAGACTTCACTATGCGCAGTGTATCGGCAACAAGTTCACCGGTCTCAACCGGAGTGTATACAACAGTAGATGAGTCGCTCACAGTATACATATATTTTCCCCGCTGGTCCGATGCGATCGAAGCATCCCGCACAAGTATAGCCTCAGGATCAGTGGCATATGGCAGGTCGATCGTCAGATACATACCTGACTTCAACTCATGATCGGGATTCTGTATCACCGCCTTTAATGTAAGTGTACCTGTCGACTTGTCGACATCAGGAGCAGTATATGCCAGATCGGCCGTATACTGCCGCGACAGCGAATCTGCAAAATGGACCGGCATATGCCTGAAATCGACGCCATAGCCATTGTGCCTGTCGGTAAGAATCTCCGCATAACGCGAATCCTCGATCGAGAATACAGCTTTAAGCGAACTGTTATCGTAGATTGTAGCAAGCTTTACCGGTGAGCCGGCTCCCGCAAGATATGCACCTATATCCACTGTGGGATCTGAAATATCACCGTCAAATGGAGCTCTCACTGTGCAATAGCCTAATGTAGTGGTGGCAGAGCGCAACGCAGCCTCAGCATTCGCGATCTGCGCTACTGATTCGTCGTAGCTACTCTTGGCTTGTATAACCTCCATCTTCGACACAGCATCGCTTTCCAACGCCTTCTTGACAGCCTCATAATGCTGTTGTGCATACACATTTGTCGCCTTGGCTGTCTCAAGGGCTGCCTTTGCATGCTTCACGGCATCGGCGTATGACTGCGATTCTATTGTAAACAGCACCGTGCCCGCAGGTACGTGTGATCCACCTGTATATTGGATAGATTGCAGGTAGCCATTTACCCTGGCCACAATATCTACCGACTGTGTACTGCTCAGATAGCCCGGATATGTCTTATGCAAGACAACCGAATCCACAATAGGTGTCGCCACATCCACAGTCAGTATCTCCTCCGCAACAGAGCTTTTCTTCTTAGTGCATGATGGAGCGACGGATACGATTGCTGCAACAGTCGCCATCAGCATTATTCCTTTAGTTCCCATATTCTATAACATGTTTTAAACAACCTCTCAATTCCAGCCTCCACCAAGGGCCTTATATATGCTTATAAGCGCACTCAATGCGTTATACTTGGCTTCTATAACCGAATTTTCACTCTCAAGATAAGTAAGCTGCGCATCCACTACATTTGTAAATGCCGACAGATCAAGTTTATATAAATCAAGAGACAACCGCATGGCCTCCTCGCTCTGGCGCACTACCTCCTCAAGCGAGGATATACATTTGAGATCAGAGGTGTAGGCATTGAGCGCATTGTCTGTTTCCTCCACGGCTGTCAGTACTACAAGATTGTAGTTATCAATATCTATCTGCAGTTGCTCCTTGGCTGAAGCAAGATTGTATTTGCGGCTCAGACCGTCGAAAATAGTCCACGACAAAGTGGGAGCGACAGACCACGTGAAACTATTTGAGGTGAACAGATCACCTCCATCATGAGCCTGAGTGCCTATTGAGCCATCGAGACGCAGCGACGGCAGGAATTCTTTTTTAGCGATACCGACCGATGCAGCCGACGCAGCGATCTGTTCCCTGGCGGCCTTTATATCCGGCCGCCTGTCGAGTAGATTCATTGGCATACCCGTACCGACAAGCTGTATATATTGCGGCAACGCCTTTGGCGTCTCCAACACAGGCTGAAGCGCTTCGGGATATTCTCCCACAAGTACAGCAAGCGCATTTATCGATGCCTTTATGCTGCTTCCCAACTGTGGAATGGACGCTATTGTTGAATAATATACACGTTTGGCCTGAGCCACATCGAGTTTGGATGCAAGTCCACTCTCAAAGCGTGCTTCTGTTATCTTCACTACGGCAAGCTGACTGCTGCTGTGCGTGCGCGCGACTTCCATCTGCGCTTGCAGACTGCGTAAATGAAAATATGTATCCGCTATCTGTGCCTCAAGACTCAACATGGCTGCGGCCCATTCATCGCGCGTAGCCCTGAAACGCGCTCCGCTTTCCTTGACCTGTGAGGCAATCTTCCCGAAGACGTCGATCTCCCAGCTCATGTCCACACTACCGCTCCAAAAACTACCTCGTGCAGCAGGCATATCGGCCGGAGTTGCCCTCCCTGACGTCTGCGAACGCTGCCATCCTGCATTTATGCCGACCGTAGGCAACCATTGCCCTTTGGCTGCACCAAGTGTGTTTTTAGCAACCTGCATTCGCCGCGAAGCCACGCTCAAGTCGTAGTTCCGCTGCACGCCGAGATCTATCAGGGAATCAAGCAGAGAATCATCGAACTGACGCCACCACTGCCTGTCCACACTGCCGGCAGGGTCAAACCTGTTGCTGTCATAATCCTGCCACGCTTCCGGCATCGCCGACTGCAGATACTGACCACTGCCATCATCTCCGGCCTTCAGGCTATGAACAACCGAAAATACCATGACTGCGGTCATCGCCAAATGACTGATCTTATCCCTAAGCATAATAAATATTAAAACGTTATGATTCTTCATGCGTACCATCAGTCCGCATACAAAAATTAAACGCCTGCCGGACAGCAGACGTTTATGGTATTAATATTTTTTATGTTAAGGCGGCACGCATCTGATGCGGTTCATTCCTTGCTCTCGAAATCAAATTCGCGGTAAGGATGCTCCAGATCCATATGATAGAAGTTATGCTGACGCTGATGCTCTACATCAGGTATGGTCATATAGTCACCGTATTTACCTGAAAGATATTCATGCGGTTTGGCATATCCGGACACCATTACTCCTTCAAAATTCACAGGCGTCGGTTCTCCGATTATATCACGGTGCAACACTCCCCTGCTTCCATCGTCATGATCAACCACCATATCTGTGGCATCGTAGGGTGTCGATGTCATTGCCTTGCGCAGCTTACGTTGTATGCTCTCTTTAGTATATAATTTCTGCACCATCCGCGGAATCCAGCTTGAAGGACCACGGCCATGCTTGAACGGATCTCTATATACAAAATATACAATGCGTTTCAGATATTCATAGCGGGCAAAATGCCACATACGCGCCAAAGCGCCCTCCGGTACACCATCGAGAGGAAAAACATCAATGTAGACTCCTCCAAGATAGCGTATATGCTTACGCTCTATCAAAGTCGTGGAGGAATTCTGTATCTTTGCAAAAGGAAATGGATAGTCAGGATCAGTCTCCGCACTTACAAGCTCCAATGGTTCAGGAAGCCATTCCCGGCAGTTCTGCACGAGCAGATCATAGTCGGGACGAGGCATGGCAATATCAAGATCGTCATCCCAGGGGATGAAACCACCGTGGCGCACAGCCCCAAGCATCGTACCAGCTGTAATATAGTAGCGTAGTCCGTGCTTGCGGCATACTTCGTCCACTGTCTTCAGTGTCTCAAGTATTTTAAGCTGTAGAGGTCTTATATCGTATGATGCCATAATTTTTTCAGAGCAGATTTCGGGGTATCAGGCGCGCAGCATTCATAAAATCCTCGGGGGTGTCAAGTTCGGCTGAAAAATATTCAGTCGTATCTACAATCCTGAATCTATGGCCTGCCGGTATCAGACGCTCGAAAGCAAGTTCATAGAATTTGTTCTCAAGACCTTCTGTAAGAATCATGGCCTCAAGTTCCTTAAACAACGCTTTCGAATAGTCTGCTGTAATCTTCTCCACACCTACGGATTCACCTACAGCTTCGCTCGGATCGCAATCCTTGGTTATCCTCACTGCGAAACCGTCGCTGTCGGCAACAATCTTCATCTCCTCATCGCCGAGTTCATGACGGTTAAGAGCTATTGCCGGACCATCGGCGTGTGCTACTGCAGCCACAAGCGCCGGATCGCATAGTATGTCGCTGTCTGTCAATAGGAATTCCTGCCCATCCACATACTCCCGAGTGAGCCAAAGCGAGAATATGTTGTTATTGTGAAGATAGTCGGTATTGTCGATGAACACAGTGTCGAGATCAGGATAAAGACGCCTTACCGCATCACGCACCATATCGGCACGATAACCGGTCACTACGATCAGACGTGTCATGCCGGCAAGCAGCAATGCATCTACCGTACGCTGAAGCAATGAGCGTCCGCCTATCTCGAGAAGGCATTTCGGACAGTTATCGGTAAGCGGACGGAGCCTGCTGGCCATTCCTGCCGCCAATATCACACCTGTGGTCCCGGATGTCTTCATAGAGCGGCCTTTGCACATTCTACAATTGCATCCGCTACGGCCTTATTCTGCTCAGGACGGCCAAGTGTTATGCGCAGGTGACTGTTGATATCCGGCTCATTCATGAACTTTACCTTATAGTCAAGTCCCAGAAGCTTTTTCTGCAGAGCCTCCTTTATTTCCAAAGGATATTTCACCAGGATGAAGTTTGCCTGCGAGTCATAGACCTTGAATCCGGGTATGGCTTCAAGGACCTCCTTGTACATGGCCCTGTCCGTATTCATGCTGCGGGCAATGGATCTGTAGTGCTCCTCGCTTTTAAGGGCAGCGATAGCGATGTCTTCCGAAATACGGTTGTAGCCAAGGTACTTGTTGCCGTACTTGGCAAAATCCTTATGATTTTCGCCAAGGAAAGCAAAACCCATCCTAAGCCCGGGAAGACCATAGAACTTCGACAAGGTACGTACTATTATAAGATTGGGGAAACGGTCGGTCAGTTCACGGATGTAAGTTGTGTCTTCGTTTACAAATGAGGCGTATGCCTCGTCCACGAGCACAACAGTCTCCTGAGGCACATCGCATAGAAGTGCTGACAATTCATCCGGCGTAAGCGAGTTTCCAGTAGGATTATTCGGAGAAGCGAGCAGAAGCACACGCGGTTTCTCCCTCTCAAGAGCCTCACGCAAAGCTGCGAAATCATAGCGGTAGGTATTACCATCCTCATACAGCGGATACTGTATTGTCTCGCCATTGATCTCGTCGGCAATCGACTTATAGTACCACCATGAGAACTTGGGCACAAGCATTTTCTTGTTGCCTTCATCCATAGCCAGATAATAATGCACTGCCTGTTTCAGAATATCCTCGCCTCCATATCCGAGCATAACACGGCTTTCGTCAATACCGTACTGCTCTGACAGGAATACGGAAAGTATGCTCTTCTTGCCTTCGTCATATATACGTGTATAAAAACACAACTTCTCGGCAGGGAAGTTTTTCAAAGCTTCGACTACCTCGGGCGAAGGTGCGAAATTAAATTCATTTCTATCAAGAAAATTCATTGTTCAAAGGTTTTTCAAAATACCTACCTACAGATGAATCTGCAGATCCGCGGAGTACCGCTGCACAAAATTAGCAAAAATTTTTCAGCCCTGCCCATATCTGAGGGATTGTTTTCTGTCATAGACTATCTCTTGATCGAGATGCGTACTGCAGAAGTTGTACGTATGCCCGGTTTCAGTTCTCCACCGACAACTATAACACCTCCGCATCCGTCAGGCACAGCCATAGCTCCGGCTCTGGCAAGAGACTTATATTCACCGAGATCAGACCATGTGGAGTCGGTAACATCAAGCATCAGCAAACGTCTGTTGAACCGATACCATTCGGCCGGATGATTGAGGTATCCCTCCGGAGTGTCACGCAAGGCATTGAGAAATATCTCGGCATTGACTCCACCGGTGAAGACAATTTTACCATCGCCAACCGACGTAGCCGTACCACCGCCGAGCGATATGTTGTCCGGGACAGATATTGATTCCATAAAATATGGTCCACCAAATAGTTTTGCATCTGTCTGTAAAGTAGGATCAGGATGAGCTGAAGTTCTGCCTGCAAACCCACCTGCAGTCACCACAGTACCGTAAGCACTGGCTGTGGCCGGCTGTGTCAACGGCCTGAATGAGTTATCATAATGAATGTATGTATCCCACTGAGAATCATCTTTTGAAAGATTGAGAGAATATATTTCATTCGACGGTTCTCCATCTGCATTTCCACCTACGATGTACAGATAATCTCCGGTATATGCAGCCCCAGCATTATCTATAGCCACGGGCAGATCCGGCATCCGTTTAGTATGCACACGCCCCTTATCATCAAGAGTAAGGAGGAAGACATCCTTTATTGGACCATCCGAGTTGAGGCCGCCGGCGCAAATAATACCCTCCGGAGTGGAAACAGAAGCTCCATAGGCCACAGGATAAGGCAGGTTTCCACGTGCGCGTACCCATTGCTTGCCACCGTCTGGAAGGTAATATACATGATCATAATATGCTTTCTTTCCTCCATCGGCAGCCGGAACACCGGGGAAATTTGCTCCTCCGGCAATAACAGTACGCCTTCCGTCGCGACCTGCAAAAGCAGCCGAGACACCCTTGGCATATCCACCATTACCCTTTAGATCAGGCAACGGACTGATTTCCACACTTGGCCGGACCTCCCGAGGACTGTCTGATGAAATTTTGAATGTCGACATTGGCAGTCCGGCGCGATTAATGAGATTAGCTGTCGTATATGGCTGCCATCCATAGCGTACATATCGTATATCATGCACACTATCGGACCTGACAATCACTGATGTGCTGTCCGGGCCAAGCATTGCGGAAGCCGGATAGTACAGACCTTCAAATTCGGCTACCTCAAATGTAGACGGTGATTCGCCGTCCGATGTCGAAAGTTTGTTCGCCATAATATTGTCATCAAATCTCACCTCCACCTCATCGCCACTGAAAACAGCATAAAGTGCATACGGCGAGAATGCCTCAATATCATAGCGGCCATACTGCGTACGTAGCGCCAATCGTCCAAGACGCCTGCCTATAGGCCGTTTATCCTTAGGATGTACGTCGGAATAATCCCCCTTATCGCTCGAAACGACCATGAATATATTATCACCAATCCTATCATTGGCAAATTCATACTGGCTGTAGCGGAACTGTGGCCATGACTTCCGGTTCAGACTCGAAAGCTGGACGAATAAAAATGGTAACTCCGGATCTCCCCAAGCCGAACGCCAGCTTCTGACAAGCATTTCGAACAACTTTTCGTGAGCTTCAATATTGTGGGCGTTTGACTCTCCCTGATACCATATCACACCATCTATGGGATAAGACAACAATGGTGCTATTCCGCTTTCATAAAGATAGGCCGGTTGAAACGGATGTCTTTGCAGTGGGTTTGTGGAATGTTCAAGATTCTGTTTTGTCCTTTCTCTCACCCACGGCTGAACGAAATCATTTATACCATTGCCCGCAAGTATGTCGGGGAACTCATGCTCAAGACTTACACGGTCAACCCACGATTCAGTAGTTGAGCCTCCCACAGCATTGCATATTATTCCAACTGGCACATCAAGCGAATCGGCAAGCATGCGTCCGAAATGATACGCTATAGCCGAGAAATCAGCAGACACCGACGGTGTGGATTTCTTCCATCCGGCTTCCGAAAAATATTGCAGTCTGTTCACTGAATCAAGTGCTGATTCAGGCCAGGCTTCCGGATTCGTACGCCATCTTGCATCCATATTGTATAGTCTGAGATTCGGATTATCAGCCTGGGCAATATCTTCTTCCGCTGTGGCGGCGTCCCGGAGCTTGAACTCCATATTGGACTGACCGGAGGCGAGCCACACTACACCGGCCATCACGTCGTTGAACGTGAGCGTTCTGCCGCCCGACGTAACCTGCATGGTATATGGCCCTCCGGCCTTGAGCGGTAACAAAGGCAATGACCACTTTCCATCTGCTCCTGAAACAGTTTCCAACACCTGCCGTCCGATAGAGAGTGACACCTTTGCCCCGGCATCGGCTGTGCCTGACACGGTTAATTCTCTCCCCGCAGGCAAGACCATCCCGGACCCATAGATAGCCGGCATTGAGAGGCCGCCGTAGTCGCCTGTTATTGCTGAATAAACAGTCTGCGCCAGACGTGAAGCTCCCTCCTTATTTGGGTGCAGACCGTCGGGAAGCATCCAGGGCATGTCCTGTAAAGGGGCTTCAAAGTCGATCAGTTCCGCTCCACTGATGAGAGCCACTTCCTCTACAAGACTCTGTATCTGGTCACGCCAATCACGCGTACCCGACTTGAAACGCGGATGGCGGTCTGAAATCGGCGACAGACGGGCTATATAAAACCGCGCATCGGGATTGACCGACCGCAATGAGTCTATAAGTGTCAGATAGTCCACTACAAATTCATCGGCCAGATGCGGCCATACTCTCGGATCTGTATCATTGATTCCAAGATGGATGACCACTATGTCGCCGGCAAAATCAAGAGCACGCCTGTATTCCTCCTGCTCGTTGTACGGCCTGTAACCGTTGCGTGTGAGCGTAGCTCCCGATTTTCCGAAGTTACCGACAACGTAACCACTGCCGAGCATTTCCTGCAACTGTGCAGGGTACGAGTCCACCGACGGATTGTCGAGAGTCATACCATAAGTTATACTGTTGCCGACACAGGCTACCTTTACCGGGTTATTGGCAAAAGCGCTGACCATAGCGGTCAGCGCCATTGCGAGAAAGAGATATGTTTTTTTCATTGGGCTTCTTTTCGGAGTCCTGTGATTACTTTTCGGAGTCGTCAAGCATCTCAAGGATGTCGTTGCACAGACAGAAACTATGTATCATCATACGCGGTATGTGAAACGGCCCTTTAAAAATATTACCCTTGGCCGGTTGGGCCACAGTGCCGTCGCGGTGCAGGTAGCCATACCACTCCGGATATTCCTTATCGGGGAAATGCGCATAGGTCCAGTCGCTTATCTGCTTGTGCATATACAGATAGTCATTGTTGCCGGTAAGCAGGTATGCATACAGCGAAGCTATTATTGTCTCGGTCTGAGGCCACCAGAACTTCATATCCTGAGAATAATCCTGCGCAGGCAGGTCGCGGCAATCACGGAAATTTATTATACCGCCGTACATCTTGTCCCAGCCCCATTCCCACGACCAGTCGAGGATCGTAAGGGCGAGATCGAGCATTTTTTTATCAGAACGACGACGTGCCTCCTCCATGATAAACCATGACGTCTCGATGCAGTGTCCGGGATTTATCACACGTCCGGCCAATGTGTCTATAAACTCACCGTCAGGGCCAACAGTCTCCAGCAGAGCCTTGAATTCAGGATGCATGAAATACCGTTCGATCTGGCTTATTGCCTCCGTAATGCTGTCGGTCAGTTCAGCCGGGGCATCCTCCCCAAGAGCCTCACGGATCCTTGATCCGGTATTTATAAGTATCATGGTGATAGAGTGTCCGCGACCCTGCATCACCGGTTCATATTTAGGAGTCAGGAATCCCGGTGTATCAAGCATATATCTTATATGCCTGTATATCTCCAAGGCCCGGTTGGCCCAAGCCTTGTCGCCTGTGGCGATCGAATATTCGGCCATTGCAAGAGCTGCGAAAGATTCCGAGAACACATAGCGGCGCTTGCGCAGGGGCGTACCGTCTGCCATTACCTCGAAATACATGTGCCCGTCCGACGGATCAATACAATGAGCCTCGATGAAGTCAATACAACTTCTCGATGCGTCGAGCCACTCCTGGCGCTTCTCGATCCTGTTGTATGCTGCGGCTGCTATATAGCCGAATCGGCCCTGAAACCATACAGATTTCGTACTGTCCATCAGCGATCCGTCACGATCAAGACATGTATATACTCCGCCATTCACACGGTCAAGACCGTGTTCCATCCAGAAAGGCATTATATTGTCCACGAAGTCGGCACGGTATCTACCGGCCCACTCCCTGATATATTTTTTTGCGTCCATACGTCAGAATCAGAGCCTATTGCAACGGTTAAAGAAATCAATAGCCTCAAGCTCGGCCTTCATGGCTGCTTCTTCCTCGTCTGTCATGTTCTGGAAAGGCGTGCGGTTCTTACCAAGGTCAAGACCGATAAGTTTCATGATACGCTTTCCACCTACGATATTGCCACGATAATGGCAAATGACGTTTATCACTTCCTGCGAGAAGTTCTGGCGCTCGCGGGCAAGTTCCAGATCGCCGGCATTCCATGCGTCTATGATGCCTACCAGTTCACGTCCGTTGTAGTTTGTAGTGCCGCCAATTCCGCCACGTGCACCACCCATAGCAAGACAAGGCAGTATGGTCTCATCCTGACCGTGCAGCATGTCGAACTTGCCATTCTTGTAGAGACGGCACTGGTTGTATTCGTATATGCTCTCGAATGTATACTTTATACCTGCGAAATTCGGCACACGTCCGTCAAGGGCCTCAAGAAGTTTCACCATCGGCAGGAAAGCACCGTTGAATGCGGGAATGTGGTAATAATAGAACGGTAGCTCGGGAGCGCCGCAAGCTATTTCCTCTATGTATTTCACCAATTCCTCTACACGTCCGATCTTAGGGAAAGGAGGAGCCATAGCTCCGATGCCCCAAGCTCCGATCTTGGCAGCATGCTCTGCAAGTTTACGCGAGGAGCGTACACAGCAAGAGCCTACATGAACAATCACCTTGAATCCTTCGGGGGCAGCGGCTACCCATGCCTCGGCCAATGCCATCCTCTCCTCATCGGTGAGCATATATCCCTCGCCCGACGAGCCGTTTATGAATACACCTTTGAGCCCGTTGGCTTTCAGCATCGCTGCATATTGGGGTATAGGGTCGAGGTTGATGTCACCATTTTCTTTGAAGGGTGTGAAGGGGGCATCAATAAGACCCTCTATTTTTTCGAAAGTTTTCATTTTTATTATTTATAGTGAATTATAAGGGTTATTCATTGATTGTTTCGGCCTCGAGTTCTTCCTGAAGACCCGGGGCTGTGGCATCATCGCTTTTAGGACGGAGCACTGTGAGCTGAAGCACAAGAGCCACGATCAGTATACCTCCCATAAGTGCGAAGCCAAGTCCAAGCTTGCCATCAGCCACGAGAGAGCCGAGCACGCTGGTGACTACAGCACCGGCAAGCACACCGGTCATGTTCATTATACCATAGGCGGAAGCACGCTGGTGTGCCGGGACGAACTGGCACAATATAGGCATATTGTTGGCGTCAAACATACCGTAACCGACACCAAAGAGCAACGCAGCGGCCACAGCGGCCCATACATTGTGTATGCCTATGAATATAAGAGCAGGAACCATCATGCCGAGACCAATCGCACTTGTATAGATACGGCCGCGTACATTGCGTAGCACCCATTTGTCGCTGAGAGGTCCGCCTATCATCACACCGATAAACGATGCTACAGCTATAGTGATTGTAGCTATAGGTCCGGCCTTCGACGGTTCATATCCAAGCGTCTCTGTAAACAGAGTTGGCAACCAGTTCTTTATAGCCCATCCTGGAAGTGAGGAAGATGCAAAGAAGAACAGTATCACCCAGAACGCCACGTTGGAGAAAATCATGGCGAATGTCTTAATCATATTTCCTCCGGAAGCAACCTTTTTGCTATCGGTATGTCCTTGAACAACAGCATGGCGTTTCTCCCTGAGCACTGCCATCAGCACTACGGCATAGGCAACGCCTATGATACCGAACCAATGGAATGTAGCCTGCCATGAAAATGATGCGGCAGCCGTAGCGCCGAAACCACCGAGAGCCTGTCCCATATAGAGACCGGTCATGTGTATACCTATAGCGAGCGAACGGCCACGGCCTGTGAAATAATCGGCTATTAACGATAGTGCGGCCGGAATATACAGAGCCTCACTGACTCCCATAAGAGCACGCAACCAATATATCTCGTCGAAAGTTGAACAATAGCCCATCAGGTAAGTGACAGCAGACCATACACCAAGCGAGCCTACAATCAGCCATTTGCGGTTAAGCCTGTCGGCTATCGCTCCGCTGACAGGACTCATAAAGCAATATATCCAAAGGAATACAGCCATCAGTCGGCCGAAATTGACCGGATCCTTGACCGGTGATATTGTCTCTCCTATGGACATCTGCATGGTCGAGAGCATCTGTCTGTCCATATAATTGAGCAAAGCCACTATCCAGAGTAGCCCTACCACGACCCAAGGATACCATTTCTTGTTTTCCATGTGCTTATCAGGTATTTCTGTTGCGTTATGATAATGTGATACTTTCAGCACAAAGTTAACGCTTTTTACGGAATTTACAATAAATTTGTCGTAGAGTCTTCAGAATATCAAGAAAGATATATGCACATTGCATCAGTCGATTCTGACCGACTGCACATAACCGTTGTTGAAAATATTATCTTCCAAAACAGCATCACGTACATTAATAAACCGTATGGAATAGCGGTTGGTATGGAAGGCTGGATATTCATCGGTCAAGTCAACCGTATTTCCGGCAAACCGGAGGCCGCTTACCGACTTGGCATATAGCAACGGCGCATCAAAAGTACTGAACAGATTGTCCTCTATCCGTATGCCGGGGTAGCCGTAGCCTCCGTGAAAACATACCTGTTGTGAATCTATATCAGGGATTTCCGGATATATCGATATGACAGCCTCCGTGAACTGGAACATATTGGTAAGCGCCGACACGAACTTGTTGCGCCGTATGAGCACGTCGCGGCAAGCGCCGGTCTCATACCATCCATTGCAGTCGCCACAAAGCAGAATGGCCGTACCTGAAGTGTGGTCGAACAGGTTTTCTTCTACAACAACCGGACGAGGTGTGCTGAAAAGAGCGCCTCGCGCGCGATTGTTGCGCACCACATTACCGGCAAATGTCACCAACGGCGTCCACCGCAGATTTTCGATACCAAGCGGCATGGAATCCGGCCACTCGACATCGCGCGTCAGAGTGATCCTGAATTCCTTTGCGCCTTCAACGTTCTTCGAATCAACCGGTTCAATGGATTCTACAATCTCTGATTCTCCAAAATATTCCATTGTCCGGCTTTTGATCAGCCTGACACTATCACCGGCCTCACCCCATTTAAAGCCGAATGTCTGCGGATGCATATATCTTGCCCTTAGTGTCCGGGGACTTTCTACCGACGTTATCGCCAAGTATGTGCCATGCACATTTATAGCATCATCCATCATGCCTTCATACAATCCGCCTTTCGAATCTATGTGGCCCTCACATCCTGAAAAATGCGTTGCATCTGCCTGCGTAGTAAAATAGCGCGGATCATTTTCCCCTTTAAGACATACGGAGAAGCCTGCAAGTGTAATATCACGACATAGTTGCGCAAGCAGTCCCATACCTTCGGCATAGTGGATCTTCACACTATCAAGCACCAGGCCGGAACTCTGATGCATGAAGACGGCCGGCGCCGGCCGTGCGTACGTACGCAAAGCGACAACTGTCCCCGGAACAAGTCTGCTGTCGGTCCATCGTGGAGCAAGAATACTTCCGTCGGGCCTGACAGACACACTGTCGAGAGGAGTCCACAGGTCACTGGTGCGATAGACAATATGTCTTGTCGACGGGTCAAAAGCAATTCCGGTCTGCGGCACATGATTCCATCCGTCACCATAAGCTTCAAATGCTCCGCTTTCATTCACCCGCCAGCGCACCCACGGTTCTGCCATGAACACAATTCCGGTAGGTGTAGATTCCACTACCCTGACCTGCGATATATGCGGATTATCGAAATCTATACTGAACCCGCGAAGCATCACATTACGGCAGTCCGACACCGCCACAGGAAGCATTCGCCCGTGGAAGGCAAACTCTGCCCCGGTCGCTTCCAGAACCACATTCTCCAGATTTTCCAACAATATTCCTATTTTCTTGGGATTTACCTGGTCGTGATTCGATATATACATCTCCCGCTCTGACGCACCTTGAGGATAAAAATCGTAACGCCCGGGCATGAAACGCAACACCACAGTGTCTCCGTCGGAATGTCTTCCGAGAGCGGCTACAGTCTGCGAAACTTTAAAACTGATATTCTCAGCGCCGGGCAAGACATCGTATTCCGACATATCAACTTCGTGTGTCCGGGAATTTCCGTACAGAGAGACACACAGGCACAAAATAGCTGTAAATAAAGTGTATTTCATTCTTTTGGTCAAAGGCTATTTATAAATTCAACTATATCGGAGAGCACCGAGGGCGAGATCGTCTCCTCAATTACAGCATATTCTGATACTGCACCCGTAGCAGCATTCTGAAACAGATGGTTCAAACCGGAATATTCCTTTACCTTGACTGAGGAATTCAGCTTTCTTACAACCGGAGCATTCAATTGAGCGCGCACCTGCGTGTCTTTTTCTCCATAAAGTACAAACGCCGGACACTTTATGCCTGATATGCTTTCCGATGGAGAAAACGCCACAGTATACGCAATCCACGGATTCATCTGCACCACAATCTTCTCCATATTGGCCTTCAGTGATGCCATAAGCGGAGATTTATCCCATCCTTTACATTCCTGAGCGATAACTCTGCGCGCAGCATCAGCTCCACCGGAAGTATAGGCAGGATATAGCTTCAAGAGTGCGGAGACGTAACTGTTGACAGCATCTTCAGGCATACCACCTCCAAGCATCGCTGTCCTTGACTGGTCGGCAAGAATGGAATCGCCGCGTAATGCCGGAGCGCCGAGAGTCACAATGAAGTCCGGAGCAGACTTATCGTCAGATGCAAGTATAAATGCAATCTCGCCTCCCTCACTATGTCCGAGGACTCCGATTTTTCCAAATTCTGCTTTGGAACGCAGATATTCTACACCACAAGCAGCATCGGATGCAAAGTCGGCAGTAGTTGCCACTGCACCGGATCCGGTCGAGTCTCCGAAGCCTCTGTCATCGTATCTGAGACTTGCAATGCCATTGCGCGCGAGCCAGTCGGCAATCACGGCAAATGGTCTATGTTCAAAAATCTCCTCATCGCGGTTCTGCAATCCACTACCGCTGACCAAAATCACAACAGGTGTCTCTGCTGAAAATCGAGCAGGACGGACCAATGTACCGGCCAAGGTGACATCAGCAGCCTCATTGCGGAATGCAACATCCTCAATACTGTATTCAAAAGGCGGGACAGGAGTCTGCGGACGCTTTCTTGCATCTGCGCCTCGCTTCAATACCAGATCCCTGCGCAGCATTCCCTGTGAAAATGTCCCTGACAAAGTTCCGTCCGAAGCCAAAGCCGCCTTATAAACTACCGCAATTGCCGGAACAGACACACTTATAGAGTCTTCCGACAGATAATTGACCTCCGCTGCTATTCCATATGCATTCTGCTCAGGCGAATCCATCGTCACGGTAAATCCACCGTCAGAAGCAGCCGATATATTGAATACAAGCTTTAGCGACACTTGAGGAGTAACCTCAAGGACTCCACTCCATTTGCCTTCCAGGGTATCTGCAGAAATACTTCCGAGACTAAACAACAGTCCGGCAAGCACACAAAACAACTTTCTCATTGAGGAATCTTATATTGATGGTTTCAAAAATCCAAAATTAATATTTTTCCACGGTAATCATTTCATTTATCCATAAAAAACAGCTTCCGAACACAAATCGTATCCGGAAGCTCAATATATCAGTAGATATCCAATTGGATCAAAGTACCTTTTCAAGCTTGTATGACAGTCCAGACGGTGCTTCCTGCATATCTGAAGTAAGCATCGTAAGCGATCCATCCCTGTTTATCTTGAAATTCATCGGTTCATTGCCCGGCACTACAGAATTCAGTTTCATAACTGCTATGCTGTCTACTGTAGTACGAGAGACAGTTCCGCTGTCAAGATACACGTCGCCGGGTTTGGGTGCGCCGATATAGTCGGTACGAAGGGCATAAACCCCTACCCCGCATTTTCCTTGTTCTACCACAAGATTATATTTAGCACCTTCGCTATCGGCAGCGGGGAATGTTCCTTGATAAAGAGCAGGATAAGGGAAGGCTCTGCCTGCACACGAATCGGCTGCTACAGCATTGGTTATCTTATCGGTAGTAGTATTTGTACAAGCCGACATAGCTATAATTGCCGAAATACCTGCAATAAAAGTCAATCGTTTCATAAATATTTGTTCAAACTGGTTAATAATTAAGTAACCATCCTCAGCCATCAATTGTTCAGCAGTGCTTTTGGGTGGCATGGTCGCACACGGCCTTGTCTTCGGCCTTTTCCACTTCATCCTCCGTAGGCTCATATCCGGCCTCCCATCTGGAGGTTTCCCAAGGCTTTCGACCCTCTATCTGCCAGTCGAAAGGATAAAAGTGTGCATCAGGATTTCGCCACGACGGTTTGCGGCAGGCATAAGTTACCAAAGGTATGGCCACAAACACCGCGACACCGACAATAAGTATTCCTATATACACAACCGGGCTTCCGGTAGTGATCTGCGAAGGGGGCAGATAGCTCAATAGCAATGCCGATAAAGCGCCCAGGATACCGAATCCGCAGACAATCCATTCACCAAGCTTACCGCCGGGAACTTTAAACCCACGGTGCTTGCCCGGCTGCGTACGCCTCAGCCTGATAAAAGCGCCATATATCATCAACACCATGATCAGATAGATTATAGTTGCCATCTGCGACATAATCTGGTATGCCGACTCAACTGTCGGCAATACCAACAGGATAAGCGTGAGCAACGTCACAAAGACGCCGCCTACAAAAAGGATAGGCTTATTGACTCCATTTTTATTTACCCTCTGCAACGACATGGGCAGGTAGCCGGACTGGGCAACGGCCATAAGGCCCGTAGAAGGTCCGGTGACAAGAGCACTGACCTGACCGATAACACCGAACATGATCAGCAGTGCCATTACGTTGCCGAGCCAGTTGAGTCCGAAACTATCCCAAAGAGCATTATATGCGACAAGAAGCGACTGGAGCAAATTGATATCGCCCGTTGGAATCACGAGACCAATCACAAGCGTACCCAATGCATATACAGCCACAATCACGATCATGGCAAGGAAAATGGCCCGCGGAAAGTCGCGCGACGGGTTGCGCATGTCATTTATATGCACAGCCTGTATCTCCATACCACCATAGAAAAGGAATATGGAAGCTGCGAGCACTATTGTGCTAAGATGGGAGAAGTCGGGGAAAAACGGCACTTGTGCAAGATCTATCGTCTTTCCCATACACACGTATACGATGCCAAGCACTATAAGGATCGCGCCCGGAATTATAGTGCCGAACAGTCCGCCAAGCGTACTTAGCTTGTTGGCCATCTTCTGTCCGCGGAAAGCATTGAATGTGGCAATCCAATACATGAGCAGAGCTATGACAAGTGTGTAGATCTTATTGGATGCCAATGATTCGTCGAAACTCGGAGGCCAGAATATATATGCCAGTGATACCGCCCCGAACATAAGAACTGTCGGAAACCATATTATCACTGTCTGCCACTCTAAATACATGGCAGTCCAGCCCCAACGAGGTCCGAAAGCTTCGGACACCCAACGGTACAGACCTCCGGCTTTTGTATATGTAGAAGCCAATTCCGCACATACCAACGAGAACGGCAACAGGAAGACTACTGCCGCGAACACATAGTAGAAGATCGACTGAACGCCGAATTTAGCCTCCGAGGGCAATCCTCTAAGGCTTAGAATCGACGTGATTATCATAATCGCCATAGCGATCATGGTAATAGTCCCCTTAGCAGTTGAAACATTCTTTTTACGTCCTGATGCAGTATATTCGGCGTCAGGCACTTTTTTCTTTTCGCTCATGTCCCTTCTATTTAAATCAAGCAGGCGGGGGAATCATCAGAGATTCCCGCCGCATGCTTCGTTTATATATTTATGACCGGAATCCGCTACAGGCATTCCGATTCATTTCATCTCATTCTCGACCTCATCGCGTGCAGCAAGCACACAAGTGATCACATGATCCATCACTGAAGGATTGTTATATACGTTCATCGGATAAGTTTTAAGAGCGTAGACAGTACCCTCCGCGTCGCTTCCGTCTTCATTCCATGACGCTGTCCTGAAGCCAGTGCTATAAGCGATATGTGGCGTAGGTTTGCCATTTATCTTATGTCCTTCAAGATACCACTGGAACATCTTCTCGCCCACTGCCTGCTGGAATTTGTTGCCGGCAATAAGATCAGCGCGGTACTCCCTGTCGGAAAGCTCCTTAGCGAACTGGCGCCTGGCATCAGTACCCTTGGGATACACCCTGAATAGAGTTATGAATCCCGTATCATCAGGATCAGCCACTACCATCTCGGTCTGCCGCTCTACAAGCGAATCCATATACAGACGCACTTCCAGAATACCGCCGAGTACTGACTGGAGGCCTTCTATGCCGAGATACTTCAAGGTAGCCCATCCGGCAAGTGAACCTGCTGCAGAGCGTGACACCTCGAGAGTGTAGTACATCGGATTGTATGGAGTCACTTCCTGCAGATATGCATAAGATCCACGTCTCATTATATTCTCGAACTCAGCCGCATCGCGGTAGAGGAAACAACTGCTGATATATGGAGAGAAGCCGAACTTATGGAAATCAATGCCTACAGCGTCGGCAAGGTGTATGCCCTTGATCTGCTCATAGTTTTTCTTTATCACACCGAGCGCGCTCTGCGAGAAGCCAAGAGGATTTGTCTCGAAATCATAGTTCTTGAATACCTGCCATGACCAACCGCATACGGCATCGGCATACAGCAGCGCCTTACCGTAGCCTGCGGGATTAGGATATTTGTCCATGACCCTGCGGACATCCGCAATCGGGTCAAACACGCTTGCATCAGTCGTACCCATAGTGCATACAACCTCTACTACAGGTATTTTCTTTTCCGAAAGATCTCTAAGGACATTTTCCAAGGCATTCACATCCATCTGGTTTGTCTCCGGATCTGTAGGTATTACTATCACATTATCCATACCCAGACCGCTCCAGTCAGTTGCATTCTGCCGGCAATAGTGGGCCTGTGCCGACACAAGCACCTTGGCATCAGTGCGTACACCCTTCTCCCTCGAACCCGGAAGAACGCGCGAAAGCGCATATTTCAGGCTGTAGAACCAACATCCAGAGCCTCCGTATGTATAAATTGCTCCGGCCTTGTCGCTCTCCCAACCAAACAGATCGGCAAGCATACCTCCGCTCTCAAGCTCTGCTTTATGGACATTCCAGGCATACTCGCCCTCTATAATATTCGGCGCGAAAATCAGCGGCAGCATGGATGCTATGATGCTCGCATTGTTGGGCTGCGGCCATACGTTGGACATGGTAAGCGGCGACGATACATCAGGCATGCCTTCGAACAGACCGACACAATCGGAAATCACATTGTCGAGAGTGTCAGATTTCTGCGGTATACGTGCATTTTTAACTTCAGGATAGCTGTATGTCAGCTTAGAACTTTTACCAAGGAAGGCAGGACCATCAGCCTCAGGACGCAGACGGTCGATCATCTCTACCGCCTTCTTCATTGAAGCTGCGAGAGAATCTGTTCCACCTCTGAAGGGTGCGGGAAACTCATTGTTCAACTGACGGCGATAAGCCGCCCATCTGGGAGCATTTCCGAGGATCTTACCATCGTTATCCCACACATTGCTTGCATCATTATTGTTTGCCATAGTTATATATTAATAGTTGTTGTAATTATACCGCGATTGTTATGTAATCACATAATTGTAACACTACGCGGATAAAATTGTTTTGGCTCCGCATACAATTAATATTACTATGAGCAGGCAAGTAATCGCTTAGATCATAAAAACAGCAATTTGGTTAAAAATGGTTAAACAGCGTAATTTTTAACCATGCAATATTTTTTCTTTCCTAAAAAGAATATACCTTTGTATCAGTTTTTCATGGTATTAGATTTAAGGTAAGAAGATTATTCGTCGTGACGACGAGTAATTTTTTTTGCCTTAATTTATTGCATTTAAGTTAAATCAATAATTCACAATCTATTACACCGTACCACCGTCCAAATTTATATCCGACTTCCGGAAATTGCGAGACTTTTTTGAAGCCCAGACTTTCAAAAAAGCGCAGGCTGGCTGTATTGACCGACGTTATGCAAGCAATAATAGCGTGTACTCCACACTCCCTGCATCCATCTATCACTTTACGCATCAATAGACCTGCAAGCTTACGCCCGCAATGATCCTTATGCAGATATACCGTAGCCTCGACCGTCCGGCTGTAGGCCGCTCTTTCTTTCCACTGATGTACATATGCATAGCCGATTACCTCACCATCTTCCTCAAGGACATAATAAGGATAAGCAGAGGATAATTCTTTGATCCTCTGCTGCATTTCATAGGCGGAAACCATCTCTGTCTCGAAAGATACCGCAGTATTCTCTACATAGTGATTATATATACCGCTTATTGCTGCGGCATCCTTTTCAGAGACAGGACGTATCAGCAACACACTTTCAGTGTCTTCTTCAGACAAGGCACGCATCGAGAGCATCGGTTATAGCATCACGGTCCATATTCTGGCCTATAAAAACCAGTTTCACCATACGATCGCCATATACCGGATCCCAATCTCGCACAAGCCCCGGTTCAAGCTCCATAAGCCGCTTCAGTTCGTCTTCCGGAGCAGTGGCATACCAATATCCCGACTCCGTGAGCTTCTTCTGCACTCCGGCTTGCTCGAAAAGGAACGACATATCCCTGTTGTGATTAAAATACAGGATTCCTTTTGCGCGTATCACACTTTCAGGCCATGATGTAGCGATGAACCGGTCGAAACGGTTGATGTCGAACCCGGCCCTTCGATAATAAACAAAAGTCTGTATTCCATATTCCTCTGCCTCACCCTCCTGATGGTGGTGATGATGGTGGCAATGGCAGTCATGGCCGCACTCATGATCCTTGTCGTGGTCATGATCGTGATTGTGGTCGTGATGATGATGAAGTGCCTGGCAAGCTTCCTCTTCCGTAGGTGCTTTCTCGATCTCGCTCACCCATGCTGCCGATGTCGCCACTTTCTCGAAATCAAACATTCCGGTATTAATCAGACATTCCAGATCCACATCGCAATAGTCACATTCAATGATGCGCGCCTTGGGCTGTATGGCGCGTATTATGGCCTTGATTCTTGAAGCCTCCGTGCTATCGATCTCAGATATTTTATTGAGCAGTATTATGTTGCAGAACTCTATCTGCTCGATAATCAAATTTTCTATATCATCCTCGTCGATATCTTTACGCGACAATGCATCTCCGCATGCAAATTCACTTTTCAGCCGCAGGGCATCCACCACTGTAACTATACAATCGAGACGAGGCGATCCTCCGCGGTTATATTCTTCCGACATATTCGGAATCGAGCATATAGTCTGCGCAATAGGTGCAGGCTCGCATATTCCGCTTGCCTCAATCACGATATAGTCGAACTGACCTGAAGCCACCAGATCGGAAAGCTGCTGAACGAGATCCATTTTCAATGTACAGCAGATGCAGCCGTTCTGCAGGGCCACCAGATCGGAGGCCTCACTGTCCTGCCCCACAATACCACCTTTCTGAATCAGTTCGGCATCTATATTAACCTCGCCAATGTCGTTGACTATTACAGCGAATCTGATACCTTTCTCATTTGATAGTATGCGGTTGAGCAGCGTTGTCTTTCCGCTCCCGAGGTAGCCGGTGAGCAAAAGAACAGGAATTTCGTTCTTCATCTTTGTAAATTTACATTTTGCCCTGCAAATTTACAAAAATACTTCCGACAACGCCATCAAAATTTTCCGTATGGAATAGAAAATGTATCGCCTTGAAGCGGATCTCCGCTGTCAAGTCCTTTTTTAAGCCAGTTGACTCGCCACTGCGACCGCCCGTGGTTGAAACTTTCCGGCATTTCACGCCCCGTGGCCTTACGCTGAAGATAGTCGTCGCCTATCTTCGATGCTGCATCGATTGCCCTCTCTATATCACCGTCCTCGATTGATCCGAACATTTCGTTGTCGTTATGCGCCCATACTCCTGCATAAAAATCGGCTTGCAATTCGAGTCTCACGCTCACCTTGTTGGCCTCGGCCTCGTCGAGACGCGCCATGCGGTTATGTGCCGACTCAAGTGTGCCGAGCATGTTCTGAACATGGTGTCCGACTTCATGTGCTATCACATAAGCATACGTGAAGTCTCCTGACGCACCGATCGTCTGATCCATATTCTTAAAGAAATCGAGATCTATATACACCGTCCGGTCTGCCGAACAATAGAACGGTCCCATCTGCGCACTGCCCTGTCCGCATCCTGTCTCTATCGCCCCACGGTACAGCACAAGTTCCGGAGGAACATACTCGCCCCACCCCTGACGCTTGAATTCCCGCGTCCACACATCCTCTGTGCCGGCCAGGACCTGTGATGCCAAAGTAGCAAGGCGTTCATCCTCATCGTCGGGTGTATAACGGCCATATCCATCATGTGTCTGCGACAGAGATGACAACGCGCTCTGCGCCACATCGCCAAGGTTTCCGCCAGACAGCCATGCGATAATCGCGGCTGCTATCACTCCGATGATTCCGCCTCCGATTCCGAGCCGTCGGCCCGACATTCCTCTCTTGTCCACAACATTGCTGCTGCGTCTGCGTCCGTCAAGTCTCATAACAAAAATATTTATCAGTGATAAATCCCGGCAGTCATGCAGGGTCAAAAAATTTCAACACCCGCAGATACGCACAAGTTCATTCAGCCCAATAAATGTGTAATTATTCATTTTATAATAAGTTATACAAGCTTTTTATTTATCATCTTTGAATAATGCGCGCAACCAGGGAAGCACATGTTCAGCCTTGAAATAATGGTTCGGCGGATCGACGTTGGCAAGGCGGAAGAATGTGCTACGATCTATACCTGCAGGCATACTATCCACCGGTTCGCGGTCAGCCTTATCGGCAAACTTAGTATAATGGTATGCTGTAAATGCATCTGCCTCACCGGCCATTGAGTAGGCCGAGCGCACGAGGTCGAAATCTCTGTCAAGACCTCCTTCCGTGCATATCAGCGGACGAGGAGCAAGCGATGCCACTATGTCCGGGAAATCAAATTCGCACAGGAATTCGGGTATTAGATGTGAAATATCGTTTGGCCACGGACGCATGCCGTTATTGTCCGGCATAGTCATCACCAGAGCACGTTCGCGGGTTGTACACAGAAAATCGTTATAAACAAATGCATATATATCGCGATCCATCGCACCAAGCGCCATAAGCGGCTCTGTACCCAAAGAAAAACCGCTGACCACAAGCCTGTCGGCGCGCATCGACGGCTGAGTCTTCATCCATTCAAGTATATGCCGGTCGACATAAGATGTATAGCCGAGATAACTCCATCCCAATTCCAACAATGCACGCGACAGCGTGACATAATCAGCACGTCCTGAGCCTGCCATATTCTCAAGATCGCATGGCTCGCCACAACCGGGATTATCGACTGCTACAGCTATATATCCCTCTTTTACATAGTGATATGCCATAGAGTTCCTGCCCGGATCGACAACCGATGAGTCAAGATCTATTGATGACTCACCGCAAAGAAGCTCCTTTGTCTGCCCGAATCCGGGAATGCATAGTATTGCCGGCACAGGATTGTCTGCGTCCACACCATCAGGCACGAGGACAAGATACGGCACAACGGCTCCTGACAGCGGGTAAGCTTCCCATCGCTCGACAGTATAACCATCGCGTGAATATCTTGCAGTCAATGTTGGAGATTTAATGTCTGTATCAGTCATATAAGGATGACGCATCAGTCTCTCCATCGCTCGCGACACCTCATCCTGCCATGCCGCGAACTGCAAAGAGTCCATACCTGAAGAATAGCGCAAACGTGGTTTGCGCCCATCCATCAGGTTATGCACTATGGCTCGCGAACTCACATATCTTCCATCCTGACGGGTAGTCTCAAACACAGCGTGCTCTGCCGGATCGAAAGGCATCTTTGCACTTGATTCCGTAGACAACATGCCTGTACAAGATAGCAGGATTATAGGCAACAGACGTATTCTCATGGTTTTAACTTTTGGTTTTCCGCAAATATACAAATAAATAAGCAATCAAAAAACACGGGCTGTAAGGTATTTCCCGTTTACCCTTACAGCCCGTGCTTTTTTGAATTTAAATTTTATCAGATACGCTCGAGAACAGTATGCACGAGGTCACGCATCGCCGTCTTGTAGTTCGGCGTGGAATCATGGTTCATCCGGTTGGCAATGATCGAGCATACCGTCATAGCACGATGTCCCATCAATCTCGACAATCCCTGCAATGGAGCACTCTCCATCTCATAGTTGGTGATCTTTCGCCCACGATGCTCGAAACGCTCTATGCGGCTGTTAAGATCAGGATTGGCTAACTTCATGCGCAGTTCCCTACCCTGCGGACCATAGAATCCTACAGCCGAGATCGTATTACCGCGCACCATATCGTCGCGCCCGATCAGATTCACGAGTTCTTCATCTGCATTCACGACATAAGGTTTAGCCCAAAGTGGATTCCAACCGGTGTGTATGCAGAGTGCATTTTCGAAGTCAAGATCCGATACCTCGTTTCTTCCCTGATAGTAATTGAGAACACCATCAAAACCGATCGCTTTTTCAGCAATCACAGGTGTACCGATCTTCAGCTCTGGCTGCAATGCACCTGACGTACCGATGCGTACCATAGTAAGGGTCCTGTGTTCTGGCCGTATCTCCCTGGTGCTGAAGTCTATATTTGCCAATGCATCAAGCTCGTTTATCACTATATCAATATTATCCGGACCAATACCATGACTGAGACACATGATCGGCTTGCCTTTATATGTACCGCCGATAGTGTGGAATTCCCTTGACGACACCTCAAACGTGCGTGTGTCAAAAAATTCGGCCACCATATCCACGCGCCCGGGATCACCTACAAGGATGATCCGATCCGAAAGTTGTTCAGGACGCAAATGAAGATGGAATATTGATCCGTCGGAGTTTATTATCATTTCTGATGAAGGTATGATGCGCTTATCTTCCATAATCTTTAATATTTTGATTCGTTTGGGTATATTCTTATAAACAGTTGAAATCTTAATATCACTTTCAGGCAAGCTGATAGCGTCCGCCCGGGAGAGACACAATGAGTCCGTCAAGCTCCATTCTTGAGAGCAGGGCCGACACCGCAGGCAATTTCTTACCGAGCATAGCAGCGATATCACCCGATGTGGCATCCGGATCAGCGAGTATATAATCTATAACAGACTGTTCGTCCGGAGTGTTTACATGAAACAATTCCTGCTGTCTTGCCCTGACGTTTTCGCGCTTCTTCCAGTTGCATGCTTCCACTATATCCGTAGCATTCCGCAACATACGCGCCTGCAGCGACACGATCAGTTCATTGCATCCGGCACTGTAGGGATCATTTATCCTACCCGGCACAGCCATAACTTCACGATTATAACCCGAAGCCAGTCTGGCTGTGCTCAACGCACCACCTTTCTCTGCCGATTCGATCACAAGTGTACAGTCGCAAAGACCGGCCACAATCCTGTTCCTCGCCAAAAAATTTGCTCTATGGATGACATCACCTGACGTATAGTCCGTGACAATCATACCGCCACGCGAGCATATCTCAGCAGCAAGATTCCTGTGATCAGCCGGATAAATCGTATTCAGGCCGTGAGCTACCACTGCTACAGTGGGTATGCCCATACGCAGTGCCGCTCTATGTGCCGCGGCATCAATTCCGTATGCCAGGCCACTGACTATCACAGGATTTTCCACCTCATCCGCAATTTCCTCCACAATGCGGTCGACCACGCTTATGCCGTAGCGGGTGGCATGGCGTGTCCCCACCACAGCTATAGGATGGGCGGCATTGAGTGCACAACGCCCGAAGCCGTAAAGCATCAGCGGTGCATCCTGGCATTGTAAAAGGAGTGCAGGATATCGGTCATCCGAAAAATAATAAGTATCTACACCCTTTGCCTCTATGAACTCTACCTCCGCTAAAGCTTCTTCGATACATTTCCTGCGGGAATCATCATCGAAACTGCGGTGCGGTGATCCCAGTCGCAGACGCAGATCCCGGACTGACGCATTGAAAAACGCCTCCTCAGAGCCGAACAATTCAAGAATCGTGGCAGCACGGACTGGAGTCAACCCACGGATACGCGAGAATGCTATCTGGTATACCAAATGCGGATATGCGGCACTTATTTCCATTATATTTCATCAAGATATTCACGAAATGCCGAAGCCAACACATCTCCACGCGAGAGCCGGCCGTTCTCAAGTGTAGCGACCGATACATCAGCAAAAACCACAGGAGTGCCGTCATGCCTGTAAATATCCTGCTGGAATATAAACAGCGGCCCACGGCATACAATGTTGAGCTTGCTCACCATCACGTCGCCCAGGGTCAACGGGGTCTTATAGTCTATGACAACCCGTGTAAGCACCGGATCTATCCCCCGCTCATGCATCTCGCGGAACGAAAGTCCAGCCCGATTGCAGAATTCATGCCGCGTGTGCTCGAGATAATGCAGATAATTGGCATTATTTACAATGCCCTCCACATCCACCTCATAATCCCTCACGGCTATCTCTATCTCAAAAACGTAGTTGCGTGGCCTCATTTTTCAAGAATAATAATGATCTGTTTCGACTTGTAAAGATATGAATTTCGATCGAAATGCCCAATTGTTGTGGCTAAAATCGTAACTTTGCAGCCAAGTATTACCAATACCACCTTATCACATGAAGCATTTCCCACTGATAATTGTCCTTGCGGCGATATATATACTCACAGCCCTCGGCACACACACTTCGGCCTGCACTTCGGCTATTGTGGGAGCCGACCGCACTCTCGACGGCCGCATTCTCATGTGGAAACACCGCGATACCGGCACTGAACACAACTTTGTGGATCGCGTGGCCGCAACGGATTCCACTCTGGCATTCGTAGCTTTGTTCAACGGCGGGGACTCTCTGCTGCTCGAGGCTTGGACGGGAATGAATGAAGCTGGATTCGCCATTATGAACACGGCGAGCTATAACCTCGCACCGGATACAGCCGTCATAAAAGACCGCGAGGGCATCATAATGCGTCGGGCCCTCGAGAAATGCCGTAGTCTTGCCGATTTCGAGACTTTGCTCGACACCCTTGCCCGTCCGATGGGTGTGCAAGCCAATTTCGGCGTCATTGATACATCCGGCAACGGAGCGTACTATGAGACAGACGACCGTTCGTACCGAAAATATTCTATCGAAGATACCGACAGCCACGTTCTGCTTCGCACCAACTTCAGCGTAAGCGGAAACGACACCGACGGCATGGGATATATCAGGTATGAAAACGCATCACACCTGCTCGAACCTTACATAGCTACATCCACGGTCACACCTGAAGTGTTCACCGAACAGTTGTCGCGAAGTTTCTGGCATTCACTGCTTGGCCGCGATTTCGCGGCAGGAGGCGACAAATGGGTCGTGGATCAGGACTTCATACCACGCTACAGTTCATCTGCATCTATCGTAATCGAGGGCATACGTCCCGGAGAATCACCAGGGCTTACTGTAATGTGGACTGCTTTGGGCTATCCTCCATGCGCCCATGTAATTCCTGTTACAGTCGATGAAGTCACTGACGGACTTAGACCCATTGCACCTGGTTGGCGAAGCCCTGTGTGCAGCGAAGCTCTGCGCCACAAACAGACAGCATTCCCCATAAAGCGAGGCAGCGGCAAGCGATACATTGATATGGACGTTCTGCGTACAATCAGCGCCGAACAGTCGGTGATAAGCGGTGCAGCCTACAGGCGCGGACGGGAGATGCGAAGGGAGGCATCTTCAAAGAATCAAGATTGATTAAGGAATAATTAATTAAGCGATAGTGTTGCCGAATGAGTCCGTTTATATCTACAATACTGCTTCTTATTGCGGCCAATGTGTTCATGTACGTGGCCTGGTATGGTCATCTCAAGCTCCAATCGGCAGGAATCTCTACCTCCTGGCCGCTGATAATAGTGATATTATTCTCATGGGGCATAGCTCTTATCGAATATAGCCTACAAGTACCAGCCAACCGTATCGGTTATGCAGCCAACGGAGGACCTTACTCACTGATGCACCTGAAAGTAATGCAGGAGGTGATCACTCTGATTGTGTTCGTAGTGATGAGTCTGATAATGTTCGACGACTTCGAGGTGCGTTGGAATCATATCCTCGCCTTCATCATGCTGATAGGCGCGGTTTACCTCGTATTCATGAAGTGATGATAGTCTCGAATATGTAGCAAACATTTGGCAATTCGCAGATTGGAAGCAACACTTTTTTGTTATTAATATAAATTAACTATTTAGGGGGGGTAAATATTATTTTTGTATACTTTTGTGAATATAAATTCACACAAATATGAAATACCGTTTTTTCTATTTTTTATGCACCCTGCTTGTTGGTGTCAATACCTGTTTTGCTGAAATTAAAGAAGAAGTAAAAGTCGAAGATAATGGCTTTAAATGGATTGAGTTATATGATTCTGAAAATGGTTACTCCGGAGTGAAAACTATTGATGGCAAAGAAATAATCTCCACAACATTAAAAATAAATTATATATTTTACGATTCTAAAAATCTATTCAAAGGAGTATACTTTGATAAAGAATTAAATATAACTTACTGCTATTTTGACCTTAATGGCAAACAAATCTTTGAGCCGGGAAAATATACGTCTATTTTATTTTATGAAAGACATGCTGCAGCAACTACACTAGATGGAAAAATAGGCATCTACACCCTTGACGGGAAAGAGATTATAACGCCCAAATACACCAAGATTACCATGTCCGATAATGGATACTTTTGTATTGAGGATAATGGAAAACATGGAATATGCTCGCTTGATGGAAATGAGATTGTACCACCTATTTACGAGGAATTTGTTTACTATTCTGCTGAAGGATTTAAATCCGGAGGAAAAAAACTCGGTATATTCCTACCCGGACATGACATTCGGAAATTTGTGGATAACAAAAAGGAAATATCCACGGACAAAGGCAAATTCATTATTAATATAATTTACAACGTACGTAGTTGGGTAACAACTGCTGACGGGAAAGAAATCATACCTCCATCCTTAGGCGCAACATACATAACATGGGAAGATAATGAAAAAAATAGCTACTTTTTAGTAAGAAAAAAAGATGGAGATTCTGAATTTTGCGGCATTTATCGATACGATGGGAATGTGGAAGTGCCGTTGACTCAAGAATATGAATGGTGCTTTTTTGAATGTGAACTGACCGACACGGCTGCTACACGTTTATATAAAGTAAAAAACAAACAAGGTGAATATGGAATCTACCGTGTGGGCGTAGGTGAAATAATACCTCCTGGGAAATACGATTATCCAAGTCTTAACACTTTCGGATTTAGCTGTAAGGGAGAGGATGACACCGAGACATTCTGCGACTTTTTAGGCCGGGAACTATTTCCATTAGGACTATATACATATGTCTATGGGGAAAAAGAGGGCTATATAAAAGTCATGGATAAAAACGAGAATTATGGAGCTTACGATTTGAGGGGGAATCTTATTGTACCTGTAAGATATCAGGGACTGGTCTATAACATGGAAACGGGATTTGCGTCCGACTATGGCGACAATATATTGGGAGTATTTCTACCGGCGCAGATATCATCCAAACTTAAAGATATGTTCGACAGAGCCTATGCAATCTCCGATACTGAACCGCAGGCAAAATTTGATGCATACATGGCAATAGCGAAAGAGGATCCGAACAATGAATTCGGATATAAGGCACTTGCGTATAACAATATCGGTTGTCTTCTGATGGAGCAGGGAGACCTCAACAGCGCAAAAGATTTTTTTGAATCGGCAGTGGCCATAGATCCGAGTTATAACACTGCTCAAAACAATCTTAGCAGCGTCAAGTCACAGATCAGCAGCAAAAAATGGCAAAATATAGCAAATACCCTTACAGGAATAAGCAATGCATTGAGCAACGCAGCAGGCTACAGAATGGACTACCAGCAGTCGTTTGGCGACGATTATGGTTCATTCTCAGATAGTGACTATTCCAACGGAAATTCTTCTTCACGGAATTTCCAAGCGGAATATGACAGATGGGAACAACGTGCAGAAAGAAACTATAATTCATTGACAACAACAGGGCACTCTTACACAGATAAAGAAGGAAACAAGAGTGGCTCAACACATAGAGGTATGAATGGAGGCAATTATGTGCGGATGAAACAATTGCTCAGAGAGGCACAGAGCCAAATGCGCAATGTGCGACAGAAAGCAGCCCGCGCAGGCATCACAATTCAACAATCAAAATGGGAAACAGTTGTGGTTTCGTACTGATTCTCGATTCTCTCTATCCATATACGATGAACATACCCTTATTTTGCGTTATTACCCCACAGATACAAGTGAATTATGATGTAGTCTCGCTCCTTGATACCGCAAGAAGATAGCACTACCATCATTCCATTTGGGGCGCGAGGATGATCACATGTCTGACAACTGGCTCAGCGCATGCTCGAGATCTGTGGTCGACAGACGGCGGCGAAGTTCGCCACGGTAGGCGATGGATATGTAGCCCGTCTCCTCGGATACCACAACGGCCATAGCATCAGTAGCCTGTGCTATACCGAGTGCCGAACGATGCCGCAGACCGAGTGATCTTGGAACATCCGAATCGTGACTTACCGGCAGAATGCATCCTGCCGCCTTGATACGGTTATCTGCAATTATCAATGCACCGTCGTGCAGCGGTGAATTTTTGAAGAAAATATTCTCTATCAAGCGTGTATTGATCTCGGCATCGATCATATCGCCTGTTTTCTCATACATGTCGAGCGGCATCGACTGTTGAATCACAATCAAAGCTCCTGTCTTGGACTTGGCCATGCTCATGCATGCATATACAATCGGTATAACCCATTTGCGCTGCCGTGCCTCGGCCTCCTCACGGTGTCCGTGAAAAATCCTGCGTAGCACGTGCCAGCGCTTCTGCGAACCGAGTTCCACAAGGAAACGCTTTATCTGCTCCTGGAACACAATCACCAAGATAAGCAGACCGATGCTCATGAACTGGTTCATAATTGTGCCGATCAGACGCATACCAAGAATCTCCGAAGTCACAACCCACACCATTATGAAGGCCATGACTCCATAGAATATATTGATCGTACCCGATTCCTTCATCAGCTTATACAAGTAATAAAGCAATACGGCTACAAGCAATATGTCTAAAGCGTCCTTAATTCCGAAATCCATGACTTATGAAAGAGAGATGTTTGGTTTATTATTATGGTGTTATCGCGGTGCGTATCAGCAGGATGGCAATGAATCAGGATTCATGGAATAACATGTTACGGCCAAAGCCTGTCTGGCTGCGGCGACATCATGCACACGCAGTATGGATGCTCCACCATGAGCCACGGCATATGTCCCCAGAGCTATAGTTCCGGATAAGGCATGATCAGCGGTGACTCCGAGCGGACGTGTTATCATCGACTTACGCGACACACCGACAAGCAACGGATGACCAAGACCGTGGAATAAAGGCAGATCGTGCATAAGCCTGTAATTTTGCTGCGTAGTCTTGCTGAATCCAAAACCGGGGTCTACTATCACATCGGAGATTCCCATTGAGACAAGTTCACTAAGACGTTCTCCCAATTCGCGGATCACGTCTGTAGTGACATCCCCATAGCCGGTATGGTTCATCATATCCTGAGGAGTTCCACGCATGTGCATAAGTATATAAGGAGCACGCACATCCACTACCGTACGCCACATATCAGTATCAAGAGCTCCTCCCGAGATGTCGTTGATTATGTCAGCTCCCATCTCCGCAATCGTCTTTCTTGCTACAGAGGCTCTGAAAGTATCCACGGAAACAGGTATGTCGGAATCAATGGACCGAAGAACGCTCAACCCGGCTTCGAGTCTTCGCAGTTCCTCCTCCTCGCTCACATCAGATGCACCCGGACGCGACGAGTACGCGCCTATGTCTATCATATCCGCGCCCTCCGATAGTAGCGTCTCCACCCGGCGACGCACAGCGTCCTCCCCCATGCTGCGCGAACCGGCATAGAAAGAGTCCGGAGTCACGTTTAGAATTCCCATTACCTGCGGACGGTCGAACTCAACGAGTCTTCCGCCCGGCAGAGTCAGGCTGAACGGAACAAAAGCGGCGGCGGACAAGCTATGCTGCATGATGCATCACGATTTATTGGCACGTTTGCGCTCCAGTTCGTCAAGGATAATCTTGCGCAGACGTATATGGTGCGGTGTTACCTCCACATATTCATCGCCCTTGATGTATTCAAGCGCTTCCTCAAGGCTGAATACCACAGGAGGTATGATACGGGCCTTGTCGTCAGCACCGGACGCACGCATATTGGTGAGCTTCTTAGACTTGGTGACGTTCACCACAATATCGTTGTCCTTGGCGTTCTCGCCCACGACCTGACCGGCATAAACTTCCTCCTGCGGGAAAATGAAGAAACGTCCGCGGTCCTGGAGCTTGTCGATGGCATAGGCATAGGCCGTTCCTCCCTCCATAGCTATAAGCGAGCCATTAGTGCGGCGTTCGATCTCGCCCTTCCACGGCTGATATTCAAGGAAGCGGTGCGCCATGATAGCCTCACCTGCAGAAGCTGTGAGCACATTGTTGCGTAGTCCAATTATACCGCGCGACGGTATATGGAACTCCATATGCACACGGTCGCCCTGAGCCGTCATGGACACCATCTCACCCTTGCGTCGGGTGATCATATCTATGATTTTTGAAGAATACTCCTCTGTGACATTGATAGTAAGCAACTCCACAGGCTCGCACTTCACGCCGTCGATCTCCTTGATTATTACCTGGGGTTGTCCCACCTGAAGCTCATAGCCTTCGCGACGCATAGTCTCGATCAATACAGACAGATGCAACACGCCTCGTCCGAATACCGTCCATACATCCTCGTTTGTGTCCTTATGAATGCGCAGCGCGAGATTTCTGTCGAGCTCACGCGTGAGCCGGTCTCCGATATGACGGGATGTCACGAACTTTCCATCGCGTCCAAAGAAAGGACTATCGTTTATCGTAAATGTCATTGACATAGTAGGCTCGTCGATGGCTATACGCGGCAGCGGTTCGGGATTTGCAAAATCTGTGACCGTATCGCCTATTTCAAACGAATCAAGACCCACGAGCGCACAGATGTCACCGCTACTTACACTCTCCACACGTTTGCGTCCCATACCTTCAAATGTATGCAATTCCTTGATACGCTGACGCGACACAGTGCCGTCTTTCTTGCACAGACCGATCTCCATGCCCTCGCGGAGAGTTCCGCGGTGCACACGGCCGATGGCTATTCGGCCAACATAATTCGAGAAGTCAAGCGAGGTGATCAACATCTGCGCATCACCATCAAGGATCTTGGGCTCAGGTATATGTTCTATTATCGCATCAAGAGCGGCAGTTATGTCCTCGGTGGGTTTATTCCAGTCAAGGCTCATCCATCCATTCTTCGCAGAACCGTATACGGTGGGGAAGTCAAGCTGTTCTTCGGTAGCATCCAGGCTGAACATCAGGTCAAACACCATTTCCTGCACCTCATCGGGGCGGCAATTGGGCTTGTCGACCTTGTTGATCACAACTACAGGCTTCAATCCCATCTGTATTGCTTTCTGAAGCACGAAACGTGTCTGTGGCATAGGACCTTCAAAAGCATCGACAAGAAGCAGACAACCGTCAGCCATATTAAGCACACGCTCCACCTCTCCACCGAAATCGGCGTGTCCGGGAGTGTCTATGATGTTTATCTTATATCCCTTGTAATTTATAGATACGTTCTTTGAAAGAATCGTTATACCCCTTTCGCGTTCGAGGTCGTTGTTGTCAAGAATAAGTTCGCCTGTGCTCTGGTTGTCGCGGAACAGATGTCCGGCAAGAAGCATTTTATCTACAAGCGTGGTTTTGCCATGATCCACGTGGGCTATGATGGCTACGTTCCTAATCTTCTGCATAGGATGGATTATTTGCTGTTTTCTTCTGTATATTTCAAGTTGCAAAGTTACTAATAATTCGGCAAAATGAACACGCATGTCCATGAAAATGCAAAAACCTGACGTCCGCAGATACTACGGTATCCCCACGGAATGTTAATTGTATTTAATTACCTGCATGAATTGCACCCCGTTCAGACTAAAATCTATAACTTTACGTCATAAAAAACAAGCCTGCGGTTAAATCAAGCAATTCATCACGGCCTGAACCTGCCGGATATATTCTGAGTTCAAAAACTTTCAAGGCCTCACGTACGTTGAAATACCATACAGACACAGCCAACATGTGCATTCCTGCAATGACGGAGTCTGTGCCTGATGTGTTCAACTATTGCTAAATTAAGAATTATTATGGATCAGCAAGATTTCAGACGTAACACGGCCACTGAGGCTCACCGACGCAAAGTCAGCAATACAAATGCCTGGCTCGGTCTTATATTCGGCATATTCATGGTACTGTTTTATGTAGCTATGGGTGTGTTGCTTTTTACACCTGTGTTCAACGTGCTTTTCGAAGGAATGGCCGCAGGAATTGCCTGGATACGCTACCTCGTAGCCGTAGTCCTCATTATCTACGGATTCTACAGAGGATACCGGTTGTGGAAAGGCGTAAGTTATGAATATGTAGATGAAGATTGATATGAAAAGACATACCTTATTAGCCGTAGCCGTGGCCCTGATAGCCTCGGCTGCGACGTCGTGTATGAAATATCAGAAGCCGAACAGCGATACAGCCACATCCGGCACAATGACTATGGTCTGCGACAATTCTTTCCAGAACATAATGGAACAGGAGATCGAAGTGTTCGAATTCCAGTATCCTGAGGCTCATATACTGGCGCGCTACGCTCCCGAGAAAGTAGCGGTGGACTCGCTCATGAAACTCAACACAAAGACAATTGTCATACCGCGCGATCTGACAAAAGATGAAGTCAAGAGCCTAAGGAACAAGCGACTCATAACCAAATCGAAAAAGATAGCAGTCGATGCTGTAGCCCTGATAGTAAACCCGGATAATCCCGTGAGCATACTTTCAGTAAGCGAGATCGGAGACATTCTTACCGGCAAGCTCACCGACTGGAATCAGATCGAACCTTCGAAACTCGGCGATATCAAAGTCGTATTCGACAGCAATTTTTCAAGCACCGTACAATACATGCGCGATTCGTTGATGAACGGCCAGCCGTTCGGGCCGAATGTATTCGCCCAGGACTCGATCCAAGGCGTATTTGATGCCGTGCGCAAGACAAAGTCTGCTATTGGCGTGGTAGGAGTCACATGGCTGAATACCGATCTCGACGCCACAGAAATGCCAATCGCCGACAATGTCAAGCAACTTGAGAGCGACGACCCGACTCAGGTCAAAGAATTCGATTCTGAGATAAAAGTTCTGAAAGTACGCCGCGACGATGACTTCCACGCATATCAGCCCTATCAGCAATATATCTACGACGGATCTTATCCTCTGTTCCGTCAGATATACATGATCACCGTAGGTGCTAATGGCGGTCTCAACCACGGATTCTATACATTCGTCACAGGCAAGATCGGACAGAAGATAATCCTACGCACAGGTATCTGCCCCGCCGTGATCTCTCCTCAGGTAGTATCGCTTGAACGATAATTGAGCCTGCAGAACCAATCATTTATGAAATCAACAAACTAAAAAACAGATAAACAACAACACAGAGACAAATGAAATCAAAATTTCTCTTATCCCTTTTTATCGGCTCGTCGCTGATTGCATCTGCCGACGGATATAAGGACGGTATCGAGTATTTCAAGGCCGACCAGTTCGACAACGCTAAAGAAATCCTCACCAAGAACCTCAACAATCCCGGTACAGACAAGGCTCTGAGCTACTATTATCTTGGTGCAATCGACCTCAAGAATGGCGACAAGGCTGCCGCAAAAGCAAACTTCGACAAAGGTGTGGCTGCAAACTCAGGCTGCGCGTTCAACTTCGTAGGACTCGGACAACTCGACCTTCTGAACGGCAACGTAAAGGCCGCTGAGGACAACTTCAAGAAAGCTGCCAACATCAACAAGAAAGATGCAGAAATATCGGTGCTGATCGCCCGCGCATATTACAATGCCGATCCTACAAAGTACGCTAAGGAAATCCAGAAGTATATCGACAAGGCCCGCAAGGACTCCAAGAACCAGGAGCCTTCTATCTATATCTTCGAGGGAGACCGCCTTATGGACCAGAATCAGGTAGGTGACGCAGCCGGACAGTATGAAAATGCTATCTACTGGCAGGCAGACAACTCTGAAGGCTATGTGAAGTATGCCAACGCTTATGTAGGTGTAAATCCCGGCTTTGCAATCCAAAAACTCGAAGAACTCGTAGCACTCCAGCCTAACTCAGCTCTCGCACAGCGCGAACTCGCCGAGAAATACTACGAGAACGACCAGTGGCGCAAGGCTTCAGATACCTACGGCAAATACATCCAGAACCCCAACCACTTCCCCGAAGATCGCGCACGCTATTCCGTGCTCCTCTACTATGGAGAGAACTATCAGCCCTCGCTGGAGATCGCCGAATCATATCTGGCCAATGACCCCAACGACTTCCTGATGAACCGTATGAAGATGCTCAACCTCGCCGCTCTCAAGCGCTACGACGAAGCCAAGACAGCAGCAGAGAAATTCTTCACCCTCAAAGGCTATTTCTCCGGAAACGACTACATCACTTACGCTGACATCCTCAATGCCCTTGGCGATCCTGATGCAGGCATAGCCATCATTGAAAAAGGCGCTAATGATCTGCCCGACAATCTCGCCATGCAGCAGAAGCTATCCGAGACATATCTTACAGCCAAGCGCTACGCCGATGCCGCTACTTCTTATGACCGCTATATCGACGCAAAGGCCAAGACTGAAGAACCTGTAACTGTTACAGACTACTTCGCCGGTGGTGGCCGCTACCTTACATATGCTGCATCTACCGACTCACTGCCTGAGGCAGCCGCAGCTGCAGCAAAAGGTGTCGCCTATATAGACAAAGGTCTTGCAGAGCAGCCCAACAACCCCAGCCTCGTGCGTCGTAAAGCACAGCTTATAATGGTAGGCAACGGTAAGGAAATGAACCAGGCTGCAGCCAACGAGTATCTCCGACTGATCGAGCTTCTCGACATGACCCCGGACAGCAAGAATCCTAATAACCCCAACAACGATATCGCATACTACAAGAATGCATATCAGATGCTCGGCATATACTACGACGGCATCAAGGACACAGACAACGCTGTTAAGTATTTCAGCTTGCTCCTTGAACTTGATCCCGAGAACGAAGCCGTACGCAACTACGTTGAAAGCGCAAAGAAATAAACATATTTCAAGAGCAATCTGACAAGATACAAGAGAGCCACTGGAAACCGGTGGCTCTCTTGTATCTTGTATATCAATCCATCAACTGATTATCCGAGGATCTTTCATACCTGAACAACAGCGGCACAATCCTGTGAATGGCCATGAAAGCCCCTATATATGACACAAACAGCGCAGCTGCCGCCCAATCGAAAGGAAGCGGATTAGTGTAGTCGCCCGAAATAAAGTACGCTATGGCAATCAGCCAGAAAAGAGTCTGGACACACAGGCAAAGCGTACACCAGGCATGTATCTTGAACTTCTGCCATGCAACGCTCCATACTGTATACGGCAGACAGCACAACGCTATCCACGGCAACCATAACGCGCCGACTCTGCCACCGACAAGCATAGCGAGAAAGCTGACAATAAAATATGCAGCCCCGATCTCACACCACGGAAACAGACCGAACAGCGATGCGCTTCCATTGGCAAGGACTGTAGAACATCCATTCTTCTGCACTAAGCCACACACCTTGTCGGCCGCGCCGCTATCTACATGCGAGTCTTTCAATATCAGCAGATAAGTCACATAAATGCCACAGCCATACAACGCGAGAGTGACCACATCTCCCCAATTGCGCCATATTCCGTTGTCTACAAACCAGAATGCCACAAGGCCGATAGCAATAGCCACAAGACCCCATTTGCAGAAAAGCTCTGATGCATTCCTGAACCTATGCTCGCGCAGGTCAGGTTCTGCAGAAGCATCGGTTTTATTAGCAGTAAGTGCATCTCCTGTCCATTTTGCCTCGAAATCCTTGATCGTCATACGTCCACGCCTGCGCGGATTAGCCAGATAGTCTATCATTCCTGCATTTTCATCCACTGAGGTCACTATGACGTAGCCTTGATCCTTGGATTCAGCGATAAACGGTACATTCAAAGAAGACAGACGGCATTCACCTGAACGATAACGCACACTATCCACTTTATATTCATCAAGCAGATCTTCCACTCCTGCCAGAGCCAACTTGCGGGGATATGCCTCAAAACGCGAAGAACTGTACGACTCCGTGTGTGGCACTCCGAGTTCATGAAGATAATTTGAAAATAACGTATTTCTTGCCATATACCTTGTAACTCTTAAAATTCAGTATTTGTTCATCCTCACTATTGATTGCAACAGCTAAAAACGCTACCTTTGTTCCATTCTAAACGATGGTGTTAAAAACAATACAATTTTCAACAAATACGATGTCCCGAAGAATATTGCGTCTCCTGATCATATATTGCTCTCTGATTCTACTGTTCGTGATCGCAAAACCGATCTTCATGATCTGCAATTCCGATGTATATTCTCAGTTCAGCTTTGGAGAACTTTTTTCCTCAATAATCCACGGCTTGCGGATGGATATGTCCACAGCAGCCTATCTGACAGTTATCCCCGCATTCATGCTCGTAGGTGGGATATGGACATCTTCCCGTTGGCCGGAGCGAATTATATCGATATGGAGATACATCGCAGTTGCCCTGATTGTGCTCACCGTAATGTCGGATTCGGTCCTCTACGGATACTGGCATTTCAAACTCGACACCACGCCCATTTTCTATTTCATGACATCTCCTTCAGCCGCAATGGCATCTGTAGCATGGTGGCTTCCAGCTGTAGCTCTGATAGTTGCAGTAGCTTTGACTTGGGCAATAGGCCGTCTGCTCGGACTGTTATGGAATGTTTCGATTCCCCACGTGCCTGACACACGAAACAAACGGATTAAATCGACGGTTGTAATGACGCTGCTTACTGCCGCGCTTTTCATACCTATACGCGGAGGCTTTACTGTTTCGACAATGAACCCGTCGGCCGCCTATTTCTCAGACAGACAGGAACTGAACCATGCGGCTGTCAACCCCATGTTCTCACTCCTCTATTCCGCCACACACCAGACCAATTTCAGCAAAGAGTTCAGATACTTCGATTCCGGACACAAATCCGAGATTCTCAATCACTGGAAAACCACCGAAGAACCGTCCGATTCCACCCTGCTGCGAATCACCGACTCAGAACGCCCCGACATATATTTCATCATCCTTGAAAGTTTCTCATCTCATCTTGTGCCATATCTGGGAGGGAAACCCGTAGCCGTGAATCTTGACTGGATCGCACGCGAAGGCATCACCATGACCAACTTCTATGCCTCGAGTTTCCGAACTGACCGTGCAATCCCGGCCATACTCAGCGGCTATCCGGCGCAGCCCTCCACCTCGATAATGAAATTCGTAGATAAGACCGACAACCTGCCGTCTATAGCCAAAACCCTGCGCGATTCGCTCAACTACCGCACTGCATATTATTATGGTGGAGACATTCACTTTGTGAACCAGAAAGCCTACCTCGTAAGCTCCGGATTTGAAACAATCATATCAGACACAGACTTCCCCATATCCCAGCGCATGAGCAAATGGGGCGCACACGACGATGTGGTGTTCGACAGAATGTGGGCCGATGTATCTGCCGACACAACAGACACAAGACCAGTGATGCGTGTGCTACAGACATCCAGTTCCCACGAGCCATTCGAAGTGCCCTATGAAGCCCCCCAGTTCGACAACCAACGGGCAGTGGCCTTTGCGTTCGCTGACCACTGCCTCGGCGAATTCATGCGCAAATTCAAGAAATCGACGAAATGGGACAATGCACTCGTGATAATTGTTCCCGATCATTGGGGCGCTTACCCGCAAGGGCTTACCGATCCGATTGAACGCCACAGCATACCCCTGGTATTCACCGGAGGTGCAGTGGATCAATATGCACCTATGACCCTCGTTATGCCGGCCTCACAAAGCGACATAGCGGCCACACTTCTGTCTATATTAGGTCTATCCACAGACGAATTTCCGTTAAGTCATAACTTCCTCAATACGGCACAACCTCAGTTCGCATTTTTCAGCGAGCCGGATTTCGCCGGTGTCGTGACAGCGGCCGATACAACCGTAATTTCCACACGCGACGAGAGCATCCTGCTCGGAGGCAAAACAGAGTCTGTGGATCTCACAAAAGCATTCCTGCAGAACCTATACGACGATATAAGCAAACGATAATATAAATTCTATATAAGCTATGGACACACTTATACAAACAGATACAAGCATATTTCTGGCGCTTAACGGTCTGCATGCATCCGTATGGGACACTTTCATGTATATATTCTCATCACGATGGGTATGGGTTCCGGCATACGTGCTTACTGCGGTAATGCTGGTACGCATCGCCGGATGGCGTTCAGGTATTCTCATAGTATTGTGCACTGCTGCCGCTGTGGCGCTCAGCGACCAGACATGCGCCACTTTCATACGCCCTTACGTGCAACGCCTGCGCCCCGCCAATCCTGACAATCCTATAAGCTATCTTGTACACATAGTCAACGGCTACCGTGGTGGGTCATACGGTTTTCCATCATGTCATGCCGCCAACACTTTCGCATTCGCAATGACACTGGCTATGATCGTGCGCAAACGTTCAATCGTGATCACAGTCTTCCTATGGGCTGTTCTAAACTGCTACTCACGCATCTATCTTGGCGTACACTATCCGGGCGATTTGCTTGTAGGCGCTGCAATAGGTACAATTTTCGGATTCATCATGTCCTTAGTCTATACCAATCTCACCCGCAATATAAAATTCCTGCGACCGGAGTCAGACCTTATAAACCATGACTCCGGCATATACAGCAAAAGTTCTGCGATAATGGCATACGGATTTATAGCCACATCGGTGCTTGTTCTGATCTACGCTGTCGTTGTTTAGCTCCTGTTTTTAGACTCGATTCCGAGGCCAAAAAGAGCGAAATCGTATTTCACCGGGTCTGAAGCATCAAACAGTCTCAGGTTGCCGGTAAGTTCGGCTACAGCCCTTTTGTCCACTGCCTTGCGCTCCACAAGTCCGAAAGCCCGCGATGTGTTCTGCACATGCACATCATATGGTATATACAACTGCGCCGGAGTCAACACCTTCCATACTCCCAAGTCCACTATGCCATCGTCCCTGACAAGCCATCGCAGTGCCATATTAAGACGTTTCAACGCAGATACATCCAGGTTCTGGGGCAGACAACGGCTGTCGGCAACTCCATTGGCCTCAGCGATCTTGGCATTCAGCCCTTTGGCAAGACGCCATGCCGGATACTCATCGTCGGCCACACCTGTCGATGCTGCAAAATCTTCAAGAGAGCCATATGTGGAATATATAAGCCGTAATCCGGACAGGTAATGTTGCAGATTCCGATTGAAGAACGTACGATGGATGTTTGCCTCCGGATCAAGTTCCTCATAGCCGCGATCCATAAGATAGGCATAAGGAGCATGCTCCATCAGCGACACAAGCCGCCCTACATTCCTGCATATCATCTTACGATTGCCCCACGCTATAGTGGACGCAAGCAGCGACATTATCTCTATATCCCGCTTGTCGTCGAAAAGACGCGGAAACTGAACCGGATCTTCCGCGATGAAATCAACCGAATTTATTCTTGCACTCTCACACTCGAGCAGATCGCGCAAGTCCGTGAATTCATGATCTGTCATAATCCTGACCTGAAATTATAAAAGCGTCAATCCTTATGCAGAACTGACGCTTGATTTACTTAATTAGGGTGAACAGAGGGTTTCGAACCCTCGACCTTCGGAACCACAATCCGACGCTCTAACCAACTGAGCTATGCTCACCATGATTTTGTGCTGCAAAGGTACAACAATAATCTGAATTACCAAACCTTTTACGCAGATTTTTTCGAACAATCTTGATTATTATATATAATTTTGCCCTATACTTCCAAAAGACCTAAATTATCACCTCCGATGTCAGAACCAACACCTGCCAACCGACGACCCTACACGTTCGACCGTGTAGTTCGCATACTGTTCTCCATTGCCGTAATCATGGCCTCCATCTGGATCATAGACTATCTGAAGATGGTGCTGCTGCCTTTTCTGATAGCATGGCTCGTGGCATATATACTCGAACCTTTCGTGCAGTACAACCGCAAGATATTACGCTCCAAGGGCCGACTGCTTGCAGTTACGGTTACACTGGCCGAGGCTCTTTTGGTACTGACTATCTTGGGTGTGATATTCATTCCGGGAATCATCTCCGAATGCCACAGACTTGGAGAGGTAATCCAACAGTACGCCAACTCAGGGGCTAACGTGCCGATGCTCCCGGGCGAAGTGCATGATTTCTTGCGCAAATTCATAGATTTCAATTATATCGCGGACTTCATGAAGGAGCAGGACATGGAAAAGATCTTGAGTATGATACCATCATTCGTCTCCGGAGGAATAGAAATCGTGCTGTGGATCCTGAACTGGTTCTTCACCCTGCTCTACATTGTCTTCATAATGCTGGACTACGAACGGCTGATACATGGATTCCGACGCATGGTGCCGCCACGCTACCGTCACCGCACATTCTCGATCCTGTCCGACGTGAAACGCAGTATGAACCATTATTTCCGCGGACAGGCCCTTGTTGCCATGTGTGTCGGGATATTGTTCAGCATAGGGCTGTCGATTGTAGGTCTGCCTTTGGCCATCGTGACGGGCCTGTTCATAGGCTTGCTTAATATGGTTCCGTACCTACAGTTCATATCGATCATTCCCGTCACACTGCTGTGTCTGGTATCTTCTACTGAAGGCGGTGACTTCTGGGCCATGTGGTGGTCCTGCATCCTTGTATATACAGTTGTCCAATGTATTCAGGATCTTATACTCACTCCTCGGATAATGGGCAAGATGATGGGACTCAATCCGGCCATAATACTGCTCTCGCTGTCGTTATGGGGCACGTTGCTCGGATTCATCGGACTGATCATTGCACTACCGCTGACCACACTGCTGCTCTCCTACTATGATAAATATATCTCAATGAGGGAAGACGGCGAGTCCAACAGACAGAAACAGCAGGAACGTGCCGCCCTCCGCGACATCACGACAGATATTGACTGATCACAATCCCCCCCCCCACCAATATATACTTACAGGGACGCACACCTCTATGGCATGCGTCCCTGCGTATGATAATATAAAAGTTTCCTTTATCAGAGCTTGCCCTCAAGTGCGGCTTTTACGTCGGCCTTGAGTTCATCGCTCTGCTTGTCGCGGCTGAGTATCTTTCCTTCCGGGCTGAAAAGGATGATGGTAGGTATGCCGGAGATACCGTAAAGCTCAGTAGGTATAGTCTGAGCGTCAAGAATCTGTTCCCAAGGAAGCTCATGGGTCTTTATTCCATTGAGCGTGTCCTCAAGCTTATCCCAGACAGCTACGCCGAGCACCTCAAGGCCTTTATCGCCGTATTCCGCCAAAATATCTTTCAGCACTGCGGTCTGACGGATACATGGTCCGCACCAGCTTGCCCAAAAGTCTACAAGCACATACTTGCCCTTGCCTACATAGTCGCTGAGTTTCTTTACAGTGCCGTCGGGCTGTTTCACCTCGAAGTCCTTGTACATGTATCCCGGCTGAGTCTCAGCCTTGTTGGTTGCCGATGTAAGCAGCGCCTGCACCCTCTTGTATTGTTTCAGCGACGGATGCTCCTCAAGCGCCTGCTTCAAGCCATCAAGATCAAGATTATAGGCAGTCTCAAGAAACAGCATGTATCCCAACGGATTGTCGAGATTCGCTTTCATCGTGCTGTCAAGGAGGCTTGAATACTGGTTCTGTATTGCCATACGGCGTGCATCCGCTTCTTCACCTTCTCCCTCTACACTCTGAAACTCGCGTGCGAGAGCCGACACCTTTACGCCAAGTTGATTATAAGCATCATTAAGAGGTGTTCCCTCCGACTTACGTTCTTTCTGATTCACATTTATATCACCCGGCTCGAGGAAGAACGAACCGGCGCGCTTGCCATCGATGATAAGACGCACAGCCACAGGGGTCTCCACTGAGCCTGAGAATACAGCAGATCCATCCGTAACAAGCACACTGTCAATATACTCGCCGCTATCAGCATTCATGATAAACGCCATTGCACCGTCTTCATCTTCAGACAACGGCACATTGACATGATAGACACCGGCCGACACCGACAATGCCAGTGTGCCGAGCGCCATAGTAGTAAAAAGCTTATTTACCATATATTTGAAAAATATTAAATTGAGATAATCAACGTTTTATGCTCCAAAGGTAAGATTTTTCCGGACAAATTCAAAATAAGGACAATGGTTACACTTTTTTAATATAACCTCCAGGCATGCATCAATCAGACATCTTTGCAATTCAATCCCTCACAAGCGTCTGCCGCAGACGATCTATCATTTCAGCAGGTATGGCAAGACGCCCATCTGCAACGCCATCGCCGCTGATAGCCTCGAGGAAATGCGGCAGTTCGCGCGAATATACTCCGAGCATACGGTGCGAGTCCGTACTTTTATGCGACATCGTACGTGAGTATGTGGCATTGGCCAGGCGGTCGGCCATCTTAACAAACGGTGCATACGGAGTGGAGCGTATCCCTGCATAATAGGCGTCATTGGCACGTTCGGCCCGCGTGCGCCCTTTTTCATTTGTAAGCGCATAGATTATCTCTGTGGCCAACACTGCGTGGCTGTCGCCTACCAGAACACGCGCAAGCTGCAGCATATCATTGTACGACAGGCGCGCATCCTCAATTGCATCGTGGAAATAGGCCGCGAAGATCAAAGCCGGCAATTCTTCGGCTGACCGAAGCACATGATGGCCGTATTCAAACACAAAACCGGCCACCATATCGAGATGCAGCCCATAGGGATGGGTGCGGTCGTAATGCTGGTTCACCAGATGATGGGCGCGGTGGGCGCGCTCGCGCACGGTGGCTGTACGCTTCTCGTTGTTCTTGAGCAACTGCTCGAATTCGGCTCGTGTCATGATTGCAAAAATAATAAAAAGTCCGGTATCCTTCGCAATCCTGAATAAAAAAAGAGACCGTCTGACTTTTGATTGTCAGCCGGCCCCTTTATCAGATGCAGTGAATTGCCTGCGTTTACTTTACAAGTATTTTCTGAGTCTTGCTTCCTGTCTTCAGAATATATACACCGGGAATGAGACGGTCTTCATTGACTCTCATACCCTGAAGATTGTAATATTCCATTACAGAATTGTCCTCACAGTCCTCGCCGATAAAGTCGATACCTGTTGTCTCATCAAGGCTCAGTGTAGCCAGCAGTGTAGACCCGGCATCGTAGCCTCCTGTCCAGTATGCCAGACGGTTGTCACGGCTATTGAGCTTATTATCAGAGAATCCGGCCTGATGCAGGCAGAAACCGTTAGGCGTACGGAACGTGCTCGACGTAGGAATCCAATATGTGTTGTTTCCCTCTGCCACCGGCTCATTGGCAAGCACCACATAAGTGCTTCCTCCTGTGTTTGCCGATGTGTTTGTGCTCGACGACAGAATCTTTCCCTCGCCTGCCTTACGGTTATAGATCTTGAAGCCCTCGTAGGCATTGCCTACAAAGCACCAACGGATTTCGTCCTCATCGGTGTAGCTGTTGCTTGATGAGCTGAGTGTCATATAGCTCAAAGAACCGTTGTTGTGGAGATAAATGCCGTCTTTTGTAATTGTGAGTGTATACCACATTGCTGTGCGCAGATCATCGCTTGCCACAAAAGGCAACGAATGCGTGAGTTCGAGATCGATCTCCTCGTCAGAATCACCTACATTGCCGTCGGGATTCTCAATGCTGTAGTATTCGCCGGATGTCTCGCAGTTAAATCCATGAGCGGGATAAGGATCACCTTCCGACACAACGTACTTCTTTGTGTCAAGTACTTTGTCGTTGTATTTAAGGTTGTACGTCACATTAACACGTCCGGGCAGTGCACCTGTTTCCACAAATAGACCTTCGATCAGCACATCGCCATCCATCACTTCGCCCGGTATTGTAAACGTATCGTCAGATCCGAACTGGTCATAAGTATACAGTTCCTCGCGATACTGAGGATTGCTGTGCACTGTGGCCGGGCCATCAAGGTTGTAGCCATGACGCACACGCACTCCCTCATATTCAAATCCGGGAGCTGGAACCATCTTGATCTTGAAGTCCTCACCGAACGGAGCCTTATAGTTGTTCAGTTTAGAACCGTCGGCGGCAAGCACCTCACCGTTCAGGTTGCCCTGAGTCACAGTCACGACATCGCCATGCACATTGAGCATAATATCCACGATACCTCCGGCATTATTAATGATGGAGTTGCTGGGATCTATACAGCCACTCGGATCCACACTGTCCCAATCTATCTTGAAACGCATGCGGTACATGCCGTTGGCAAGATCCGAAGGAATCGTAAAGTTGCGCATAGTCCAGGACTGGTTGCTTGCAGAATATCCAAGGTGGTTATATCCGTTATAATATGAGTATGCCATCAGATCGCTGCCATCGGCCGGAACTCTGCCATCAAGTTCATAAGAGAATTGACCGTCATTGTCAACATCCAGATATACATAGCCATGCATCCAGATTCCCAGATAATTGATCACCGGCAGAACGCTCTCTCCGGCCTTCACCTTGAATGATTTGTCGATAAGCGACTGATACAGGGTAGTGCCACTCGTCTCCACTGTTTCTCCGGCGAGGGACACACTGCGTATATGACGCTCAGAGTAGCGTGTATTCACATAATCCTTATCGAAATTGATGGGATAATCACCCAGTCCTACTCTGGGAACTGAGGTTGTCATAAGTTCTATGTCGTCGACATATGCAGGGAAGTCGACTATCATCTCATGAGATGACTCTGCATACGGTACAACTACAAGTGAGTAGATGTCTATACCACCTGCGCCGTTCACAGGAAAAACAGCATCTGTCCACTCGTTAGGGGTTACAGAGTTGATCGGGAAAACCCAGAACTGCTCCACATCCGTTGACTGTTCGGCACGATCGCGGCGCTTGCCAAGACCGACAAGCATCACACGTCCCTCCATAGGAGTATTTATCAGAACATGCACATACTGCATGTCAGTGGTAAGATCGAACGGTTCTTCAAGGTCTATCCTTACTCCGAAAGTATTCGAGCCATAGCGGGAGCGCTGCACGCCAAGCACTTTCTCCGAAGGATTTTCTTCGCATACTTCCGGATTGGACGTAACACAGGCATTGCCTTTAAGCTGGCCTGTACGGAATGGAGAAGCCTCCCAAGTGTCATATACTCCTATCGACTTATAGTCCTCTGTCTCGAATGTCACCTTCACAGGAGTGGTGATAGCCGCAGACATTACGGGAGCGAAAGCCATCGAGGCCAATAATATTGCGTTGCGTATTTTCATTGCTTTAATGTGTTCTGATGTTAGACTTAATAAACCGATACCGTGGACAGGAGCGGACATGCCCTGCTGTCAGTGATATTTATACGGATAGCCTTGACGGTATAGCCTGACGAGGTATAGCTCGACGAGGTGCTGCCGTTCAGCGGGATGATACGCTTGTAGCCTATCGTTGTGGTCTCCATATTAGATGCCATGCGTGTCCAGGTAGATCCATCGGCTGATGTCTCGATTGTGAATCCCTTGACACGCTGCCCCTTGGCTATGTGCTCCATCAGCGCAACGTATCTTACCACCTGAGGTTCGTCCCAGGTGAGTGTTATAGTAGCAGTGGTCGTGAAGTCGTCAGTCGCCCAGTAAGTATCCTTATCGCCGTCGTTGACGTTAGAGGCATTGTAGTTGCGGCTCTGGCCGGCCGAACGGGTCGCAGACGCGCTCGCTGTGGCCTTGAGTGCCAGGTCTGTGCCAAGACGATCGGTCAGCAGAGTGCCGAGATCCTTGAGCACCTGCACCGATTGGTCAGGAAGCACACCAGCCTTGTCGGGCGGGATGTTGAGGATCAGAGTAGAGTTTCTGCCTACCGTCTCCAGATACATCTGGAACAACCGCTCGGCAGAAGTATAAGTCTGGCCACTGTGCCAGAACCAACCGCCGGATGTCGACTTGGCATCGCTCTCGCCTGGAAGCCAGAACCAGCCGTTCTCAGCGCCATACATACCGTTCGACTCCGGAGCAATACCACGGTTTTCGGGCGACCAGTTAGTCTGACCGGCCCAGCCTTCCTCGTTTCCGATCCAGCGGGCTTCTCCGCCGACACCCCACATCACACAATCCTCGCAGATCTGATGCACGTAGTCGCGCAGGTTGGGCACATCGTAATATGTAGCTCTGTCTATCTCGCGCGTGCCATAAGAACCGCCGTAGTAACCACTACCGCCGTTTGCGCCGTCGAACCACATCTCGAACTGGTCAGAGCCATACTTTGCAAGCTCCTCGCATTGCTTCATGAACACGTTCTTCACATAGGTATCCTTGCCGTACTCAGCCGAATTGCGGTCCCAGGGCGACACATAGAAGCCATACTTCATATCCAGTTCGCGGGCAGCAGCAGCAAAGTCGCGCGGAATATTGGTATTGCGGGCAAAGTCGTTGCCTCCATTCGTACAATTGTGTGTAGTAGTCTCCGTAGGCCACAGGCAGAATCCGTCGTGGTGCTTAACCACGGCTATACCACCGCGCATTCCGGCGGCCTTTGCAGCCTCAAGCCACTGACGGGGATTAGGAGCAGCAGTAGGCGCGAAGCGCGACTCCGCCTCATCACCGTTACCCCATTCCAGACCGGTATAAGTGTTCATTCCATAGTGGAAAAAGGCATAAAACTCTGTCTCTTGCCACTTCAGCTGACGCGGATGTGGGACAGGAAACACTTCCGACGGCTCATTGTCGGGATTGGGGAGTGTCTGCTGTACCATTTGGAATTCAGTCTGAGCATAGACCGGTTGCAGTATGACACCCGCACTGAGCGTGATCAACAAATTCTTAATTTTCATATGTATGATATATGATTGGTAATAGATTATCAAGCTTTTAAGGCTCACAAATATACAACATTTTTTGCAATTTACGTCCAATGCACAGATATATTTCTATTTATTTCTGCCGCCGCATCTATCTATCGATCTATCTATCACACGTAAAACACCTCCACCTGGCATAGGGCCTTGGCGGAGGTGCTGTCGATCATATAAAATATAAAATCCTGTACTTATTACATACTACATACTGCGGATATTGCCATCGAACCACAACCAGCCCACGGATTGCAGGTATGCATTCACACATCCGTCGGGAACATAAACCGTAGCATCGTTAGGCGTTGAACCTGCCGCTCCGGCATTCTCCAGATTGCCGAATGCGGTCTGATAATCTTCTCCAAAATCGCCATAGGGGGCAAACACATCAGGATTGGTCACAAAGCTATACACTTTCTTCAGTCCAGGCAGGCCGGCAAAAGCATTAACCTCCACTTTTGTAAGCGATGCCGGTAGATTGATAGTCTCTATTGGCGTATCCATGAAAGCGCATTCCATGATCTCAATAAGCCCATCAGGCAATGTGAGCTCAACCACATTACTTTCTCTAAAAGCATTAGGCCCTATCGTTTTCAGGCTGTTAGGCAGATTCAGTTCAGCTATATTACTTCCTCTGAACGCGCCAGTGTCTATTGACTTCAGACTATTTGGGAACGTCACTTTCAGACCCGATTTATCGTTGCTTACGATACCGCCGAATGCACCGCCTCCGATAGACTCCACTCCTTCGCCAATATTTATACTCGCCGCGCAAAGATTCGAAAATGCACTGGGAAAAACTTCTTTCACCACCCCGGGTATACTGATGCTCATTGTACCGTCTCCTGATTCAAAAAAAGCAAGAGATTCAATAATCTCAATACTCTCGGGCACATTCAACTCCCCACCGAGAAATATATTGTGGCTGAAACTCCTCTCACTGATCTTTTTCAGACCTGCAGGCAGATCCAGTTCCGTGAGCAGAACATTGGCAAAAGCGCAATATCCAATGTTCTCAAGCTCTGCAGGCAGTACAAGCCTGTATAACGGTAGGTAAGGCGGAGAAAGCACCTTGTAATTCCCCGATATATAGTAATATTCGGGAGCAAAAAACATTTTTTCGGGGATAGTATTATCCTCTATATCAGCATCGCTGAGATCCAGAGATCTAAGCTCTCCCTCGGCCACACACTTCTTCAGATATTCCAGATCAGTGGCATCAATAGGTCCATGTACATCTATGGCATCCGCTGTCATGCCTTTGCCAGACAACCGGTCTTCTAATGTACCTCTACGCTGTACATATACAGACAACTGATTAGTGGCAGGCTTGACAGACTCGGCAAGCAGACGGTCTCTCACATCTGCTGTAAACTCCACCGATTCGCCATTAATAACGACCCGTTTTGGCGTCAAATACTCTGGATAAGTCGTAGGTATAAGCCATTCGTAATCTTCGTATGGATCTCCACCCGACTCACCACTTTTGTCATCACTGCATCCGCTAAGCAAACCAATAAAAATGCCTGCAATAGCTATAGCCTCAATAAATCTTTTCATGGATTCTAAATTATTAATAATTAGCAATCAATTTTGAAATTGAAATATAATTGTCGAACTATATCTCATTTTAAATTTTAATAAATTTACTATTGTTCACCACCAAGCCATCAAATGTACAAACAATAGTATAAATGCCATTTGGTAACATTGTTGTGTCAATCCGAATGTTAACTTCTTCAGCATTCGGTTTCCTACAAAGCATTAATTTACCGTCAGTTACTGAATATATTGATATTTCGCAACCAGAAATCGAATCTTCAAACATTTCTATATCAATATAATCAGAAACATATCCATTTGGCTGAATATTCTTAATTCCCACATTATTGATATTTTGCATCTCATTTCTACTTAATTCTCCATCTGAATTAGTAACAACCATAGAATATGAACTATGTTGCATAGCAGGAGTTATTTTAAGAACCCGATCAGCAGTAACTAACCTATTTTCTGAATCAAACCAACGAACCGTTTTTTCATCATCCACTAATGGAACAAGTTCTGTCAATCCCGAATAAGACAAAACAGACTCAGATTTATATAATGTATTAATCGCTACGGGAGATTCTACGACAAAAGTATGACCTCCAACAGTTTTTCCATTTTCATCTGTTTGAATTAAATCTACTACATAAGTTTCTGATACATCTTTTGCTTTAAAGAAATCGAAATATACAGTCATTCTACCACAAACATATGCTGACATTGGAATGTCCGTCATACAACTGTTTTCTGATAGTAACTGAACAGAAGTAGGACTAATAGTATAGGGTACAATTTCCAAAGACCTTCCTTTTTTATATGAATTATACACAGTCCATGACATATCAACTGCTAAGTTTGCATATTTAAATATTTCTTTATCATGATCAGACCTAAACCCTAAATGTAATCCATATTTCCTTGATATACTATCTGGGTTGTCAAAAAATAATGTAGCAGACTTGATATTATCTTTTCTATTTATTACAGAAACATTAGAAAATGCCATGTTATCATTATTCTCTGCGTCAAAATCACTTAAATCAGCCATAGTATCCGAATCATCTACAATCTTTGCAAAAAAACTATAGTGATGCTTTAAATTGCTGTTATTCTCAGATATTTCATCCGGTAAGTGCCAAAAAATTAAGAACTGAGTAGAATCACCTGGCTCAATTGCACCAATACTACGCTCACATATCTTTCCTCCCAATGGTTCTTCCATATTAAATTTTACTTTACCATTCCACCAAGATGCATCTGGATATGTTCCAGCCTGAGCCCAATATAATGCTATTTTTTTCCCTTTAAAATATTTATCACTGCCATTGTTATATACTTTAGCATATATATAACAGAATTTATGGTCATCTCTATACTCTGGATTTTCATGCTCTGTTGATGAACTATTTAATAGGCTGTTCTTAGTCCATAAATCATGTGAATTCCAAAAAGTTGGCTGATCATGTCTAAAAACAAGATTATAGGCATCCGGCTGATTTGGTATCCTATCAAACGCCATATCTCGGCCTAATCGTTTTGGTGCAGAAAAATACATTGGATTTTGTATGTCTTCTGGCGCAAATAAACATATCGTTCGAGAATGTTCCTCTGTTTTTAAAACAGCATAATTAAATGCCTCTTCCATAGAAACGAACGAATCACCGTTATAATCAGCATTGATCATATTATAGTTCAGATCTTCACCATTTACTGCTGAGGTCCAATAATACAAAAATATATTATGGTACATATTCCGATCAACTGAGGCATACGCAGTTTCTTCTTTTTTAGCAGCAGAACTCACAACTACTCGCAAATCACTAAATTCTTCAACAAAACCACCAGAATTGCAACTTCCTAATATAACATTTACGTTTACTCCACTATCTGAAAATGGCATAACCATCTCTTTTAATTCCTTAGAAAACAAGCGAGATTCATCACCCACATTAGAATTTTTAGACCAAAGCCCTACATATGAGTCTTCATAATATTTATGTTTATCGTCACGCATGATACTCCCATGATTGGTGATGAAAATAAATAGATGATCATTGGGATTAATCTTACTTTTTATATTAGATAAAGCATACTTTATATTATCCTTAGTTGCAGCTAACTCAAGTTCAGGATTGCCATCATTATCTAAATCAAGAGGTGATGATATAGGACGAAGATTGATCCCAATCATATCAATAGCAGGATCATTCCCGTCTGAAATCAAAGGATATATATTTTCTTTAGGAACAAGGTATCTTTTTGTAAGGACTTGATAAATATACGAACAATCATTCCACATATGAGGTGTGTTCATATAGATATCCCTAGTTCCACTTATAATAACGGCATAAGTCTTACCCTCACCGTTATTTAAAAATTCACGTTCCGTTCTATTTGCATGTGTTCGAACATTAATCTGCATATCTGTGTTAGTGTATCGTTCTTTAAGACAATACGGAACCAACTTATAATTTTCAGGTGGGAAATCAAGCTCTGTGCTTTTTATGATTGGCAAATCATTTATATCTGTTTTTTTAGTTACATAAATAGTATAACACTCATGTGCCCAAAGCGCCATAGGGTTAGCATCAACAAAAAATATCCAGTTACTATTATCTTCAGTGGAAATTATTGGACAAAGTGTATAATAATCTACATCTCTATCCTTAAACATCCCCTCAACATATCCAAAAGCTTCAATTTCTGATACTTGTCGATTCTGTCCTTTAAGATTAAATGCGAATACCATAGCCATTAAGACCAGAATACTCATTCTGTAATGTGTTTTCATTGCAATAAGGTATTTTATTAAAAATAAATAAATTGTATATGTTGCAAATATATAATATTTTTTCAAAAAATCAATACATTTCAAAGCTTTTTTATCAAAAAAATAATTTTTATTTATAAAGTATACTTGTATAAAATCGAAAGCAACTAAGTTCAGCTTCACATTCGAGGCAATGCATCTTTCTATGGCAAGTGAAACCGTGCGCGCTGTTTCAAAATTTTGCGCTTAAATTTTCAAAGACCCTGCTAAATTCGTAACTTCGTGGCTGTATTTTTTGTTATTCCGCTAAAGCCTATTTCCATGCATATCAACATACCCCGACTTTCTGTCTGCTTTCTGGCTCTGGCATCGCTGATGACAGCCCGAGCCGAGCACCTCGTGCTGCTGACAACCAACGACACACATTCCCAACTCCTGCCCGATGCCGACAACCTCGGCGGCGCGGCCCGGCGCAAGGCAATCGTAGACTCGGTGCGCACGGTGCGCGACAACGTAATGCTGATCGATGCCGGCGACGTGGTGCAGGGCACTCTCTTTTTCAATATCGGCGGAGGAAAGGCCGAAGAAGAAATCATGAACGCCCTCGGCTACGACATACGCATACTCGGCAACCATGAGTTCGACAACGGTGCAGACTCACTCGCTTCCGTTCTCTCTGCGGCTAAAGCCGAACTGCTTGCCACAAACTACGACTTCACCGGCTCACCGCTCAAACCCCTGTTCAAGAAATACACCCTGCGCGACGTAGGCGGCAAGCGCATCGGATTCATCGGCATAAACCTGCAGCCAAAAGGAATGATCGCCGAGGGCAACTACGACGGTGTGCGTTATCTCGACGCCATCAATACCGCAAATTCGGCAGCCCGCTATCTCAAGGACGTGGAGGGGGCCGACATGGTTGTGGCCATAACCCACGTGGGCTACAACCCGAGTATGCCCCCGGGCGACCTCGACATCGCCGCCAACGCTTCCGACATCGATCTGATCATCGGCGGACATTCCCACACCACAATAGATCCAAAGGCAGGCAATATAGAATGGCTTGTAGCCGACCGCAATGGCCGGCGCATACCTGTGACACAGACGGGCAAGCGCGGACACTATGTGGGCGAAATAGACATAGATCTCGACGACATGACCACACAGTACAGGCTGATACCTGTCGACAGCAGACTCGACAAATACCCCTCGCCCGCCATTGACTCCATTCTCAGGCCATATTCAATGGGAATCGACTCGCTGATGAACTACAAGATTGGCGAGACAGCTATGGCTTTCGACAAAGACAAAGATCCGCTGCTCAACCTTGTGGCCGACTATATGCTCACCCGAGGCAACGAATTGGCCGGAAATGTGGATCTCGGAATAATAAACAAAGGAGGCCTGCGCACATCACTGCCAAAGGGCGACATATCAGAAGGCATGGTGATAATGATGATGCCATTCAACAACTACGCTACCGTACTCGACATAAAGGGCTCGGATCTGCTGGCCACATTCGATGTAATGGCACGTACTGCCGGAAACGGCGTCAGCAAGAACGTGAGTGTGGTTTTCGACCCCGCGACAAAGAAATGCGTGAGCGCCAAAATCAATGGCAAACCTGTAGATCCCGACAAGACCTACCGACTTTCCACCATCGACTATCTCGCCAACGGCGGCGACTACATGGAACCGCTACGCAATGGCAAAGTTGTGGCAAGAAGCCCCCGTGTGCTGTACCAGGACATCATCGGCTGGATACAGAACTCGATGAAAGGTAAAAAAATAAAAGCTTCGGGCGAAAAGCGCGTGCGTCCTCTGTAATGCTGTTGAGAAAACGGCTTATATAACCTCCAACTATGACACGACCTATGAAACTTATCCTTCTCTCCTTCTGGGTGCTGGCTTCGCTGTGGCATACGACATTCGCCACACAGCCCACCGTAGCCGAACTGGCCGACAGCCGTGAAGCCCGACTATGGGCCGACTCGGTATACAATACTCTCACCGAAAAGCAGCGTATCGCCCAGCTCGTATTTCCTAAAGTAGACCCACGCGGCGGGGCAAATTCAAAGGCGCTGATACGCAAGCTTGTGGAGACAAACGGTGTTGGCGGACTCCTGTTCAGCGGCGGTTCAATCGAACAGTATGTCGACATGATCAACTACGCGCAGAGTGTAGCACGAATACCGCTCATCATAACCTTCGACGGCGAATGGGGCCTTTCGATGCGCATACCCGGCACTCCCCGCTTCCCGCACAATATGGCATTGGGCGCTACAGACGACTATGACCTGATATACGACTACGGACGCGAAAGCGCACGGCAGTTCAGAACTATGGGCGTACAGGTGAATTTCGCACCCGACGCCGACATCAACTCCAACCCGGCCAATCCGGTGATCGGATACCGCTCGTTCGGTGAAGATCCCGACAGAGTGGCGCAGCATGTGGTTGCCTACTCGCGCGGCCTGGAGGAAGGCGGCGTGCAGTCTGTGGCAAAACACTTCCCCGGACATGGCGACACCTCCACGGACTCCCACAAGGCACTCCCTACCGTCGGTCACTCACGCGCAATGCTTGACAGCGTGGATCTTGTGCCATTCCGAGCCTATATCGACGACAATCTGTCCGGCATCATGGTAGGCCACCTGTCCGTTCCCTCGCTTGACCCGTCGGGCACACCGGCATCCCTGTCAGAAAAAATCACCACCGGACTCCTGCGCGGAGAAATGGGTTTCAAAGGACTCATATACACCGACGCACTCGGCATGAAAGGCGCTGACTCCAAATCCAACAATTCACTGATGGCACTAAAGGCGGGAGCGGACGTGCTGCTGTGCCCGTCGAATCCAATATCGGACATAGGCGTCATAGCCGGTGCGATACATGACGGAAGCATCACGGCGGCAACCGTGGAGCAGAGATGCAAGAAAGTCCTCGCCTATAAATTCGCGCTCGGACTGTCGTCGCGCCCGGCGCCGGTGAGTCTATCAGCCGTCAAGGCCCTGGCAGAATCGCCGGAAGCCGACGAAGTGCTCCGTCGCCTCGCGGCCGCATCCATCACCGTGCTGCGCAACAACGACGGCATCCTGCCCATTGGCAATCTTTCCGGAAAAAAGATTGCAGTTGTCAACATCGGCGATCAAGGCAAGGACTTCACAGGCATATGCTCCAAATATGCCGACATAACTATCGAGACCACAGCTACCGACTCCAAGCCTCTCGGACAAGGCACTATAGCCAAATTACGCGACTGCGACATCGTGATCGCCGCCGTCTACAACGATTCGCAGGCTTCCCGCGCAGCACTCGCATCTCTCTCTGGATGCAAAAATGTGATCGAGGTATTCTTTATGAACCCCTACCGTGCGGCCAAGTTCGGCACTACACTCGCCAATGCTCCCACTGTAGTCTTTGCATACGACGACACCCGCTACCAACGCGAATATGCCGCACAAGCAGTTTTCGGCGGGATCAGAGTGGATGGACATCTGCCAGTCAACCTCAAAGGTATAGCTCCGGCCGGTACTGGAGTATGCCTGCCGAAAACTCGCCTCGGCTACACATCCCCGATGATGGAAGGCATGCGTCCGGGACTCACCGCCAGGATCGACTCACTGATAGGTGTCGGTCTCTCGACCGGCGCTTTTCCGGGCGCACAAGTCATAGTGGCCAAAGGCGGCAATATCGTCGTGGACCGCAGTTATGGTTTCACCGATGCATCAAAACGTACAGCCGTTACAGACGCCACCGTCTACGACCTTGCATCCGTATCCAAAGCCATCGGCACACTGCCGGGCATCATGAAAGCATACGACTTGGGCATGCTCGACATCGACGCCCCTGCGGCTAAATACATACCGCAACTTGCCGACAACGGCAAGGGCGACATCACCGTGCGCGAACTGCTGTTCCATCAGTCAGGTATGCCGGCCTCAGCCGACATGCTGAAGATAATGATCGACACTACAAGCTATTCCGGCAAACTAACATCGCGCCGTCCCGACAAGACGCACACCATAAAGATCAGCCGGAATCTTTACGGCCACAAGGATGCGCGCCTGCGCTCCGACCTGGTGTCATCAGCGCCGACGGGCCGGTTCGGCATCAAGATAGCCGACGGGATGTATGTGGGTCAGCATACCTACGACACCATAATGTCGCGGATCTACGCTATGGACAGGAGACCTACAAAAGAATATCTATACAGTTGCGTGAACTTCTGCCTGCTGATGAATATCGAACAAAACATCACCAGACGCCCCCACGACCTGTGGGTATCGGACAGCATCTTCGCGCCGATAGGAGCTTACAGTACTTGCTACCGTCCGCTCACGTGCTTCAATGCCGTTGAGGTAGCCCCGACAGAAAACGACCGTTTCATGCGGCGTCAGATAGTCCACGGCTACGTACACGACGAGACTGCGGCATTCTCAGGCGGTGTGCAAGGCAATGCAGGACTGTTCTCCAACGCAGGCGACCTGGCCAAGATATGCCAGATGTGGCTCAACGGCGGCACATACGGCGGAGTGCGTGTGCTGTCGGCCGAAACTGTCGCCAAATTCACGACCGAACACAGCGACATCAGCCGTCGCGGCCTCGGATTCGACAAGCCGGACACAGCAAATCCCGACAAATCGCCCACCTGCGCTTCAGCACCGGCAGAGACATACGGTCACATCGGCTTCACAGGCACGGTGTTCTGGGTAGATCCGGTGAACGAATTGATCTTCATCTTCCTCAACAACCGCGTGAATCCCACGCGGGACAACAAGGCATTCTCCACCCTTGACCCGCGTCCGAAACTGTTTCAGCTTGTCTACGACTCTCTACAATAAAACCACTAAAGATTATTAAAGATATTTTCCGATGAAAATATACACCAACGAGCAGATACGCGCCATCGAAGCCGCCACCGTACGGGCCGGAGTCAGCACACTTGAGCTAATCGAGCGTGCCGGACGTGGTGTAGCCGATGAAATAGCCGCCAGGTGGGACACCGGCAAGCGTATTGTAGTTTTCGCCGGACCGGACAAGAACGGAGCGCAGGCTCTGGCTGCAACCCGCGCGCTCATCAAAGCCGGCTATAAACCGGAAGTATACCTGTTCAATATAGGTGGCAACAAGCTCAGTGCCGATTGCCGCACATGCCGCGATCTCCTGCTTGAAGAATACAGCGGCACATTGCCTTTTCTGGAAGTTCTCAAGAATTTCGAACGCCCGTCGCTCGGCCGCAACGATCTGGTTATCGACGGATTGTGGGGATCTGACCTCACGGCCCCGCTGTCGCCCGGAGGATATGTATACGTGATCCAGCTCATCAACGACTCGAAAGCCGAAGTCGTCTCCATAGACCTGCCTTCCGGCATGTTCGGCGACTGGAATGCCGACGCCATAAACCGGAATATCATCCATGCAACCCTAACCCTGGCCATACAGTTCCCGAGACTGCCGTTCTTCTTCGGAGACAACGAAGAACTCACCGGCACTTGGAAGACAATAGACATAGGACTCGACCGAGATGAAATGCGACGCCAGAAAGCGCGGTTCTACCTTGTCGAACAGTCCGACATAAGACCGCTGCTAAAACCACGCCAGGAATTCTGCTCAAAAGCCGACTTCGGCCATACCGCCATCTATGCAGGTTCATACGGCATGATGGGTGCAGCCCTGCTGGCCACACGCGCAGCCATGCGCTCGGGAGCGGGCAAGGTGACAGCCCACACTCCCCGCTGCGGATTCCTGATCATGCAGACAGCAGCCCCGTCGGCAATGTTCGAGAGCGATACCGACGACCATGTGATCTCCGACTTCACACTGCGGCGCAAGTATGATGCAGTGGCCATAGGCCCCGGAATCGGTACTGCACAGCCTACGGTCGATGCTCTGGAGCAATTCCTGAAGGTAGCCAACGCAAACCGCCGGTCTGTGGTTCTCGACGCCGACGCACTCAACTGCATGGCCATGCGTCCGTCGATGCTCAACTTCGTGCCTCAGATGTCGGTTCTCACTCCACACTCCACGGAATTCGACCGCATGTTCGGCGAGCATTCCTCTGAGCAGGCAAGGTGGCGTAAGGCTCTGTCGGTAGCCGATCACCTTCAGGTGATGATAGTACTTAAAGGCCGTTATACGGCAATAATCCGTCCCGACGGCAAAGTATACATAAACTCATCGGGGACACCGGCCCTGGCCACAGCCGGCAGTGGAGACGTACTCACCGGGCTGATAGCAGGCATACAGGCACAAGGCTACAGCGCCGAGATAGCCGCTCTGCTCGGATGCTTCATCCACGGTGTGGCCGGACACATCAGTGCCGAGCGCAATGGCGTGCACGGCACTACAGCCGAAGACATAGCCGATTCAATAGGCAAGGCTATCAAACTCATCAGCGAATGCTGAATCACCAGATAACAACAAAGTCATGACCATGAATATATTAAACAAAGCACTGATAGCTGCGGCTCTCGCGACAGTAGCCGCTCCATGCTCCATAGCCCAGACATCCCAGCGGCTTACTGCCGACAAGACCAACGAATACGGACTCATCTACACACTGCCTTCCACCAACGTAGAGATCACAGTGTGCATCGAGCGTACTGTGCGCCAACCGGGACAGTTCCACAACTATGCCCGCAAATACCTCAACGTCTCCGACGCAATAATGCGCACCGACGAAAGCGTCAAGGTGACTCAGGTCGTACTGAATTCATTCGGCGTGGCAGATCCGTCGAAGCGCTATCTGGCTCAGTTCAAGAACGGATCCACACCATTCATGAATATAGGACCGGAGAATGCCCCGCTTAACATCAACACAGAAGAAACATATATCGTCCCCACGGCAACGATCACCGAGCCCGAAGAACCGGAGGAAAATCCTCTCGACACTGAGGCAGCCCGCCAGGCAATCACACAGGAGATGATACAAAGTTCATCCACGGCAAAAAAAGCCGAACTTGCCGCCGCACGCATCTACGAACTGCGCGAGGCCCGCAATGAGATCATATCCGGACGCAGCGATCAGTCGTTCCCCGACGGAAAGGCTCTGCAACTCGCGCTCGACAATCTCGCAGCCCAGGAAGCAGCACTGACTGCAATGTTCGTAGGCACGACGACTGTCTACCACGACATACGCTCGTTCACGTTCGTCCCCACCAAAGAGAATGTATCGAACAAAGTCATAGCAAGAATATCACCACTCGCCGGCTTCGTAGGCACTGCGGACCTTTCTGGTGCTCCGCTCACACTGTCGATGCACATCGACGAACTCGGCGAACTTCCTGTCAATGAGAAAGGAGTCACCAAAACATTCCCCAAAGGCGGAGTTGCCTACTGCATCCCCGGAAAAGCCACATTCACCGTACGCTACGACAACCGCGAGGTAGCCTCATCGACCTTCGACATAGCCCAGCTCGGTGTGGTATTCGGACTTGACCCCGGAATGTTCACCGACAAAAAAGCACCTGCTTTCGTCATCTTCAACCCTGTGACAGGTGCTGTAACCGAACTCGGCACGGTGCGCTGACCCTAACATACTCCCGTCTCCGAACAAATCGATATCGCCCGGCGTTTATATTCTACACGTTCAACTAATGAGAGAAAATAAATGAGAGGGAGTATCAAACTTCTTATGGCTGTTGCCATAACTTGTCCCGCCTGCATATACGCCGGCGGGACAAATGACATAGCCACACGCCTGCGCCAAAGCGGACCATTCACAGCATCAGCTACATTCGAGGTGCTGCTACCGTCGGCAGCTGACCCGATTGTCTATGAAATATCGCTCGAAAGCACCCCTTCGGCAGCCGACACACTGTCGCCTTGCGACTATCTGATACAATGGACCATGCCTCAGGCTGAGTCCGACGCAACCGGATTCGCCGCATATTTCGGTGGACATCATTACCGCTATCGCGGCGACCGCATGCAGGAATACCATACCGACTGGGACATCACGCCATTCGCACCCGGAGGACGTGCAGCAGAAGGTGTGCAGCGCACGGCCCAGTTCGCCGACCTGCTTCCCGCCATTCTTGCCGACAAACTCGCCGCAATGGACTGCGACACAACATTCCGGTATACGTTTACCCCCGATACCATATCAGGCGGACGTCATGTAAGCGTCCTTGACGGAGTGCAATCTATCCGTGGATTCGACGGTCTGGAGTTCACCTACGTCTTCGACCGCGACACATCCCTGCCTCTACGCATCGACCTGCTAAGCAATCCGGGCAGCATAGCCGAACAGACACTTACCGTAAACTATACCTATCCTGCCATACAACCTGAAGCAAACGCCCTGTCCGAAGACAGGCTGATGCAACTCTATCCGGAGGTGTTTGAAAAATACAGGCAAAGCAACTTCCGTATCGAAAACCTCGCAGGTTCACCCCTACCGGCATTCTCAGCGCCAACCATCACAGGCGAACGCTATACCCACGAGCGTAGTCAGGCAATGCGAGTACCTACGATCATTGCCATTCTCGACCCATCTCAGGGCAACCCGTCTGAAGTCGTGGCACAGTTGCGCGACGCTGCAGCCGGTCTGCCGTTCGACACTGACATCATCTGGGCCTTTGTGTCCAATAAAGCCGAGGTGATCGAGGAAACCGTAGGCTTCGGCGCACGCCAGGGTGAACACACACTGATGAACGCCCGCGCACTGGCGCGCGACGCAGGAGTCTCAGCTTATCCATCGATAGTGTTGACCGACGCTTCCGGCAATGTCACCGATGTGATCATCGGATTCAACAACAACCTCGCCTCAGACGTTATACAAAAGATGGCTTTAGCCAACTAAACTTATTATATATTTATATGGAAACAGTACACTTTCAGGGATCTCCCTGCCACACCTATGGATCTGTCCCCCGCCCGGGCGACAGCGCACCCTGCTTCACACTGACAAGCAAAGACCTCGCCGAAGTAACCTGCAAGGACTTCGCCGGCAAACGCATCGTGCTCAACGTGTTCCCAAGTCTTGATACTCCCGTCTGCGCCGCTTCCGTGCGCCGCTTCAACGATGAGGCTTCAAAGACTCCCGACACTGTAGTCGTATGTGTGTCAATGGATCTTCCATTCGCCGAGCAACGCTTCTGCGTGGCCAACGGCATCGAGAACTGCGTTGTGACATCAGCATTCCGTTCTCCAGAATTCGTCAAGAACTACGGACTTGAGATCGTCGACGGCCCACTCAAGGGTCTGCTCGCCCGCGCGGTCATAATCATAGACACAGACGGGCGTGTGATCTTCACAGACCTGGTAGACGAAATCACACACGAGCCCGACTATGAGGCTGCAATGTCGATGCTCGCCTGAAAAGACATCATAATACAGATATAACCGACCGGCCGCACTGGACTTCTATCAGAAGACAGGCGGCCGGAGCTGTATTCATACATATCAATACACAATATCTAAGAGGCGACATCGTTTCTATACAAACTCCAAATATGCTTTACAACATACTTTTTACTTAATATTTGTTGACGGCAGTTAAGTAATTTTACGATTAACTTTTGTTAACGATTGGGGGGGGGTAATTGTCCCATTTTATCTCTATTTTTGCAACGTAAAAGAGGAAAACCGTCATTTTGACCCTTAAATCAATTAAGATTAGACACAGACCGTGATGTTTCACATCTCTACCTTAACCACGATCATGCCATAGATCATCAGTCATGTACTGGCTGCACAGACGCTAAAAGCACTTTTACAGAGGACAGAATACTACAGAGGACAAATTATGCCCGATGCCTATCTGTCAGGCTCGTGCCCGAACCACAAAAGAGAAAGAATCAGATTGAGGATATTAAATTTTATTCTAACCCTAAACTAACCAACCCAAAAAAGGAAGATTACTTACCGTAAAAGACCATGCCCTGGTATGCGCACATCCGGCCACACATAGCCGGGCGTAGACCTGCAGCCCCAAACTTGATATTTTTATATCATTATCATATTTAACCAAGTGCTATGATTGTATGAATTTAGATTTCACTAAAGCTAAGTTTGTCGCATTGACCGCCGCCATGTTTGCCGGATCAATGTACTTTGCCCCCGCTGTTTACGCTCAGGCTCCTGCCTCGGCAGCGGTTGCAAACCAAGGTGATATGACAGTCACCGGCCAGGTGCTCGACAGCGCCGGCGAGCCCCTGATTGGCGTATCTGTAATTGTGGTCGGCACAACCAATGGTGCCCAGACCAACATCGACGGCGAATTCTCGCTCAAAGTCCGCCCCGGACAAGAGCTGCGTTTCTCATACGTCGGTTTCGCTACCCAGACCCTCAAAGTAACCAATGCGGGTCCCCTGACCATCACTATGTCTGAAGACACAAATGTGCTCAACGAAGTGGTTGTCACTGCACTCGGCCTCAAGAAAGAAGCCAAGTCACTCTCCTACAACGTACAGCAAGTCGACAACGACGCTCTTACCAAGATTGCAGACGCCAACCTCGTCAACAACCTCAACGGTAAGATTGCCGGTGTCAACATCAACTCATCATCCTCCGGCGTAGGCGGTAGCTCACGTGTGGTAATGCGCGGTGCTAAGTCTATCTCCGGCAATAACAACGCACTCTACGTAGTCGACGGTATACCCTTGCTCGACATGTCGCGTGCCAACACCCAGCCCACGGGCGTATACGAAGGTGCTGCCCAGTCCGGCGACCCCATCTCGACCATCAACCCCGAGGACATCGAAAGTATATCTGTACTCTCTGGTCCATCCGCTGCCGCCCTCTATGGTTCTGCTGCCGCCAACGGTGTGGTAATGATCACAACCAAGAAAGGTTCGGAAGGCACGACACGTCTGACTATCTCAAACAACACCACATTCTCCCGTCCGCTGGTGACACCCGAGTTCAACCGCTGGTATGGCCAGACCGAGACCGGATCGTTCTCATCCTGGGGCGAGAAACTCTCGGAAAAGAGCAAATGGGATCCCAACGACTTCTTCCAGACCGGCTACAACGTCACCAACTCTGCCGCGCTGACCACCGGTACTGCCAAGAACCAGACATACTTCTCGCTCGGTACGACAAACGCCCGCGGTATCATCCACAATAATGACTACTCGCGCTACAACGCCACCGTGCGCAACACTACCAAGATGATCGACGATCGTCTGACTATGGACCTCAACTTCGGCATCACCCAGATCAAAGAGAAGAACATGACATCGCAGGGTCTGTACTACAACCCCCTCGTGCCCCTCTACCTGATCCCCGCCGGAGACGACTTCTCCAAGATACAGGCATTCGAGCGTTTCGACACCGAACGTAACCTCATGACCCAGTTCTGGCCCTACGCCGACGGTCTGGGACTCCAGAACCCCTACTGGATCACCGAGCATATCACAATGCCCAATACCAAGAACCGCTACAACGGATCAGCTCAGTTCTCTTTCAAGGTCAACGACTGGCTCAACCTTACCGCCCGCGCCAAAATCGACCGCATGAACGAGACCCACGAGCGCAAATACGACGCAGGCACTAACCTGATGTACGCTTCCAAGTACGGCTACTACTCGAAAGAAAATGTCTCCAACCAGCAGGTTTACGGCGAATTCCTCGCTTCAGTCAACAAATACTTCGGTCGCGACAACATGTTCAACCTCGTGGCCAACGTAGGTGCTAACTTCGAGGATACACACTACCAGAGCGACTACTTCGGTGGCAAGCTCAAGAGCGTGGCCAACCTCTTCACCTGGGGCAACGTTGAATTCGACAGCACATCCAATCCCCACCAGGACGGATACAAGCTCAAGAAACGCGCTATCTTCGGAACTATGCAGCTCGGCTACAAGTCTATGGTATACCTCGACGTAGCTGCCCGCAACGACTGGTCTTCGACTTTCAAGGGCACTAACACCGACTCATTCTTCTATCCCTCTATCGGTCTGTCCGGCATCATCACCGATATATTCGGTATCCGCAGCAACATCCTCAACTTCGCAAAGGTGCGCGTGTCGTACTCTGAAGTAGGTAACTCTCCCGAGGTTCTCATCGCCATCCCCACCTACGAACTTTCCGGTGGCTCGCCTGTGACCTCTACCCGCCGTCCCAACAGCGACCTGAAGCCCGAACGCACCAAGTCGTGGGAAGCAGGTATCAACCTCTGGATGTTCAACAACAAACTGCGCCTCGATGCAACACTCTATAAGTCGAGCACATACAACCAGTTCTTCACACGCACACTGCCCGCATCGACAGGCTACACCAGCGAAATCATCAACGGTGGTCGCGTGGACAACAAGGGTATCGAGCTAAGCGCACGTCTCAACAACCAGTGGGGCGACTTCCAGTGGAGCACTTACCTGACATACACCCTCAACCGCAACAAGGTTAAGGAACTTGTCAAGAACTACAAAGATCCCTACACAGGTGAAATCGTGAACCTCGACCGCATCGAGATGGCTTCCACCTCAATGTATAAGATGATCCTTACCGAAGGCGGATCAATCGGCGACATCTACGTCAACACACTCCGCACCGACGAACACGGAAACATCTACGTGGAATTCCCCTCCAACACTGTTGTTGCCGAGACCAACAACTTCGTGAAAGCAGGTTCCGCCAACCCGAAATACAACCTCTCATGGGGCAACGAATTCTTCTGGAAAGGCTTTAACCTCAGCTTCCTTGCCACAGCTCGCGTAGGCGGCATAGGCGTATCGCAGACACAGGCCGTCATGGACTACTTCGGAGCATCCAAGGCTTCGGCAGACGCCCGCGAAAACGGTGTCATCATCAACGGACGTCCGATCGACGCACAGGGCTACTTCCAGACCGTAGGTGCTGAAGGCAACAATGGTGGTGTAGGCTCACAGTATGTATACTCGGCTACCAACGTCCGCCTTGCCGAACTCGTCTTCGGTTACACCTTCCCCATCAAGAAGTGGGTCCCCTGGATGCAGGAACTCAATGTATCCTTCATCGGACGCAACCTCTTCTTCTTCTACAAGAAAGCTCCATACGACCCCGAGCTCACTGCATCGACAGGCACATACTTCCAGGGCATCGACAACTTCATGACCCCCAGCCTGCGCAACCTCGGTTTCTCGGTCAAAGTATCATTCTAACCACACCATCAATTAAGCATACACTTATATGAATTTCAATAAAATATTCAAAGGCACTCTTTCGGCTGCATGCATCGCTTCGATGGCCGTGATGGGGACTTCGTGTATCGACTACAACGACAACGTAAACCCCAACGAGGTAACGGACGACATGATGGAGCAGGACAACCTGAAGACAGGTGCCAAACTCCGCCAGATGCTCAAGCGAATCGTACTCGTGCGCGACGGAGACGCCATCCTTGACTCTGACTATCAGATCGCACAGAACCTCACCCACGACGCCTACGCAGGCTACACAACCCAGAGCCTCGGCGGCACAGGCAACCACAACCAGTATAGCTGGAACGACCAGTGGGTGCGCTCAACCTACAACTTCGCCTACACCGGCATCATGTCGGCATGGAACGACCTCAACCGCGACGCCACAGCCGCAGGCCAGAGCGAAATCCGCGCTTTGGGCAATGTGGTCAAAGTTCTCGGTATGCACCGTATCGCCGACTCATTCGGCCCGCTGAACTACTGCACCTTCGGTGTCGACGGCAACTTCAATCCGCTCGAAGACATCTACAAGCAGTTCTTCGCAGAACTCGACGAAGCCATCGATCTGCTCACACCTTATGCCAATTCCGGCTCAAGCCTGATGAGCGACTATGACATCGTGTACGGCGGCAACGTCACCAACTGGGTCAAGCTGGCCAACACACTGCGTCTGCGCCTCGCCCTTCGCGTAGCCTACGCCGACGAAGCCCTGGCCAAGGCAGAAGCCCAGAAGTCCATCGACCATCCTATGGGATTCGTCGACAGCAAGTCCAACTACGCCAAGCTCGGCGGCGGATACTATCATCCGATCGTGACCCTCGCCTACGAATTCGGTGGTGGCGACGGTGACTGCCAGCCCTCCGCATCAATCGTATCCTACATGGCCAACATGAACGACGGACGTATCTCCAAATACTTCAAGGCATGCGAAGATGGCAAATACCACGGTATCCGCATCGGTTACGAGACCGGCAATGTGACTCCCATCCGTCAGGCTGCCTCCAAGTTCGCAATGGACGAGAAGACATCCGAAAAAGCACCTGTAGTGCTCATGCACGCTGCTGAAAGCTACTTCCTCCGCGCTGAGGCTGCTCTCCGTTGGGGTATGGGTGGCGATCCCCAATCTCTCTACGAGCAGGGCGTACGCGCATCCTTCGACGAACTCGATGCAAGCGGTGCTGATGCATACCTGGCCGAGACTTCGACTCCCGGTGCATACGATGATCCCACAACTCTGGGCAACAGCTACACATTCAAGAGCACAACCACACCTAAATGGGACAACGGTGCTGACTTCGAAGGCAAACTCGAGCGCATCATCACCCAGAAGTGGATCGCACTCTACCCCGACGGTTTCGAAGGCTGGACTGAATATCGCCGCACAGGCTATCCCGAACTCATTCCTGTGGTCAACAACCGCTCCAACGGCACAATCGACACAGAACTTCAGGTGCGCCGCATGCCCTTCCCCGACACTGAGTACAACAACAACCCCGAAGGCGTGGCCGCAGGTGTAGCAGCACTTGGCGGACCTGACAACGGCGGCACCAAACTCTGGTGGGACAAGAAAGCTCGTTAATCACCACTTAAATTGACATCAAACTACAATGAACAAGAAACTTTTCGGTTTAATTGCTCTGGTCGCTTTCGGTGGCGCATTGACTTCCTGCGACACCGACGTAGAAACGATTGACGTCCAGAAGCCTTTCGAATATTCTGAACAATATTATCAGAATCTCCGCGACTACAAACAGTCCAAGCACGAGGTAGCATATGCCTACTACGCATTCTGGGCTCCGCTCGAAGGCGTGGACGGATATAAAGATCCCGCCTCGATGGGCGAACGCATCATCGGCCTGCCCGACTCGATCGACATCGTGAACCTGTGGATGGGCATACCTACCCCTGAGGAGCATCCTATCGCCTATAAGGATATGGTGCAGGCACAGACACAGCGTGGCACACGCTTCGTGATGCACGCCGACGCATCGCACTACAGACATAAATTCACCGTCGACGGCGTCGACTACGATATGGGTGGAAACGTTCCTGACGATGAAATGATGGATGCATACGCCCGCTGGATACGCTCGCAGGTGGACAACAACGGCCTCGACGGTGTCGACATCGACTTCGAGGGCTGGAATCAGAGCAGTCTGCTCAAGCTCGTCACCTTGCTCGGCGAATACTATGGTCCTATGGGATCTAACCCGGAGAAGCTCCTGATCGTGGACTACTTCAATACTACGCCCAACGTGAAGAACGAGCCTTATGTGGACTACTTCGTACAGCAGGCATACTCCAAGCAGAACGCATCACCCCGCTTCATCAGCGGAGTACCATCGGAGAAGATGATCTTCGTAGATGCATTCGACGAAGGACACGGACCGAGCGGAGCACGTATTCTCGACTATGCCCGTGTTGAACCCGCCGACGGTGGCAACAAGGGCGGATGCGGCGCTTACTACATCGAGTACAACTACGCCAGCACCTCGGGTATACCCTACAACGAATACCGCAAGGCTATCCAGATTATGAATCCCGCTGTTCACTAATTCCAAAACATTATCCAGACAATGAACATTTCATTAAAATACTCGCTGATGGGCCTGGCTATGGCCGGTGCTCTCACCGCCTGTACCTCAGAGGGCGACGACTTCGACTACGGACACAAAGTAGTCTACTTCGCCGGTACGGAGACCAATCCTCTGGTGACATTCGCTGTCGAAGACACACCCTCGTCGCAGAGTGTATCTGTGCTGTCGAGCCATCCGGTAGACGCCGATGTGACCGTAAAGATCGCAATCGACGGCTCTAAGATCGACGAATACAACAAAAAGTACGGAACTACCTTCAGCATGATACCCGAAAGCGCCGTGACTCTCGACGCCGACCAGGTTGTAATTCCCGCAGGCAAGAGCTTCTCCGACGTTGCCGCTCTGCGCATCACCTCTACTGAAGACTTCGTAGACGGCCGCGTATACCTGATCCCGGTTACAATGACTGAGGTTGACGGTAGCGATGTGCTCGAAAGCTCACGCACCGTATTCTACCGCGTGCGCCGCACCACCAGCTTCACATCGCTCAACATCTCCAACACCGCGATGTACTCCAACTACATCTTCGACGATTCCCAGGCTCTTGAACTCGGTGCATACACCTACGAGATCAAGATCTACTCGGAAGCATGGCACAGCATCGCACGTCTCTGCGCCTTCACCAGCAAGGACGAACAGCGCCAGACAATGCTCCGCTTCGGTGAGGGTGGTTATCCCGTCAACTCACTCCAGTGGGTTGCCGCACCTGCCGAGGGTGGTAACATGGTGTCCAACACCGCATTCCAGACCAACCGCTGGTATATGATCTCCTGCGTATACGACGGCAAGCGCTGCACACTGTATGTAGACGGCGTGAAAGACAGCGAAAAGGATGCCGACGGCGATCCCGTCACCTTCCAGCGCCTCGAGCTCGGTATGTCATGGACAAACTATCCCGCTCAGCAGTGGTTCCGCGGCCGTATCGCAGAAGTCCGCGTATGGGACTTCGCACGCTCGGCAGCCGACATCGCCAACACAGTATGCTCGGTTGACCCACAGAGCGAGGGTCTGCGCGCCTACTGGAAGATGAACGAGGGCGACGGCCATATCTTCCACGATGCTACCGGCAACGGATACGACATCGACTGGTCGAAGACCGTCCGTGAGATCACCGAAGGCAAGGGTCTTGAAGCAACTCCCTCCGCTGCCAATGCAGTGGCTTGGGACAGCGACGACAACAACAAGTGCACCCAGTAAAAAATCACGCTCAACCGCATAGCCGGCATCCATTGGGGATGTCGGTCATGCGATGAGCAAAACTTCATCAACCATTATTCACCAAAAGACATGAAGATTACAAAATTCGCCCTCGCTTCACTGGTGATAGCCTCGATGGCAGCCACAGGATGCAGCGACGACACATACGATATCGATGGCTCATCCGACACCATCGCCTATATCTACCACACTCCTAACAGCGACAGCTCGCAGCCGGCAAACTCTTTCAACATCGAAATGGACAAATATCCCACCTGGGGCATTGTCTATAACACTCCTACAAGCACTGAATATGAGGTTCGCCTGACACACTCGTCCAACAGCGACGTGACAGTGAATCTCGGCGTGAACGACGCTGCTGTAGCCAACGGCTATGAACTGCTTCCCGCTTCAGCCTACACTCTCTCCGCCACTTCTCTGACAATTCCCGCCGGAGAGCGCAGCGCAAGCTTCACTATTGAATTCAACGATCCCAATGCAATCGACGCCGACAAGGATTACATGCTCCCTGTCAGCATCACCTCGGTAGACGGAGCAGTGACGAGCGAGAACCTCGCTACAGCCCTGGTGACTGTGCTCAAGACATCCGCATCAGTCTCCACATCGCGCACAGGCGACGAGATCACCGACCGTACAGGCTGGAGCTGCCTCTACGGTCAGCGCAACTGCCCTGACATCATCAACAATCCCTCGAACTACACATACTGGTTCAACGGCACTGGCATCAACCCGATCGAAATCTCCTTCGGAAAGACTGAGACCGGTATCACCGGTGTGAAGCTTCAGGTCTACAGAGCCAACTATGCAGTGGCAAAGATGACTGTATATGCAGCAGCCAATCCTGGTGAGGTATATGAGGAAGTTGCAACCGCTGAATATTCGGTAGCCAACAACACAGCCATCATCAGTTGGGATAAGGAAACTCCCGTCAATGCATACTGGCTGAGAATAGATGCTACTCCTTGGTCCGGCAACGGTATAGTTCCTGTCTACGCAACAGTCTACAAGAATTGAACAACACACTGAGAGATAAAGCGAAAACCTGATACCAACTGTCCGGCGGGAATAGAATTGCGAAGTCCCGGCGGACAGTTTTTTTATGCACTTTTTAACTGTGCTCACAGCTTCAATCCAATACAATACCTTTATCTTTGCAATAATAAACGACAAAACCTGAATTATGAATAAGATACTGTCTTTAGTCATAACCATAATAATGCCTTTTGCTGTGGCAGCACAGGCATGGCAGACCGACAGCGAGCCCAAACCATCGGAAACAATAAAATTCGCCGAACGCGTATATGACTTCGGTACGATACTCGAGGCCGACGGCCCGGTGACACACGAATTTGAATTTACCAACACCGGCAGCAAACCTGTAACAATACTATATGTGCGCGGAGGCTGCGTATGCATAAGCGGTGAAGCGCCCAGAAAACCTGTTGCACCCGGCCAGAAAGCGAAAGTCAAGGTTACGTTCAATCCTGCATACCGTCCCGGAGATTTCTCGAAAGAAGTTGTGGTCATGAATTCCGACAAAGAATTTAACCGCGTATGGGTAAAAGGCCATGTGGAAGAAATGAAACACCCCGTGAGCGAGAACTATCCATACGACTATGGTAATGGTCTATGGATGAACCTGGGCCTTATGTCGTTCGCCCACATGGAGTCCGGAGAGACAAAATCAGTGCGCCTGCGGCTGGCCAACGACTCGTCGGATGTGCTGCGACTAAGATTCGAGGCCGATAATTCCGCCCTGCCCGATGGCGCGCAGATCACCATTCCGGAGTCATTCATTCTCCAGCCCGGCGACACATCCGAGATGAAAATCACAATACACCTCACCCGCAGCATATCAGGCGAGCATTCTATAAATGTCTATCCGGTGATAAACGGCACACGCGGCACTACGCCACTCGAAGTGAGGGTATACGGTAAATAGACATATCAATACGGATCTACGTCGTAGTGCAGCACCGTGCCCTTGAAATCAGGATCTTTGGCTATTGCGACATGAGCGTCGAGCAATGTCTGCTTCACACGGCGCATCGACGCCGAGACCTCAATCTTCAGCATTATCTTGCGTATGTGCATCTGCTGCACACGCGACACCGACGGACGGTCAGGTCCGCTGACCCGCGTCCCGAACAGATCCCTTAGAGTGGCCGCATAACGTTCGGCCACATGATCCAGCCTATCGGCATCTCGATGGCGGAGATATACATAGACAACACGTGTGAAAGGCGGATAGAGAAACATCCGCCTTTCCTCTATCTCATGGTTGTAGAATCCCTCATAATCGTGCGAACGCAGGTACTGAATCACAGGATGCTCCGGCTGATATGTCTGCACCATCACGCGCCCTTGGGAATCCCTGCGTCCGGCACGTCCGGCTACCTGCATCAACATATTGAACGCGCGCTCGGCCGAACGAAAATCCGGAAAATTGATCAGGGTATCGGCATTAAGCACGGCCACCGCAGACACATCACTGAAATCAAGACCTTTAGTCACCATCTGCGTGCCTACGAGTATGTCGGCTTTATGCTGCGAGAAGCCGTCTATTATACTCTGGTATGAGTCTCTCGAGCGCGTGGTGTCGAGATCCATGCGCAGCACCCGGCTGCCGGGGAAGTGGCCATCGATCTCGTCCTCGACACGCTCTGTGCCGTAACCTACAACTTCGATCTGCGGCTGCCGGCACACCGGACACCTGTCCGGCATTGGATAGGTAGCCCCGCAATAGTGGCACACAAGTCTGTCGGAATCGCGGTGATACGTCAGCGATACATCGCAATCGGTGCATTTCGGTATATAAGCGCAGGCCCTGCATCTGGCAATTGGAGCAAAACCGCGCCGGTTGTGGAATATGATAGCCTGCTTGCCCGATCCTACTGCCTTACATATGCCTGATATAACATCGGAGGAGAAAGCACCGCTTACCTGATTGCGGTCGCGGCTGCGCTTCATATCCACTATGTCGATCAATGGCAAGTGCGTACCACTGCCATAGCGCTTGCTAAGGGTGACAAGACCGAAGCGTCCCTGCAACGCCTTATAGTAAGTCTCCACGGCCGGTGTAGCCGATCCAAGCAAAGTTTTGGCTCCATGCATCCTCGCAAGCATAATGGCTGAATCGCGGGCATTGTAGCGCGGCGCTGGATCAGCCTGCTTATAGCTGCTCTCATGTTCCTCGTCCACTATCACAAGTCCGATGTTGGCGAAAGGCAGAAATACCGACGAGCGTGCGCCGATAACAACACGCGGCTCAGAAGATCCAAGCATGTCGCGCCATACCTCCACCCTGTCGTTGTCGGAAAACTTGGAATGATATATGACCACTTTGCTGCCGAAGACACGTTGCAACCTGCGTGTAAGCTGCGTGGTAAGCGCTATTTCCGGAACGAGATACAGCACCTGACGTCCTTGCGCGAGCACGTGGTCTATCAGCCTGATATATATTTCCGTCTTACCGGAAGATGTGACTCCATGAAGCAACGTTATGTCGTGGTTTATGAAAGACTTGTGTATGCTGTCGAGCGCATCTTCCTGCACATCAGACAACTCCGGCAACCCATAGGTTGGTATATCGACCTGCGTGAACCGCCCCACAGTCTTCCGGTATACTTCCACAACACCCTTGTCAGCCAAAGCCTTGATGATAGCCGGAGACGTACCGCTGCGCTCCACAAGCGCCTTGCGCGTGACCTCCGTGGGAGCGTCACCGTCGGTCGATACCCTCAGCGTCTCCATCAGAGCCATAAACGCCTGCTCCTGTCTGGAGGCACGGCCAATAAGCGTGAACGCCTCATGCACACCCTCCCGGCTGAGAAAGTGCTTAGGAATGCTGACAAATGTTTCTGTCTTGGAACGGTAGCGCTCCACAAGCTTCTCGCTTATGATCACGACCCCTTTGTCCACCATACGGCTGATGATACGCTCCACGTTGTAGAATCCTGTATTGCGGACTATCTCGGCCACAGACATGGCTTTATGAAGATGCAGATCATTAAGTATGTGCATCTCACGTTCGGAAAGCTCTGCTAACTCGGACGGCTCGGCATCCGGATTGACCGAAAGTACTGTCTCGCTCTCTATTTTCAATCCTGCCGGAACTGCAGCCTTGTACACATCTCCGACATTGGCGAGGTAGTATTCTGCCATCCATTCCCAGAACTGAAGCTGAGGCCTGCGCACGATGGGCTTGCGGTCAAGCTCCGCAGCTATATCCTTGACATCCACTCCGTCAGGTGGCTGGACTCCTATCTGGCGCACAATGCCGGTATAATACTTTCTCGACCCGAACGGCACTATCACACGATGCCCTACACCGAGCGTCATGACCATATCGTCAGGCACGCGGTAGGTAAAGTCCACATTGAACGGGAGAGGTAATAATATCTGTGCGTAAGATGGCATTGCAGGCGTAAAGATACATAAAAAAAGCGCGGGACGCAAACTTTGTCGCGTCCCGCGGATATTGTAGCCGGACTATGCCGGATCTGAATTCATGCTACATCTGATCAGGGATTCCACTGGCAGGCCATCATTCTCAGGTTAGAGCAACCGATGGTGCGGATGTCGGTAAGGACATTGTAGCGGCAGTTGATGTAGGTAAGAGCTGAATCGAAGGATACATCAAGCATCTGAAGCTGGTTGTTGTTGCAGAGCAGACGCTGGAGGTAGGTCTGGTTGGAGAGATTCAGACGGGTAAGGTCGTTGTAGGAGCAGTCTACGAACAGAAGGTTTGTGCAACCGCTCACATCAAGTGTGGTAAGGTCGTTGTAGGAGCAAACCAGGTCAAGAAGGTTGTTGCAGTTGCGAACGCCGAGAGTCACCATATTGTTGTCGGTGCAGACAAATGTGCTGAGCGAAGGCAGACCTGAAACGATCATTGTGGTGAGCTGGTTGTCGTCTACATTGAGGTTCTGCAGATTCTCTACGCCAAAGAGGTTAAGAGTGGTAAGCTTGTTGTAGCCGGCATACAGATTCTTAAGACCGGTACATCCGTCGACCTTTAGGTTTTCAAGATGGTTGCCCTGGCAGTTTAGTGTCTGCAACGATGTGATGCCTGAAACGTTGAGGTCCACAAAATAGTTGTTGGAGACATTCAGGTTCTTGATGGCAGTGGCCCCGCTGAGGTCCATCTCAAGAAGACGGTTGTTGTTGAGACTTACTTTCTCAAGTGCCGCACAGTTGCCGAAATCAACAGATGTCATGGCGTTGCGGGAAGCATTGAGTTCAGTAAGGGAGACGTCGCCGTCAACGCTGAGGCTTGCGAGCTTATTGCGAGACACATCCACTGTGCGGAGTGCAGTGAATCCCGACAGGTTGAGGTCGCCGGCGAGTTTTTTATCTTTCCACTTTATTTCGGTGATGCGGCCGTTCTCTACAGTCACACCTTCCCATGTGGAGGGAGCATTAAGATCAGTGATCTTCAGAGCCTGGGCATTTGTTGCGTCCTTCTCTGCAGGTTGCGACAGGAAAGTTTTAAGTTGCTTGAGCTCGTTCTTGTCGACTTTCTGAGCGAAAACCATCGCGCTGCTAAGTGCGAGAGTAATCAGTAATACAGCTTTTTTCATAATATAAATAGTTGTGGTTGGTTAATTTCTTTTATACTATAGGAACAACCCAGAAATGAAAAGGTTGCAACTACCACAATTTTTTTTTGAAAAAGCTGTCTACAGCCCCTGTACAGGGACTGAGGCCTGTCAGAATGGAGGCAAAGTCTCGTCTGTCGATGGTGTGAAGTCGACGCTTCCACCTGTGAAACCCGGCTTTCCACCATCGGCGCTGTCAGCCGAGGGAACTCCGGCATTCAGACGCGAAGCCACTGTCATTGATTCCATACCACCGTCGTCGGTCCAATTCTCGAAGCGCGCGAATTTGGACCGGAAGCGCAGCTTCACATCATCGACGCTACCGCTACGGTGCTTGGCCACTATGAATTCCGCAAGACCACGTATGTCATTGCCGGCGGCATCCTCGCCCGACTTCAGATAGTATTCCGGACGATGTATGAAGCATACAATATCAGCATCCTGCTCTATCGCTCCGGATTCACGAAGGTCGGACAGCTGCGGACGCTTGCCATCGGTTCGGTTCTCCACCTGACGGTTGAGCTGCGAAAGTGCCACTATAGGGATATTGAGTTCCTTGGCCAGTTGCTTGAGCGAACGCGAGATCATCGACACCTCCTGCTCGCGCGAACCAAACTTCATGCCCGATGCGTTCATTAGCTGAAGGTAGTCGATAACAATGAATTTCACATCATGCTCTCTCACAAGACGCCTTGCCTTGGTACGCAGTTCGAAAATCGACAGCGATGGAGTGTCGTCAATATAGAGCGGCGCACCTGTGAGATGCTTGATCCTCGACATGAGCTGATCCCATTCAAGTTGCGACAGGCGGCCACTCTTGATCTTCTCACCCTCAAGCTCGCAGATATTGGATATCAGACGGTTCACCAATTGCAGGTTCGACATTTCAAGCGAGAAGATAGCGACCGGAGTATTGTAGCGCACGGCCATATTCTGTGCCATCGACAGCACGAACGCAGTCTTTCCCATCGCAGGACGTGCAGCAATGATGATCAGGTCTGAGTTCTGCCATCCGGAAGTCAATTTGTCAAGATCATGGTAGCCGGTCTCCAGTCCGCTGAGTCCCGACTCCCTGTTAGCGGCATTCTGTATCTGCGTTATAGCCTGATCTATCACCGGGTCGATCTGCGTCACATCCTTCTTGACGTTGCGCTGCGAGATCTCGAACAGACGCCCTTCTGCCTCCTGGAGCAGATCGTCCACGTCGTTGCTCTCGTCGAATGCTTTCGACTCTATTGATGAAGCAAACGATATCAACTCGCGGGCAAGATATTTCTGCGCCACGATGCGGGCATGGTATTCGACATGCGCCGCAGAACTGACTCGCATCGTAAGTTCCGATATATACGCCGGACCTCCTGCTTCTTTAAGCGTCTGGTTGAGACGCAACTGCTCCGTGACGGTAAGCATATCGATCGGCTGCTGCTTTGCGCCAAGAGTCTGTATGGCTTCGTATATCTTCGTATGCGCAGGATCATAGAAACTCTCGGGCTTGAGGAGGTCGCAGACTGTCGTATATGCGTCTTTCTCAAGCATAAGTGCACCAAGCACAGCCTGCTCTATATCCGTATCGCGCGGCTGCACACGGCCCACGGCGTCAGCCGCGGCTTTCTGGTTCTGTTTCTGACGGTAATCGCTGTTACTGAATGGAGGCATCGGTATCGGTTGGCTTTATATTATTGTGTAAATCCAATGATTTCAGGGTCAAAAAACGCCGATGCGGCTAAATGGGCGGCATCGGCGCTGTATGTTCGCGCGCTATGTAGGCGTGGAGGCTTATTTATCAGCCGGTGCGAGAGTCACACCTGCCAGTTCGGGATCAATCATGATGCGTCCGCAGTATTCACATACGATCACTTTCTTGCGCATCTTGATCTCCATCTGCTTCTGCGGTGGAATACGGTTGAAGCAACCGCCGCAGGCATTACGCTGAATATAGACAATACCAAGGCCGTTGCGGGCGTTTTTGCGGATACGCTTGAATGCTGCAAGTGTACGCTCATCGACACGGGGCTCAAGATTCTTGGCTTCCTCGCGGAGTTGTTCTTCCTGCTGGCGGGTCTCCGATACAATCTCCTCAAGCTCCGATTTCTTTTCCTGAAGCACATGCTCATGGTCGGCAAGGACGTCGCGTGTAGCGGCGATGTCTGCGGTCTTGTTGTCGATCGCACGGCCGAAGTCGTTGATGTGCTTCTCGCACAGTTCTATTTCGAGAGTCTGGAACTCTACTTCTTTTGTCAGAAGATCGAACTCACGGTTGTTGCGCACGTTGTCGAGTTGTTCCTTGTAACGGGCTATCTTGGCTTCGGACTCGTTGATCTTCTCCTTCTCGGAAGCAAGCTTACGATGAAGCTCGTCTATCTCCTTTGTGTAGTTCTCAATACGGGTCTTTAAACCTTCGATATTGTCTTCCAGGTCCTTGACTTCAAGAGGAAGATCGCCGCGCACCTGCTTGATGCGGTCAATTTCCGAAAGTACTGTCTGGAGCTGGTAGAGCGATTTCAAGCGCTCCTCGACTGTGAGAGGCTGTTCGGCCTGAGTCTTATCTGTAGCCATGTCTATAAATAATGGATAGGATTCTGTTCTACGTCTGAATAATAGACTGCAAAGTTAGGAAATTTTTCCGAGATAGCGCGATAAAATATTTGTTTTGTGCATTTTTCGCTCTCGTGGTGTCCGATGTCGATGATGAAAATATCGTCGGCATGGTCAAGGAAAAAATTCAGTTTTGTATCGGAATTGATATATGCCTGAGCTCCCGCTGCTATCGCAGCCGGTATGAAATCGCTGCCTGCTCCACCACACAGCGCCACACGTGTGATGCCGCGGCGTGCCTTAGCTGGATCTGAGCATCGTGCCACAGGCGTGGCAAATGTCCGCTTCACGAGTCCGACAAGGTTTTCCGGCGAAAGCTCCTCCGACAGATTGCCAACCATGCCACAGCCTGCTCCCGGATTGCCACACATAGGCGACAGCACCTCGCACCCCGACAGTCCGAGTGCCGACGCCATCTGCGCCGACACTCCAGCCGGAGCGTTATCCACCGACGTGTGCGATGAATAGATCGTGACACCCGCAAGTATGGCTTTCTCCGCGACACGCTCGACGCGGTCGCGGCCCAATATCTGACGCACTCCCTTGAAAATAAGCGGATGATGCGCCACCACAAGGTTGCACCCACGGGAGACGGCCTCGCTTATAATTTCCTCGGTAGCATCGACACACACCAGTGCGCCAGTACATTCCTGATCTGGATGCCCTGTCTGAAAACCGGAATTATCCCATCCCTCCTGAAGCCGGAGAGGTGCGATTTCTTCAATGGCACTGACAATCTGACGATGGGTCATACAGGTTTATTTTTCGGGTTGCGGCATTATCGCTATCGACAGTTCGTCGAGCTGCTTGGCATCGAGCGGTGCTGGAGCGTCAAGCATGACATCACGGCCGCTGTTGTTTTTCGGGAAAGCGATGCAGTCGCGTATGCTGTCGAGTCCGGCGAAAAGCGATACCCAACGGTCGAGACCGTATGCCAGACCCCCGTGCGGAGGTGCTCCGTATGTAAAGGCATTCATCAGGAAGCCGAACTGCTCCTGTGCCTTCTCCGGAGTGAATCCGAGAATCTCAAACATTTTCGACTGCAGGGCGCTGTCGTGGATACGTATTGATCCTCCGCCGACTTCCACACCGTTGACCACCATATCGTATGCGTCGGCGCGTACGGCTGCCGGATCGGTATCGAGCATGGGTATATCCTCGTCCTTGGGATGTGTGAATGGATGATGCATAGCCATAAGGCGCTGTTCTTCGTCGCTCCACTCAAACATCGGGAAGTCCACAACCCACAGACAGGCGAACTTGTTCTTGTCGCGCAGTCCGAGCTGACGGCCCATTTCCAGACGCAATTCACAGAGCTGCTTGCGAGTCTTCATTATGTCGTCGCCTGAGAGAATGAGTATGAGGTCGCCGGGCTGGGCATCCATAGCCTCGCGAAGTTTCTGCAATGTCTCCTGCGAATAGAATTTGTCGACGCTTGATTTTACATTTCCATCGGCCTCGACACGTGCGTATACCATGCCTTTTGCACCGATCTGCGGACGCTTTACATAATCGGTGAGCGCGTCGATCTGCTTGCGTGTATATGAAGCCGCACCTTTGGCGCATATTCCGCCAATATATGCCGCATTGTCGAATACAGAGAATCCATATCCCTTGAGCACGTCCATCAGTTCGACAAAACGCATGTCGAATCTAAGATCGGGCTTGTCTGAGCCATAATACTTCATAGCGTCGGCCCAAGGCATGCGGGGGAATGGTACAGGAAGATCGACACCGCGCAATTCCTTGAACAGATGCACGGCCATTCCCTCGAAAAGATTTATCACATCGTCCTGATCTACAAAGCTCATCTCACAGTCGATCTGTGTGAACTCGGGCTGACGGTCGGCACGGAGGTCCTCGTCGCGGAAGCATTTCACAATCTGGAAGTAACGGTCCATACCAGATACCATAAGCAACTGTTTAAGGGTCTGGGGCGACTGTGGCAGAGCATAGAACTGGCCCTGATTCATGCGTGAGGGCACGACAAAGTCGCGCGCACCCTCGGGTGTAGAACCCACGAGCATCGGTGTCTCGATCTCAAGGAAGCCTTTGCTGTCGAGATAGCGGCGCACTTCCATAGTCATCTTATGGCGCAGTTCGAGATTGCGGCGCACAGGAGCGCGGCGCAGGTCGAGGTAGCGGAATTTCATACGCAGGTCATCTCCGCCATCGGTGTCATCCTCGATCGTGAACGGGGGGACACAACTTGCGTTGAGGATGTTGAGACTGTCTGCTATGATTTCAATATCGCCGGTCGGAAGATTGGGGTTCTTGCTTGTACGTTCTGCCACTGTTCCTGTCACCTGGACAACATATTCGCGTCCGAGGTGCGAAGCGGCCTCGCAGAGCGCGGCATCGTTTTCTACATTGAACACCACTTGAGTGATTCCATAGCGGTCGCGCACGTCCACAAATGTCATGCCACCCATCTTGCGTGCCCTCTGCACCCATCCGGCCAGAGTGACTTTCTTGCCGGCATCGGCAAGCCTGAGCTCGCCGCATGTATTAGTCCTGTACATATTATTATATGGATATGAGTTTTTATCAAGGGGATTTTACGCCCCAAAGTTACAAATTTTTTGCTTAACTTTGACGGCATCATTATACTTTATGGCAAGACTATGCCTACAAAGACATCACCAAACAGAAGTGAACACTACAAAACCCTTCCTACTAATGAATTTATATAAAAAACTGATAGCAGCGGCTGCCATGATCCTGACTATGACGGCAGCACATGCAACACAGACCGCTGATTCAGTCACCGTGATCAAAAATCCGGCAAAAGTCGTGATCACAAACTCTGCCGACGGACACACAAAAGTCGAAGTATTCGAATCTGACCACAGCTCCGACACAGACATCATGTTCGGCAAGAATAATCCCACCCGGCTATCACTCGGCAAACGTGGACATGTACTGTTCTTCAACGGCATATTCGGCGGAATGGTCTTCCCTACCGACGAACCTAAAGGAATGCTCCCGTCGTGGGAGATAGGAGTTACACATCTGCTCGGCTACGGTTATCGCACAGGCCGCTACACGCCTGAGCTATCGGCCGGAATCGGTTTCGCCTACCGGTGGTACAACGTAGGCAACGGCTACCGTATCGACAGACAAGCCGACAGAATGGAACTCATACCTGTTAATACCGGCGAGGCTATTTACAAAAGCCCTAACTCACGGTTCACCACGTCGTCGTTCCTTCTGTCGTTCTCGCTTAAACAGAAGATATACCGCAAACTATACTTTATGGCGTCGGCTATCCTTGATTTCAACTTCTACACCGACGCATTCTTCGAGTATAAGGATCATGAAACAGGTTCTGTAAAAACCAAGATCAACTACAAAGGATTCCATCAGAGAATAATGCGTTGCGATCTTATGGCTACGATCGGTTTTTCCGGCATTGCCGGTGTCTACGTACGATATTCACCCACCCCGGTATTCAAAGACTCCTACGGACCTAAGTTCGAACAGATAGCAGCCGGAATATCCCTGTTTTTTTAAAAGCTTGTTTAATAATAGATGTAAATGAATAAACTATATACATGCGTAGCGGCGGCATTGCTCAGCATATCCGCGGCATTTGCCTCAACAGAACCGGACACCACAATCCTGCAGGACACCTACGTAACTGTAGCCCAGACGCAAAAATCACAAAGCCCGCTTACTTTCGAAGGACGCAAGGTCCCCAGACAAGGCGACGACCGACTGTCGGTAAATATACACGAGAGTCTCAAGGGAAGCTGGGACGCGGTGATGCGCGGTTTCATGTTCGGTTTTGTCAATGCACCTGCTTCCCAAGCCGGAATGGATATGGAGATGGGCAAATCGTTCGAATGGTCAGTACTACAGCTTGTAGGTGTGCGCTATTCAACACCGTCACGCAACACCTCCATATCATTCGGTATAGGCATAGACTGGAGAAACTACAAGATGTCCACTGCCAGTGCACGCTTCGTGTCCGACGGATATGGCCACGTGGCCACAGGTCCTTATCCCGAAGGTGTGAATGCACGTTTTTCGCGTCTGAAGGTATTCTCATTGAACTTCCCGATTCTGTTCGAGCAGAAACTACCCTTCCGTGTTCCCGGTAAAGCGAAGTTCAGCATCACAGGCGGCGTGGTCCTGAACTACAGTCCGCATGCATCCATGCTCACCGAGTGGACCGATACGGAAGGCAACCGCGTGGAGGAGTCGTGCAATTCTATCGGCCAGAGGCAATTCTCGGTGGACCTCATCGGCATATTACGGTTCTGCAAATTCGCGGGACTTTATGTGAAATATTCGCCTCAGACAGTACTGCATGGGAGCAACAATCTCTCGTTCCATACATTTTCAACCGGGCTGATCTGCTTCTACTGATCAATAGCTTGTTTAACAAGCCTTCTCATGCTCATGTAAGAAACCTAATAAATCGTAAACGTTGGGTATGCATTGAGAGTCTGTGACGGATTTTTCGTATTTTTGCAGAATAATCCGAATTCACAACGATAAAACAAACATGTCGACAGGAATACAATTTCTCGACCGTATACCGCCGGTCACACGCTCTCTCATTATAATTAATGTGATCGTCTGGGCTTTCACCGCGGTTTTCCCTGCCAAGGCCGACGCATTGTTGAATCTCGGTGCATTGCACTATTTCACATCTCCGGGATTCAATCCGGCTCAGCTTTTCACATACATGTTCATTCATGGCGGATTCACGCATCTGTTTTTCAATATGTTCGCGCTATGGATGTTCGGTTCGATGCTTGAATGGCAGTTCGGACAGCGGCGCTATCTGTTTTTCTACATATCCTGCGGACTCGGTGCAGCGTTGCTACAGGAAGGCATCTACGCTATACGCCTGCACTCGCTCACCGCAAATATGCCGGCAGAAACCCTTGATTACATCGTAAATCAAGGCTGGCAGGCATTGTCGCAGAACATGAACTTCACTGATCCGCAGTTCGGACAGATCAATGCCCTTGTCAATGGATCGACAGTAGGTGCTTCCGGAGCAATATACGGAATCCTTGCCGGATTTGGTCTGATCTACCCGGATCGACCTCTGTTCATCATGTTTATTCCAGTACCGGTCAAAGCCAAGTGGGTGGTACTGGGATACGCGCTTCTGGAATTCAGCCTCGGATTCGGCAATGTCCACGACAATATAGCCCATTACGCACATCTGGGAGGCATGGCGATAGGCGCACTTATAATATTTATATGGAAACATCAGGCAAAGTCCAATGGCGGGTATTTTTAATAAGATAGTCACAGCCTGGTGCAATGCCTCTGCACCGTCGCGTATTGTTGCTGTCAATGTCGCTGTCTTCGCAATTATATGGGCGGGATGTCTGATTTGCAAGATTTCCGGATTAGCTGAATCAGGATGGATCGGCATGTGGGCAATGCCGGCTGGCATGGATCTGCTACTGCGTCCGTGGACTCCGTTTGCCTATATGTTCACCCAATACGAGGCTACGCATCTTATATTCAATATGCTGTGGTTTTATGGATTCGCACGTGTCTTCATGATATTCTCATCTCCAAGGCAACTGATCGGACTGTACGTATACAGCGGACTGGCAGGAGCAGCTCTTTTTGTAGCGGGAGTACACATATTCCAGTCCATGAGTATCGGCAGCGCATCACTGCTGGGATCGTCAGCAGCAGTGATGGGAATCGTCACTGGGGCTGCCTCTGTATACCCGGATATGCCCGTGAGACTGATGCTTATTGGAGACGTGAAATTGAAATGGCTTGCAGTAGCCGCACTTGTTCTTCTTGGACTATGCACTTATACAGGCAACATAGGTGTACAGATGGCACATCTCGGTGGTGCGCTCATGGGACTGTATTACGGAGTATCGCTACGGCGCGGCAAAGATATATGCAAGCCTTTCGAGAACATGACCCGCAGGGTTCAGCACATCTTCAGCACATCAAAGCCCCGAATGCCAAAGGTGAAACGCTACAAGCCCAAAGGAAAGCAAGCAAAAAAAACTACAAGCGGACCAAATACGACACGCCAGGAATTTTCCCTAAATGACCAGGAAGTGCTTGACGCCATACTCGACAAAGTGAAAAAATCAGGATACGCAGGACTTTCATCCGAGGAGAAACGCAAGCTATTCGATGTAAGCAGACGTATAAAATAAAAAAACAGATGTCACGCCTAAAGAAAATATCTTCGGCAATATTGTTGGTAATAACAATAGTATCCGCTTGTGCAATGGTACTGAGCGCATATATCGGATTCATGTCTCCGGCCAAGCACAGCCTGGCCGGACTACTGCCGTTGACTTTTCCTGTATGGATAGCATTAACGCTTGTATCCGCCATTACCGGTATTTTCATCTGCCGCAAGGCCGCAATCATAGCTGCATTCGCAATAATAGTCTCTGCCGGTCCTTTGCTCGACTATTGTCCTCTGAACTTCTTCCACGGCAGTGCTGACGACAGAGAGGATTGCATCAAGCTACTCACCTATAATGCCTATCACTTCAATTCCATCTTGCCGGGTGAACCATATCCGGGAGGTGTGAATCCTACTCTAAGCTATATAATTGGAAGCCAGGCCGACATAGTGGCCGTTCAGGAAAGCCACATCCTCAAGCCTGATAATAATATATGCATAACCCAGGAGCAGATAGACTCCCTGACTGACATATATCCATATATAATACAGGATACGCAGGCCGACGGAATGCTGCTGTCCAAATATCCGCTCAAGCGCCATGACATACCTGAAAACACAAGCCTACGTCACTTTGTATTGTGTGCCGATGTTTTCATTGGCGATGATACGCTGAAGTTATATTCAGTGCACATGCGGTCTTTTCAACTCAGCGATGATGACAAGAGATTGTACCACGACATTGCAAAACTCGAAGGATCACGCGACGAACTGAAAGAGGCAAAAAGTGTGCTATTGAGCAAACTCACCACAGCAAACGCCGACCGTGCTATCCAGGCCGACACATTGCTGGAAATAATAAACTCACGCCCCACCGACAATATCATCGTGTGCGGTGACTTCAACGATGTGGCCTCGAGTTATACAATCCGCACGTTGTGCCGTGCCAACGGTGGTCTCGGACAAGCCTACGCAAAAGCCGGATTAGGCCCGATGGTCACATACAACAGGCGATCGTTTCCCTTCCGTATCGACCATGTGCTGTATAGCGGGGCTATAGAGCCAATAGAGGTATATCATGGCGGAATCAAGTCGAGTGACCATTATCCACTGGTCGCAGTTTTCAGAAAAACGAAGTAACAACACAATAAACCAACCGGATTATGAAACATCATTTTCTATTACTGGCCGCAGCCGTTTGCATGTCCTCAGGGATGCAAACCAATGCCGAAGAACCGCACAAATGCTGCGGCGGACAGAACCCTAACCACACTTGCATGAAGGACAACCCGTTCGTAAAACCCTACAGCGATCCGTTTGAGATCCCTCCGTTCGAGAGCATAAAGATCTCCGACTACATGCCGGCAATCAATCTCGGAATCAAGAAACAGAAAGCCGAGATCGAAGCCATAGCCACAAATCAGGAAGCTCCTACATTTGAAAACACGATTCTGGCTATGGAGGAATCCGGACAACTGCTCGACCGCGTGATGCGCGTGCTGATGTCGCTTAACGAAACAAATTCATCGCCCGAACTTGAAGCTGTTACAGAAGAAGCCATGCCCCTGTACTCTCTGCATCAGGACGGCATAATGATGGACGCAAGACTGTTCGACCGTGTCAAAGCTTTATATGACAACAGAGATAAGGCTGGATACGATGTGGCCCAGCGCCGCGCAATAGAGCAAAGCTACAAGGACTTCACCCGCAACGGCGCATTGCTCAACGCTGCCGACCAGGAGACACTGAAGCAGATAAACGCAAAGCTCACAGATCTATACCTGAAGTTCAACAAGAATCTTCTGAACGCAACCAATGCATTTGAGATTGTTGTCGACAATGAAAATCAGCTTGCAGGCCTTCCCTCATCAAGCGTGGCTCAGGCTGCCGACGATGCCCGTAGCCGCGGACTCGACGGAAAATGGGTGTTCACACTTCACGCACCCTCGCGTCTGCCTCTGTTGCAATATGCCGACAACCGCGACCTGCGCCGCAAGATGTACGAAGGCTACACAAACCTGGCTTTCGACGGAGAATACAACAACCAGCCCGTGATCAACGAAATAGTAAAAACCCGCGCTGCAAAAGCCAGACTGCTTGGATTCAAGGACTATGCATCATATATGACAGACAATGTCATGGCCAAGACCCCCGAGGCAGCTGAAAATCTTTTGATGCAGATATGGACTCCGGCCGTGAAACGTGTGCATGAGGAAGTTGCCGAGATGCAGGCTCTCGCCGACCGCGAAGGAGCTGGAATCACCATCGAGCCTTGGGATTATTATTACTATGCCGAGAAAGTTCGCCGCGACAAATACGCCCTCGATGAGGACGAAGTACGCGCATATTTCCCTCTTGAGAATGTGCGTGAGGGCATATTTGCAATGGCCAAGACGCTCTACGGCATAAACTTCAAAGAACTTCCCGACGCGCCCAAATATCATCCTGAAGTAAAGGTCTACGATGTGACCGACAATGACGGCAATCATGTAGCAGTATTCATGACGGACTATTTCCCGCGCGCATCCAAGCGTCAGGGTGCATGGATGGAAGAACTCAAAGGATCTTGGACCAATGAAGACGGTACAAGCTCACGTCCTGTGGTATACAACGTCGGCAACTTCAGCCGTCCTACAGGCGACACTCCCGCCCTGCTGACACTCGACGAGGTGGAAACCATGTTCCACGAATTCGGCCACGGTCTGCACGGCATGCTGAGCCGCGCCAAGTACCGCTCACAGAGTGGAACAAACGTGGACCGCGATTTTGTGGAACTTCCCTCGCAGATTCATGAGCACTGGGCACTCGAGCCCGAACTGCTGCGCCAGTATGCACGCCATTACCGTACAGGCGAGGTTATCCCCGACTCTCTGGTACGCAAACTGCAGGCAGCATCGACCCACAATCAGGGCTTCGCGACCACAGAACTTGCAGGTGCTGCCCTGCTGGATCTCCAGTGGGGAAAATACAACCCTGCAGAAGGTGAGGATATCGACGTTCAGGCATTTGAACGTAACGTGGCTTCAAGCCTCGGAATGCCCTCCCAGGTACAGTTCCGCTACCGTTCACCTTACTTCAAGCACATTTTCGGCAGCGATGGCTATGCCTCGGGATATTACACATATCTGTGGGCCGAAGTTCTCGACACCGACGGCTTTGAACTTTTCGCAGAAAAGGGAATATTCGATCCTGCTACCGCAAAAGCATTTAAAGAAAACGTCCTCGAAATGGGCGGAAGCCGCGATCCGATGGAGCTATATGTGACATTCCGCGGACACGAACCGAGTGTTGACGCACTGCTGCGCAACCGTGGCCTTATCGACGACAAAAAACCCGGACATCTTCCCGAACCCGCAGGAAAATAAAGATTCTCTAAAAAACAGCGTGTAAAAAACAGACGCCCCGCCTGCCATACTAATATTTGGCCGACGGGGCGTCATCTGTACTTTATTACCAAACGGTCAGACAAATCTGTTGACCATATCTTTAAGTTCGCTGAGTGGTTTTTCGCCACTATCGGTCCATACCTGCTGTCCGTCTTTCATCAAAAAGAACGTAGGAAAACTTTTAACTCCGAAACGTTCGACCAGATCAGGATGGCGCTCCTGATCCACACGAACGATCACAGCCCGGTTTCCCTCCTCCTCCTGAAGCATATCAAGAACAGGGGCCATGCGTTGGCAATGAGGACACCATGTGGCATAAAACTCTATAAGGACGGGGGCTGTCCCTTCAAGCGCCTTGTCTAAAATATTTGCATTATCTTTCATAATTCTGTCGGTTTTAGATAGATTTCAGAGCTTTAATTCTGGTGTTCACGGATCTTATCCACAAGTACATGTGCCTGCTGGAGTCCTACAGCTCTCCATACCGGCTCGCCGTTCCGGAACATTATAAGTGTCGGGATTGACTGCACTCTGTATCTGGCGGCCAGTTCACGATTGGCATCTATATCTATCTTGAGGATAGTGGCCATATCACCAACTTCTTTCTTTACATCCTCCAGAATAGGACCTTGCATTTTACACGGGCCACACCATGTGGCGAAAAAGTCGACCAACGTAGGGGTCGAGCTTTTGATTGTGTCTTCAAAACTATTCATAGTCTATCTTATATTTTGATTTTTATCTTATCACAGAACTTGACTGTCTGCTATTGTCTACAGCATGGATAACACCCTACAAAACCAAAATGTTCAGCTTCAGGTCGGACTGCCACGGCATCCCATGCTTCTTGCCACTTCAAAAAAATTATGTAATTTTGCGGACATAGACACGCCTCAAAGGCAATGACAACACAGACATGCGGGCAGTATCGCCTATATATTACACATCAGCCTTAATGCAATAACCAATCATTCCTTTATGAACAACAGAATCAGACGAACGACACATATCCTGTTGCTATTGGCCATAACAATACTCACAGCCTGCGGTGGTGGATCTGACAAAAAATCATGGCAAGAGAATGCGGATATATCCATACTCGACTCTACAATGAGACACCTTGCTGTAGATCTGTATACCGAGACAGACAGCGTATCAGCCAGATGCGCAGCCATAATGCAAAGTCTCCGGTCCGATCCAGATCCTCTGCAAGAGGCCTATACGACCACTGTCATGGCTATGATTTCGCTCGTAAGAGGAGACTTCCAATCACATGACTCCCTGATGGCCGCCGCACGTCCGGAAGCAGACAGCGAAACTGCCGTACCCCTGTTCAGGGAATTCTTCTACAGGACATTAGGCGTAAGCGCCAACCTTACCGGCGATAATGACGAAGCTTACGATCAGACACTCATTGCTCTCAACACAGCCCGTAAGGCCGGACTGCATCTGCTTGCCATTGAGGATGAAGCTGCCCTTGGCGACTTCTGCCAGGCAAGAGGAATGATGCCTGAAGCTGCGACACACATGCGTAGGGCGATGGCACTGGCTGATTCAACAAACTACCGCGGCCAACGTTCGCTGCTACTCAGCCTTGCCGAAGTATACTCATCTATGGGCAACTACGTTGAGGCTGACAGATATTTCGAACTGCACAATACAAGCAAGCGGGAATATCCTCCGTATACACAGTTTTTCTATTACTCCACCCTCGGCAATAGTATGTATTTCCGAGGAGAATATATAAAAGCGGCAGACAGCTTCCGCTCGGCACTCAGAATTGCGCTCGACACAGGAGATCCATTCCTGAGCGCGATGACCAAAATAAACCTTGGAGAGACACTAGATCGGAAGAGCACACGTCTGAACTCCAGTCACACTTGAATC
>OFGR01000029.1_pt1 | contig 131653 bp, 109 predicted proteins | sample 1521811 | NCBI WGS metagenome assembly OFGR01 (sample SAMEA3504098, study PRJEB24116) | mouse gut metagenome | biome: mouse gut; feature: mouse-associated habitat; material: faeces | place: Denmark | collected 2011 | reverse complement strand
CCGCACATGTCGCTGACGCATTCACTACCGTCAGCGACGTTACTGCCGACGAGTGCGCACAACTTCTGCAACGACGTCCGGATGTTGTTACGCCAAATGGGTTCGAAGCAGATTTCGTGCCGGCGCACAATCATCGCAAAAACGCTCGTAAAGCAGCAAGAGAAAGTCTGCTCACTGTTGCACGAGCACTGACAGGCGATTTCTTACATGATGAGGATACTTTTATTGTCATCACCTCCGGTCGTTGCGAATACCGCAACAAAGGACTTGACGTATTTCTTGACGCCATGGCTACTCTTGATGCCGGAGAGGTTTCCAAACAAATAGTCGCATATGTAATGGTACCGGCATGGGCACAAGGCGCCCGTCCCGACCTGCGCGATGCCCTTGATTCTGACCGTATGTGCGGCATGCCGGATCCGGTGCTGACGCATTGGCTCAACAACTATAATGAAGATCCTGTCAACTCCCGCGTGCATCAGCTCGGCTTTGCTTTCGGGCGTCATCATGTACGCGTAATATATGTTCCTTGCTATTTAAATGGCAGCGATGGTATATTCAATAAAACATATTACCAGCTGCTGCCTGGAGCAGATGCCACGGTATTCGCTTCATATTATGAGCCATGGGGATATACACCGCTTGAAAGTATAGCTTTCGGTGTGCCCACTGTGACAACCTGTCTCAGCGGTTTCGGGCAATGGACAGTGGAATCAGGAGAAACAGGATTTGAAATCTCAGGAGTAGAGGTTGTACGGCGCACCGATTCCAATTACTCCGATGCGGTACAGGGAATAGCAAGCGCAATACGCAGACTTGCGGATTCCGAGTCTTGCGAACAGGCATCACGTGCGGCTGAAGCTACAGCTGCAAAGGCACAATGGGAGAACTTCTACAACTACTACGAAACAGCATATGGCACTGCCCTCAAAAAAGCCAGTGCACGTACTCAAAGATAAGAAATAACTAAAAACTACAATAAGACATGAAACTTCCGGTTAGTGACACTAATGCACCCGTATGGCGCGACATTATTGTCAAATCCGAGCTTCCTTCACAGCTCAAACCCCTTGAAGAACTTGCCAAAAACCTATGGTGGGTATGGAACAGCGAAGCCAAAGCCTTGTTCCGCGACATTAATCCCGAAGCATGGCGCAATACCGGTGAAAATCCGGTCATAGTCCTGCAGCAGATGAGTTTCGAACGCATTCAGGAACTTATCGCCGATTCCAACTTCATGGCGCGCCTGAAAGATGTGTATGCCATGTTCAAAGATTATATGAAGCAGCCAATGCGCACCGATGTGCCTTCCGTAAGCTACTTCTCTATGGAATACGGCCTGTGCAATTGTCTAAAAATATATTCCGGAGGCCTTGGTGTCCTTGCCGGCGACTACATAAAAGAAGCATCCGACAGCCGCGTAGACATGACAGCCGTCGGATTCCTATACCGATACGGCTATTTCACACAAAGTCTCAGTGTCGACGGACAGCAGATAGCCAACTACGAACCCCAGAACTTCAATCAGCTGCCCATCGAGCCTATGCTTGACAAGGATGGCCATCCGATGATTCTTGAGGTTCCCTACCCCGGCCGTAACATTTATTGTCATATATGGCGCGTCAACGTAGGCCGTATGAAGCTCTACCTGCTTGACACAGACTTTGACATGAATAGTGAGTTTGACCGCAGCATCACCCACCAGCTTTATGGCGGAGATTGGGAGAATCGTATCAAACAGGAGTATCTGCTTGGCATCGGCGGTGTGCTGATGCTCAAAAAACTTGGCATAAAGAATCAGCTTTACCACTGCAACGAAGGCCATGCAGCTCTGTTAAATCTGCAGCGCCTTGTTGATCATGTTCAGGAAGACAAACTCGATTTCAACGTGGCGCTTGAACTCGTGCGTGCATCATCGCTATATACAGTGCACACACCCGTTCCTGCCGGACACGACTATTTCGACGAAGGCCTTTTCGGCAAATATATGGGAGAATTCCCTTCCCGTCTAGGCATTAGCTGGAACGACCTCATGAACATGGGCCGTGAGAATCCCGACACAAACGAACGTTTCTCCATGAGCGTGTTCGCTTTGAACACCTGTCAGGAGGCCAACGGCGTGTCATACCTCCACGGCGAAGTTAGCAAACGTATGTTTGCCGGCATCTGGAAAGGATACAGCTGGGAGGAAAGCCATGTGGGTTACGTCACCAATGGTGTGCATATGCCTACCTGGGCTGCTTCTGAATGGAAGGAATTCTATGCAGAGCGTCTTGGAAAGCAGGTGTTCGACAATCAGAGCGATCCCAAGGCATGGGAAGGAATCTTCAATGTAAGCGATGAAGATATCTGGAATCTGCGTATGACCATGAAGAACAAGTTCATCAACTTTGTTCGTCGTGATTTCAAGGCTAAATGGCTTGCCGAACAGCGCGATCCGTCAGCTGTGATGAGCATTCTTGACAAGATTAATCCCAATGCGCTTATTATCGGTTTCGCCCGTCGTTTCGCAACATACAAGCGTGCGCATCTTCTCTTTACCGACCTCGAACGCCTTGCCAAGATTGTAAACAATCCTCAGTTCCCCGTGCAGTTCGTGTTCTCAGGTAAGGCACACCCCGCCGATGGCGCCGGTCAGGGTCTTATCAAGAGAATCATGGAAATATCACGTATGCCTGAGTTCCTTGGAAAGATTATTTTCCTTGAGGATTACAATATGGTAGTGGCCAAGCGTCTGGTTACCGGCGTAGATATCTGGCTCAACACTCCCACTCGTCCTCTCGAGGCATCAGGTACATCCGGTGAGAAGGCAGAGATGAACGGTGTGCTCAATTTCTCTGTGCTTGACGGATGGTGGTATGAAGGCTACAAGTTCGATGAAAAAGCCGGATGGGCTCTTACCGAAAAGCGTACATTCACCGACCAGTCGCAGCAGGACAAGCTTGATGCAGCTACCATCTACTCAATGCTTGAGAATGAAATCATACCTCTGTATTTCAAGAAGAACTCAGCAGGCTACTCACCTGAATGGATTGAATATGTTAAGCGTTCTATAGGACATATCGCACCTCACTTCACCATGAAGCGAATGATTGACGATTATATCACACGCTTCTATCGTCCTGAAGGCATGCGTTTTGATGCTCTTGCTGCTGATGGCGATAAGCTTGCCAAAGAAATTGTGGCATGGAAAGAGAAGGTTGTTGATGCATGGGATGGTGTTCATGTAGTTGACATGAAGGTTTCCGAAGGCCCCGTTGGCAATACCGGCGACGACTACAAGGTAGAAGTTAAGGTTGATACCAATGGTCTTGGTCAGGATCTTGGCGTCGAGTATGTGGCTTATCGTGTGCACGACGGCGAGGAAAGCCTTTATGGCGTTAAGCCGTTCTATGTGGTTAAGGAAGAAGGTAACATTGTGACCTATGAACTTAACGAACGCATTCAGGAAGCCGGTGTATACCGCTATGGATTCCGTATCTATCCCAAGAATTCAAACCTTCCTCATCGTCAGGACTTTGCGTATGTAAAATGGTTTAATATCTAATAGATAGCAATCATTTAATTCATAATAACCCTCCGGAATTCATGAAATGATATGATTCCGGAGGGTTTATTGTATGCTGACGGTTGCTTTTGACGCTGAAAAAATGTAAATTTGCGAAACGACAAATATATTTTCACACGTTATGCCTAAGAAATATATAATGAATATGGTGATTGTCAGCAACGAGGCAATCCATCATAACTATTCCTTGCTTAAGTTGAGGCCGAATGGCGGAGAAGCGTTGCCTGAAATTTTGCCCGGACAATTTGTGCAGGTGAAGATTGATAACAGTCCTTCTACTTTTTTACGCCGTCCGATATCGGTGAATTATGTTGACTATTCATCAAACGAGTTGTGGCTCCTTGTCCGCAGAGCCGGGGAAGGAACTGCCCACCTGATGGAAGCTGCCGCGGGTAGTGTAATAGATGTCCTTCTGCCGCTTGGTCGGGGCTTCAGTATGCCGTCTGAAGCAGTAGATGGCCGCACTTATCTACTTGTTGGTGGAGGCGTAGGGGTGGCCCCGCTATTGTATTTCGGAAGCTGTATGAAGAAGGCTGGTATAGAGCCGGAGTTTCTGCTTGCTGCCAGAAGCAAGGACGATCTGCTGCAGCTTGATGAATTCAAGTCGTTAGGACGTGTATATATTTCAACTGATGATGGCTCTATGGGAGAACATGGGCTGATAACGCAGAACAGTGTATTGGACCGTGGAGATATCGCGGCGATATATTGCTGTGGACCTATGCCGATGATGAAGGCGGTAGCGGCAAAGGCCCGATCTATTGGGGCTGAATGCGAAGTGTCGCTTGAGAATGTTATGGCATGTGGACTCGGGGCATGCTTGTGTTGTGTGGAAAAAACAGTTAAGGGCAATGTTTGTGTTTGCACTGAGGGCCCTGTGTTCAATATAAATCAACTGACATGGTAAACTTGAATGTAAATATAGGCTCGCTTCAACTGGCTAATCCTGTACTGACAGCATCCGGCACATTCGGATATGGCGAGGAATTTTCTGACTTTATTGACCTTGACCGTCTGGGTGGATATATCGTGAAGGGAACTACCCTTGAGCCAAGAGAGGGTAATGACTATCCGCGAATGGTGGAGACCCCTTCGGGAATGCTTAATGCTGTAGGGCTTCAGAATAAAGGAGTCGACTATTTTATAGAGAATATATATCCGCGCATCAGCAAGTACCGCTCCAGGATGATTGTGAATGTTTCGGGAGCTAAGATTGATGATTATGTGGAGGTGTGCCGCCGACTGGCGCCGCTGGAACATGTAAGTGCAGTAGAGATAAACATTTCCTGTCCTAATGTAAAGCAGGGTGGTATGGCATTCGGTACTACATGCGAAGGGGCGGCCGATGTTACCCGTGCTGTCAGGGCCGCCTTTCCCGGTACGGTGATAGTTAAGCTGTCGCCAAACGTTACAGATATTGCTTCAATAGCTAAAGCCGTGGAGGCTGAGGGTGCTGATGCCGTGTCGCTGATAAACACGCTTATGGGTATGGCCATTGATGTTGAGAAGCGCAGGCCTTATCTGTCAACAGTGACCGGAGGTCTGAGTGGTGCGGCTGTACGTCCAGTTGCGGTTAGAATGGTGTGGCAGGTAGCAAAGGCTGTGTCTATACCGGTAGTCGGGCTGGGCGGTATCATGAATGGTCGCGATGCTATGGAGTTTATTCTGGCCGGTGCGACAGCAGTGGAGATAGGAACAGCTAATTTTATAGATCCGGCAGTTACCGTCAAGGTGGTTGATTATATGGAAGAGTATTGTCGCCGTCATGGAGTGGCTGATATCAAGGAGCTGATAGGGGCGTTGGACGTTTAAGCTATCAGCACCTGTAGGAATAAGGAATCAGCCGTAATTCTTGTTGTGAAAGAATTACGGCTGATTCCTTTATTTTTATAATCCTGATTATTTTTTTGATGATGACGGCACGAATGATTCGAAGCTGTTGTCGTTGTAGTACACAATTATATTCACTATCTTCTTTGCTTGGTCGGCATTGAAGGTGAATGTGGCCGGAGCGTCCGTTACAGCATCGGTGGCTGGGAGAGAAAGCTCTCCCGGAGCTGATTCAAGTACTGGAGCTTCGGCTTTTTCCGCGGTCAAATTATTTGGCCTCCGATCGGAGAAATCTGAATCGAAGTCTATACGAGGCATAGATTGCTCATCGTCAGCGGAATGACGGCTTCCAAAGTCAATCATTGTGCTGTTTTGAGGCTCTGAGGTTTGAATATTTTTCAAGTGAAGCATATCCCCCTCGCCAAACATCAACCACAGGACGGAAAGCTCCGGGTAGCTGTCGTGAATTTTACCAATCAGTTCATCGCTGACCTTCTTGTTGCGCCCATTTAGAAGTTGCGATAGGGTAGGGCGGGGTATCCGGCAGTTATCTGCAAACTGAGTAACCGGGATTCCCAAATAATTTATAAATGTTTTAAGGCGGGAAACGATGTCCATTTTGTTAATTCGCTTTTGTAATTCGACATTGCAAAAGTAATACAAAGAAATTAAAAAAGCAAACATTATGGTGCAAATTTTAATTTACAAAACCAACTATTATGTGTGTTTCTGTTGTTTACAGATGAAGTCAGTCTTGACAGGGCTTGACTTGCTACTGCATGTAAAACGTGTACGATATTGGAATACAGCGCTATATATGAGCGTGCGCATGCTATATGGCCTTGTTTCGGGCAAATTGACTGCAATTATTAAACCATAGATAACGATTTTATCGGTATGGTGCTGGTATACAGATTAAAATACAGAATGTTAATAGCTATAAATCTGTATTTGTTACCTATTTCATCTATTTGCGATTGAAAATTAGGAATATTATAAAAATGGTTTGGAATTTGAAATTGACTAAATCAAAAGAGAATTGAAGGGCTATTTACCGATGCGTTTATTATATTTTGATTAGTAAATTCGCATTTGCGGATGTAAAGTGAAAATGAATTTACTAATGCAATTAACGATGTGCTAAGTAATATTCCAAAATGTAAACATATATATTTAAGCTTTCCTCTTCAGGTGCTATACTTATAAAACAAGAGTTACGCACAGAATTCTTTCCGTTATTTTCTGAATTAACATTAGAATTGCTCTTTTTAAGCATTTTATTCTTATGTTACACGCTTGAAATTCTTTTCATAGATATTAGATTACGTGTGCATCTTTAATGCACACTACCCAGGTTATATTTGCACTATAATTAAAATATAGCTCAGGATATGAATACATCAGCAATTTTTTCGGAACGTGTGGTCAATGTATTGAGAGGACTTCCTGTCGCAGAGCAGACTGCAATAACCTCAGCCCTAACAGCGGAATTTATTTATGGTACAAATCCGGATAAGGGGCTATCACCACTACAGTCTATATTATATACTATGATACGCTCCTATGTGGAGCGGGATATGCATTAAGCCTGAATCGGCTGAATGCATTATGTCGGCTGCTTAGGAGAGTTCTTCAAGCTCTATTGAGGCGAGCTCCCACAGGCTCATGGCATTGTCAAGTTTTTTCTGTGTAGCTTCATGCTCGGAGAAAATCTCCGTATTATTCTCGCCGTTTGATATTCGTTGTTCTATTTCAGCGAGTGCTGTTTCGAGCCTGTTAATTTCAGCTTCCGCATCAGTTACCTTTTTGCGTGCTTTACGTATTATTTTTTCACGTTCTTTCTGCTCGGCGTAGCTTAGCTTCGGAGCGGGCGTTGATGGAGCTGATGCTGTCGCCTCGGCTCCGTGTGGCTGTTGTTTCTTTTCTGTTTGATTTGTTTTGGTTGCGTCATTCTCCGGAGTGCGCTTTTCCAATTCGGAAAGTGAGGCTATGCGTTTGCGTTCGAGGAATTCATATATTCCCCCCAGGCATTCCTTGACTGCTCCGCCTCCGAATTCATAGACTTTCTCAACGAGTCCGTCAAGAAACTCACGGTCATGGCTCACAACAATGACTGTGCCGTTGAAATCCTTGATGGCCTGTTTCAGGATATCCTTAGTGGCCATGTCAAGATGGTTGGTCGGCTCGTCGAGTATAAGCAGATTCATCGGTTCGAGCAGCAGTCTGATCATGGCCAGGCGGGTCTTTTCGCCTCCTGAGAGTACTTTTACTTTTTTGTCCGATGCCTCACCTCCGAACATGAATGCTCCGAGTATATCACGTATCTTTGTACGTATGTCGCCGGTAGCCACATGGTCAATTGTGTCGAATACCGTAATTTCCCCGTCAAGTAGCTGTGCCTGATTCTGGGCAAAATATCCGATTTTTACGTTATGCCCGAGTTTGAGATATCCGGTATATGGAATCTCTCCCATTATACATTTTACAAGCGTGGATTTTCCTTCGCCGTTTTTCCCTACGAAAGCCACTTTCTCGCCACGCTTTAGCGTGAATGTGGCGCCGTCAAATACCTGATGGTCGCCGTATCTTTTTCCTACGTTTTCAAGTATAAGAGGGAAGTCGCCTGAGCGTGGCGCCGGAGGAAATTTCAGGTTCAGGTGCGAAGTGTCTACTTCGTCCACTTCTATACGCTCTATTTTTGCGAGTTGCTTTATGCGGCTTTGAACCTGGACGCTTTTTGTGGCTTTATATCTGAATCGTTCAATAAAGTCCTCGGTATCCTGAATCTGTTTCTGTTGATTCTGGTAGGCGCGCATCTGCTGTTCGATGCGTTCACGCCGCAGTTCTACGAACTTGGAGTAGTTGACTGAATAATCGTAAATCTTACCTAATGAAATCTCAATAGTGCGGTTTGTCACATTGTCAATGAATGCACGGTCGTGGCTCACCAGAACAACAGCACCGGCTTTGGCGGTAAGGAATTGTTCAAGCCATTGGATTGATTCGATGTCAAGATGGTTGGTCGGCTCGTCAAGCAGCAGTACGTCCGGCCGGGTGAGCAGCAGCTTCGCAAGCTCGATACGCATTCGCCATCCTCCGCTGAATTCCGAGGTGGGTCGATTGAAATCTGAACGTTTGAAGCCGAGTCCCACCAATGTCTTTTCCATTTCAGCCTCGCTGTTTTCGCTTTCCTCCATAGCAAGGCGTTCGGTGAGGGTTGTCATCCGATCTATCAGCTGTTGATATGATTCCGAGTCATAATCGGTGCGTTCAGATAGCTCGGTGGTGTATGCTTCGAGCTGTCGGCGCATTGAATCGATATGGGAGAATGCCTTCCGAACCTCTTCTATCACTGTAAGCGAATCGGACAGAATCATCTGCTGCGGCAGATAGCCGATTGTGACATCCTGTTGCACGGCGACAGTGCCTGATGTAGGCTTCTGAAGGCCGGCGATGATTTTCAGCATGGTCGATTTGCCAGCTCCGTTTTTACCAACCAGAGCTATGCGGTCACGCTTGTTGATTACGTAGCTTATGCCGTCAAAAAGTGATTTAGCGCTGAATTCTACACTCAGATTCTGTATCGATACCATAGATTATTTCCAATTTCATGGCAAAGATACTACATTATCGCGCTAATTACAAGCATCGCTATTCAGCTGTTGGCGGCTCGCGGAGATGTCAGCGTTTGCGTATCTTGTAGGTGCGGCTTTGTGTGATGACTATGTCAACCGGCTGGTCAAAAGAATCAGTATCAATTTCGTCAACAAGCTGGCAGTCGTAGGCAACACCTATTTTTATAGCTTTGCTGTCGGCCAACAGGCGGTCGTAATACCCCTTGCCTCGACCTACGCGGTTTCCCTGACGGTCGTATGCCATGGCCGGCACCACTACCATTTCTATATCATCGATACTGACAGTCTCATCACCTTGCGGTTCTTCTATATGGAATGCTCCGAGCTGAAGCGATGTCTGCTCGTAGGGGAGTATGTCAAGATTCACTCCGTTAACACGCGGAAGATAGAAATGCTTGCTGCCATGCCATTTGTCAAGAAAGCTATGTGTCGACAGTTCGTCAGGCAGCGAATGATACATCAGGATATGCTCTGACATTATAAACGCAGCGAGCTGTTCAAGCTGTTCGAATACATCATCGGCAGCTTGCCGGCGTTCATATTCGGTGAGCATGCTTTTCTGAGCACGTACTCTGCGTCGTATTTCGTCCTTTTTCATTTCTTTTTCTGATTGTTATTGGCCGGCGTGCCTATCGGATAACGGGCATTCCCGGACTCTATTTCCTTGCGGGCTTTGTTCACTGTCGGATCCGAAGCGTTCATGATTTCATAATATCCTGAAGTTCCGAGTACGTCACGAGCTATAAGCCCTTTGACAAGACTAACAATCAAGTCGCGTGAAAGGTTTATGTAGTACCAGCGGGGTGCAATCTTCTCAGTTGTGTATGCAAAATCAGCGAAATCCTGAAGCAGTACATCGTCCGATGGTAGTAGAGCCAACAATTCTTTAACGGTCTTGGCTTTTGACAGTTCCTTGCGGCGCGGATCGACATAGTGGAATGCATATTTGTGCATAAGTCCGGCATTGAGCACGGTCAGGTAGTAGGTGGAAAGCCCGGTCGTGTCGTTAGGCACAAATACGTCAGGCATAATGCCTCCGCCACCATACACCTTGCGTCCGCCAACGGTATGGAACACATGCGATTTATCGAGTTTTATGCTGTCAGCGCTGAAGCCCTCACCGTGGCTGTAACGGTCGGCTATCTCCATTCCGTAGCTGTCAAGTGAGCCCGGCGTGTAAGTTTTCTGTATGCATCGTCCGGAGGGGGTATAGTAGCGGGCGGTAGTAAGACGGATGGCGCTCATGTCGGGAAGTTCGATGGGGCGCTGCACAAGTCCTTTTCCAAATGAACGGCGACCGATTATCAATCCTCGGTCATTGTCCTGAATTGCTCCGGCCACAATCTCACTTGCGCTGGCTGAGAATTCGTCAATCAGGACCGTTACGTCAACATCCTGGAATGCACCGGTGCCATCGCTTACCGCGGCTGATTCTGATTCAGGGGTGCGCCCGTGTGACGACACTATCAGCTTGCCGGCCGGCAGGAATTCATTGGCCATCATGATCGCCATTTCCATATAGCCGCCGCCGTTGCCGCGTAGGTCAAGGACGAAGCTTTCGGCTCCCTTGGCGCGGAGTTCCACCATGGATGTGAGGAATTCATTGTATGTCGTGCTTCCGAATTTATTGATTTTCACATATCCTACCTTGGGTGTCAGCATATAGCTGGCATCGATTGATGCCACTGGTATATCACCGCGATCCACAGTAAAGTCAAGAAGCTTATCGGACGTGGAGCGTTTTATGCCGAGCTTGACGGTTGTGCCCTTGTCACCGCGCAGATTGCTTATCACTTTTTCGTTGCTCCATTTTTTGCCGGCCACGATTGAGTCATTGATGGAAATTATGCGGTCGCCGGCCATTATACCCACTTTTTCCGACGGGCCGCCAGAAATCACCTCTATCACGGTGATAGTGTCGGTGAGCATATTGAAAGATATACCTATTCCGCTGAATTTGCCGTTAAGTTCCTCGTTGGCGGCCTGAAGGTCCGAGGCCGGGATGTAAGAGGTATGTGGATCAAGCTTCGCAAGGATGTCAGGAATTGATTTTTCGAGCAGGCTGTCTGTATCTACGTCATCCACATATTCTGAAGATATATATTTCATTATTGTGGATATCTTGTCAAGAGCCGAGTCCTTGGAATGGCGGCTGAAGAAGTAAGCGCCGCTTAACATGCCGGCTACGAAAGCCACTGCCACTATAAGCGGAAGCCACACGGATGTGCGCTTTATCGATTGGTTCATAAAGGATAGTGTTAAAAATCAGATTTCAGGCAGATGCACGCATTCTACCCCGGCACGTTTCAGAAGTTCGATCCCATCCGACATTCGGTAAAGCTCGTGAAATACCACGCGCTTTATTCCGGCCTGAATTATAAGCTTGGAACACTCCAGGCATGGAGAGGCTGTGACATAGAGCGTCGATCCATCGCTGGAATTATTGCTGCGGGCCACCTTTGTTATGGCATTTGCTTCGGCATGGAGCACGTATGGCTTTGTCACGCCGTTTTCATCCTCACATATATTTTCAAATCCGGCGGGAGTTCCGTTGAATCCGTCGGATATTATCATCTTGTTCTTGACTATGATTGCACCTACCTGGCGGCGGCGGCAATATGAATTCTCAGCCCATATTGATGCCATGCGCAGATACCGGCGGTCAAGTGTTTCCTGTTTGTCGTTAAGAGCCATATGTTGGGTATGGTTAATAGAGTCTACAAAATTACTCTTTTTTGAAGTCTGTTCAAAAATTATCAAACCAAAAAGTGCTGTTTGACCATCATTTTGTACACCCGTCCGGACAAAAGTTAAAAGTGCTGTTCCGGTTGTGCTAACGGGCGTTAAAAGAACTGAAAAAGCGGCTCCACAAGCGGGTTTTGCGGAACATTAAAGCGTGACATTTGGTTTCAAGAGTAAATGACGAACCTTTATTCTTAATTTAATATGATAGCTGCATTATTTCAGAAAAAACTGCTTGCTCTGCAAAATAATTTGCTCAGCTTTGCCATAATACTCACCTCAAACCGCGATGATGCGTATGACCTTCTTCAGGATACCGTCCTGAAAGCTCTTGACAATAAAGATAAATACATGGACAACACCAACTTCAAGGGGCGGGTGTTCACCATCATGCGTAATATCTTCATTAACAATTATCGCCGGGCAGCCCGCGCGCAGACTGTAGTTGACACTACGGACGATCTTTATCACCTGAATCTTCCGCAGGATTCAGGCATCGCCTCGCCGGAGCATTCCTATGCTGTTACGGAGATCAACGAGGCTATCAATGGTTTTTCTGACGATTACCGTATCCCGTTTTCCATGCATCTGGCCGGCTACCGTTATGCGGAGATTGCCAAGCATATGAACCTGCCGGTCGGTACAATCAAGAGCCGTATCTACTATGCCCGTCAGCGTCTGCGCCGTCAGCTGGGCGACTATCGTTCAGTCTGAGTCGGCATCACCCTCAGGCAGGGCGGTGGCGGGTAGGCGTTTTGAGGCTTTTATGCCGAGGTCGCGGAGCTTTTCGGCCCGTGATATCAGATTGCCGCGTCCGTCGCGGAGTTTTTTCATAGCTTCCTGAAGCGCGGTGCCGGTGGTTTCGAGCGAGCGTTCCACTTTGAGCATGTCATCAACGAATCCGGCGAATTTATCATACATCTGACCGCTTTTCCGGGCTATCTCAAGCGCATTGGCTGTCTGACGGTCATGCCTCCATAGTTGTGCCACAAGCCGCAGGGCACCTACAAGCTGTGTGGGCGATGCTATTACCACATGTCGGTCATATGCTTTTTGCCATAACTCCGGATCAAGCCTCAGGGCAGTGGCATAAGCGCTTTCGTTCGGAATAAACATCATTACGAAGTCAAGCTTCCCGTCCTTGCCCACATATTCATGATAGCTTTTGTCAGCCAGTTCGCGTATATGCTTCATCACGGAGTCAAGATGCTTGCGGGCGTATATATCGGCCTGTTCCGGATTGGAGCAGTTGACATATTCCACGAATGCGGTCAGTGACACTTTCGAGTCAATAATCATTATGCCGCGGTCAGGATAACGCACTATTACATCCGGGCGCAGCAGTCCGCCGGCTGGATTCCGGAGGGGAGTGCCGTCAGTATCCGTAGTCGGTTGTACTTCAAATTCCTCGCCTCGGCGAAGTCCTGATTTCTCAAGTATGGATTCGAGTACCATTTCGCCCCAGTCGCCCTGAGTTTTCGAGTTGCCTCGCAATGCGGTTGACAGTTCGCGGGCTTCGCGGCCTATGGATTGATTCGTTTCTACAAGCTCCTTTATTTTTTCCTGAAGAGAGAATCTCTCACGCGCTTCAGCCGAGTAGCATTCGCTCACCTGCGTGCGGAAACGCCCTATATCCTCTTTCAATGGCGCAAGAATCTGTTCAAGCTGCAAGGCATTGGCTTTGCGAAGGTCCTCGCCACGGCTTGATAGTACGCGGTGGGCTAACAGCTCGAATTGTTCTTTCTGCTTCTCATCCTCTTCGCTATGTTGCTGCCTGACGGCATTTAGCTCTGAGTTCAGACGGGCCGCTTCATGTTCGGCATGTGTGAGGCGTTCTTCAAGACGGGCTTTGTCACGCTCCACTGACGATGCGTAATCCCGTAATTCTCTCAGGCGTTTTTCTGCATATATGGCCGCACAAGCCAAGGCCATGCACAGTAATGATATACAAATAAGGGCTGTTTCCATGATGTAAAGATAGCAATAAGCATTCGAAATAAGTACAAAAAAATGACTAATTTTGCGCAAAATTACATCCGTTATGCTATTCTCATCTTTACGTCCGTTGGCGTTGGCCTCAGCCATGGCCGCGTCATTATTTGCTTCAGCAGCTGATTCTGTGAGTCTTGTCCCGGTCCCGTATATCACCCTCCGCACCCGCTATGAATGGGTGCCTTCCGATGGCGACATGCGCTTTCAGGTGCGTCATGCCCGCCTGGGTATTACCGGCAATATATGTCCTATCGTGGATTATAAGATGGAGGCGGATCTGTGCGACCGTGGTAAGATGCGTTTCCTTGATCTGTGGGGCCGTGTGGCGCTTGGCTCTTCACTGAAAGTACAGTTGGGTAATATGCGGATTCCCTTTGCCATAGGTTCGCATGTAGCTCCACACAACTATATATTTGCCGACCGTCCTGTGACAGACAAGCAGGTCGGGAGCCCTCGAAACGTAGGTGTGAAGCTGATTTATGCCACTCCTGGATTCCCGATGACTATTGAGGGTGGCTTGTTCAATTCATTCTCCAATACTGATCAGACCCGCTGGCAGAAGCGTATGGCTGCCGCTGCCAAAGCCCGTATAAATGTGAGCAATGTGGAATTCGTTGTTAGCTGCGAGTCATTGGTGCCCGATACTACACGAATGAACAGTTTCAGCGCCGGAGCTGTGTGGAAGTCCGGACGATGGAATGTCGAAGGGGAGTATGTCTACCGTCATTATACCCATAAGCGTGCCGATGCAGCTCATGCCTATGAAGTGTCGGCCAATTATACTATGCCTGTAAAAGCCGGTGTATTCAATTGGCTCTCATTCCAGGGACGTTTTGACGGGATAACCGACCATAGCGACGGTACCGGAGCGGTAAACGGGTATCTTCCTGTTACCGACCCGGCATTCAACCGCATCACGGCCGGATCGACAATCACATACCAGCACTCGAAATTCCGTACTGATTTCAGACTCAATTATGAGCATTATTTCCATCACCATGATGTCGTTGTGCCTGATGAAGCCCGCTCAAAGGTGGTAGCTGAGTTGGTAGTGCATTTTTAGTAGTTTTTATTATACACTCTTCCACTCTTTTTGTAATTTTGTGAGCTTATGAACCATCAGACTATAGATATTGACGGTATACAGCTCCACTACTATACCCAGGGGAGCGGTAGCCCTATTATTTTAATGCATGGCTGGGGATGCCGGGCTTCGACGCTTCAGTCTGTGGCCAATACAGCCGCGCTGTCGCACACGGTGTACAATATTGATTTCCCCGGATTCGGTGATACTCCTGAGCCACCCTCTGTATGGGGTGTGGAGGAATACACCCGTCTTGTTGAGAAGTTTGCCGACCGTCTCGGGCTTGAATCTCCGGCGCTGTTAGGCCATTCGTTCGGCGGACGTGTAGGGCTCCTGTATGCTTCGCGCCGTCCTGTGAGCAAGCTTATACTTGTGGATGGTGCAGGACTAAAACCACGCAGAAGTCTGCGCTATTATATTAAGGTGTATTCCTTCAAAGCCATGAAGCGGATAGCTCCTCTGATATATGGACGCGAGGGCGCGCGCAAGCGTATCGAGGCGGCCCGGGCCAAAGCCGGCTCAAGCGATTATGCCCAGGCTTCTCCAATGATGAGGGCTATTCTCAGCAAAGTGGTTAATGAAGATCTGCGTCATGTGCTTCCATCCATCAAGGCTCCTACTTTGCTGATTTGGGGCGAGGATGATACAGCCACACCGCTCTCTGACGCCCAGTTGATGGCCAGGCGCATACCTGACGCAGGCCTTGTGTCATTTCCCCATTGCGGCCATTATAGCTTTCTTGATAATCCGGTGCAGTTCGCTGCCGTTCTAAAAAGTTTTCTTTCAAATAATTAAAGATGTTTACACTCCACTCTGTCCTGTTCATCGTTGTTGCTCTTGTGGCAGCCGCCAATCTGCTGGCTGAATTGAGCCGCGACCTGATGATGATGCAGCAGAATTCCTATAGGACCGAGCGCTACATGCGCTGGTTGCGTGCTTCTGCCGATACTACATCGTTTGTGCGTATTGTGGCCTATTGCGTGCTTTTGGCATCATTGGTTACATTTGCCTCTCCTACATGGGCCATGAGCCTGATCTGTGTGTTCTCAGCCGGAAGCCTGTTGTGGCTTCTGACCCGTAAGTACAAGAAACCGCTTGTCTGGACTCCCCGTGCGCGCCGCATATATGGCGTGGCGGTTCTGCTCTGTGCCGTGGCATGTGTGCTCGGATTCTTTCTATCAGCCTACGGACTCGCTCACAAGATGTTTGTGTTGGCTGTACTTGTCATGGGGCTTTATTGTGCCTCACACATTATCATGATGGCGGCTGTTGTGATTCTCAAGCCTGTTGAGAGCCATATCAATAAGGGCTATTATGATGATGCCGCCCGAATCCTCGGCTCTATGAAGCAATTGAAGGTGATCGGTATAACCGGTAGCTATGGTAAGACAAGTACCAAGCACTACCTCAACCGCATACTGTCGGAAAGCTTCAGTGTTGTGATGACTCCCGGAAGCTTCAATACCACCCTCGGTGTGATCCGTACCGTGCGTGAATATCTCAAGCCATATACAGAGGTTTTCATCTGTGAGATGGGGGCCAAGCAGGGGGGCGATATCCGTGAGATATGCGATCTGGTTCACCCGTCCATCGGTATAGTTACGGCTGTAGGGCCGCAGCATCTGGAGTCGTTCAAGACTATAGAGAATGTTCAGCGCACAAAGTTTGAGCTTGTCGATTCGCTCCCGTCCGATGGCCTTGCTGTGGTTAACGATGACTTCCAATATGTGGCCTCACGTGAGGTGGGCAATGTGGAGTGCCTGCGCTATGCTGTCAGTGCCGACCATGCCACTGCCTTCCGTGCCGGTGATATAGAATATACCGCGTCAGGAACAAAGTTTACTATCACAGGCCCTGACGGATTGCAGCTCACCCTTACTACAAAGCTTGTAGGCGAATGCAATATCAGCAATCTTATGGCTGCCGTGATTGTGGCTCTCCATCTGGGTGTGCCTCATGATAAGATCCGTTATGCGGTTGAGAAGATCGAACAGGTGGAGCACCGCCTCAATCTGAAACGTACCCCTGCCGGCATAACGATAATCGACGATGCGTTCAACTCCAATCCTACCGGTTCCGGTATGGCTCTTGATGTTCTTGCCGCTATGACCACAGGTAAACGTATCGTCATCACTCCTGGTATGATTGAGCTTGGCGACCGTCAGGATGAACTCAACTGTGAGTTTGGACGTCATATAGCCCGTTCGGCCGATATCGCTATTATTGTCGGACTGTATAACCGCGATTCAATATGCCGTGGCATAGATGACGGCGGAGTGCAGCCTCCTAAGACATATACCGTAGATACATTCAACGATGCACAGGCGCTTCTGCGTACTATTGCCGCTCCGGGCGATACTGTGCTTTATGAAAATGACCTCCCGGATACATTTAAATAAGAAAACTATTACTTCATAACGATGAAAACCAATATAGGCGTGTTTTTCGGCGGACGTTCCACCGAACATGAAATTTCTGTGATTTCGGCCAATCAGGCCATGGCCGCCATTGACCGCGACCAGTATGATGTGACCCCGATATATATTTCCAAGCAGGGACGCTGGTACACAGGCCCGCTTCTTACCGATGTGGCGAATTACCGTGATATCCCCGCACTCCTGCGTCACTGCGAAGAGGTGTACATGCAGCCGGTATATGGCGATTATACCCTTTACCGCAGCCATCGAGGCATGTTCGGGAAATCCGAGATTACGAAGCTTGATGTGGCCATTCCGGTGCTTCACGGATCCAATGGAGAGGATGGCACATTCGAGGGTATTCTTGACTCTATAGGTATTCCTTATGCCGGATGCGATGTGCTTGCTTCGGCCAACGGTATGGATAAGATAACCATGAAGATGATTCTTCAGGCTTGTGACATCCCGGTGGTGGATTATGTATGGTTCACTGACAAGCAGTGGTTCTCACAGCGCGATGCCATGATAGAACGCATCGAAAGCAAGCTTGGCTATCCTGTGATTGTCAAGCCCGCTAATCTTGGCTCAAGCGTCGGTATCGGACGTGCCGCTGATCGCAGTGCGCTTATTGACCGTGTCAATGAAGCGGAAAAGTACAGCTCGCGTATCATTGTGGAGCACATGGTTGAGAATCTGCATGAAGTGAACTGTTCTGTGCTTGGCGACTGCGATGAGTATCAGACCTCCGTCTGTGAGGAGCCTATCAAGAGCGGTGAGATTCTCTCCTATGAGGATAAATATATGGGTGGTTCCAAGGGTGCCAAAGGTATGCAGGCTTCCCAGAAGCGTATTCCGGCCGACCTGCCTGCTGAGGTAAGTGACCGCATCCGTTTCCTTGCCGGCGAAACATTCCGCGTGCTCTCATGCCACGGCGTAAGCCGAGTGGATGTCATCATTGATGCTGACTGCGGTGAGATATATGTCAATGAAATCAACACCATCCCCGGTTCGCTCTCCTTCTATCTGTGGGAGGCATCAGGTATCAAGTTCCCTGAGCTTATGGATCGCCTTGTGCGTCTTGCTCTGAAGCGTAAGCGTGAGCAGGAGATGAAGACAGTAAGCTATGACCAGAACATCTTCTCAATGGGTGGAGGTGTGAAAGGTGGCATCAAGGGAGCCAAGAACTAAGCTCTAACGTACATATACCTTTTTAACTTCACTGCCCCGGCGGCGTATGTATATACCGGCAGGCATATCCGTGGCATCAATCCGGATACCCTGAAGGTTGAAGTACTCTGTCGGGGCGGTGGTGTCATCTGCCATAACTTCTTCGATGGCGGAGTTGCTGCCGATAGTAATGCGTACCTCCTTCCAGTGGATTGATGTGCCTGTATTAGGGTTGGATGCATGGCGTGAGCAGGTGAATTTCACCTCTTCTGCATCTCCCGTCCATTCAGGATTGTTGGGCTGCTGGCTGTCAGGGAAGCTTATCTCACCGCTGTCGGCGGTCCATGCCGGCGGATTCATGTTGCTTGCCGATCCGGCTATAAACTGAATTCGTCCGATTGCTCCTGTGCTGCTTTTGAACGACATTTCGTTGCCGTTCAATGCCGCCGCTCCGCTCCCACCGTACATCCACAATTCTTGTGTGGCGTAGTCGAATTTTACCGGCATAGTGCTGTTGCCTCGGAGAAATGTGATGGTGACGCCTCCTGCGGTGACGGGCGAGGGATTTGTGACGCTCTTGGTCGCATTGCCGAAAAGTTCGGAATTGAAACTGACCACAATCTCTGTCTGCGCTTTGGCTGACAGTGAGGCAGCACTGATGGCTACGATGGAAAACAGCTGTCGGTAATTCATGGAATCTATTGTGGATAAAAATGTTATAAGGTTATTGCGGATTGTCAAAAATAGATATTAAAATCCGTATAAGCAAAAAAAAGTAGTCACCCCGAGGTGGGATGGCTACTCAAATATTACATTATTGTAAACTATTTTTTCAAATCGCTTACTTTACAAGAACCTTGCTTACCGCTGTGCCCTGACGACGGATGTAGATACCGGCGGGCATGTTGTCGGCATTCACGCGGATGCCCTGGAGATTGTAGTATTCTACAGGAGCATTGCTGTTGTCAGCGTCGATGCCTTCAATAGCTTCTGTATCCTGAACATACATGACATTTACAGTGGCGATACGTGAAGCTGCGCCAAATGTCATTGTCACTTCAGTTGCTTTTTTATCTACAGCAGCAGTCCAAGTCTTGCCAGTCCATGTTCCTTCAGGAGATGTTGTGATTGTTCCTGCCCATGAAGTGCTGCCTGATATCTGAGTGAACGAAATCTCCTTGATATAATAGCCGGGTTCGGTAAGGCTTACAGTCATTGTATTTGACTTATAAGCGCGGATATCGTTATCTGATGTTTCTGTCCACCAGCGGGGATCGGCTGTCCCTTCTTCGCCCTTATTGATGTTAAATGTTACGATACCGTTGGTGAATGTAACAGGTGAAAGATTGTTAGCTTCGTTTGTCTCTTTAGAAGGTGTGAGTTCAGCGGTGGTTAGTGAAGCGGCATTGCCGGCTTTGGTGAAATCGAATGTAGCCTTTGCAGAACCTTCGATATAGAGGGTGTAGCTTGCGGTGGCTACATCGCTGTCGAGCATCCCTTCTTTTACGGCAATAGCTTTGATGGTTACATCTTCGGTAAATTCAATTCCTTCCTCGGTATAGAGGGTTGATTCTGCAGTAGGTTCGGTGCCGTCAGTGGTGTAGCGAATTTCAGCACCTTCAGTTTCTGTGGTGATAGTGATCTTTTCACCGGCTTTAAGTTCTGCTCCGCTTTCGGGGTTGAATACGGGGGTTGCAACAGTCTCCATTACTTTTCCACCTTCAATCAGAACGGGGATAAGCTGCATGGTGTTGTTGTATACTGACACGAAGCCTGTCACAGTGAAACCTTCGCCTTCCGGAACCTCCACTGCATCATAATACTGTGAATTGTAGAATGAATTGTACATCACCATCTCACGTGAGCCGTCGGTGATATCGTAGTTGTTGGCTGCAGAAGCGGCTGTAATGTTTACATCGCTTACCTTTACATACCAGTTGAGCATGTCAGAGCCTATTTCCTCAAGTGAGAGTTCTACCGGTGCAATGGCTGTGCCGGCAGTCTTGGCGCCGAGGCTTGAAGGAATCATTTCGGGCAGGCCGGCCTGACTCTTGAATGAACCGGTGGCACCGGCTATGATGTCGCCGTTGGTGTACTGACCTGCAATACCCTCTACGTCATTGCTATTATATATAAGGAGGTAGCTCTCTTCATTTTCTGCATCGCGTACATATAGGTTGCGGCCATTCTGATAGAGGGCAATCATGCTTCCGGTTACGGTGGTTACATCAGGATTAGCCAGCTCAACAAATTCGGTGATGTTGGCTACTGTGTTGGGCAGTAGATTCTTGGTGGTTACAGAGCTGCTCTTTCCATCCTTTATAGCTACAGCTTTAACGGTTGTCTTGCCGCTGATGGTGAATGCTGCGGTGTATTTGGTAGAAGCGGCTGTAGGCTCAGTTCCGTCAAGGGTGTAGTAGATGTCAGCACCCTCTTCCTGCGCTATAGTCACAGTGTTGTTGGCACCAAGTGTGATAACCGGAGCGGCTACGGTTCCGGCAGCTACCTGACCGTAATATTCAACTTTTGATAGTTGGATATTACCATTTGTTTTCTTTGCATTGCTGAATGCTAATTGATAATAGCAGTTCTCTGCAGGAGTAGAGATGACAAAATTGATGGTATGCTTTACTGTCTCTTTGATGTCTTTTTCAATTTCATCTATGACATTTGTGAATTTTTCATCAGTTGCGACAATCAGTTTTACATATTCCACTGAGGTTGGAAATGATGTTTTATCAATAAAAACATTGACAGAGTCAATTAATTCAGGAATAGAGGCCTGTGTTTCTATGTAAGCTATGGAAGCATTATTCTTGCTACCACATTTTACATAATTCCATCCATTCTTGTTATTATTGAAGTTTTTTATTGTCCAAGTAAAACCATCACATGTAGCATTCCATGTATCGGCATAAGATGAAACAGATTTGCTGTTATAGTCCGGACCAAATTGAAGCGTGTACAATGGTGAGCTTTGCGCTTGCGCGAAGAGTACCATACACAACATACATAGCGTAGTGAGTAAAAATTTCTTCATAAAAAATGTGATTAGGGGTTAATTATCTCCCAAAGATACATTTTTTTATTTACTGCGCAAAAATCTTTCTGATTATTGTTGAATATTAGCTATTTATGGCGTGTGATTAAAAAAAGCACCGCCGGGCATCAAGCCCGACGGTGCGTATGAGATAATCTGATGTCAGATATGATTACTTAACAGCAGCTACTCCGGGGAGAACCTTGCCTTCGATAGCTTCAAGAAGAGCACCGCCACCGGTTGATACGTATGAAACCTGATCAGCAAGACCAAACTTGTTGACGCATGCTACAGAGTCGCCACCACCTACGAGTGAGAAAGCGCCGTTGTTGGTAGCCTCAACAATAGCGTCAGCTATAGCGCGTGAACCGCCGGTGAAGTTGTCAAATTCAAATACGCCGGCAGGACCGTTCCAAAGGATAGTCTTGGCGGGAACGATAGCGGCTGCGAAAGCCTTGCGTGATTCGGGACCAGCATCCAGACCTTCCCATCCTTCGGGAATGTCAAGTACTGAGCATATCTGAGTGTTGGCGTCATTGCTGAATGCATCGGCAGCCACGCAGTCGGTGCCAAGTACGAGGTTCACGCCTTTCTCCTTAGCCTTCTTCATGATGTCAAGAGCCAGGTCAAGCTTGTCCTCTTCGCAGATTGAGAGGCCAACGTTGCCACCCTGAGCTTTTGCGAAGGTGTAGGTCATGCCACCGCAGAGGATAAGGTTGTCCACCTTGTCCATAAGGTTTTCTATGATGCCGATTTTGGTTGATACCTTAGAGCCACCCATGATAGCGGTGAAGGGGCGCTTGATGTCGCTGAGGATGTTGTCAACAGCCTTAACCTCTTTTTCCATGAGGTAGCCGAGCATCTTGTCCTGAGCGTCGAAGTAGTCAGCGATAACGGCTGTTGAGGCGTGCTTGCGGTGAGCTGTGCCGAAAGCGTCGTTGACATAAACGTCAGCGTATGAAGCGAGTGTCTTTGCGAATTCTTTCTGACGCTCTTTCATTTCCTTCTTGGCTGCATCGTAGCCGGGGTCAGCCTTGTCGATACCAACAGGTTTGCCCTCTTCTTCGGGATAGAAGCGGAGGTTCTCAAGCAGAAGCACTTCGCCGGGCTGGAGGTTGGCAGCGGCTTCGGCAGCATTGGCGCAGTCATCAGCAAACTTAACGTCGCGGCCAAGAGCTTTGGCTACAGCGTCCTTGATCTGTGACAGTGAGAATTTGGGATTAACCTTACCTTTGGGTTTGCCCATGTGGCTCATGATGATAAGGCTGCCGCCATCCTTAAGAATCTTTTCGAGGGTGGGGAGGGCGCCGCGGATACGGGTATCGTCGGTGATATTGCCGTTTTCATCCAAAGGTACGTTGAAATCAACACGTACAATGGCTTTTTTGCCGTTGAAGTTGTAGTTGTCGAGTGTCATTTTTCAGTTTGGTTAGTTATGAGTTTAACATTTTCGCAAATGTAGTTATTATTCGCGTAATATTAAAGAAAATTTTCTGTAAAAAGGGTGAAAAATCAGCGGAGTAGTGTAGCCATCTGTTCGGCAAGTTTGCGGGCTTCACGTCCGGCGGCTTCGGCAAAGTCAGTGCCTGATGATGCGTAGATTATGCCGCGCGATGAATTGACAAGCAGTCCGCATTCGCCGGGTATCATGCCATAGCGGCATACCTCTTCAAGGCTTCCACCCTGGGCGCCTACGCCGGGTACAAGCAGGAAGCTCTTCGGAGCGTAGCGGCGTATATCCTCAAACATGCGGCCCTGCGTGGCCCCTACCACATACATCATTTCTTCCGGTCCGGCCCATTCGGCTGATTTGGTCAGAACTTCCTCAAAAAGTCGCTTGCCGTTTTCGTCAGTCATCAGCTGGAAGTCATGTGATCCGGGGTTTGATGTCAGAGCAAGAAGAATCACCCACTTGCCTTCGTAGCCGAGGAATGGGGTAACGCTGTCACGGCCCATGTAGGGGGCAACGGTTATCGAATCGACTCCGAGGTGTTCGAAAAAGCTGCGTGCATAGAGCTGTGAGGTGTTGCCTATGTCGCCACGCTTGGCATCGGCGATGATAAACTGGTCAGGATATTTCTCACGGATATATTTTACCGTGTCTTCCAGAGCTTTCCAACCTTCCACGCCAAGACTTTCATAGAAAGCCAGATTAGGCTTGTAGGCTACGCAGTAGGGGGCTGTGGCGTCAATTATGGCGCGGTTGAATTTTACTATCGCGTCAGGCTCGTTCTGGAGGTGAGCGGGAAGCTTACGGATGTCAGTGTCCAGACCCACACAGAGAAAGCTCTGCTTGCGGCGGATGTTTTCGATGAGTTCTTTTCGTGTCATTATAGTTCGGATGCTTTGAGTTTTTCAGCGTTTTCGGCAATTATAAGGTGGTCGATGCAGTCCTGTATGTCGCCATCGACAAATGCTTGCAGATTATATATCGTATAGTTGATGCGGTGATCGGTGATTCGTCCCTGGGGATAATTGTAGGTGCGTATCTTTGCCGAGCGGTCGCCAGTGCTCACCATTGTCTTTCGGCGTGAGGCTATGTCGTCAAGATATTTCTGATGCTCTTTGTCATATATGAATGTGCGCAGTCGGCTCAGTGCGCGCTCCTTATTCTTGGGCTGGTCGCGCGTCTCTGTACACTCGATAAGAATCTCCTCGCTTACCCCTGTGTTAGGGTTGCGCCACATGTAGCGTAGACGTACACCTGATTCCACCTTGTTCACGTTCTGTCCGCCGGCACCGCCGCTTCGGAATGTATCCCATTTGATTTCACCTTCGTTGATTTCAACATCGAATGCTTCCGCCTCGGGGAGCACTGCCACGGTGGCTGCCGATGTGTGGACGCGGCCTTGGGTTTCCGTGGCGGGAACACGCTGCACGCGGTGCACGCCGCTTTCATATTTAAGCGTGCCGTAGACATTGTCGCCCGACACGGCCATCACTATTTCCTTAAATCCGCCCGCAGCGCCTTCGCTGGCCGAGGTCACGGCTACATTCCAGCCTTTTGACTCGCAGTATTTCATGTACATCTTCGCGAGGTCGCCTGCAAATATGGCAGCTTCGTCACCGCCGGTGCCGCCACGTATTTCGAGTATGGCGTTTTTTGCATCCTCCGGGTCGGCGGGGATAAGAAGCAGTTTTATCTCCTCTTCGAGTTTCGGAAGTTCGGTCTGCGATTCGTCAAGTTCCTCCTTTGCCATAGCCCGGAGCTCTTCATCCTGTTCCTGTTCAAGGACCATGCGCGCTTCATCGGCGTTGGCCAGCAGCGTACGGTAGCGACGGGTAGCGCCTGTGAGCTTTTCCAAATCCTTATATTCTTTGGTCAGGCGGACGTAGCGCTTCATGTCGGCTATCACCGACGGATCGGTAATCAATGTCGATACTTCTTCAAATCGGGCCTCTATTCCATCGAGGCGGTCAAGCAGGGAATTTGCGGACATATGGTGATATCACTGGTTACTTTTGCGCGAAGTTACGCATAAATAGCCGAAATTACAACTTGGCGGAACAAAATGAGGCTGATAGGTGTCTTAAATATAAAGATTTATTAATACGCCTAAAAATGATTCAGACATGAAGCGACGTAGATTGACACATATGACCTTGGCCGTACTCCTGATGATGCTGTCATTCGCATTTTCGTCATGCGGTCCGGTGCAGTCCTACTGGGGTGTACATAGCGAATATTCTACAGACGGTGATTACCACCATCACCACAAACCTCCGAAAAAGAAAAAACATAAAAAGTATAAGTGGGATAAAAAGCATAAACACTATCACCACGATTGAAATGGTTGAATTATAGCTATATAAGCCCGAACCGGATTCCGATGCGGGCTTGTTGCCCTAAATAATCACAATGTAATTGCGCAATCTATTCATAAATATTATTTTTGCACTTTGAAAAATAAGAATCATTAATATATAGCCAGAAAGAAGTTGTGGAAGTATTAATGTGCCTAAAATGACTCAAACATGAAGCGACGTAAATTGACAAGTATGACATTAGCCGTTGTGCTGCTGATTCTTTCATTCGCATTTTCGTCATGCGGTCCGGTGCAGTCCTATTGGGGTGTACATAGCGAATATTGTACTGATGGTGATTACCATCATCACCACAAACCTCCGAAAAAGAAAAAACATAAAAAGCATAAGAAACATAAGAAATATAAAAAGCATAAACATCACCACCATGATTGGGATGATTGAATCAAAGTCATATCAGCCCGTGCCGGATTCCGGTGCGGGCTTGTTGCGCTAAAAAATCACAATGTAATTGCGCAATCCATTCATAAATATTATTTTTGCACTTTGAAAAATAAGAATCATTAATATAATATAGCCAAAAAGAAGTTATGGAAATAACCATGCAAAAGACTGACGCTGTGAGCGGACTGCTTACAGTGAAGGTTGAGGAGAATGATTACAAGCAGAAAGTAACAGAGGAACTTAAGCGTATCGGTCGCACACACCAGATCCCCGGTTTCCGTAAGGGACATATCAGTGTAGCTGACCTTCAGCGTCGTTTCGGCCGTCAGGTTACCAGCGATATGATCAATCAGGTGGTATATGAAGGCGTTATGAAATATATCGAGGAGAACAAGCTCAATGTACTCGGTCAGCCCATGCCTGTTGAAGTCAAGGAACTTGACCTCAAGAATCAGAAGGACTTCACTTTTGAGTACGAACTTGCTCTTGCTCCTGAACTTGATGTGAAGCTTGATAAGGATGAACACATTCCTTACTATGACATCGAGGTAGCCGACTCAATGATTGACGAGCAGGATAAGGCTTTCCGCAAGCGTTTCGGTGCACAGGTGCCCGGTGAGGAATTCGAACAGGACGCTCTTGTAAAGGGTGCTCTTATGGAACTCAACGCTGACGGTACAATCCGTGAGGACGGTGAGGCTATTCAGGTTACAAGCGCTATCGTAGCTCCCTTCTATTTCAAGGATAAGGAAGAGGCTGCCAAGTTCGAAGGCAAGAAAGTAGGCGATAAGGTTGTGTTCAACCCCCGCAAGTCATGTGACGGCGACATCGCAGAACTTTCATCAATGCTCAACATCAGCAAGGAACGTACAGCTGAAGTGCAGGGCGACTTTGAACTCGCTATCAGCGAAATCATCGTTGTTCGTCCCGCTGAGCTGGGCGAAGAATACTACACTCAGGTGTTCGGTGCCGGCAAGGTGAACAATGAAGAGGAATACCGTGCAGCCCTCAAGGAGCTTATCGCAAATGAGCTCAAGGGTAACAGCGAAATGATATTCCGCATGTCAGCCCGTAAATTCTTCACTGAGAAGTATGGCAACATGGAGCTTCCCGCAGCTATTCTCAAGAAGTGGCTTATAAGCCGCAATGAAGAGCTGACAGAAGAGAACATCGACGAGGAATACAGCCGTATGGAATCTGATCTGAAATGGCAGCTTATCAAGGAGCGTATTGCTGAACTCGCAAATGTCAAGATTGAAGAAGCTGACCTCCAGAATCTGGCTAAGAACATCGCTGCCCGTCAGCTTGCTCAGTACGGCATGACAAACCTTGATGATGAAACCATCGAGTCATTTGCCAAGAATATCCTCGCTGACAAGAACTATCGTCCCCGCATCGTTGAGCAGGTAGGCGACATCAAGCTCTTCGAGGCTATCGCCAATGCTGTAAGCGTTGACCACGAAACCGTAAGCTTTGACCGCTTTAAGGAAATAGCCAGCGAAATCTGATCCGATAGATTTCATATCTGATATAAATAGATTGGCGTTCCGCATCCTCTTGTATGTAAGAGTTGATGCGGAACGTTTTTTTTTGATTGCGATGGTGCTTGTTTATTAGAATCATATTGGCTAATTTTGTATCATAACATATTTTACAGTTGACTAATGAAATATATCTCCAGCCTATCTGTTGTTGCGTTTCTGTTAGCGTCATGTTCGCATAGTGTCACACCTGAATCTTCCGGAGGATTAGCTGCGGAAGTCAATCCGTTCATCGGTACCGACTATACCGGCAATACATATCCCGGAGCACAGGCTCCCTTCGGGATGGTGCAGCTCAGTCCTGACAACGGCATACCGGGATGGGACCGTATAGCAGGATATTTCTATCCTGACAGTACCATAGCCGGATTCAGCCATACCCATCTGTCGGGAACCGGCGCAGGCGATCTGTACGACATTTCTTTTCTGCCTGTCATGAAGCCCTATGACGAGGGAGAGCCGCCGTTAGGAGTGCATTCGAAATTCCGCCATGAAACAGAGGAGGCATCCGCAGGATATTATAAGGTGCATCTGGATGACTTTGGGATTGATGTTGAGCTTACAGCTACCGAACGTACCGGAATACAGCGCTACACATTCCCGGCCGGAGATGCTGCTGTAATATTGAATCTTGCCAAGGCTATGAACTGGGATGGCACGGTTGATTCGCGTATAACCGTGGTCGATTCGACAACTGTCACCGGCTACCGTTTCTCCGAGGGCTGGGCAAGAGGGCAGCAGGTGTATTTTGCATCACGCTTCTCAAAACCGTTTGACTCAGTGGATGTCGATACCGTAAAGTTGAAAAATGGCGGTCTTGGCCTTGTGGCCCGTTTTAATTTCAAGACTACAAAGGATGAACAGATAACTCTTTCCACGGCCATATCCGGAGTGAGTGAGGCTGGCGCGGCGGCCAATCTTGCCGCAGAGGCTCCGCTTGACGACTTTGATCGCTATCGGAATCAGACGCGCGAGGCATGGAATGATATGCTCGGACGTGTTACGGTCGAGGGTGGGACGGCCGATGAACGTGTCAATTTCTACACGGCTCTTTACCACAGTATGATAGCTCCAACTATATATGGTGATGTGGACGGATCGTATCGCGGACCTGACAAGAAAGTGCATAAGGCTGACGGATGGACCAATTACAGTACGTTCTCCCTCTGGGATACATATCGTGCGGCTCACCCGCTCTATACCATAGTTGATACGGCGCGTGTGTCGGATATGATTCAATCGTTCCTGGCTTTCTACGATCAGAACGGTCGCCTTCCTGTATGGAATATGCAGGGGAGCGAGACGGATATGATGATTGGCTATCATTCGGTACCCGTAATAGTGGATGCTTATCTGAAAGGTATAGGCGGATTTGATGCGGAGCGGGCGCTTGAGGCATGCGTGGCCACATCCAACATCGATTCGTATCGTGGAATCGGCTATTACAAGACGCTTGGATTCGTGCCTTATAATATAAAGGATGAATACTGCGATGATGACTGGGCCCTGTCGCGCACCATGGAGTATGCTTTTGACGATTACTGCATAGCGCTGATGGCTGAGAAGCTCGGTAAAAACGATCTGGCTGAGCAGTATCGGAAGCGTGCCATGAATTACCGGAATGTGTATAATCCGGCTACAGGTTTCATGCAGCCGCGTGATGATAAGGGTAATTTCCAGCCGGCGTTTACTCCTGATGAATACACCAAACATATCTGTGAGAGCAACGGATGGCAGTATCTCTGGTCAGTGCAACATGATATCTCGGGGCTTAAGGAGTTGCTTGGCGGAGAGAAACGTTTTGCAGCTCTGCTTGACAGCATGATGACCTATAAGGGCGTGGACGATAAGGAACTCCCCATTTTCAGTACAGGGATGATAGGACAGTACGCCCATGGAAATGAGCCGAGTCATCATGTGATATATCTCTTTAACTCCGCAGGGCGTCCTGACAAGACGGCCGAATATGTGCGCAAGGTGACGGATGAGCTGTACCGCAACGAGCCTGCCGGACTGTGCGGCAATGAGGACTGCGGTCAGATGTCGGCATGGTATGCGTTCAGCGCCATGGGTTTCTATCCGGTCAATCCCGTTTCAGGGCAGTATGAGATCGGTTCGCCACGCTTTGACCGCGTGAGTATCAAAGTGGCCGATGGAAAGACTTTCACTGTTAATGCTCCCGGTGCATCATCCGGAAAAATATATGTGAAAGGAGTGAAAGTCAATGGCAAGCCGTGGGATAAGAGCTATCTGACGCACGACATGATATCATCCGGAGCTACAGTTGACTTTGATATGTCCGATGTGCCGGCCAAGGCATGGTACAAGTAAATCGGGATATTTTGTATATTCGGAAAAAAATTATAACTTTGAATTAAGAAACAAAACTACGATTATATAATTATGATGAATAGCGACTTTAAGAATTTCGCTGTAAAGCACCTGGGCATGAATTCGTTGGCTCTTGACCAATATGCCTCGGCAATAACATCGAGCTATATTTCTCCTACTATCATAGAGGAGCGTCAGCTCAATGTAGCCCAGATGGATGTATTCTCACGTCTGATGATGGACCGTGTTATTTTCCTCGGTACTGACGTGAACGACTATACCGCCAATGTAATCCAGGCTCAGCTCCTGTATCTTGATTCGACTGATCCCGGTAAGGATGTAAGCATATATATCAACTCGCCCGGCGGTTCGGTATATGCCGGACTGGGCATTTACGATACCATGCAGTACATATCGAGCGATGTGGTTACCATCTGTACCGGTATGGCCGCATCGATGGCTGCCGTTCTGCTCGTATCAGGTGCAAAAGGCAAGCGTTTTGCCCTCAAACATTCACGTGTGATGATTCACCAGCCTATGGGCGGCGCCCAGGGACAGGCTTCTGATATCGAAATCACCGCCCGTGAGATTCAGAAACTGAAAAAAGAACTGTATACAATCATATCTGACCACTCCGGAATGCCATTTGATAAAGTAGAGCGCGACTCTGACCGTGACTACTGGATGACAGCCATGGAGGCCAAGGAGTATGGAATGATTGATGATGTGTTAATCAAAGCCAAGCATTAATCCGATGGCAGGAAAGAAATCTGACGGCGGACGCATCAATCGCGGACATTGCGCTTTCTGCGGGCAGGAGCCTCACGGCTCTACAATGCTTGTGCCGAGCGCTGTGGCTCCGGATGTGTATATCTGTACTGACTGTGTGGAGCAGATCGAGGAAGCGGTAAAGGAATACCGTGGCGAAACAGCTTCATCAAAGGCTCAGGCTGATATAAATATGGACTCGATTCCCCGCCCAAAGCAGATACGCGAATTTCTGGACAGTTACGTCATTGGGCAGGATGCCGCAAAAAAATACCTTTCAGTAGCGGTTTATAACCACTACAAGCGTCTGGCTCAGCAGGATGATGATGTCGATATCGAGAAGAGCAACATTATCTTGGTCGGTCCTACCGGTACCGGCAAGACGCTGCTTGCCAAGACTATCGCACGGCAGCTTGATGTGCCGTTTACTATAGTTGATGCTACGGTGCTGACCGAAGCCGGCTATGTGGGCGAGGATATTGAAAGCCTGCTTACGCGTCTGCTTCAGGCTGCTGACTACGATATAGCCAAGGCAGAGCGCGGTATCGTGTTTATTGACGAAATTGATAAAATAGCCCGCAAAGGCGACAATCCGTCAATAACCCGCGATGTGAGTGGCGAGGGCGTGCAGCAGGGTTTGCTTAAGCTTCTGGAGGGCTCGATTGTGAACGTTCCTCCGCAGGGTGGACGCAAGCATCCGGAGCAGAAGATGATTCCTGTCAACACCAAGAATATACTGTTCATATGCGGCGGTGCTTTCGACGGAATAGAGCGCAAGATAGCCCAGCGCCTCAATTCACATGTGGTAGGATACAGCAACAGTGCCCGCAAGGGGGTGAACCGTGACAATTTCCTCCAGTATGTGGCTCCTCAGGACCTGAAATCATTCGGACTGATTCCGGAGATAATTGGCCGACTCCCTGTGCTCACACATCTTGATCCGCTTGACCGCGATGCCCTGCGCCGAGTGCTTACCGAGCCTAAGAATGCTATTGTCAAGCAGTACGAAAAACTGTTTGCGATGGATGGCGTGAAGCTTACCTTTACTCCTGAGACGCTGGATCTTATCGTTGATAAGGCTGTGGAATACAAGCTCGGAGCCCGAGGACTCCGCTCGATAGTGGAATCAATAATGATTGACGCTATGTATGAAATACCCTCGACTGATGAAAAAACATTCGAGGTAACCCGCGACTATGCGCTTGAAAAGCTCGTGGCCGCTAATTTTGAAGTAAACAAAGCTTAGCAAGTTACCATATATAATTATAGATAAATTCTGATACCTTTTCTCCCCATGACTAACAAAGCTTCATTATCTGAAGCGCTGAAAAAGCATTTCGGATTCGACACCTTCAAAGGCAATCAGGAGGCCATTATAACAAGCCTTCTGGAAGGCAATGATACATTCGTGCTGATGCCAACAGGAGGTGGTAAATCATTGTGCTACCAATTGCCTTCACTTATGAGTGAGGGCACGGCTATCGTGATATCGCCATTGATAGCCCTGATGAAAAATCAGGTGGATGCCATGCGAAATTTCAGCGAGGAGGATGGTGTGGCTCACTTCCTGAATTCGTCGCTCAACAAGTCAGCCATTGATAAGGTGAAGTCCGATATAGTGTCGGGAAAGACAAAGCTGCTCTATGTCGCACCTGAATCACTGACAAAAGAGGAGAATATCGAGTTTCTGAAGACGGTGACCATTTCATTCTATGCCGTCGACGAAGCTCACTGCATATCTGAATGGGGACATGATTTCCGCCCGGAATACAGGCGTATACGTCCCATTATTAATGAAATAGGCAAGCGCCCCGTTATAGCTCTGACAGCTACGGCCACTCCCAAGGTCCAGCATGACATACAGAAGAATCTCGGTATGCTTGATGCTAATCTTTTCAAATCATCGTTCAACAGGCGTAATCTTTACTATGAGATACGTCCAAAGACGGTAAATATTGACCGTGAGATAATCAAGTTTATCAAGAACATGGAGGGCAAGTCAGGCATCATATACTGTCTGAGCCGTAAAAAGGTTGAAGAGCTTGCGGAGATTCTCAAAGTCAATGATATCAAGGCGCTGCCGTATCATGCCGGTATGGATGCCGCCACACGTTCGGCCAATCAGGATGCATTCCTGCTTGAAACGGTTGACGTGATTGTGGCTACGATAGCATTCGGCATGGGTATTGACAAACCCGATGTGCGGTTTGTGATTCATTACGATATGCCGAAATCCCTTGAAGGATATTATCAGGAGACAGGCCGTGCCGGCCGTGACGGAGGCGAAGGCGTATGTATTACGTTCTATTCTGCCAAGGATCTGCAGAAGATGGAGAAATTCATCCAGAACAAGCCGGTGGCAGAGCAGGAAATCGGACGTCAGCTCTTAGCCGAGACTGCCAATTACGCTGAATCGTGTGTTTGCCGGCGTAAGTCACTTCTGCATTATTTCGGGGAGGAGTATCTGGAGGATTCTTGTGGTAATTGCGATAATTGCTTAAATCCAAAAAAGAAAGTGGAAGCAAAAGAAGAGTTATGCGCGGCTCTGGAAACTGTGGCCGCACTTAAAGAGAAGTTTAAGGCTGATCATGTGGTAAACGTGATGAAGGGAAAGCCTACCGCAGATGTCAATTCATATAAACATGACGAACTTGATGTGTTCGGATGTGCGGAGGCTTCAGATGAGAAATTCCTGAATTCGGTAATCCGTCAGGCTGTAATAGCCGGATATCTTGACCGGGATATTGAGAACTACGGTCTTCTGAAACTTACTGACAAGGGTAAAAAATTCCTTAAGAAACCCACATCATTCAAGATTGTGGAGGATAACGAATTTGGCGATGACGTTGAACCTGAAGTGGTGAAGGGCGGAGCCGGATGCGCTGCTGACCTTGAGCTGTATTCAATACTGAAGGATCTGCGGAAAAAGGTGGCAAAGCGTATGGAGCTGCCCCCTTATGTGATTTTCCAGGACCCATCGCTTGAGGCCATGGCCACGACATATCCTGTGACGATTGACGAGCTGGCTAATATAGCCGGTGTCGGAGCCGGTAAGGCCCGCAGATATGGCGAGGAGTTCATCCAGGTTATCAAACGCCATGTGGAGGAGAACGAGATTGAGCGTCCCGAGGACCTGAAGGTGCGCAGCGTGGCCAACAAGAGCAAAGTCAAGATAGCTATCATACACTCCATTGACCGTAAGATACCTCTCGATGAAATAGCCAATTCGCGTCAGCTTGAACTGTCGGAGCTTATTGATGAGATAGAGGCTATTGTGAATTCCGGAACAAAAATCAACATCAATTATTATCTTGATGATGTGCTTGACGAGGATCTGCAGCAGGATATCTTCGACTATTTCAAGGAGAGTGAGAGCGGAGATCTGAACGATGCTTTCAAAGAATTTGGCGATGACTGTACGGAGGATGAAATACGTCTGATGCGTATTAAGTTCCTCTCTGAAATGGGATATTGATTCATGGATAATAAGGCCGGAAATAGAAAAACCGTAGTTGACTACCGCAATGTGGAGCTGCGTCGGCGTGACCTTATAGCATTGCGCAATGTCAACTTCTCCCTGTGTGAGGGGGAGCTGGTCTATCTTACCGGGCATGTGGGCAGCGGCAAGACATCGCTGCTCAAATCCATATATGCGGAAGTCCCCGTGCATTCAGGCCATGCCGAAGTGCTTGGCCGTGATATGCTCACAATAAAGCGGAAGGATATTCCGGCATTAAGGCGTGAAATAGGTATCGTGTTTCAGGATTTCCGTCTGTTGTCCGACCGCAGCGCATATGACAATCTGCTGTTCGTATTGAAGGCTACGGGTTGGACTGACCGTGTGCAGATGGCTGAGCGTATTGAACAGACCCTGCGCGAAGTAGGAATGCTCAATAAGGGATATAAGTTCCCGCATGAATTGTCAGGCGGCGAACAGCAGCGTATCGTCATTGCCAGAGCCATGCTCAACCGTCCACGTCTGCTTGTGGCCGACGAACCTACCGGCAATCTGGACCCTGATACGGGGAGCCATATCATACGCCGGCTCCATGAAATCGCCTCAAGCGGTACGGCCGTGATTGTCGCAACGCACAATTTCGGACTGATAGAGCGCTATCCGGCACGTGTGGTCCGCTGTGCCGACAAGACAATCGTGTGATTGGCGATTGGCTGAATATATGTAAAAATCGGTATGTAATAATACCTTATTCGAGGATAATTTGTAATTTTGCACCTCAAAATATCAGAAAATGAAAGTAATGAAGTTTGGCGGTACCTCAGTAGGCACCGCACAGCGCATCAAGGATGTTGCGAAGCTCATAACCGAACGTGGCCGGAATATAGTGGTGCTGAGCGCCATGTCGGGTACCACAAATACGCTTGAGGATATAAGTGACTACCTCTACAAGCATAATTTTGCAGGTGCTAATGAAACGCTCAACAATCTGCGTCATAAGTACTATGACACAATAGCCGAGCTTTATTCAACTGACGAGTACCGAAATAAGGCGAAGGAGGTAATAGATGAACGTATGGACCATATACGTTCATTCAACAAGGAGATTTTCACTTCGTTTGACCATAAGGAGATTCTTGCCCAGGGTGAGCTGATGTCAACAGCCATGATGAATCTGTATCTTACGGAGTGTGGCGTTAAGTCAGTGTTGCTGCCGGCCCTTGACTTCATGCGTATTGACAAGAATTCTGAGCCTGATACTCATTATATACGTGAGCATCTTCTGCCGATGCTTGAAAAGCATGCTAATGCCGAGCTGTTTATAACCCAGGGGTTCATTTGCCGCAACAACTACGGCGAGATTGACAATCTGCAGCGCGGGGGAAGCGACTACACGGCATCGCTTATCGGAGCTGCCATCAAGGCTGAGGTTATCGAGATATGGACCGATATCGACGGCATGCATAACAATGACCCGCGATATGTGGAAAAGACAAGCCCGGTAAGCGAGCTGCATTTTGAAGAAGCCGCAGAGCTTGCCTATTTCGGCGCTAAGATATTGCACCCTACATGTGTGCTTCCTGCCAAGGTCAACAATATTCCGGTGCGTCTGCTCAACACCATGGATCCTTCGGCTCAGGGAACGCTTATATATAATGTAGCACCTACCCATACAATCAAGGCTGTAGCTGCCAAGGACAATATTACCGCGATCAAGATAAAGAGCGGCCGTATGCTTCTTGCCTACGGTTTCCTCCGCAAGGTATTTGAGATATTTGAAGCCAATTGTACTCCTATCGATATGGTGGTGACATCAGAAGTAGGGGTGTCGGTTACGGTTGACAGTGAACGAAATCTTGAAAAGATTGTTGATGAATTAAAGAAATTCGGAACAGTTACCGTTGACCGCGACATGGTGATAATCTGTGTCGTTGGCGATCTGGAGTGGAAAAACCGAGGATTTGAAGCGGAAGTTGTTAATGCCATCCGTGATATTCCTGTCCGCATGATATCTTACGGTGGTAGCAATTATAACATATCGCTCCTTGTCCGCAAGGAGGATAAAGTGCGCACTCTGAATCTGCTTAGTGAACGGCTGTTCAATTAATAGATTGATATGTCAGAGAATCCTATTTTGAATAATATTGATTTTGAGGTAGAGCAGACGCCATTTTATTATTATGATATGGCGTTGCTTGACCGTACGCTTGATGCCGTAAATGAAGCATCGGCTGACGCCCGCTATAAGGTGCATTATGCTGTGAAAGCTAATGCCGATATGCCGATACTGAAAGCCGTGATGGCAAAAGGACTTGGCGCTGATACTGTGAGCGGCGGTGAGATTCAGGCGGCTATTGAAGCCGGTTTTAAGCCGGAGGATATAGTGTTTGCCGGTGTTGGGAAGTCCGACAGGGAGATAGAACTGGCGCTTGAAGCCGGTATATCCTGCTTCAATGTCGAATCGAAGGCTGAGCTGGCGGTTATCGCGGAAATAGCTTCACGTATGAACCGCGTGGCTGACATAGCGCTGAGAATTAATCCTGATATTGACGCCCATACTCACCATTATATTACTACCGGACTTGCTGAGAATAAGTTTGGAATCAATATGGAGCTTCTTGACGATGTGCTCGCCAGTGTGGCAAAATATCCTTCGGTCAAGCTTACGGGACTTCATTTCCATATAGGATCCCAGATTACTGACAATGCTCCATATGCATTGCTCTGTGAGCGAATCAATGCTCTTCAGGAGCAATTCGAGGCAAAAGGCTACCGGTTGGCCACTATCAATGTGGGCGGTGGACTTGGTATAGATTACGATGATCCTGACCGTAATCCTATTCCTGATTTCAAGTCGTATTTCGATGTGTTCCGCAAGCATCTGATTCTACGTGAGGGACAGGAGTTGCACTTTGAGCTCGGTCGTTCCATCGTAGCGCAGTGTGGATCGCTGATTACGCGGGTGCTTTATGTCAAGGAGGGCGTCAAGAAGCGGTTTGCGATAGTCGATGCCGGTTTTAACGATTTGATTCGTCCGGCATTGTATCAGGCACATCATAAGATTCAGAATCTGACCTCTACAGCCTCTGAAGAAGAGGTGTACGATGTGGTAGGGCCTATATGCGAATCATCGGATGTATTCAGTGAAGATGAGCGTCTTCCGTTGACACATCGGGGCGATATCCTTGCATTGCGGTCGGCCGGTGCATATGGTCGGATTATGGCATCGCAGTACAACTGCCGTCCGATTGCCCGCGGAGTATATAAAGATTGATTCAACGATTTCCAATCGTCGCTATATAATAAGTGGCTGATCCATCGGGGTCAGCCACTCGTATTTTCTAATAGTGGAGTTTAGTCAAGAAAACGTTTTGTCAGCCCATGATAGGCATCAATGCGTCTGTCGCGAAGGAACGGCCACCAACGGCGTACTTCCTCGCTACGCTTCATATCGACAGAGGTCACCGCTGTTTCCTCTTTGTCGACAGGAGCCTGGTAAAGCAGTTCTCCTTGCGGGCCGGCAATGAAGCTGCTGCCCCAGAACTGGATGCCGTTTGTCATACCTGATTCATCCGGTTCATGACCGGTGCGGTTTACGCTGATTACCGGAATGCCGTTGGCCACGGCATGTGCCCGCTGTATGGTGATCCATGCATCACGCTGGCGATTCTTTTCAGCTTCGGTATCTGTCGATTCCCAGCCGATGGCTGTGGGATATACAAGCATTTCAGCTCCCCGGAGGGCCATCAACCGGGCTGCCTCAGGATACCACTGGTCCCAACATACGAGTACGCCAATGCGTCCAAGTGAAGTGTCAACCGGTTCAAAGCCAAGATCGCCAGGGGTGAAGTAGAATTTCTCATAATAAGCCGGGTCGTCAGGAATATGCATCTTTCTGTACTTTCCTGCTATGGAGCCGTCCGTATCAAACACAACAGCGGTGTTATGATAAAGCCCCGGCGCACGCTTTTCAAACAGAGAGCATACGATGACAAGATTCAGCTCTTTGGCCAGGCGGCTGTAAAGGTCCGTGGCCTCTGACGGAATGGCTACCGCAAGGTTGCACTTGTCCGTATTCTCTGTCTGGCAGAAGTATAATGAATCGTGCAGTTCCTGATTGACAATTAGTTGAGCCCCCATTGACGCGGCTTTACGGATCTCAGCTTCAAGGCGTGAGCGGTTAAGGTCGATGTCGGCGGTTTTTGAAAGCTGTATTGTTGCAATTTTTATCTGTTTCATAAGCAAAGTATCGAATTTGGAATCTGCATAGTGGCGCAGTGGAGCGAACCGTGCTGACGTATGAGCGCCGTGCAGTCAATCTTATAAATGGGTTGGCTGAATGCTACATTCAGTATCTGTTCGGCAAGCTTGTCTTTCGCGGGCTGGTTGTAGACAGGCATGAAGAGAGCATCGGGTGTCACCAGGAAGTTGGCGTATGTGGCCGGCAGTCTGTTGCCATCTTCATCAAAAATGGCGTCGGGCAGGGGAAGCTCAATCAGATTGTAGGGGAGTCCGGCGGGTGTCCGCATTTCCGATAGTTCCTTTTTCATGGCATTCAGCTCGGCATAGTGCTCGTCAGTCGGGTCGGAGCATCCGGTGAACACAATGGTGTTGTTGGGCGCGAAGCGTGCGAGGGTGTCGATATGGCTGTCAGTATCATCGCCGGCAAGGTATCCATGGTCAACCCACAGAACGCGTGAGCCTCCAAGGTAGCGGCACAGACGTGACTGTATCTGCTGACGTGTGTACTGCGGATTGCGGTTAGGGGAGAGCTGGCAATACGATGTGGTCATCAATGTCCCGTTGCCGTCACTCTCAATACCGCCACCTTCAAGCACGAAGTTCTGTCGGTTCAGCAGCTCGCAGCGAAGAATCCCCGATTTTTTCAGGGCATTGTTGACCTGATTGTCCATGTTAGAGGCGAATTTCAGCCCCCAGCCATTGAAGCGGAAGTCAGCAGCCACAGCGTTGCCGTGCTTTGAAAGTAGCGTCAGGGGGCCGTAGTCACGTGTCCAGGTGTCGTTTGTGTCCACGCGGAACGGAATCAGCAGATTCTGCGGTATGTGGCTGAGGCATTCAGGCGTTTCCGATAATTCAGGCCCTATCAGAATCACACGGCGCCCGGTTGCTGTTATGGCCTCTATAATCTTTGTATAGCATTTCCGGACCTCAGGAAGCATGTCGCACCAGTCAGTTTCTTCGTGGGGCCATGCCATAAGTATGGTTGTGTCCTCCTCCCATTCGGCCGGCAGATAGTAAGTGGGGTCAGTATTGTTCATCAAAATCGTTCAAATTATTCCATACATCGTTCTGCGTATCAAGATATTCCTCGCACCAATCGGAAAATCCCTCTCGTTCGGTGCTGCCATATTCATGGCACCATTCACGGTATGCTGTCCGGAGTTCGGAGTCCTCATGGATGGCTTTCATAAATTCAGATTCGGCAATATCAATACTTCTGCATGTTTCGACGTAGTGTTGAAAAATGGCGGTTATGTCATTCATCGTTCCAAAATAATTGGCATTTAAATCAGTTGTCAAATATAATGTATATACCCGCAACGTGCAAATTGGTTAACAAACTTTTATACAACGGATATTAACTTAGGTATTAAATAAACATCAATTAATCCCCAGATTTCCTCATTAACTATTTTTCATTTTTTTTTTATTTAGCTCGGCTTTGATTAACTTTGAAAAATAATTAAAAAAAATAGTGTCTATGATAAAACATGTATTTCTTTTATGTGCAGCAGCGGTATGTACAATCTCCGTTCAGGCTATGAGCCTTTCAAATACCTCTGGCAAGCCTCTTAATGCGCGTCAGCATCTTGCAAAGGTCGCCAAAGAACAGCGTGAGGCTAACACCAATTGGCTCCCTGGTACCATAACTACCTATCACCAGAGCGAGGATGAGTGGTTGCTTACCTCCGAGACCAAATTGACCTACGATGAAAAAGGTCGGAAGCTCTCTGAGAAAACAGGAACGGAATCGGTCAAATACGTATACGATGATAATGGGAACCTTATACAAAAGGAAGGCGACAATGGAGACTCAGCATACAGCATCAAATATAATTATGATCCAAAAACCAACCGGCTGATAGGCGAGACATCCTTTAGAAATGACGGTCCCCCGTCCTCATACTCACTCGAGATTACCCGCGATTACATGGACAACATCACCAGAGTTGATGACTTTTCATACAACCCTCAAACCAACCGGATGGATCTCAATGGCTATACGATAATCGAATATATCGATGGCAAAGCTACCAGTATTGTTCACTATAATATTACTGAAGGCTCGGAGGAGATTGCGTTCCAGCTCAGTGATATCGTGTGGAAAGACAGCGACGGACAGATTATCATCAACAACACAAACGACATGGACCTGGAAGATTACTTCATGGGGTCAAATCGGGTGGAATCAGCCATCATCCGCAATTTCAATGGTGAAGGGTTTGACGTATTTGTCTATGCCGATTATCTCGACGACAACGGTAGAGTCAGTGTGAGGATGATGTCGAGTGTTGATGGTCAGACGTTCTACACAGCATCCCATAACGTTATTGACTCTTACGGCAGTTATTCCAGATCGGAAACCAAATATGAACTGTCCGGTGGACAACTTGTTTCGGGCAACCGTCACGCCACCTCCGAATTCTATTATTATGACGCATACGGGATCTTGATTAATTATGGCGTCAACAACTTCATCAATGGTGAGAAATCACAGTCGTCAAGCCATGCCGAGGTCACCTACGATCCAACCTATGGCTATCCCCTTGAAGCCACCATTGAGAGCCGTAGGGATAATGAGACGCTACCCACTTGCCGCAATGTTTATAGCGATTATGCAGAATACAGTTCGGTAGAAAGCATTATTGCCGATGATAACGCCCCCGTTGAATACTTCAATCTTCAGGGCATGCGCGTTGAGAATCCTACATCGGGTATCTATATCCGTCGCCAGGGTTCTGACGTAAAGAAGGTGATGGTAAAATAATCCTCCTGTACCATTTCATACAAGGGGCTGCACCGCCGGGAAATCCGTGGTCGCAGCCCCTTGCCTGTCCCTTATATATTACTGCAGTTGTGCAAGTGAGAGTCTGTTGGTATTAAAGATGATATTTCTTAAATATATCAATAAATTCAAAAAGTCAAGATGACTTCACGCATAAAGTTTTGCTTATCGGCGTGAATTGTAGTAAATTTGCAACTCAAATATATAAATAGTAAAGATAAAAATATAGCAATGGACTTCATAGAAGAACTGAAATGGCGCGGCATGATCCACCAGATGATGCCCGGTACAGATGAACAGCTGAAGAAAGAGATGACCACAGCATATCTTGGTATTGACCCTACGGCTGACAGTCTGCATATTGGTCACCTGGTAGGTGTCATGATATTAAAGCACTTCCAGCGTTCAGGCCATAAGCCTATCGCACTGGTAGGAGGAGCTACAGGTATGATTGGCGACCCTTCGATGAAAAGCCAGGAACGCAAGCTCCTTGATGAAGAAACTTTGCGCCACAATCAGGAGGCTATAAAGAAACAGCTTTCAAAATTCCTTGACTTTGATAGCGATGCTCCTAATGCGGCTGAGATGGTCAATAACTACGACTGGATGAAGAACTTCTCATTTCTTGACTTTATCCGCGATGTAGGTAAGCACATTACAGTCAATTACATGATGGCCAAGGATTCTGTTAAGAAGCGCCTGTCAGGTGAAAGCCAGCAGGGCATGTCGTTTACGGAGTTCTCCTATCAGCTTGTCCAGGGATATGACTTCCTGAATCTTTACAGAGAAAAGAATTGTAAGCTTCAGCTCGGTGGATCTGACCAGTGGGGTAACATCACCACCGGTACCGAACTCATCCGTCGTACACTTGGCGGTGAGGCCTATGCTCTGACATGTCCTCTGATAACCAAGGCCGATGGCGGCAAGTTTGGAAAGACCGAGAGTGGCAATGTATGGCTCGATGCCCGCTACACCTCACCCTACAAGTTCTATCAGTTCTGGCTCAATGTCAGCGATGCTGATGCTGAGAAATATATCAAAATTTTTACCGAGCTCACACGCGAAGAGGTAGAGGCGCTCGTGGCCAGTCAGGCTGCCGATCCCGGACAGCGTCCTCTGCAGAAGCGTCTGGCTGAGGAGCTCACTGTGATGGTGCATTCACGTGAGGATTACGAAGCTGCGGTTGAAGCTTCGCAGATTCTGTTCAGCAACAAGGCCGGCGATATTCTGCGTAAGATTGATGAAGCCACCCTGCTTGCCGTAATGGAAGGTGTTCCACGCTTTGAAGTGGAGCGTGCTGATATAGAAGCCGGTGTCAAGATTGCAGATCTGCTCACAGACAAGGCTGCTGTCTTCCCCTCGAAGGGTGAACTCCGAAAGATGGTGCAAGGTGGTGGTGTAAGCATCAACAAGGAGAAGATTACAGATGCTTATGCGCCCGTGTCAACTGATATGCTGCTCAATGACCGGTATATCCTTGTGCAGCGTGGTAAAAAGAACTACTACCTGCTTACCGTAAAATAATTAGAAATAAAAGAATCATTAGATAGATACCATGACTGTAATAGACCGCTTTCTGCAGTATGTAAAGTTTGACACTCAGAGTGACGAACTTACAAATCTGACTCCCTCAACACCGGGGCAGATGATATTCGCGCAGCACCTACGCTCAGAACTTGAGGCGCTTGGCCTTGAAGAGATAACCCTTGATGACAATGGTTACCTGATGGCTACATTGCCTGCCAATACCGATAAGACCAATGTTCCTACAGTAGGTTTCATCGCACATCTGGATACATCGCCTGACCTGACCGGACGTCACGTTTCGCCTCGTATCGTTGAATCGTATGAGGGTGGCGATATTGTACTCAATTCAGAGAAAGGAATAGTGCTCAGCCCTTCGGAATTCCCCGAACTGAATAACTATCGTGGGCAGGACCTGATTGTTACTGACGGCAACACTCTCCTTGGTGCTGATGACAAAGCCGGTATCGCTGAGATTATAACAGCAGTAAGCAATCTTATCAAGCATCCTGAGATCAAGCACGGTAAGGTGCGCATAGCGTTTAATCCTGACGAAGAGATAGGTCTTGGCGCCCACAAATTTGACGTGGAGCAGTTCAATGCCGACTGGGCTTATACCATGGACGGTGGTGAAATCGGAGAGCTTGAGTTCGAGAATTTCAATGCCGCCGTAGCTAAGGTTACTTTTGCAGGACGTAATGTTCATCCGGGCTATGCCAAACATAAGATGATAAATTCCATCCGTATCGCCAATCAGTTTGCAATAATGCTTCCCCGTTGGGAAACTCCTGAGCATACCGAAGAATACGAAGGTTTCTATCATCTGATATCTTTTGAAGGCACCGTTGAACAGACCACACTTACATACATCATCCGTGATCATGACCGTGATCGGTTTGAGCGTCGTAAGAAAGAGATTGAGCATCTGGTGCGCAAGGTCAATCATGAATTCCCCGGTGTGGCATCCCTTGAGATCAAGGACCAGTACTACAATATGCGGGAGAAGATTGAACCTGTGATGCATATCATTGACATAGCTGAAGAAGCAATGCGTCTTGCCGATGTCACCCCCAAGGTAGTTCCTATCCGCGGAGGTACTGACGGAGCGCAGCTCTCGTTCAAAGGTTTGCCCTGTCCTAACATATTTGCCGGTGGACTGAATTTCCATGGACGTTATGAATTTGTTCCCGTGCAGTCAATGGAAAAGGCAACCCAGGTGATTGAGGAAATAATCAAATTGGTAGAGAAGCAGGCCTGATAAGGGCCTGCTCTCTCCCTTTCTTTTTATGTGAAAGTGGCTGACAAGACTCTTATTGTCATCTCCGGACCCACAGCGTCAGGGAAGAGCTCTTTGGCTATAGATCTTGCCCTGGCACTCAACACTGAAATCATATCGGCTGATTCACGGCAGATCTACAAGGGAATACCTGTCGGTACGGCGGCACCTACAGCCGAACAGCTTGAAGCTGTGCGCCATCACATGGTTGGGGTGCTTGACCTTGACGACTATTATAGCGCGGCCTGCTTTGAGAGCGATGTACTGAATCTGCTACCCTCAATATGGCGGAAATCAGATTACGCTGTACTGTGCGGCGGGTCGATGATGTATATCGATGCCGTGACAAGAGGTATTGATGAACTGCCCACAATAAGTGAGGAAGTACGAAAAAATACACTTGAGATATTCCAAAGCGGAGGTATTGAAGAGCTCCGTAGGCGTCTGAAACAACTTGATCCGGAGTACTACGAAAAGGTTGACCTCAATAATACACGGCGGCTGATTCATGCTTTGGAGATTATCGAAGAATCCGGTACAACATATACATCACTCCGAACAGGCATAGTGCGTGAGCGGCCTTTCAATATAATCGGGCTGGCTATTGACCGCACACGTGAGGAGCTTTTTGACCGTATAAACTCCCGTGTCCGGATTATGATGGATGAAGGACTTGAGGATGAGGCACGGTCAGTGTACCATCTCAGACACCTTAACTCTTTGAATACTGTGGGCTACAAAGAGATGTTTGCTTGGTTTGACGGCAAGATGACCCGTGATGAAGCTGTTTCGCGGATGGCAAAGAATACGAGAGTGTATGCCAAGAAACAGCTTACATGGATGAAACGGCGCCAGACTGACTTTCATTTATTACCACCTGAAAACATATTGCAACAAGCCCTTAAATTAATAAACAATGAAAACTAACAACCTTGGAACTCCTGCCTCGGCCTCAACACGTATAGGATGGGTCGACTGGCTCAGGGTTCTTGCCTGTGTCATGGTAGTATTCGCCCATTGCTGTGACGGATTCGTGGCACAGTTTGACACTGACCGGTCAGCATTCTTGACCGGCGTTTTCTTCGGAAGCCTGTTCCGGCCAAGTGTACCTCTGTTTGTGATGATGACCGGAGTTCTGCTTTTGCCGCTCAGACCTACCGATTCGCTATCAACATTTTACCATAAGCGTATAGGGCGTGTGGTCACACCTCTTATATTCTGGTCACTTGCTTTGCCGGTCATGGCTTATCTGTATTTTTCAGGAGCCGGTGCCGGCTCGGTCAATCCGTCGGTCGACATGTCGGTGTACACTCCGGAAGGACTTACATACCGCTTATGGAGCTGGGTGCTTAATTTTAATTTTGACACTACGCCTCTGTGGTATGTATATATGCTTGTAGGGCTGTATCTGATAATGCCCGTCATAGGAGCATGGCTCAGAAGTGCCACCCGCAAGGATATCCGTACATTCCTGTATGTATGGTTTGCCACGCTGTTCATTCCGTATATCAAGCTGTACGCGCCTCAGGCCGGATATCTTGGCAATTATGGGAATATGGATATTCTTGGCGGCTGCGACTGGAATGCTTTCGGCCTTGTCTACTATGTGTCAGGTTTTATAGGGTATCTGGTGCTGGCATATTATCTGCGCACGTATCCGTTGACTTGGAGCCGGGCTAAGATGACCGCTATTCTGGTACCGATGTTTCTGATAGGGTACTGCATCACGTCATTCGGTTTTGTTGCCCTGCAGGAATACTATCCCGGCAATTATGCCTATCTTGAGATAATATGGCTTTTCTGTGGGATAAATGTATTCATGATGACGTTCCCTGTTTTTGTTGGGATGCAGCGTCTTAATCCATCGTCAGGAAAGATTATCGGATATTTGGCATCCGTGACATTTGGCGTGTACCTGTGTCATTTCTTCTTCGTTATGGTAAACTATGATCTGTTTAATCAGTCATGGATTCCCTCGGTAATCCGGATACTGCTTATGGGAGTGTGCACATTTGCCATGGCTGCCGTAGTCACCATATTGTTCCGTTCAAATAAAATAACAAATAGATTGGTTAATTGATGAAAAAAATAATCATTGCTTTAGCCGGGTTGTTGCTGTCAACAATGCCGATGATGTCGCAGGCAAAGGTCAATATCATACCTAAGCCGTCGGCAGTCCAGGTTTTGAATGCTTCGCCATTCAGTGTCAACAAATCCACGACAGTACTGATAAAGGCACCTGCGGATGATAAGAGGCATCTGGAGTCAGTATTGTCCTCCTTGCTTCCTGACTTGAAGGTCAGCGGGAAGAAAAGTTCCAACCAGATTAAACTTGAAATAGTCAAGCAGCTGCTCGGAGTTGATTCGGCCGAAGGCTATACGTTGACTGCCGATGCTAAGAAAGGTGTTACGGTCAACGCTACAACCGGAGCCGGGCTCTTCTATGGACTGCAGTCTGTGGCTCAGCTTCTTGAGGAAAACGGTGGAACTGCAATTCCGGCTGTAAAGATTGTTGACTCGCCGCGTTTTGATTATCGCGGTATGATGATCGATGTGAGCCGTAATTTCCGCGATAAAGAGTTTATAAAGAAGCAGATTGATGCTATGGCGCGATTGAAGCTCAACACTATGCAGTTTCATCTTACCGATGGTGCCGGATGGCGTCTGCAGATTGACAAATATCCCCGTCTGACTGAGTATGCCGCATGGCGCCCGGCAGATACATGGAAAGAGTGGACCGCCAATGGCAGCGAATACTGCGAGCGTACAGATCCACGTGCTCATGGCGGATTTTATACAAAGGATGATATCCGCGAAATTCTTGATTATGCCGCTGACAGATATATTACGGTGATTCCTGAGATAGAGATGCCGTCGCACTCCGAGGAGGTGACCGCAGCATATCCGGAACTGTCATGCACACATAATCCTAAAGGCACATCCGATTTCTGCCCCGGTAATGAAAAGACATTTGAATTCATTGAGAATGTTCTTGATGAGGTCATGGAACTCTTCCCCTCGGAATATATAAACATAGGTGGCGATGAAGCTCCGAAGACCAACTGGAAAACCTGTGAGCTGTGTAAGGCCCGCATGGAGTCGGAGGGAATTGAGAATGTCGATGGACTTCAAAGCTATCTGATTCACCGTGTGGAGAAATACCTCAATTCCAAGGGGCGTAAGCTGATTGGATGGGATGAGATCATGGAGGGTGGCATAGCTCCCAATGCCGCGGTAGTATCATGGCGTGGTATTGATGGCGGTATTAAAGCCGCTGAAAGCGGACATAATGCTGTTATGGCTCCCGGACGGTTCTGCTACTTTGACGGTTATCAGGATGCTCCGGATTCTCAGCCTGAAGCTATAGGTGGATATCTGCCATTGGAACTTGTCTACTCTTTCAATCCTGCACCCGATTCACTCGGACGCGCGGTGACTGATTACATAAAAGGTGTGGAAGGTACTCTGTTTACTGAATATATAGCCACTGACAAGCATGCTGAGTATATGCTGTATCCCCGAATGTATGCTCTTGCTGAGGTAGCCTGGACTCCGCAGGACAAGCGCAATGATTACTCTGAATTCCGCTCACGTGCGCTCGCTTATAACTCCCGCATGAAGGATCGCGGCTACAATGTCTTTGATCTTGCATCAGAAATTGGCAATCGTCCCGAAGCAATTACTCCGATCGAGCATCTTGGAAAGGGTAAGACTGTGACGTATAACCGTAATTACTGGCGCAACTATCCCGCAGCCGGAGCCTCTACATTTACTGATGGAATCCGTGGCGGATGGAACTACAATGACGGCAGATGGCAGGGCTTTGTAAGCGGTAATGATGACCGGATTGATGTGACTATCGATTTGGAGAAAGAGCAGCCGCTGTCATACATCGGTGCTGACTTCATGCAGATATGCGGCCCGGAGGTATGGTTCCCGACCAAGGTGGTTATTTCAGTGTCAGACAACGGTACTGACTTTACACCGCTTGCCACTGTCGAACATGAACAGGTGCGCGACAATAAGGTAAGCTTTAAGGAATATGCATGGAAAGGGCAGGCCTCAGGACGATATGTCCGTTTCCAGGCATTCTCGCCGCAAGGTGTGACCTTTACCGATGAGATTGTGATAAAATAAACGCTTAATCAGCGATCATATTCAGGAAGGTGTCTTCGTCAATGACGGGGACACCTAACTTTTTGGCCTTTTCGAGTTTAGCCGGGCCCATATTGGCTCCGGCAAGTATGAAATCGGTTTTCTTGCTGATTGATCCGGAGTTTTTACCGCCGTTTGACTCAATCAGTTCCTTGTACTCGTCCCTTGAGTGTTTTGTGAAGACACCGCTTATGACTATTGTTTTGCCATTCAGCTTGTCGGACCGCTCCGTGCTGCTGTCGGCTGCTATTTCCATCTGTAGGCCGGCCGCACGCAGGCGCTCTACAATCTCACGGTTGGCCGGATTCTGGAAATACTCAATCACACTCTCAGCTATACGGGGGCCTATGTCATCAATGGCGGTCAGTTCGTCGGATGTCATAGCCATAAGGCGGTCAATGCTTCCTGCAGCGCGAGCCAGCTTCTTTGAAACGGTTTCACCTGCAAATGGAATTGATAGTGCGTATAGTACACGCTCAAAGGGGACATTAAGAGAGTCCTTCAATCCTGCCATGATTCTGTCGGCGCTTCTTTCGCCAAACCGCTCCAGCACTTTAATATCTTCAGGCTTCAAGTCATATAGATCGGCTATATTTTTTACAAGGCCTTCTTTGAAAAGCAATGTGGCTGTCTCCTCGCCGATGCCATCGATGTTCATCATCCGCCGGCCTACGAAATGCTCCAGGCGCCCTGTCTGTTGGGGCAGACATCCGTATTTGTTGGGGCACATCCACGAGGCTTCGCCTTCGATTCTTACCAATTCAGTGCCGCAGGCAGGGCAGTGGGTCACAAATTTTATTGAGGGTGCATCCGGCTCGCGGTCACCGCTCTCCACGCCTGTTATTTTGGGAATTATTTCTCCACCTTTCTCCACATACAGCATGTCATGTTCATGAATGTCAAGTTGCTGTATTATATCTTCATTATGCAGCGAGGCGCGTTTTACTATTGTGCCTGAAAGAAGTACCGGTTCCAGATTGGCTACAGGTGTGATAACCCCCATGCGCCCTACTTCGAATGATACGAAGCGCAGACGCGTAAGCGCTCTCTCGGCCTGAAACTTGTATGCTATGGCCCAGCGAGGCGATTTCGCAGTGTAGCCGAGGTTTAGCTGCTGCCGGAGGGAATTGATTTTGAATACCAAACCATCTGTGGCCACAGGAAGGTGGCGGCGTTCGGTATCCCAGTGTGTTATGTAATTGTCCACGTCGTCAATCCCTTTAAGCAGAGTCATGGCATCACTTACCTTGAAGCCCCATTTGCGGGCCTCCATCATATTGTCATAGTGATTGTCATGGGGCAGATTTTCTCCCAGCAAATAATAGAAATATGCATCAAGACCACGGCGGGCTACTTCGGCCGGATTCTGTAGCTTCAATGTGCCTGATGCGGCATTGCGGGGATTCGCAAAGAGAGGTTCCTCGTTAAATTCCCTTTCAGCATTCAGCTCATCAAAAGCTTTCCATGGGAGTACAATCTCTCCGCGGATTTCAAATTTCTCAGGCCACCCGCTTCCGGATAAACGAAGGGGTATACTGCGTATTGTCTTGATATTATCGGTTACTACATCTCCCTTTTCGCCATCGCCACGGGTTACGGCACGTACCAGCCGTCCGTTCTCATAGTGAAGCGATATCGATGTGCCGTCGAACTTCATTTCACCTACAATGGAGAATTCCTGTCCCGAAAGAGCGTCGCTGCATCGATGCACAAATTCATCCACCTCCTCTATGGAATAGGTATTGCCCAGCGAAAGCATGCGGCGCTCATGTGGCCACTGTTCGAACCCCTTTGTCAGGTCACTGCCTACGCGGTGTGAGGGGGAAAGCGGATCGTCATATTCAGGATGCTGGAGCTCAAGCTGCTCAAGCTTCTTCATAAGCATGTCATACTCCTTGTCCGAAACCGTAGGTGAGTTAAGCACGTAGTACTCATGATTATACTGTTCGATATCGCGTCGCAGGCGCTCTATTTCCTGTTCTATGGTGTCCATATTGTAGGGGGTGTTGATGTTTGTTTTTGTACAACAAAGATAGGTATATGATTGTGTATGGAGCCGGTGTTAACATTATTTAATCTTAGGGCGGGAAAATATATGAAATGAAATGTAATTATATCGTAACATATACGTAACTTTGCAGAAAAATATTTGACCAATGAAAACATTCATTGCCGCGCTTACAGTGCTTACATTATTCTCATGTGGCTCAGGGAAATCGACAGATACGGGATCCGAGGTTGACTCTGTCAAAGTTGATTCCCCGACATTTAACGCCGACAGTGCCTATGCATATGTTGAACGTCAGGTGTCATTCGGACCGCGTGTGCCGGGAACCGACAGCCATAAGGCGTGTGCAGACTACATACAGCGTTCGCTGAATCATTTTGGCGCTGATACTGTGATAATGCAGACCGGTGAGGTCACCGCATATACCGGAGAAACGCTTCCGATGAAGAATATATTAGGACGTTTTTATCCGGAAGCTGACCGTAGGGTTCTTCTGCTGGCGCATTACGATACACGTCCATGGGCTGATAATGAAACGGATGAAAACCGTCATGCCCAGCCTATCCCCGGAGCCAACGACGGAGCCAGTGGAGTAGGTGTTCTTCTCGAAATAGCACGGACACTGCAGAACAACGACCCCGGTATTGGAGTCGATCTTCTGTTTGTCGATGTTGAGGATTACGGCGACAGCAATGGATGGACTCTTAATGATGAAACCTGGTGTCTCGGTACTCAGTATTGGGTGAACAACATGCCTTACGGATCAGACACGAAGCCTATGTATGGAATACTGCTTGATATGGTGGGAGGTAAGGGCGCACGTTTTTACCGTGAATATTCATCAGAGCAGATGGCCAAGGGCATCAATGACAAGTTCTGGAGCTATGCTATGTCATCGGACCATTCCGACCGGTTTGTCAACTCGGTTGGCGGCAGTATTGTCGATGACCATTTGTTCATAAATCGTGCCGGAATACCGTGTATAGATATTATTGAATGCAATAATCCTGATACAGGTTCCTTTGCTCCTACATGGCATACTCTCAATGACGACATGGAAAATATCGACCGTGAATCGCTCGGCGCGGTAGGCCAGGTAGTCCTTGATGTTATCTTCAATGAAAAGAATTCCTGAACCATAGCTTTTATTATACCTGAATATTTCGTATCTTCGCGTCCGTTATGACTATAAATCGGATACAAGACGAAATAATCGAAGAGTTTTCGGAGGTTGATGACTGGATGGACCGATATGCCATGATAATAGATCTTGGCAATTCGCTTCCGGCCATCGATTCTCGTTTTAAAACTCCTGAACATCTTATTGAAGGATGTCAGAGCCGTGTGTGGCTCAATGCGGAGGAGAAGGACGGTAAAGTATATTTTACCGCCGATTCCGATGCTATCATAGTGAAGGGCATCATAGCCCTGCTTATAAAAGTGCTCAATGGCCATACCCCTCGTGAAATTATAGATGCGAATCTGTATTTCATTGACCGTATCGGCCTCTCTGAAAATCTGTCACCCACCCGTAGTAACGGACTTCTTGCCATGGTAAAACAGATGCGGCTATATGCCATAGCCATGGATGCGCGTGACCGCATGTAGATTAATTCATCAAAAAAAGTTATATAGTAATGTTCAAGAATCAACCTACTGGCCTTTATGTGCTTTCGCTTGCCAATACAGGCGAACGTTTCGGCTATTACACGATGCTTGCCATTTTCCTGTTCTACCTGCAGGCAAAATTTGGCTTTGACTCAACATGGACCGGACAGATATTCTCTATCTTCCTTGCCTTAGTTTATTTCATGCCTCTTGTAGGAGGATGGCTCGCTGACAAATGGAGCTTCTCAAAGTGCGTGGTGTCAGGTATTGCCATCATGTTTGTCGGCTATGCTTTGATGTCGGCTCCTACTCCCGTGCGCTCAAACATGTCTATGATGGTAATGTTTGCCGCTCTTCTTCTGATTTCAGCCGGTACCGGGCTGTTCAAGGGTAACCTTCAGGTAATGGTGGGCGACCTTTATAACGACCCCCGTTACAGCAGCAAGCGCGACTCTGCATTCTCACTCTTCTACATGGCCATAAATGTCGGTTCGATGTTTGCTCCCATGGCAGCTATCGGTTTGAAAAATATGGCACTTAACAATGCCGGTTTCCTCTCTAACAACTCAATGGCCGCTACTGTATGTAACTGGTGCATCGATACCGATAACTTCACCAATATGCCTACTGACCCTGACAAACTCAAGGCCATGACCGAGTTTGCCACTCAGAACGGTATGACCGCCGGCAGCGATCTCGGCACATTCCTCAGCGGCTATCTTACTGATTTCGCTTCACAGTGCACTGTGGCATATAATGGTCTGCAGGATTTCGCAATGCAGTATATCAGCTCATTCTCTACCGGTTGTACCTATGCCTTTGCATTGGCATGCGTGTCACTGATAGTAAGCTTCCTTATCTATATTCTCGGAAGAAAGAGCTATGCACATATTATTGCTGACAAGAAGAAAGATGGCGCCTCAAAGGTTTCTGCTCAGCCTGTCAAGGAACTCACTCCTCAGCAGACAAAGCAGCGCGTTGTAGCTCTCCTTCTTGTATTTGCTGTGGTAATATTCTTCTGGATGGTATTCCATCAGAATGGTCAGACTCTGACTGAGTTTGCCAAGAGTTGTACCTCATCTGAAGCCACTGGCTGGACCCGTATCGGATTTAATATCTGGGCTCTTGTTTCTATTGCCGGTGCTGTATATTCAATTTTCGGATTCTTCCAGAGTTCTACCGTCAAGGGACGTGCCATCAGCGGCATCATTTTCCTTGCTTTCGCAGGCTTGATCGCCTACTTCTATTCAACCACACCTTCAGTTATTGACGGTATTGACCCGGCGGTTTATCAGCAGTTCAATCCCTTCTATGTAGTGGCTCTCACTCCGTTCTCGATGGCCATATTCGCCTTCCTTGGCCGTAAAGGTAAGGAACCTTCAGCCCCTCGTAAGATAGGCTACGGTATGGTGATGGCTGCCATTGCCTATGGTGTGATGGTACTCGGCTCGCTTAACCTTGTCGGCACAAATGGTGCTGTATCGCCCAACTGGCTGATATCGACATATCTCCTCCTGACATTTGCTGAACTGCTTCTGTCGCCCATGGGTATATCATTTGTAAGTAAGGTAGCTCCTCCGAAGCTGAAAGGTTCAATGATGGGCGGATGGTTTGCCGCTACAGCTATCGGTAACTACCTCGTGTCGATACCCATGATTCTCTGGGGTAAGATTCCGGTAGCCGTAATCTGGGGCATTCTGATTGTGATATGCCTTATCTCAGCCGCATTTATCTTCTCAATAATGAAGAAGCTTGAAGCTGCAACATCCGACGATGCTGCAGAACCAGTGGCTGATGCTCTTGAAACAGTAGAGGATGATGCCATCTAACAGGCAGATCCAATAACGATAAAAAGCGCGGATACATATGTGTCCACGCTTTTTTGTTTCATTTAACGGCCGGTGATGTTGTTTGTGTGTGAAAAAAAGAATATCTTTGCACACGCAAACGCTAATCATATACCGATTGGCTGAATGTCTCCGTAGTTCAATGGATAGAATATCGGATTCCGGTTCCGACGATTGGGGTTCGACTCCCCACGGGGATACCAAGGCGGCCTATATTGAGGCCGCTTTTTTTATATCTGTGCAATGAATATAGAGAATCTGAAATTTACCCCGGATAATATCACTTCGCTCGGCCAGGATGATATATTTGTGTTCGGGAGTAACCTTGCCGGAAATCATGCAGGAGGAGCCGCACGCACCGCTCTGATGAAGTTTGGCGCGGTAATGGGGCAGGGCGAGGGTATTCAAGGGCAGTCCTATGCTATTCCTACAATGCAAGGTGGCGTAGATACTATAAAGCCCTATGTCGACCGATTTATAGACCTTGCTCGTGAATGGGATCAGAATACATTCTATGTTACCCGTATAGGGTGTGGAATAGCCGGATTTACGGATGAAGAGATCGCTCCACTTTTTGACAAGGCACTTGATCTGTACAATGTGCGCCTGCCGGAATCGTTTGTCCGGGTCATACTGCGTGACAGAGAGGCACAAGCTCAGTCAAAAGCAGGGCCTGCCGATTCATGATCTAAGACAAATGCCATTCGCGGTGTACCATTTTCAACTTTGATGATGCCGCAATATCTGAAGCCGCGGGATTCAATCCACTTCAGCATCGGACTGTTATCAGCATGTGTGTCAATCCGGATACTTACTCCCGCCTTCAGGCAGAAGTCAAGTGCGCTGTCGGCAATTCCCCGCGCTATACCTGCAGAGGCCAATCGATGGATTGTCCCGTAAGGTTTATTGTCAGGCCAGCGGCCGTCGATATTGTCATAGTTGGGCTCACGTCCGACAATGAATGTGAACACTCCGGCAATCGTCTCTCCCTGCATTACGATATAGCAGTTGCCGTTGGCAATGTCCTGCAGAACTATCTCGGATGTCGGGTATCCGTCAATCCATTGGGTGGCATTGCCTGATGCGGCCATAAACTGCCGGGCCGAATCGAATATCCCGGTTATGATGCCGATATCTGATGGGTGAGCTTCTCGTACTGTCAGCATGTAAAATCTCTTTATGCAAATATAGTTAAATTTTATAATACATAAATAGCTACCTTATATGTGGATCTTCCTTGCATTGCTTTCAGCTTTGGGATTAGGATTTTATGATGTAATGAAGAAACTGTCAGTACGTGACAATAATGTGCCGGTGGTATTGTGGCTCAACACCCTCTTCGGCACTCTGCTGATGTCGCCTGTTCTGATAGAATTGCTCAGGTCAGGGCATATAGGCCTTGACGATTCATTTGAAGGGCATATTCTTATCGGTATAAAGGCTGTTATTGTGCTGTCGTCATGGATTCTCGGCTATTTTGCGATCAAGCATCTTCCCCTCACTATACAGGGCCCCATCAATGCCTCGCGCCCTGTATTGGTGCTTGTAGGTGCCATCGTGGTGTATGGAGAGCACCTCAATGCCGTTCAGTGGCTCGGTATTCTGTTCGGATTCCTTTCGCTATTTCTGATAAGCCGTATAGGAGGAAAGGAGGGATTCTCCATGAAGCGGAGCCGATGGTTGTGGATGACTATCGGAGCTACATTGCTTGGGGCGGTCAGCGCGTTGTACGACAAATTCCTTGTCGGGCGGTACAACCCTCTCGAAGTGCAGTTCTGGTACTCATTCTATCAGATGCTGCTTATGTCTGTCATTGCAGCCATGCTGCTTAAGGGGCGTCATGCCACAACTCCGTTCAAGTGGCGCTGGACTATAGTGGGCATCTCTTGCTTCCTGACGGCGGCTGATATCGCTTATTTCTATGCACTGTCGCTACCGGGAGCTATGATAGCGGTGGTTTCGATGATAAGGCGCGGCAGCGTATTTGTCCCGTTCCTTTATGGGGCGTTGGTCCTGCATGAACGTAACGTAAAGGCGAAGCTTATAGATCTGTCAATACTGGTGGTTTCATTGATTCTGCTGATAATAGGAAGCAATTTGGATATTTGATAAATATCGGTTTATTTTGTAGCGATGATTAAAGTAAGTGAGATAACAAAACTACCGCCAGAAGTATGTACCACCGAATTGCAACGGCGTGTATATTCTACGCTTGAATCTCTTGATGTGGAATTCGAGCGTGTGGCTACCGAGGATGTCTATACGATGGATGATTGCCGTGCTGTAGACGCGGCTCTTGATATGCGTACGGTTAAAACACTTCTTCTTACCAATCGGCAGCAGACGGCGTTCTATCTGTTGGTAATGGATGGGAGCAAGGCGTTTATTACAAAAGATTTCAGCCGTGCGTTGGGGGTGTCAAGAGTGTCATTCGCTACGCCTGATGTGTTGATGTCCATAGCGCACGTAGAAGTCGGAGCTGCTTCTTTTTTCTCTGCGTTGATGGATAGTGAGCATCGGTTCAGAGTCATATTCGACAAAGATGTCCTGCAGAGCGATACATTTGGATGCACAGATGGGACTGTTACCTCCTATCTGAAACTCAGGACTGCGGATGTATTGAAAATCCTTGATTCCTGTGATCACATACCTGAAGTAATCGACTTATAAAAACAATATAGCCGGGCGATAACCCGGCTATAATTGAGAACTGCTTTATTCTCTATGGAGTTAGTCTGTATGTCAATTTACTCCGAGTAGTTCAATTTCAAATATCAGTGTGGAACCGCCCGGGATACCGGGTTGGTTCATCTTGCCATAACCCTGTTCCGCGGGAATGTAGATTTCCCATTTGTCACCTACATGCATCTGTTGGAGTGCAATGATCCAGCCGGGTATCAATTCCCGTAGGCGGAATGCCGGAGCTACACCTCCTCGGCTGGAATCAAACTTCTTGCCGTTGATGGTCCGGCCCGTATAATGAACAGTCACCACGCTGCTGCGGTTGGGCGACGCCGCCTGAGGATTTCCACGTTTTATGACCTTGTAACAGACACCTTTGTCAATAGTTTTGACTCCGGCTTCAGCTGATTTTTCAGCAAGCCAGGCTCTGTTGCGCTCTATATATTCTTTATTTGCCATATGAATTTATTATAGCCGGTTCTTGTAAAGATTAGCTTCTATAAGCTGAAGCTCGTTCTGCAGTGTGATATAGTTGGCCATGCGGGTATATATCCCGTTGGCTTCAACACAGAAATCGGGGAGTGACATACGGCCTGAACCGACAGCCTTACCCATAAGTTGCAGGGTCTCGGACATAAGGTTCATATCGTATGATTCAAGCGTACGGTACATGGTCTTGATTTTCTGATATGCGGTCTCGATATCTGATTCTGCTTTCGCACGGGCTGCCTCCCGGCTGAGTTCTGCGGCATTGAGCTGCTGGCGTACTGCTTTTGTTTTTGTTCCGTTGCCGAAAAGATTGAATGACAATCCTATAAGCATGCCGTTAATAGCCGGCTCGTATTTATCTCCGTTTCTGCGGTAGCCTACCGTTATCGAGGGTAACCATGAGCGCTTGCTGATGCGGAGTTCCTGCTGCGATGCTGTAACAGTGGCATCGGCGAGCTGAAGAGTCATATCCTCTGCCATAAGTTCATTTTTAAGCGCCTCGAGCGACGGAAGCGGATTGAGCTTCGGATAGTCGAGGCTGTCAATGGCAGGGATTATCCCACCGTTAAGAGCCTTGATAGCAGCTTTTGTCTCGTCAATAGCTCCAAGATTCTGGGCAATCTCTGTATTTAGCTCCATCATATCCATTTTTAGGTTGTTGAGCTCAATAATGGTAGCATCACCGCGGTCATACTTCTTTTTGTAGAAATCAAGCAGTTCGCGGCTGTTCTTAAGCCGTGCATCGAGCAGCGATTGCTGTTTTGTGAGATATACCAGATTGATAAGCTGAGTCTTCGCTGAGAAAAGCGTTTCACGGCGTTCGATGGCATATTTCTTCTCAACTACATCGCTCAGAGCTTTTGAGCTCCTGTTCCGTTCATGCAGCAGGGTGGGAAACTCAATTTCCTGTGAAACGATCAATTCATAACTTGCCATTCCGGAGACTCCTTTGGTAAAGAACGGACTGAATTCAATGTCTGAAGATCCCAGTATATTGTTTCCGGATTTTAGTTCGGTTATAGCAGCAATATTCTCTCCTCTCAGGGCTTTCAGCTCCAGATTATTCCTTTCGATTTCACTTAGAACGGAGGTGAAGCCGGAAGCATTTAAGGTGAGTGTGCTGATAATGCCGGTGGCAAGTAATGTTAGTCGCATATAATGAAAATTAAGTTAAATTGTTATCACGTTTTCGTTGTATCCATACATATAGTATGGGTATTATGAAGGCATTGAGGAACGTGGAGCTCAGGAGTCCACCGAGTATTACGATAGCCATCGGGCTCTGGATTTCATTGCCGGGTAAATCGCCTCGGAAAGCAAGCGGAATCAGTGCAAGGGCTGAGGTCAGGGCAGTCATCAGGATCGGATTCATACGGTCAAGCGAACCGTTGAATACGCTTTCTCTTATGGACAGTCCCTTTTCTTTGTGCAGCAGATTGTAGCGTGTGATAAGCAGCATGCCGTTGCGGGTAGCTATACCGAGCAGTGATATGAACCCGATTATGGCCGGAATGCTTATCTCACCGGAGGTAAGGCGCAGAATCAGCACGCCTCCAATCAAGGCAAATGGCAGATTCAGAAGTATTATTGCGCTTTCCCTTACGTTATGGAACTGCATGTAGAGCAGAAGGAATATGACAACTATGCTCAGCAGTGATGTCAGCATCAGTGTGCGTCCGGCTTCCTGTTCGCTTTCAAACTGTCCGCCATATTCTATGTGATAGCCCTCAGGCAATTGTGTGTCTGACTCAATGCGCGATTGGATATCATTGACTACGCTCCTTAGGTCGCGTCCGGCAACGTTGGCCGATATCACGATTTTTCTGCTTACATTCTCACGGTTTATTGTATTAGGGCCAACTGTTGATGAAATCTCGGCAACATCTGACAGCGGTATCTTACGACCGTCCGGGGTGTCGATCAATATGCGGGATATGCTTTCCATTGTGTTGCGGTTGCTGCCATCAGCCCGTACAACGAGGTCAAAGTTGCGATTCCCTTCATATACCTGCGAAACCGTTTCGCCGGCCAGCATGACACGGATGAATTCGTTGAATTCCGGAACTGTAATTCCATTGCGGCCCAATACTTCAGGACGAGGGGTGATTTTTAATTCAGGACGTTCAATCAGCTGCTCTACATTTAAGTCGGCAATTCCGTCAATATCATGTATGTTCTCCTTTATTTCTCCGGCTATGCGGTACATTTCATTGATATCTGTGCCAAATAGCTTTATGGCTATGTTGGCTTGTGTGCCGCTCAGCATTGCATCAATGCGGTGGCTGATGGGCTGGCCGATTTCGATGTTGGCTCCGGTGATAGCCGATAGCTTGTGGCGTACATCGTCAAGCAGCTCTACGTGTGAACGGTCCTTAAGCTCGAATGGAGCCTCTATTTCCGAGGTGTTCACTCCAAGGGCGTGCTCGTCCAGTTCGGCACGTCCGGTCTTACGCGCTACGGTCTTGATTTCAGGTATGCTCAGAAGTATCTCCTCTGCGCGCTTTCCCATGGCATCCGATTCGTCAAGCGAAACTCCCGGGAGCGTGCTTACATTGATGGTGAAGGAACCTTCGTTGAATGTAGGCAGGAAGCTACGTCCAAGAGTGAAGAATACTCCTACTGAGAACACAAACAGCAGCATGGTGGCGATCATCACCCACTTGCCATGCGACATAGCCGATTTGAGTGCCCGTCCGTATATGTCTTTAAGTTTGCGTACTATGAACGAGTCCTTCGAAGCCAGGCTTTTCAGCGACTTTCCGGTAAGCATATAGCTGCAAAGCACAGGAGTCAGCGTAAGAGCCACTATTGTGGAGGCAAACAGCGCGACGATAAAGGCTATACCTAATGGAATCAGCATACGGCCTTCCATGCCGGTAAGGAAGAACAGGGGAACGAAGCTTACCACAATAATCAAGGTGGAATTCAGAATCGGCATTCTTACCTCACGCGAGGCATTGTAAACTACAGTGAGAGCCGGTTTGCGGTCCTTCTCCGGGAGATTATGGTTTTCACGAAGTTTCTTCCACACATTCTCCACGTCAACTATGGCATCGTCAACAAGCGAGCCTATAGCAATGGCAAGTCCTCCGAGGCTCATGGTATTGACTGTATGCCCGAGCAGGTGGAGCGTCAGAAGTGATACGAGGAGAGCTATCGGTATAGTTACCAGCGATATGATTGTGGTGCGGACGTTGGCAAGGAACAGGGCCAGGATTATCACTACAAAAATGGCTCCCTCCATCAGCGATGTCTTGACATTTCCTATCGAACTTTCTATAAAATCTGATTGACGGAAAATGTCGGTCGATACATGTACATCCGAGGGTAAGTTACGTTCGATATCTTTTAGTGCAGTCTCTATACGCTCTGTAAGCTCTATTGTACCGGCTCCGGGTTGCTTGGTTACAGTAAGCAGTACGGCCGGTTTTCCCTTCTCCGATGCCATGCCAAGCTTCGGAGTGGCGCTACCGACAGTGATTTCAGCTACATCTGATAATGTTATGGAGCGTCCGTCAGTAGCTTTGACAATAGCCGAGCTGATATGCCGGATGGCATCCGCCGGGACGGCACCACGTATTATGTATTCGTTGCCATATTCATATATTACTCCACCATTGGTGTTTTCAGTCATCCCTCTTGACGCATCCAGTACATCTTTCAGGCTGACACCGAAATGGCGCATTTTTTCAGGATGGAGAAGTATCTGATACTCCTTGAAATCGCCACCCATAATTGATATCTGGGCCACACCTTCAATGGACAGCAGACGCGGACGGAAATTCCACTCAGCCATTGTTCGCAAGTCGAGCATGGATGTGCTGTCGGATGTAAGCCCTATTATAAGCAGTTCGCCGAGGATTGATGACTGCGGACCTATGGTGGGAGTGCCTACATTGGCCGGAAGAGCGTCAGCTATGGTTGACAGTTTCTCCGATACGGTCTGTCGGTCACGGTATATATCTGTATCCCAGTCAAATTCAACCCATACTACAGAGAATCCGGACGTTGATGATGATCTGACTCGTCTTACTCCGGCGGCTCCGTTCATGGCGGTTTCTATAGGGAATGTCACGAACTGTTCAACATCCTCCGTTGCCATGCCATTGGCTTCGGTCATCACCACCACTGTTGGGGCATTGAGGTCAGGGAACACGTCGACTTCCGTGTTTATGGTGGTGTACAGCCCCGCAATCACAATAATTACCGCACCTACAAGGATAAAGAGCCTGTTGGAAAGCGAAAATTTGATTATTCTGTTTAGCATGGCTGTTAGTGATTATGGGTATGTCCGGGAATGCTCTTGGATGCCGATGCCAGTTTGACATGTATGGCTCCCTTTGTCACTACAGCATCACCATCATGGATGCCCTCGATGATTTCAACACGTTCGCCGTCTGAAACACCTTTGACCACCGGCTGTTTCTTATAGCACTCGTCATCCAGCTTTACATATACAAAGAATGCTCCCTGTTCCTCTGTGAGCGCGCTTATCGGAACGCTTATGACATTTTCACGCGGTTCGGACAGGAGGAATATCTCCACGTATGCTCCGGGAATCAGTGATGCCTTGTTGTCAAATTCGAAAATCACGGGTACGTATGACGATACTGTCTCCGTGTTGTGTCCATAGGAGAGAAGTTTCCCACTCAGATCTGACAGATTGTAAACCTCATCGCTGTAGGATGTCCTGAATTTGGCGGAAGTGATTCTTCCTAAAGTATGATATTCCGATTCAGGAACTTCAGCACGTAAGTTTAGCTTGCGGCTTGTGGTTATTGTCATCAGTGGCTGACCAACATTTACATAGGAGCCTTCAGTGACAAGATATTGCTGGACATAGCCTGAAGCAGGAGCTGCAATGGATACTCCCTTGCTCCCTGATGTACGGCTTACGGCTTCATAGGCCAGACGAGCCGTTTCGTACTCGGCCTTAAGCGCCTGAAATTCCTTATCGGTTATTATTTTGTCAGCTGCCAGAGGTATGGCACGCTCGTATTCGGTCTTGGCTGTATTATAAGCAATGTATGCGCGCGAGGTTATATCGCCTTCCGGAAGCGATGAAGTGGAGATGGTGAAGAGGGGAGTCCCCTTTGCAACGTTCATTCCCTCAGTCAGATTGCGGGAGAAGGATACGATGCCGGGTACGGTTGCCGCTACGGATACTTGTCCGTCGGTAGGGGTGACGATACGGCCGCTGGTGGATATGACACTATGGAATGCTCCCGGATGAATCGTGTCAGTCGTTACTCCTGCGGCTTTGGCCTGCTCGGGCGTCATTACTATTTCTCCCGAATGCTTATGCTCGTCGGTTACTGCGGCTGACTCTTCGTGACTGTCGTGTGAGTCATGGGATTCTTCACTGTGGTCATGATTATGTGAACATGCACTTGACAGGATGATTGTTCCTGCAAATAATAAGTGGTAAAGTCGGATATTATGTATCATAGTGATGCAAAGGTAGCAATGCTCGGATGCAACCCGGTTTCAAATATCACTTATTAGCTTTTCTGGAACACTTATCACACACGCCTTTCATCATATAATTGATGGAATCAATCCGGTAGCCGTCAGGAAGCTTCGGCTCCATTACCGGTATCTCCTCAAAACAAGTCACGTCATGGCATATCTCACAGAAGAAGTGGGCATGCATGTCCGATTTATAGCACTTGTCGCCCCCACGGCACAGCTCATACCGTACCACACCGCGTCCGTCTTCTATGGCATGTACTACATCGTGCTCAAGCAGGAGATTGAGCACTCGTGATATGCTTGACTTATCAAGAGTGTCAATTTCCACCATCAGGTCATTCATGGACAACGGCTTGTGGCTGTTGTTAAGAGCCCGGGTGATCAGTATACGGTTGGCTGTCGGCCGTATACCGGAGGCTTTAAGGAGTGATGTGATGTCGTCGGCTGTCATAATTGTCTGCAAATGTACTACATGTAAATGGTTATTTCAAGTAAAAGCATTATGGATGTTTATTCATTATGCCTTTCTTTATGAGAAATTATTGAGAAAAGTTTACGCATCAAGAAATATTCATTAAATTTGCATGTGAATACTTGGTAATTGCAAGTAAATAGAATATATATTAAATTGAAGTAGGTAATGTTTTCAGTTCTTATCACTTTTTTTATCGGTGTATTGTTAGGACTTGTACTTCGTAGATTCGGCACTTTTGCACCCTTGAGCCGTACCACAGGGTTAACGGTCCTGGTACTCTTGTTCGCTTTCGGTGTATCCATCGGAGCCAATAAGGAGCTTATTGCCGGGCTTGGGTCGAGCGGACTGATTGCGCTTGTCGTGGCTCTTCTTGGTACTGCCGGAAGCTTTACCGCTGCAATTGTTTATCAAAAGTTGATGAAGAAAGGAGGAAGTAAAACTGAATGAATACGCTTGTTCCTATATTGGCGCTCGCTGCAGGTTTTTTAGTAGGGTACACCGGGATTCTGCCGGATATTTATTTTTCTATTGACTGGCCTGAAGTGCTTCTGTTTGCTCTGATGCTCCAGGTCGGTATGGGGCTTGGAGTGCGCCCGGATCTGATGGATATATTCAAGTCGTTAAATATTAAGACTTTGCTTCTTCCGATATTTACAATCTTAGGTACACTACTGTTCTCGACGTTGGCGATATTTATTTTTTCGCATGGTAATCCGTCGGATATACTTGCCATTGGGAGTGGCTTCGGTTACTATTCGTTATCGTCAGTGCTTATTGCGAAAATGAAGTCGGCTACTGTAGGAGTCAATATCGCCGGTCAGATAGCTGCAATTGCTCTTGTGGCCAATGTAATCCGTGAGGTCATAGCAGTGTCAACATGTTCCTTCATGTCACGTCGTGGTAAAGGTATGGCTGCAATTTCAGTTGCCGGAGTCAGCTCCATGGATATGTGTCTGCCTATGATTATCGGATCAGGTAATGACAGGCAGCTTGTGTCAGCGGCTGTGGTTCACGGCGTTGTACTTGAATTTAGCGTGCCGCTTCTGGTGGCATTCTTCTGCGGGTTGTAAAAATTAAAGAAAAATTTCTTTAATCCGTGCTTTTATATTACTTTTGCATCCGAATTCATCAATGACAATATATGAAGTACGATGTAATAGGAAGCTATCTTCCTCCTGTTGAATTTCTTGAAGCTAAAGAAGCTTATGAAGCCGGACGAATTTCGGCTGATGATTTGAAAAATGCAGAAGATAAAGCTGTAAGTACAGTTATAGAACGCCAGCTTGAGGCCGGTCTCGGATTGATAACCTCGGGTGAAGTTCGCCGTCGTTTCTGGGACTGGGACTTTTATTTTAATCTTGAAGGAATAACGCGTGAGCGTGTTGACAGCGGACGTATCTATCAGGATATGGAGTCATTCACGGACGTGATGCGTTTCGCCGGACGAATTGGTGTAAATAAAGAACATCCTTTTATTGCGAATTTCAAGTATCTTGACCGTGTTCTTGACGGACGAGCCTCTGCATTGCAGACTCTTCCGTCGCCTTCGGAGCTATATTTGAGAATACTTACTTCAGATACATCTCTGGGTGGAAATCTCTACCCTGAGCCTGAGTGCCTGCTGTCGGATATCGCCGGAGCATATAACGGAACTCTCAAAGCGCTCTATGAAGCCGGATGCCGCAATGTGCAGTTTGATGACACGGTATGTGGACGTATGTGCGATTTTGTGTTCCTCAAAGGACTTATTCAAGGTGGTATTGATGCCATTAAGCTTCAGAATGATATTGTCAATCTGCTTAATGCCTCTATTGAGGGTATCCCTTCGGATATGAATATTTCTCTATATATGTCAAGTGGACCAACAGTGGTGCCTGAATGGCGCTCAACATCGATGCCTGACAATATAATGCATAAGGTCCTTGCTGAAGTCAAGGTCGGAACCTTTATGCTGCCGTTCAATATCTCTCGCCCCGAGGACCTGAGCGTACTGTCGCATCTGCCTGCCGGCAAGTCTGTGGCTCTGGGTGTGATTAATGCCCATTCGCCATTCCCTGATGATGTGGCTATGGTCAAGGAATTTGTCCGTGAGGCAGTTCGCGAATACCCGGCTCTGACGTTCAGTATATCTCCGCAGACTGGATTCAAGGTTTCGTCATACGCTATGCGTGGCCTGCTTTTTGAGGACCAGTGGAACAAAATAGCTGAGTTAAAGAGTATTGCGGCTGAGTTGTAATAAAACGTAATAAAATTAGGTGTCAGGATTGTTGCTATATCGAAAAGAAATAGTAATTTTGCACAGTGTCAGTGACGCAATTCTGACGCCGGTCTGCTCGAATGGTGGAATGGTAGACACGAAGGACTTAAAATCCTTTGGCCATTGCGGCTGTGCGGGTTCGAGTCCCGCTTCGAGCACTCTGTAATACAAATCATGTCATGTGGATAACGCATGACATGATTTTTTTAATAAAATCTGTTTATGAGAAATTTGATATTTCGTTACGGCATATTCACTGCCGGCTTATTCTTCCTATCGTTAGGTATAGTATTGATTGTGAAATCAACTTTAGGCGCTACACCTATATCCAGTATCAACTATGTGGTGAGTCTTAACACTCCGTTATCACTGGGCACATGCACCTTTATCATAAATATGATTCTGATTCTCGGGCAGTTCTGGATGATAAAAGGAAATGTGCAGCGTAAGGACACGGTGGAAATATTGCTCCAGATTCCATTCTCGTTTATATTCTCGGCGTTTATTGACCTGAATATGTATCTTATGTCAGGTTTCACCCCCGCACATTATTGGATGGCGTTGTTGTTTCTGTGTGCCGGATGTGTGATGCAGGCCGTCGGAGTGGTGCTTGAACTTAAGCCGGGAGTGGCGATGATGAGTGCCGAAGCTTTTGTGAAATATGCCTCCCGCCGTTATCACAAGGAATTCGGGAAATTCAAGGTCGGATTTGATATCGCATTGGTGACTCTTGCCATATTGGCATCCATAGCATTTTCCGGAACTGTTGAGGGTGTGCGTGAGGGATCGGTTATCGCGGCTACCGTTACTGGATTTATCGTGACGTTCCTCAATAATCGGGTTATGACCCGCAGGAATTTAAGGCGTCTGATGCAGCTGGCTCCTAAGATGTAATAGCCATAATTGTATAACGGTGTTAATACAGAAGACATATTCACGTCTTTTAATTAAAATGTGTTAATAGGAGGCAAAATCTTAACCTAAAATTATGTTGTAAAACATAAAGTGCGTATATTTGCATCAGTTTTTCATGGTATTAGATTTAAGGTAAGAAGATTATTCGTCGTGATGACGGGTAATTTTTTTTATATACCTATGGGATTTCATATGCCGGTAAGTATTTATAGAATTTATTCCGATTGGATCATTATACTAAAAAAAACAGCGCCGCAATCTCAGATTACGGCGCTGTCGCTTGATATGTTGTTTAATTGATCAGCTTTAGAGCATGCTCACGGAGCGCTTGATGAACTCATTCAGGGCTTCACCTTTGAGCAGGCCGTTGGCAAGTAGGGCAAGGTCGATAGTCTGACGTACGAGCGGCTGGGCTGAGGCATATTCAGTGGCAGCTTTCTTCTCTTCATTGCGATTATGTGCAATCTTTTCATCCAGTTCCTTAATCTTGGCTGAATCCTCATCGGAAAGTTTGCCATCTTTAGCTGATTTGCGTACCTGCTCCGAAGATTCATTGTCGGCACGGGTGGCATCGAACAGCGGTTTAAGTGTAGGCATAAGGTCTGCCTCCGCACCGGTCATGATCTTTTTGATTACAGGGTGCTCCACGTTTACTATCAGATTGTAGCTGTCGGGGAGTTCACCATAGAAGCTCATTCCGGGTTGCATGGCTGCCATTTCCTTCATTCGGCGCATATATTCGTTCTGGGTTATAAGCACCGGGTTGGCCTGAGGTGAAAGGCTTTCAAACTCAACCAGGAATTCGGCTTTCTCAACCTTGGGAAGCTGGGTGCGGAATATGTTGGTGAGCATGTCGCGTGTGTCGGCTGTGAGGTCGGCGGCTTTCTTTTCCTCCTTGGGGATCAGATTGTCAACTGAATCTGAATCGACACGTACGAAGCGTGATTTCTCAATCTTGGTCTCGAGCAGGCCTATGAAATGGCTGTCAAGCTGTCCGTCCATAAGAAGCACGTTGTAGCCTTTCTCTGTGGCTGCATTGATATAGGCAAACTGACTTACCGGATCGGTTGCATAGATGTAAACAACATTGCCATCCTTGTCAGTCTGGGTGCCTTCTATCAGAGTGCGATAGTCAGTCAGAGTGTAGAATTTGCCATCGGTATCCTTGAGCAGGGTGAATTTCATGGCTGCGTCGCAGAATTTCTGGTCGGTCAGCATGCCATACTCAATGAATATCTTGATATCGTCCCATTTCTTTTCGTAATCAGCGCGGTCATTCTTGAATATCTCTTCAAGGCGTGAAGCCACTTTCTTGGTGATATATCCTGAAATCTTCTTGACCGCTGAATCGCTCTGCAGGTATGAACGTGATACGTTCAAGGGGATATCGGGGGAGTCGATTACGCCCTGAAGCAGCATCATGAATTCTGGCACAACGCCCTCTACCGAATCGGTCACATATACCTGGTTGCAGTAGAGCTGGATTCTGTTCTTTGTTACTTCGAAGTTGTTCTTGATTTTGGGGAAGAACAGGATGCCGGTGAGTGTAAACGGATAGTCCACATTGAGGTGGATCCAGAACAATGGATCATCCTGACCGGGATATAGCTCGTGGTAGAATGTGCGGTAGTCATCATCGGTAAGCTCTGACGGCTTTTTTGTCCAAAGCGGCTCGGTGTTGTTGATTACCTTGTCCTTGTCGGTGTCAACGTACTTGCCGTCTTTCCACTCCTGTTCTTTACCTGATACGACAGGAACCGGAAGGAAGCGGCAATACTTTTTGAGCAGAAGGTCAATCTCACCCTGTTCGAGGAATTTCTTATTCTCCTCGCTTATATGGAGGATGATGTCGGTTCCGCGTTCGGCCTTATCTGTGGGCTCCATGGTGTACTCGGGTGAACCGTCACACTCCCATTTCACGGCTGCAGCGCCGTCCTTATATGACAGTGAGCGTATCTCAACCTTGTCAGCCACCATAAACGCAGAGTAGAATCCGAGTCCGAAGTGACCGATTATTGCATTGGCATTATCCTTGTATTTGTTCAGGAATTCCTCTGCACCTGAGAATGCTATCTGGTTGATGTATTTGTCTATGTCGTCAGCAGTCATGCCGATGCCATGGTCGCTGACAGTGAGGGTGCCGGCTTCCTTATCAACGGTGACTTTCACATTCATTTCACCAAGTTCGCCTTTGAACTCCCCGAATGATGACAGGGTTTTCAGTTTCTGTGTCGCATCAATGGCATTGCTTACGAGCTCACGAAGGAATATTTCGTGGTCGCTGTAAAGAAATTTCTTGATAACCGGGAAAATGTTCTCGGTAGTTACTCCAATAGTACCTTTTTGACTCATATCTTTATGTGTGATTATTTTATATAACTAAGTATATAACATTCCAACAAAAAAAATGCCACACTTCAGCGTGGCATTTTTTTGACAATATTGTCAGTCGGTATGTCATTCCGTGTCAGTTGCGGTGTCATCCGCATCTGAAGCATGGCATACTTCGAGTGTTATCTTTTCATCACCTTCCTTATATGTTCCTGTGACGGTATCGCCGGGACGGAGGTTGGAGTCAAGTATCAGCTCGGCCAGTTCATCCTCAAGATATTTCTGGATGGCTCGTTTCAACGGACGTGCGCCAAATTGAGCGTCATAACCTTTGTCGGCAACAAAATTCTTGGCTTCATCGGTGAGGATGAGTGTATACCCCAGCTGATTCATACGTGAATAGAAGCCGGCAAGCTCAATGTCGATAATCTTGAAGATAGCTTCGCGTGAAAGCTGATCGAACATCACTATGTCGTCGATTCGGTTGAGGAACTCAGGCGCAAAGGTCTTGTTGAGTGCCTTGCGGATTACAGCTCCGGCATAGTCGTTCGATGCAGCAGGTGTGCTGAATCCCACTCCGGCTCCAAAGTCTTTGAGTTGACGAGTGCCGACGTTTGATGTCATGATTATAATAGTGTTCTTGAAATCGATTTTACGTCCGAGGCTATCTGTCAGTCGTCCTTCGTCCATGACCTGAAGCAGCAGATTGAACACATCTGGGTGAGCCTTCTCGATTTCATCGAGCAGCACTACTGAATAGGGGCGTCTGCGCACCTTTTCGGTGAGCTGGCCGCCCTCCTCGTAACCGACGTATCCGGGAGGCGCTCCAACGAGGCGCGACACTGTGAACTTCTCCATATATTCACTCATATCCACGCGTATCAGCGCATCGGCTGAGTCGAAGAGGTATTCAGCCAGTTTCTTTGCCAGATGTGTTTTACCGACACCTGTAGGGCCGAGGAACATGAATGTGCCTATGGGCTTGTTGGGATCCTTTAGTCCGATTCGGTTTCGCTGTATGGCTTTTGTTATCTTGCTGATGGCGTTGTCCTGCCCGATGATTTTGGAGCTGAGTTCCGGAGCCATGTCGCGAAGACGTTTACCTTCGGCTTTTGCTACGCGCTGGACAGGCACACCGGTCATCATGGCCACAACCTCGGCTACCTTTTCGTCGTCCACAGTTTCACGGTGGGAGGCCATATCCTCTTCCCATGTCTTCTTGGCCTCGGCAAGCCGTGAGCGCAGGCGCTGCTCTTCATCTCTGAAGGAGGCGGCTTTCTCAAAATCCTGCTCGTGTGCAGCCGCTATCTTGCGTTCAGCGGTTAGCTCCACTGACTTCTCGAGTTCCTCGATTTCCGGCGGTACGGAGATGTTTATCACATGTACGCGTGAGCCGGCTTCGTCCATGGCGTCGATGGCTTTGTCAGGGAATGTGCGGTCGCTCATATATCTGTCAGTCAGCTTGACGCACGCTTCGAGTGCCTCGGGGGTGTAGGTGACGTTGTGGTGCGATTCGTACTTGTCCTTTATGTTGTTGAGTATGCGCAGGGTTTCCTCTTCAGTGGTAGGCTCGACCATGACTTTCTGGAAGCGGCGTTCAAGAGCACCATCCTTTTCGATGTTCTTGCGGTATTCGTCAAGCGTTGTGGCTCCGATGCACTGTATCTCACCTCTTGCAAGAGCTGGTTTCAGCATATTGGCCGCGTCCATTGAGCCTGCAGCGTTTCCGGCACCTACTATTGTGTGGAGCTCGTCAATGAAGAGTATTATATCCTTGTTCTTGGCAAGTTCGTCAAGAATAGCCTTGACTCTTTCCTCAAACTGTCCGCGGTATTTTGTGCCGGCCACAATCGATGCCATGTCGAGTGATACGACGCGCTTGTCAAAAAGCACACGGGGTACCTTACGCTGTACTATACGCAGGGCAAGCCCCTCGACGATAGCCGATTTGCCTACGCCGGGTTCGCCAATCAGAACCGGATTGTTCTTTTTGCGGCGGCTCAGAATCTGTGCCAGGCGTTCTATCTCCATCTCACGTCCTATCACCGGGTCCAGACGGTCCTCTTCGGCCGCTTTGGTCATGTCCACCCCGAATTTATCAAGGGCAGGGGTGTCGGTGGTTTTCCGCGAGGAAGAGCGCGTGCCGGATGAACGTGGAGCTTGCTGGCGGTTGTCATTGCCGAAAGCTTCAGCGCCGTCGTCGTCATCATCGTCATCATCGCTGCCGAATGCGCTCATCGGGGGCTGACCGGCCGATTCGGGATTCATGTCAGTATCCGGAGTGGGTTCCGACTTGAGCATGGCGCGCAGTGTTGACTGCAGTCCGGAATAATCCACGTTTTCTTCCGTGAAGAGGTTTATGAACGCCTCGTTCTGCTGCTGTGATATGTGGAAAATGCCGAGAAGCAGATGCTCGGGGCATACCATATCGCTTTTCATAGCGCTTGCCTCAAGGGCACTGAGCCTGATGGCTCTGTCAGTGCGTGGATCACTGCTCACGGTAGTGACCGGAGTGCTGGGAGCATAGCTCTCTATGTAGTCAGTGAGCCGTCTCTGAAGTTCGGCCACCGGTACACGTGAGATACGTGCTATTGCTGCCGATACTTTAGAACGGGTGTCCTCAAGAAGCAGCGCAAGTACTATTTGCGGAGCTATCGTGGGGCTGTTATATCTGGCTGCTTCCGCCGGGCAGCGTGTAAGCAGTGATTTTAGTTCCGGGGAGAAATTGATTTCCTTCATCTTTGTACCTAATAATGAATGATTAGAATATATGGCAGTGCAATAACTGTGCCAAAGTGCACTAACAGATTTTTAAAAACTATAACAATCTTGATAGTGATAATTGTTCTGTACCTGATTATCCAAGCCAAAGTCAAAAATACGAAAAATAAAATTTACTTGCAAGTCTAAGCCGCCAATGTAAGATTTTTTCATTATCTTTGTATGTTGATAATTGTGGCTGTATCGGGGCTGCGTCCTGCGGTATGGTCTGATAAATCAGAGTAATTAACCAAAACAATATCTTTCGCCAATATGATGGAAGAAGATCGAATATTGAAAATCAATATCGAAAACGAAATGAAGTCGGCATATATCGACTATTCAATGTCGGTAATTGTGTCGCGCGCTCTGCCTGATGTCCGTGACGGACTGAAGCCGGTGCACAGGCGTGTGCTTTATGGGATGAACGAGATGGGCAACACATCTGACCATCCTCATAAAAAGTCAGCCAACTGTGTGGGTGAGGTTATGGGTAAATATCACCCGCACGGCGACTCGTCTATTTACGGTACTGTGGTTCGTCTGGCCCAGGATTGGGCTCTGCGTTATACGCTTGTTGACGGTCACGGCAACTTTGGCTCAGTCGATGGCGACGGAGCCGCAGCAATGCGTTATACCGAGGTGCGTCTGCAGAAAATAGGAGAAGAAATGCTCAGTGATATCAACAGTGACACTGTGGATTTTCAGCCTAACTATGACAACTCCCGTAAGGAACCGGTGGTGCTTCCCACACGCTTCCCTAATCTGCTTGTGAACGGTGCGTCAGGTATTGCTGTGGGTATGGCTACTAATATAGCACCGCATAACCTTACTGAATCCATCAACGCATCAATAGCTCTGCTGGAGAATCCCGAATTGAGCATTGATGACCTTATGCAGCATATCAAAGCTCCTGACTTCCCTACAGGAGGTATAATATATGGATATAATGGTGTGCGCGATGCTTTCATGACTGGGCGCGGACGCATTATTATTCGAGCTAAGGCTGAAATTGAGACTGAGGCCAACCACGAGAATATCATAGTGACCGAAATACCCTACAATGTAAATAAGGCGCTTCTGATATCGTATATTGCTGATCTGGTAAATGAAAAGAAGCTGGATGGCATAGCTGACATCAATGACGAAAGTAACTACAAGGGTATGCGCATTGTCATCAAGCTTCGTAGCGATGCCAACGCCAACGTTGTGCTCAACAAGCTGTATAAGATGACTCAGATGCAGGCGTCATTCAGCGTCAATAATGTGGCGCTCGTCAATGGCCGTCCAAAGACGCTGAATCTTAAAGAGATACTGCAGGCATTCCTTGATCACCGTCATGAAGTGGTGATCCGCCGCACAAAATTCGAACTGCGTAAGGCCCAGGAGCGTGCCCATATCCTCGAAGGCTTGATTGTTGCCTCACAGAATATAGATGAGGTAATACATATTATCAGAGAATCTGATTCAACTGAGAATGCTAAGGAGCGTCTTGCCGAGCGATTCGGACTCACTGATGCGCAGACTACTGCCATCGTGGAGATGAAGCTCAAGCAGATCACACGTCTGGAGCAGGACAAGCTCCATGATGCTTATGAAGCTATTATGGCTGAGATAGCCCGTCTGGAGCTTATCCTTAATGATGAAGGTGAGTGCCGCCGTGTTATACGTGAAGAGCTTGAGGAAGTACGCGATAAGTATGGCGATGAACGCAAGACTACCATTGACTATACCGCCGGCGACTTCAACGCCGAGGATTTCTATGCCGATGACGATATGATAATCACTATATCACATCTTGGATATATCAAGCGTACTCCGTTGGCTGAATTCCGCACACAGAATCGTGGCGGCGTTGGTTCCAAGGGCAGTGACACCCGCGATGAGGATTTCATTGAGCATATCTATCCGGCATCAATGCATAACTATATGCTCTTCTTCACCCGCAAAGGACGCTGTTACTGGCTTAAGGTATATGAAATTCCTGAAGGAGCCAAGAATTCCAAAGGCCGTGCAATCCAGAACCTGCTCAATATCGAGCCGGATGACGCAGTCAATGCATTTATCCGTGTCAAGGGACTTGATGACAACGAATTTGTCACCTCTCACAATCTGGTATTCTGCACAAAGCGCGGTGTCATCAAGAAGACATCGCTTGAGGCATACTCACGTCCTCGCGCCAACGGCGTTAACGCAATCATAATCCGCGAGGATGACCAGCTTATCTCGGTAGAACTTACTGACGGCGATTCGGAAATCATCATGGCTAACCGCAATGGCCGTGCCATCCGATTCCATGAAAGCAAGGTCCGTGAGATGGGACGCGTGTCAACCGGTGTTCGCGGCATGACTCTTGATGATGACAATGACGAGGTAGTAGGTATGATATGCATGAAGCCGTCCGACGAAAACAACGTGTTTGTCATGAGTGAGAACGGCTACGGCAAGCGTTCGCTGCTTGAGGACTACCGTATAACCAATCGTGGTGCAAAGGGCGTTAAGACCATGAATATCACCGATAAGACCGGTTTACTTGTGGCCATTAAGAGCGTCAATGATTCAAATGACCTTGTCATCATTAATAAGAGCGGAATCACTCTGCGCATATCGCTGGCTGATATCAGAGTGCAGGGTCGTGCCACTCAGGGCGTGAAGGTGATAAACCTTGACAAGCGCGGCGATGTTATAGCATCGGTATGCTGTGTGGATTCAGATCCGGAAGAGGCTGTTGAGGCTGAAACCGTTGCCGACGATGCTGAGAATATCGCAGATGAGGCAATTGAATCGACAGAAACTTCGGTTGACGGTGACAATGACTCAGTAGAGAATAACGAATAAAATAACCCTAACATAATTTATCATGAGAAAGTCAATTCTTTTAGGAGCATGTCTTTTAGGCGGACTGCTCGCTTCAGCGCAGACCTCAGTGGTCAAGGACGTTGAACATCAACTCAAAGGAGGCACTCCTGACTATGCCGCTGCAATGAAAAACATTCAACCGGCTCTTACAAATCCTGAAACTTCAGGAATCTACACACCCTGGTATCTTGCCGGCAAAGCCGGATTCGGCATGTACGATGACCTGTACAAGAAAGAAATGGTTCAGGGCCAGATTTCAAACGATGAAAAGAAAGCTGCCGGTCATGCCGTAATGGATGCCGTAGGCTATTTCAAGAAAGGTATTACCCTTCCAGATGAAAAGGGCAAGACACCGAATAAAAAAGCTAAGGAGATGACAAAGCGCCTTTCAGAAGCTTACAAGGACCTCTATCGTTCAGGCTTCTGGTTGATTCAGGCTCAGGATTATCCAGGTGCTTATGATGCTTGGGAAATGTACTGTCAGCTTCCCCAGGATGCTCAGCTCGGCAAGGATGCTCCTACTGCCGACCATGACACCATCGTTGGTCAGACTAACTTCTATCAGGCTCTCGCAGCTTTCTATAATCAGAAGTATGAACCCGCTGTAGCAAAGGTTCGTGAGGCCATGAAGCGCGGTTTCTCTAACGTTGACCTTTATCGCGTAGGTCTGCAGTCAGCTTCTGAAGCACGTGACACCACAGCTCTCATTGAATTTGCTGAAGCCGGTAACCGCGACTTCGGTTCACAGGAGATTGCGTTCATCGGGACTCTTATCAATCTGCAGCTTGCCAAGAACGAATATGCTAAGTGCCATCAGTATGTCAACGAGGCTCTTGAACAGACTCCTGCTGACAGCACCAAGTTCCGTGCTCAGCTTATCACTGTAAGAGGTGCTGTGTATGATCAGGAAGGCAATGAAGCAAAGGCTCTCGAAGCATTCAATGAAGCTCTGAGCCTTGATCCCAACTATGCACGCGCATATCTTCTGAAGGGCAACAGCATCTATCAGGCAGCTGCTAAGGCTGACGAAGCCAGCTCATCAACTGTCCTTTCTGAAGATGTGAAGAATCAGTTCCTTGAAGCAGCCAAGCTCTTTGAGCGTGCTTACGAACTTGCGCCTGATGAAATGACTCAGATTCCCAATGTCCTTTATCGCCTGTACTATCATCTCGGCCAGGGTTACGAGGCCGATGCTGAGAAGTGGCAGAACATGTAATCAGTCAAAACAATTAAGATACAGGTCCATCGGAACATTTCCGATGGACTTGTTTTTTATAGGGGTAATCCCTAACTTTGTGGTGATCTGATTAAAAACAACTATGGCCCGACTTAATGATTTCTTTACCAGGATAGACTTATCGATACTTACTGACTATGCGGTGAAAAATGGACGTATTGTAAAGTATTCACGAGGGGAAGTGCTATGCCGTGAGGGCGAAATATGCCGCTACATTGGTATTGTGAGGTCGGGGTATTTCAAATTTGTATCATTAGGATTCAAGGGGGAAGAGTGTGTTACAGGTTTCTCTTTCGAAGGTGAGGCTGTATTGGATTATGTACAATCCTTTCTTCAGAATTCACCGTCATTGACATCTATAGTAGCCGGATCTGATGCAGAGATCGTTCAGGTGCCTCTTGCCGATTTACGTAATTATCTGCTTGAAGATGAACCTGATTTTATAGTGAAGACTTCCGCTGTATTGCTGCAGGAAGCGTATCGGAGGTACATTGACCTTTATATAAAGACTCCTGCCCGGCGTTATGCTGAGTTGTGTGAACGGTGTCATGAAAGCGTGAGTATTATTCCATTACAGGAGATAGCCTCGTATCTCACTATTTCACGCAGGCAATTGCACCGTATCCGAGGGGAGAGGTGATATTTTTTCGTGGATGGGACAAATGTCACATCCGAAGTGATATATTTTTCATATATTAGCACGCGAATCAATCTTTGTTTAAATTCTTGCCTTATGAAGCGTCTGTTCTTTTTGTTTAGTTTGCTTATTGCGTGTGTCCTGACTGCTGTCTGTGCAGAAAAGCCTGTGGAGTATTTCTCGGTTGGTAATCCCATTAAATACTGTGGTGATAAATACTATTTTGCATGGAGCAGTAATCCTGTAGACCATTATTTTGTTCAGGAATATCTGCCTGAAGGGGAAACGTTCGACAATTACAAGCGGATGTTTACTGTAAGTGTTCTTATGGTCAATCTGAATCCGGTGGATGCTATAAAGGCTAAGATGGCGGAGCTTGATGAACGCAAGAAAAATGATCCGGTGACTAACTATCTCGTCGCTGAGAATGACGGTGATTATATCCTGGAATTTTTGGTGAGCGACAGCAATGGTGATGAGATGAACTGTGTGGAGCTCGACATTCACTATTATAGTCAGAAGCAGATATTCGGTCGGAAGGTTTCGGTGCTATATTTTTATTCCGAACGGGCGTATGGCGATGATATCACGCCGTTTATAAAGTCTATCCCTGAGAAGCGGGCGAAATTGTATGAGGGAATGACAAAACTTGATCTTATGCCAAAATTTGAGCGGAAGTAACTGACGCGTCATACGGATACGGGGGTGATAGGTATGACAGTAAAGGAATTGAAGAAATTAGTTGCCGATACACGCAGAGCTGTAGGTCGGGAATATGGATTCCGTCAAAGCGCCTACATCAATTTTAAGGTATCGGATGGCTACTTTTTCTGTCTTACTTTTTCGTGGAGCGAGGTCTATCTCACGGTTAAACCTATGTATGCCGATGAATTATGGTGGAATATTTGGGATGCCGCAGAAAACAATAAAGCGCCATTGAGCCTGCGCGGAACCGGTGCGTATGCTTTGTCAGGGCAGACTATAGAGCATTTCTCAGCATTCGGCGATGGTCGGGAATATACCCCGGAGGAAATCCGTGGTATAATCTTACGAATTTTTAAGGATGCATCCGATCAGATTGGAGCATTCCTGCAATCCAATCCTGACGCTGACAGCTTCTATCCGGAAGAGGATAAGATGTATCACGACCCTGACCGGCTTCTGTATATAATGGCCCTTATTCATAATGGGAGGGTCAAGGATGCGGAATCGATAATTAAGTCGGCCCGTAAGTCAAAGCACAAGTGCATGTATACGAGCGGTCTTTTTGAGGATAGCTATACCTATATTCTCCGATGGTGTCGCAAGCGCAACTTATTGGGGTGTGTACGCTTGAAAGTCCATAGTCTGCTAAACTCAGTTGGGCGACGTTTGATGCTTGGCGATAATAGAATAGCGCCAAAGCGGCGACGTGATGCAAGAAAGGTGAATCGTAGGCCTTGGTATCATCGACTTCCCGAATGGGCCTATTGGGTCCTGTCTGCTCCGATATGGCTCCCTTTGGGGGTGTATTTTATTGACCTACATAAGCGTACCATTTATGTTGTCCCTGATTGGGTGTTGCTGATGCTTCCTGTAGCCTTTATGCTGCTGTTCCTGTGGGTGTTTATCAGGAGCCAATCAAGGCTGAAGGATATACTGAAAGTGGCCTTTCTTCCGATAATTGTCGGATGGACTGTAGGATTTTTAACCACATTGGTTTTAATATGTATCTTTGATGGACTGAACAGATTGTTTGCTGAGAGGACGGTTATTGCAACAGAAGGGATTGTGACCGCCAGAAAATTGCGTCATGAAGCACATGGCCGATATGATCTGAGCTATTATTACACCATTGTGATGTTGCCCGAAGAGAGGCGTAGCATGCTGATTGACGATCATGATTTATATAATACTCCGGCGGGAGAAAAAGTCGGAATTCAATATCGTAAAGGGGCTTTCGGGTGTGATGTAATCGATAATATATCCTATCGTAAAGCTGCTGATTGAATTGATATAATTTTGTGTCCACCTTCGTAGCGGCCACCTTTATCAGCTTCTGGAGCATCAGCTCGCCGGTGCGGAGCTGATTGGACGTCATCACATCCATCAGCTTCTCCACAGCCTTGTTCACATCGCGCATCGCCAGGGCGTTGCTTATCGCCGACTGTACCCTCTGCTCCTCCTCGGCGTTCATATCCTGAAGCATGCGGTGCCGCATCATCGTCTGCACCAGATCCGTCAGGCGCTTCACGCGTGCGCGGTCATACTCCTTCTGCCCCGTCAGGGAGCGGCGCAGGTCGCTCAGGCGGGCGTTCGTGCCGCGCACGGCGGCATCAAGCGCCCCCATGTCGCTCCGGAATCGCGCCGCAAGCGCTATCTTGGCGTTGAGCACCCTGTCCTGCAGTTGTTCGGAATCTCCGAACATCTCATCGCCCTGCCGCAGCAGAACATCCGCGTCCTCTTCATCGTTATAATTCTGCTCCTCAATAGCGGGATTCTCAAAGTTTTCCACTATCTTTGCAGCATTATCAAGGGTTTCACTGGCGATTGCCTGCGAATTTGATTTCGCTGAGGACAGCCACTGAAGCCCTTTGGTTTTGTCAGCCCACGCAAGTGTCCCATTCTCCACTATCGGCAATATTACATTTTCAGCCTCGCGCCCGTGTACAGTAAGAATGTCGTTGACTTCCATCACTACATGCCCGAGCTGTTTGTTTGCGCCTACAGCTACAGCTACAAAAATATTCTCCCCTTTTTCGCTTTGGAGTTCGGTAAGCATACTCACAGTGCTGTCATTGCTCTTGAATACGAATATCGGTCTTGACATTGCCTCAGGCAAGTTCTTCAACTCACCGGTAGTCAGATTATGTTTCTTACGTGATTTTGACAATACCTTCTGGCGTAATATGACAGGAAGTTCAGGCAAGAACCTACGCATTATCCCGGCAGGCATTCCGGCATCTATCTGTTCCGATGCAGGCAATTTGCCATTGTCCCACTCTTCGAGCTGCTGATTGAAGCGGCGGTTTGTTTCGCGCAGCCGGGCTGCCTCAGCCTGCGAGCGTGGTGTCGCCTGTGCTGCCTCGGCAAACTCTCCCACCTTCAGGTTCTGCTGCATCGCGATATCTTCAGCAGCGCCCATCATGCTCTGCGACGATTCGGTCAGGTTGCGGTAGCTGCGCCACAGCAAGTATCGCATTTCGTTGTCGCTTACAGCAACATCTATCCCGGCAGCACGGAGTGCGGAGCGTAGCATCCGCTTCATCTTGCTCCACCATCCGCGGTCAGCCTCCATAAACGAGCCATCCTCGGCCATCTCCGCCAGATACTCCTCGGTAGCCGTGCGGAAGTCCCATCCCATGCGTGCCGCTTTCTGAGCTATGCGCCGGCGCACGCTCTCCGGAGCCTTGGCATACAGGCTGTCGAGCATCTGTGTAAATCGCTCTCCGAGCAGCTTCCGCAGCCCGTGGTGCCCTACAGCCTCATGAAGCAGCGTGCTCCGGGCGTCCTCCACGCTCAGGTTGTTTGAGAGCACTATTTTTATCTTGCCTGTGCGGCGGTTGTAGAATCCCTTTGCGTTGCGGCGTCTGCCGGTCAGGGTCGAAGCATCTTCCAGAATATCCACATTGTCGAGTCCCATCTCAGCGGCAAGCTCCGTTACCTCCTGCCGCATCCGTTCCTGCTCGGCGGCAGCCTCACGTGCCGTTGTCAGCTCCGAATTCCATGCCTCCTCTATGGCCTTAGCCTCAGAAGAGCCATCGCGCATCAGCTCCTCATCCTCACGTTGATTTAGTTCAGAACTTGCACGTTCAAAAAATTGTTGTAACTTTGTATCAACAATACCGTCATTGGTCCCTCTCGCCCGAGTAGTTATCGGTAGCGACAAACCATTGGCGGTATTTTCGTACACATCCACCTGCGTTACCATGAATGAATGTGTTCCGGCAGTAGATTTCTCACTACTCTGTACCGTTGTCCGGACATAATATTCCTTGCCATTGAGAGCCACCTTGCCGACGTAGTTGTCAAAAGCGTCTACATTCGGATGCGCCTTATGCACCGTCCCATCCGGACGAACAGTTCCTCCGAGGTTATCCTTTTCAGAATAGGCAAGCACCGACTGCTCCAGCACCTCATCAAGCACCGGCACTATCTGCCCGAATAGGCCGCCGTTCTTATATATCTTCTTAAACGCGCTGTGGTAAAACTCCACCTCACGCCCGTCTTTCTTAACCGTAGGCAGCTTGCGGTACACCTCCTGAAGTTCTGACTTGCTCATGTTGTTGTGCCCAATCTCAATCGGCTCCAACGCCTGTATGGCCAGCAGACGCTCCCCATCAGTCAGCTCCTTGCCTGCCGGGGACGCTTCATACTCCGCATTTTCCTCGCCCATCAGTCCGGCGTTGTAAGCCGATTTGTAGCCAAGGCTGTTGCTTACCTGCAGCGCATCCAGCACCTGCACTTCATGCCCGCGCCTCTTTATAAGGTCAGTCAGGTGGCGTATGCCGTCAAGCTTCACGTTGCCGTACGGCACTACTGAGCGCCCTCCGAACCGCACCGCATCATCCACAAGCTGGTCGGCAAGGTCATACAGACTGTCCGTGTACGATTGGTAGGGGGTGTGTATGTTGCCTACTACATGGTTGGCATTGTCAAGAATCAGGAAGCTTATCTTTCCTCGCTCACCCAGACGGTGCGATGACAGGAACGCGGCGATATCCTCGGCGCTGCGCACCGTCATCACGTCGTTCAGGTCATAGTCCGGAGAGAACACATGCCTGTCAAACCGGCGCACTTTCACCGGCACCATGTTCCCGTCAGACTGCTTCTTCTCCCTCACCCCTTTCTCCGATGCATCAAACACGCCATAGCGCCCTGAGCGCAGGTCAATGATAATAGACTCCTGCAGCACGCCTCCACCGAGCATGCTGTCAAGCTTGCGGTGCGACTGCTGGTCCTGCGTGCTCGGATTGAGGTTGCCGCTCGGATGGTTATGTACGAAATACACCTTGTCGGCCCCGTATGCCTTTACGGCGGCATACACCGCCTGCATATCTGCCATCGTGCCGTTTATAGTACCCATCCCTATGTGCATCACAGTAGGGCGCCCATCCTTTACCAGCACCGCAAACGCATTCTCTTTCGAGTAATCCTCAAGAGAGCGGAATATGTAGGCCACATCATCGATGCTCTCAATCCGTTCGGCGCCTGTGAATCCGAACTCGCCTGTCTGTGAGAACTTGCGTTCCACATGCGTGAACTCGCCATCCTGCAGGGTTCTCAGCCCACCCATGCTCTCATATTCCACCGTCTGGCCGGCCGCGGTTTTCATAGCGCCCCTCTGCGGCTCTGCCTCCGAATCCAGCCATGCCTGCGCCTCCTTCTGCACCTCTTCGGCTGTGGCGGCAGCATTGGCACGGCGCTGCTCGCCCATGCTCCGTTGCGTCATAGCCAGAGTCACCTCCGCCCGCACCTGCGCTGCCATGTCGCGTGCCGCCGCCTTGGCGTCCGCCTGACTGCTGCCCTGGCTGCGGTAATACTCCTGCAGCTGCTTCTCCAACCGCACACCGGCCTCAGTGAGCACCTGCTCCATCTGCTGCTCCTGCTCGGCGTCCTGCTGCTGTTCCTGCATCTGTTGCATCTGCTGCAGTCCATCGGCAAGCTGCTGTGCATAGCTGTCAATAGCAGCATTGGCCTCCTCGGCGGCATCAATGTCCGGACCATTGGCCGGCGCATGATCACGTTTGAAGTCCACCGAAGTATTAAGCTCCGCCATCAGCGAACCTTGCGCTCCCGCCATGCCAAACAGACTCGGATGACTCTGCATCACCCTGCGCTTGCCGCGCGAGTACTGCACCTGCTCCGCCTCATGCCTTGCAGCCGTCCCCGGAGCATATTGGCCTTCATCCTCGCCGGTCCACGCGATTTCATCCACGCTCACCTGTTTCTCAAACACCCTTCCGCCGCCGGCATAATCCTCCGCGTTCATTCGGCTTGGAGTTACAAATACGCCCGCCTCAATCGGCTTCGAGCTATAGATGGTTATTGTGCCATCCTCCTTAGCCTGACGCAGCATATCAATATCCATATCAGGATAAGTAAGGTCGCCATATTCATCCCATGCCTTCTCAGCCTCGGCAAGCACCTCGTCAAAGGTCATCACATCCTTACGCCCTCTTACGCCTCTATGGTAATCATCGAGCATCGGATTAGCCTCTGTCACCACACGCGCCTGCTCGCCACGTCTGATCTCAGTGTTCGGGTTCATCCCCGCGGCAAGGTCACGCAGCGGCATGGCGTTGAACTGCTCCAAGGTCAGAGCGCTGAGGTCGCGTCCGCTCCATCGCTCCAACGTGCCCTTCAGCGAGGCGAACATATCGCGCAGCCACTCCTTCAGCTGTTCCCTCAGCGTCACAGCCTCAGCAACCTTCATCGCCCCCTCAGCCCGGGCCTCCTCCACCATGCGTTCCATAGTTTCGGCGCCCTGCTGCCCGGTCAGGCGTGCATGCACCTCACTGGCCACAGCATCCTCGTCCGCCGCGATATCGGCATAGTTGGGGTCCTCGACGACCTCCTTCCACGCCGGCGTCTGCTTCATCAGCTCCATGCCGCGCTCCCACAGCTCCGGATTCTCCTTGCGTACCATCGCATCCCACAGATGCGTGTATTCATGCAGGGGAGTTTCCGGATTCATCGCATCGCGGTTCAGGAACACCTTCCCGCCTACGGTCCAGCCATATACCTCACCCCGCGCCGTCCGCAAGAACCGCACCTGCTCCGATATCTCCATATCGCTCTCTTGGAATATCACATAATTCTTCTTGCCGTCAGAGCGTCCGCCGTTGAAATAATCGGCCGGGTATCGGATTCCTGTAAGCCCGGCATCCGAAAGCAGCTCACTCGCCTCGCGTGGTGAGCCGGTGCGCTCAGTCAGCCATTCATACAGGCTCTCTCCGCTTGAAAAGTGGAAGTCCTCCGGGTCAATAACCTCGTCATCAAGCTCCCGCAGTACACCCTGCAGCATCTCCTGCGACGGAGATTCCTCCCAGTCAAGATAATTGCTGCCGGTATCATCTGGGATATCCACTGTATACAGGAACCTCACTTTCTCATTGCTTATGCGCTCTCCCTCATCCTCAAGCTCCCTCTGGATTTCTCCCTCAAGCTCGTATCTGAATGACTGCAGGTCCTCCTCCATATCCTCTATATCGTAGCCCTTCTGACGCATATAATCCTTATACGCATCGAACAGTGCTTCGTCAGTTACAGAAGGGTCAAAGCGGAAGCTGCCGTCCATATCCATCTCAAAGTCAATACCCTTGTGCCTGCCGATATTCTTTTCAAAATAGTCAGTCATGCGTTCAAAGTATTCATCAATTGAAATCTCCACTACATTATGGGAAGTTTCCTCAGCATAGGTTCTGCCTATGCCTTCTACCTCGGTCACATAGCCTCCCCATCCGAAAGCCTGGTTCCCTTCGCCCTCACCCATGTAGCTGAAGTCAAACTCCTCGAAGTCAGCCCCCGTCCCATGGTATGTACGTATGGAGAACTGCGGATTCCTGTCGCTTTCTATTGCAATACGTGCATCTTTTTGTATCTTTGCAACGTCTGTGCTGAGGATAGCGTTTTGGACGTGTGTATCAGGGACGGCTGTTTTATGCCGGGCATTGATAGCCTCAGATGACATTTCAGCCCACATGGTTATGGTTTCCATATCATCAGGGCTGTTTTTGTATTCTTTTTCAACGACCACAATATAGCCATTGCTGAGGTTCTTATAAAACCTTACAGACTCACGTCCGGACGCATCCATACTGGCTTTCTCTATCCTGTCCGGAGCTATCATGATATAGGGAATTAGTAGAAGATCTTCCTTCCTAATCGGAATGCTACCTTCAGTTAATTTGGCACCATTCTCACCATGATTCCTCAATATGTGCGCCAAGCTGTTTGCCGTGATATTGTGTGAGTCAAAATCACGTCCCATAACTCGTCTGACCATTACCATTGTCCTGCCGGGCAGTTGTAGAGTAAACTTTACACCCCGCTTCCCATTGGCAATCCAATCCTTAATTCTGCTGACAGCTTGCTCCAGCGATTTCTGAGTAGCACTTGTTATATTGTTGCCTTCATTAGCCTGCCGTGCATTCTTTTGAGCTGAGATTTCGTTGCCAGGAGTTTTTTTCTCTCCGAGCATCGCCTGCGCCTGCTCATCGCTTACCTCCTCCACGGCAATGCCGGCATCCTCAAGCATCCCTTTTGTAGCCTCATATACGGTGTGCCCCTCGGCAGTCTGGCGTGCGCCCTCAGCTGCATGCAGGCGGGCAGGGGAGTCGTCCTGCTTCCCGGCACGATCACGCGCCATCAGCATCTGCCGCAGCTTCAGCTTGAACTCCTTGGCGGCCTCCTTCTCAAGATGTTCATCGGCCATAGCGTCAAGACGCTGCAGCGCCCCCTCGCTCACTGACCATCCCGTCTGTGCGCTTATCGGAGTGTATGTAGTGCCCAGTTCACCGTTTATCTGTGCTATCACGTCGTTCAGTTCCCGCTGCAGCATCTCGGCCCCTAAGGCAGGATTCTCCTCAATCATGCGTGCGCGGCGCTGTTCATAGAGCTTTCGCTTGCGCTCAGCCGGCACGGCATTCTCCATACATGTACGCATGGTCCAGGCCATCTGCGTTGACAGCCCCATCCGGCCCACCTGCGCCGTGAACGCATCGCGTATCCCTAACAGCTCCTTGTCCGTAGCCTCGTCAAGCAGCTTCTCAAACTGCTGTGTGGCATCCCTGATCTGCTCCTCCGTTGGGGCCTCGAAGCGGCTCACCCTCTTGCCGCGCTCCTGTTCTATGGTAGGCGCGGGCCACGCCTCCATCACGCTGCGCATCACATCGCCCAGACGCCCGGCAAACGCAGCATCTCCGGCCTCTCTGTTCCTGAACCGTGCATATTCGGCCGCAGGCTTTGTCTTACGTTTGGACGAATCAATCCATTTCTTGAACTCATCCTTGCTGAAGCCTGTCACCTCTATGCGTCGGGTATTCTCCCATCCCTTTTCATAGTTCGACAGATAAGCCCGGCGAGCCTCTTCAGCTGAGGCAAAGCCGTACATCACCTTATGCTCATCAAAAGAACCGTCCGTATTGTACTGGTCCACGACAAACACTTCACCCTGCTCAGGGTTGTCACTGAGGAACACGTCAATATGGTCACCATCCTTACTTTCCGTACCGCGGATATACCCGTACGTGTGGTGCATGGTGCTCTCCCACTCTTTGCCGGAAGCATCCCTGCCTCGTCTTACAGAGCCTTTAGGCTGCTCAATCGTAACCTCCAGCCCGTCAATCCTGACATGCCCCTTCTTGTAGTTGCCCGCCTCCTTCTGGGCATCGGTAGGCTCGGTATTCACCCGGCTCTCCGCTTCAGCGATACGCTGCTGCGTGGTGTTGCCGTCAGCCCCGGCCTCTACCTGTTCTGCTGCCTGTGCAGCCGTGCCATTGTCAGCACGCGTGCCGCCAGTCTGCGCGGGTCCTCCTTCAGCAGCTTCTGCGCCTCCTCGCCGGTCAGCAGCCTGTTCCGGATGCAATACCTCAGAGCCTCCTTCACCTGATTCTGTTTCTCCTGTCTGTTCTGTTCCATTTTGGTCCTGTCTTTCTATTAACAACGCGGTTTCCTCCGCAATTATTTCATCATATTCCCTGAGTTGCTCCTCCGACAGCTGCATATCCTCCAGCTCCTGATAAGCCTGCTCCTCCGCCTCGGCATACTCCTGAGGCGTCATATGGAAGTTACGTTGATACCAGATTTCCCGTTCATACTCCTCGTCTACCGGGCCCTCCTCCATCAGTCGCTCGTTCTCCTCGCGGTGACGCTGGTACTCAAGCGCCCTTTCGTAAAGCGAGCGCGATGTCGGGTTGCGGAACAGCGCCTCGATGACGGCATTCCGCACATCCTGGTCCGTATATTCGCGTGTGTTGAATGGCAGATTCGGGTCGCCGAGCATACCCTCCCACAGTTCATGTATGAACCGTGCGAACGATACCCCGTTCTTATCCGATATCATCCAGCGGTGGTCCTTCTTCTCGCTCATGTCCGGACGTCCGTACAGCTCAGCGGCCATGTTGCCTTTGCCGCTCCACTTCACACGCCGTGGCGGATTTGACAGCGAGCGCACCACCCATTCGTCGAAGCTCTGCGGTGGTCCCCAGTTATCATACATTCTGCCATACTGAGCCGGCCCCTGCGCCTTATCCTCCCGTTCATGGCGGGCCTTGGTGCGTTCATCCCGCGTGTCCGCCTCGCGCACATCGTCCATCCATTGGTTGAAAGCCCCTTCTACCTCGGCTATTTTCTTATTGGCAGGTTTGGAAGCCTCCTCTGCGGCCTCAGCCTCCGCCTGTGCACGGCGCTGCTCAATCTCCTGCTGTTCCTTGCGCCCGGCTTCCTTGCGGGCCGCCTCTTCGGCCGCTTCCTCCTCGCGTCGTCGGGCCAGATGCTCAGCGCCGCGTGCATTACGCTCCTGAAGTTCGCGCTCCGCCTGCTCCTGCTCCGCTTTCCGCGCCTCCTCCTCTCTGCGTTTAGCCTCCTCGGCACGTCGCTGTGGAGTGGCCGCTATCTCCTGCCACTTCTTCAGACGCTCCTCCGCCTCAGCTTTCTGTGCCTGATATGACGCCTCAGCACGCCTGTTTGCCTCTTCAGCTCTTCTGTGCGCCTCTTTCATCGCGGCCACGTCGCCGCTCAGCTTCGGAGTCACCGGCTTAGGTTGATTCTTTTTCAGAGCCTCCAGAGTCGCATTGGCCTGACGCAGTTGAGCCGTCGCTATCTTCGCTGCGGCCTGCGGGTCATTCTCCATATATTCCACAAGTCCATCCCATGCAGTGTCGGTGTCGGGCGCCGCCTCGAACGCAGGAGCCCCTTTTTCATCAGCAGGTATCCTCGACAAAGCCGACTCTGCGCCGCTCGGTGAACTTTCAGCGTCATTCTCTTGTTTATCAGTAGAATTAGCATTATCTTTGCTGTCAGAAGTCTTGGAAGAATCCCCGCTGGTGACGGTTGCACCCTCGTATTGGCCGTGATTAACTTCAGCAGTTTCGGTGCTTGAACTGCTTCCAATGGTGGGTAAGGATGAGACTACCCTTTTATTGCGCGAGTATCTTTCTCTGAAGATGCCCGCGCTATTTACATTCCAATATGTTCCGTCATTTGAAAGTTGGATGAACAATGTGTTATTGCGGCCGTCTGAGACTTCAAGAAGATATGTCTGGCTCTCTCCATAAGAATTTCCTTCTCTTATGGTTTCGTAATTCCTCGCCACATTCTCAACAAACTCTTCAACGCTTGCGTATCCGGCATTCCTGATTTGCTCACCATGGCCGGCTTCAATATGGGCCAATCCGTACCCATGGTTTTTACCATCCGTGCCTTTTTTGTTTTCGCCAATGCTAAGGCGTATAGGAGCCTCTGCCAAACCTGTTTCAGCACCAATAAATCCAAATGTTGTGGTGCCGTCTTTCGCGAGTACTAATGGTTTACCATATTCATCCTTTTCCTCTTTTGAAATATTGGCGATTTTGTCTTGAGTGTCTTTTCGTTCTATTGCGGAGTCGCCCTGCACTTGCTTCCTGCCGCTCAGTGCGTCAAGTTCTGCCGGTGTGAGCCGGTGGCTGACCTCGCCGCCTATCGGTTGCGATGTTGTCACCCGCATATACCCGTCGCTGTCAGGAAGCGCCGTTACCGTGGCCTCCATCTCTCCCGCACCGGGCACATTTATCTTCACAGTGTCATTCACCTTATACCCTCCGGCACTCGGCTCCGCCTCCGGCGCTTCGCCCTCCTCAGCGGCCTCTCCCTGCTCCTCAGTATTATTCTCTGCAAATGGGTCATCCGGCAACAAGGAACTGTCAATGGGGATGAAGCCATCGTCCGAACTGTTATCCGATACCTCCTCATCGACCGCCTCTCCCTGCTGCGCCTGCTGTATCGCACGCTGCCGTGCCGCATCGTCGGCCATCTGCTGCACCGTGCTCTGCTCTATGTCGGTACGGCTGCCATCCTCAAATTCCACAGTCACAAGCCCCTCTATCGGCGTGCCCTGCTTGTCAACCGCCGGCCCTACCACCGTCACCTGCGTAGGTAGTCATAATTTTTTTGTAAGTTATTTGTAAGTTTTTTGGGCTAAAACGGCACGGAAAACGTGTACGTCCGTGTACGATTGCCTCTCACAGGCCACTTTATAAAAGACTCACTTTCAGTGTGTTCTGCTGGTAATCAGCGGGTTGCATCCGTAAAAATGCAAAAAAATTGATTGTCTCCCGACAACCAATCTTGTTAACCTTAAATCTAATACCATGAAAAACACATTGCAAATGTAGGAACATTCTGGTTATGGTGCAATAGTTTTGAGAATAAATTGCAGTTGATTTAACATTAATTTGCGTTGTGGTGCGCCCTTTGGAGGTTTTGTTGTGGCAATTTGCTTGAAAAGGCATGATGTCGTAGCAAAATGACAAATAGTTATATATGAAGATATGAATATATTCCGATAGCTCCGTTAACACACATTAACTAATGGCGATTGTCATAAAATTCTTCTTATTTTTTTATTCAGCTACAGCGGAATAGCAAAATTAAGGGAACTGTTTTTTCCTTAATGATTTATCACTAAATTTGTAGCATGAAAAACCTTAAAAGTGCATTAGGTATATTTTTGGCTGTTGCATCACCTGTCATAGCCCATGCTTCTGTTGGCGATCTGCTGCCACAACCTAAATTTATAGAGACTACCGGGAAACAAGCTTTTTGTCTTAACCGTCCTATTTCCATTATCGGGGAGCGTCCGGATTCGATGATGACTCTGTTTGTGGAGCAAGCAGCACATACCTCCGGAGGCAAATGTAAAAGCCGTGGATATATATCGGTGTCAATTGTCGATAGTATTCCTGGTGCGTATGATTACAATTTGGCCGGATTTCCTGCGGAGGCTTATTCTATAGATATCGCAGGCGATACTATATATGTAAAGTCTGTCGATGCAGTAGGTGTTAAACGTGCAGCATCCACTTTGATGCAGTTGGCATTGAATTCGGACAAGATACCTGCTCTGGAGATTCGCGACTGGCCTGCATTCAAGCTTCGTGGATTCATGCATGATGTGGGGCGTTCGTTTATCTCTATAGATGAGATCAAGAAGGAGATTGATCTGCTTGCACGCTTCAAGGTGAACACATTCCACTGGCATCTTACCGAGAATCAGGCATGGCGTTTTGCTATCGATGAATTTCCGGCTCTGACGGCCGATGCATCATTTACGCGTTTCCCCGGTAAATATTATACTCCCCAACAGGCTCGCGAGCTGGAACGGTATGCTTACGAGCGTGGAATCACCATAATTCCGGAGATTGACATGCCGGGGCATAGTGCCGCGTTTACAAGAGCCATGGGGCATAACATGCAGACGGATGAAGGCATATCGGAACTCTATACCATTCTTGAAGCTACGGCCAAGGCATTCCCGCTTGCTCCGTATATTCATATAGGTGGCGATGAAGTGGCCATTACATATCCTGGATTTCTGGAGCTGATGATTGACAAAGTACATTCATTAGGGAAAAAAGTAGTGGTATGGAATCCAATCCATGGTGTTGACCTGAAGAAGCTGAAGGGTATCGACATGACCCAGATGTGGGGTACTGCCGGACGTAAGGTTGAGGGTGTTCCCAATATTGATTGCCGTTATAATTACACTAACCATTTTGATATTTTTTCTGATAACGAAGCTATTCACAACTCGTCCATCTATTATGTTCCGGAGGGAAATTCTGATGTGGCAGGTACAATATCGGCATGTTGGAATGACCGCAAGTTGCCGGGTGAAATGGATATCATACGTCAGAATAATATGATTGCCAATATTCTGGCATCAGCCGACAGGGCTTGGATAGGCGGAGGCGACGAGTATATAGAAAAGGCCGGTACCGTTGTCAAACCAGGTACCGAACGCCACCAACAGCTGAAAGACTGGGAGGAGCGTTTCCTTACCTACAAGGACTCATGGCTTAAAGACGAGCCTATACCTTACGTACGTCAGGGTAATGTGGTTTGGCGTGTGGCCGGTCCGTTTGAAAATGGTGGCGATGCTGATGCCTCGTTCTGGCCTGAGCAGACTTTAGAAGGTCAGGACACAACATTGATCAATGATGTTGTAGGCGCCGGAGTATATCTGCGGCATGTATGGGGCGGAATTGTGCCCGCTCTATATGGAAATATCAATCCGGGTAATACGGCATACGCCTGGACATGGGTATATTCTCCCAAGGATATTGATGCAGGAGCATTAGTTGAATTCCAGAATTACAGCCGATCTGAACGCGATTTGGCTCCTGAGAATGGACAGTGGGATCGAAAAGGTTCACGAATATGGATTAACGACAAGGAACTGCAGGCTCCGCAGTGGTTCAACAGTGGCCTGACGGTTAATAATGAATCACTTCTGCTTAATGAAAATGCATCGGCCCGGCCTCCGGTGCCTGTTCATCTGAATAAGGGATGGAACAAGGTATTCATAAAGCTTCCGTATGTAAAGACTCCCGGTGTGCGTCTGAATAAATGGATGTTTACCTTTGTCCTTACAGATAAAACCGGACGGAATGCCCTTGACGGAATCGTGTATTCAACAGAGCCGGATCTGACAACAGAGCAGTAATGCGTAGATTCAAGCTTTGGCTTATTGTAATAATCCCTCTTCTGGCTTCGTGCATGAAATGGCATGAAGGAGAAGAGGAGATTTTTGATGTAGCAGGCAGGGGATTATTCATTCTGAATGAAGGTAATTTCCAGTATGGCAACGCATCGCTCAGTTTTTATAATCCCGAGGAGCATACGGTGTCCAATGAAGTATTCTATCGGGCCAACGGTATGAAGCTCGGTGATGTAGGGCAGTCACTGGCAATGTACGGAGGACGGCTGTGGATCGTAGTCAATGGTTCGCATGTCGTGTTTGCTGTTGACCCGGTGACATTTAAGGAGATAGGGCGGATTGAGAATCTTACATCGCCCCGTTACATTGAGTTCATGTCCGACTCAAAGGCTTATGTGTCGCAGCTGTGGGATAACCGGATTTTCATAGTAAATCCTTCCACATATTCAGTGACAGGATATATTACCGTTCCGGATATGACTATGGAAACAGGGTCAACAGAACAGATGGTTCGCTATGGTGATTTTGTATATTGTTGCTGCTGGAGCTACCAGAACCGTATAATTAAGATTGATACAAAGACAGATCAGGTGGTAGGAAGCCTGACCATCGGGATACAGCCCAACTCACTTGTGCTTGACTGCAACGGTAAACTGTGGGCTCTGACCGGCGGTGGTTACGAGGGCTCGCCTTATGGCTATGAAGCCCCGGCGCTTTACAAGATTGATGCCGAAACATTTGCCGTGGAACGTATTTTCCGGTTCAGGCTTGGACAGACACCATCGGAAGTGAAACTTAATGGTCGTGGCGACATGCTATATTGGATTAATGACGGCGTGTGGCAGATGAATGTCGATGCCACTCGCGTGCCTGTACGTCCATTTATTGAATCAAGAGGGACAAAATATTACGGCTTGACTATCGATCCGGTTGTTGGCGATATATATGTGGCGGATGCCATTGACTATCAGCAGCAGGGCATGGTGTACCGTTATAGCGGGTCAGGAGTGTTGATTGACGAGTTTTATGCCGGAATAACTCCCGGAGCGTTCTGCTGGAAACAACAATAATGGATGTAATTAACTGGTAGTGCTATCCATGATATATCGAATCCTTACAATAATCACATTTGTTCTGACTGCTTCCGGAGGAATCAGTGGGCAGTCACATAGGAATCTGGATGAAGTAGTGGTCACTGGGAAGCGTTCAATGAAAGACATCGGTATCCAGCGTACCTCGTTTGACTCCATGATGCTCAAGGAGAATATATCATTGTCAATGGCAGATATCCTTGCGTTTAATTCGGCTCTGTATGTAAAGAATTACGGAAGGGCAACATTGTCTACCGTATCATTCCGCGGAACATCGCCAAGCCATACTAAAGTACTCTGGAACGGGATGAAGATAAACAGCCCGATGCTTGGTATGACTGACTTCTCCACAATACCTTCATATTTTATTGATAATGCCAGTCTGCTTCACGGAGCATCGTCAGTAAATGAAGCCGGTGGAGGATTGGGTGGTATGGTCAGCTTGAATACTTCTCCAGTTGATTCCGAGGGTATCGGTCTGCAATATGTTCAGGGCATAGGCTCGTTCAAGACTTTTGATGAATTTCTCCGCTTCAGTTATGGATCGGAGAAATGGCAGAGCACTACGCGTTTTGTCTATTCGTCATCACCTAATGATTATAAATATGTCAATCATGATAAGAAGCTTAATATATACGATGATAATCATAATATCATAGGTCAGTATCATCCTGTAGAACGAAACCGGAACGGAGCATATAAGGATATGCACTTGCTTCAGGAGGTTTATTTCAATAGTCTTAAGGGGGATCGTGTAGGTATGAACATTTGGCTTTCTAATCTTGATAGGGAACTGCCCATGATATCCACCGACTATGGCTACGATTCTGACTATATCAATAAGCAGCATGAACTGACATTAAGAACCGTACTGTCATGGAAGCATAACCGCAGCACGTGGTCAACGGATGTCAGAGCCGGATATCTGTACACAAAAATGTCATATGATTATCGACGTGAGGTGACTGAAGGTAATTGGGCTGACATGACACGGTCAAGGAGTAGGGTCAATACTCTTTTCGGGCAGATAGAGGGTGAGTTCAAACCGCATGATAAATGGTATTTCTCCGCGTCTGTGTCAGGCAACCAGTATTTTGTACGTAGCGAGGACAAAAACATCATAACGCAGAATGGGCAGGATGCTGTTGTTGGGTATGATAAAGCACGGATAGAGCTGTCCGCTTCAGCATCAGCCAAGTGGAGGCCGAGTAAGAGAATCGGTCTGTCAGTGGTGGCTCGTGGCGAGATGTTTGGCGACAGATGGGCTCCTGTCATACCGGCATTCTTCTTCGACGGACTATTGTCAGAAAAGGGCGGACTGATGTTCAAGGCTTCAGTGTCCAGGAACTACCGTTTCCCGTCACTGAACGACATGTATTTCCTTCCAGGAGGTAATCCTGACCTAAAGAGTGAGAGCGGGTTCAACTATGATGCCGGACTGTCATTTTCGGTAGGCGAACTTGGCCGCTATAAGATAGATGGCGGCGTGACATGGTTTGACAGCTATATTGACAACTGGATTCTTTGGCTGCCTACCACCAAGGGATTCTTTACACCACGTAATGTCAAGAAGGTCCATTCATACGGTGTTGAGGCAAAACTCAACAGCACTTTACGTATCAGTAAAGGTTGGCAGTTGGATATCAATGGATCCTATTCGTGGACACCGTCAATAAACCGTGGCGATAAAATATCCTCGGCCGATCAGTCGATAGGTAAACAATTGCCGTATGTGCCGCGCCATTCGGCGTCTGTCACAGGACGTCTGAGCTGGAACCGCTGGTCATTCCTGTATAAGTGGAATTTCTACTCGGAGCGTTACACCATGTCGAGCAATGATGTCAATCTCTCAGGGACTCTTCCTCCATACTACATGAACAATATCGCCCTGGAGAAAATGCTTGTTTTCAGTCCCGCTGATCTGTCATTAAGGCTTGCGGTTAACAATCTGTTCAACGAAGAGTATATCTCAGTACTGTCACGCCCTATGCCAGGAATCAATTTTGAATTCTATATTAGTATAACTCCGAAATTCCGTCAGAAATGATAAAAGGCCGTTTTGCACCGTCGCCTACCGGACGGATGCACATAGGAAATGTCTTCACCGCATTGATGTCATGGCTGTCGGTGAGGAGCCGTGGTGGAGAGTGGGTATTACGGATCGAGGATCTTGACCGTCAACGCTCAAAGTATGAGTATGCACGGCAGATTGAGGAGGATCTGTCATGGCTCGGCCTTGACTGGGATGAAGGAGGGTTGGATGATATAGGTCCTTCGGGTCCTTATAGCCAGAGTGGACGTGATAGCTTTTATCAGGCTGCACTCGAACGGTTGATGGCTACAGGTTACACCTATCCGTGTAGATGTACCCGACATGACATTATGGCTTCGAATGCCCCGCATCAATCGGATGGGCGGATTATATATGGAGGGAAATGCCGCCCGGCCACTTTGCCGGAAATGTCGATTGACATGCAGGCGTATGAACATTCGGCAATACGTCTGTATGTGCCCGACCGGGATATTTCATTTACTGATAGAGTTTATGGACCTCAGTCATATAACCTTAGCCGCGATTGTGGTGATTTTGTACTTCGGCGCGCTGACGGAGCCTGGGCTTACCAGCTTGCGGTAGTGGTTGATGATGCTCTTATGGGGATTACTGAAGTAGTGCGCGGCAATGATCTGCTCCTGTCAGCAGCCCAGCAGCAATATCTATACCGGTTGATGGGATTTGACGTACCTGAATTTGCACATCTGCCATTGCTGTGCAACCCATCCGGAGTGCGGTTGTCAAAACGTGACAAGGGCATATCCATGTCTGAAGTCAGAAACAGCAGCACTGCGGATGAGATAATAGGACGTCTGGCTTATTATGGAGGAATAATTCCGGAGGCAGTCCCTTGTAAAGCATCGGAATTGGTAGATATATTCGAATGGAATAATATTTCATCAGATATGCGCATTATTATATAATGTGAACGCTGTAGTTAAAATGCACTAATTGTTGTATAAGGGAGGTTGAGAGGCATATTGGTATAAACTACATTAAATTAGAACTGTAGATTTCAAACGGCCTATCGGATGTGTTAACCGGTCAGGTTAACGCGGTGTTTATCTTTTTTTATTTTTAGTTAATGTGTAGAGCGTACTCTTTTGTGCATTTGCCTGATATACAATTGATTCGTAACTTTGCAGCCGAAATCGAAAAACACAGACAAAGAATAATCTTAATATGAAAAAAATACTATCAGTACTTGCTTTATCATTAATAATACTTACAATAACCACCGGAGCAAAGGCTCGTCAGAATGAAAATATCAAACCTGAGATTCCCATGATCATTAAATCGGACATCGAGACCGAGGCTGAGATCGAAGAGGATACCGTAACTGAAGATGATGTCAATGATTCAGTTTCATCTGTAGCTGATAATCTTAAAGAGTATGCAGCGAAATTCTTAGGCACACGCTATGTTTGGGGTGCCACAGGGCCCAAGAGTTTTGATTGTTCCGGATTTACAAGCTATATTTTCCGCAATCAGGGTATCAAGCTTCACCGCACCTCAAGCGCCCAGTTCACTCAGGGTACCAAGGTGGCACATAAGAAGTGGCTTCCCGGCGATCTGCTGTTCTTCAGCTCACGCCGTAGTGGAAAAGGGCGTGTAGGACATGTGGCTATGGTAGTTGATGTCAACCCTGATGGAAGCTGTACTTTTATCCATGCATCCACAAAGCGTGGAGTGGTATATCAGAAGTTTCCTGATGGAGGTTACTACTCCAGAAATTATGTTGGTGCAAAACGAATAATTGACACTGTGTGATCATAGACGATTGCAGTGATGAGAGGCGTGGAATTTTTATTCCACGCCTCTCATCGTTAATTCTGTTTTGTTAGTAGTGAAAAAATGTTAACTTTGTGACGTAAAGTTAAAATAATTCACACACTGGGGAGGGGATCTCCCGTACAAAACCATTTTATGTATATAAAAAAAGCCTTATTTCTTATCTCGGCGGTTTCAACATTGCCGTTTATGACTTCATGTGTCGATGATAAGTATGATTTGTCGGATATTGATACAACAGTGAAAGTTGATGTCAATCATCTGACTATTCCGGTTAACATAGATCAGATTGATCTATCGTCAATAATTGACCTCGATGAAGAGGATAACATCAAGGTTATCGACGGTCAGTATGTAATAGTTGAGGAGGGTGATTTTAACTCGGATGAAATCAACATTCCGGATATTACTCTCAGCACTCCGCATATCCCTACTTCTGAAACAGTAATAAACCTTAAGGGAGCATCCTCAATGCTCCGTGCTGTGGATAGCTGGGAATATGATCTGAAGAGTAACGAGTCAGTCTATGACTTCAAGTCGACAATTGTCAGTGAGATGATTGTAAGCATCGATTATCTCGGATGTGAACTCTCACTTGATATCAATATTTCACTTGATGGTGTAAGTCAGTATGTAAACGGATTTACCTTCAAAAATGTAGTGCTCCAGATACCCAAAGGTCTTAAGCTTACTGATGCTGCCGGCGGTAACTACAATCCGTCGACAGGTGAGCTCACATTTACACAGATACGTGTCAATGGAAGTGCCACCGATCTTCATCTTGTGGCTAACGGACTTGATTTCAAGCAGTCCGGCGGTACATATGACTACCAGAACAGTACAATATCGGTGCCTGGAAGCATGTATATAAAGTCAGGAACGGTACTTGTTCAGGCCTCGGATATAAAGGGGGGGACAACTTCGCTCCCTCAGCAGATAAAGCTTGTCACATCATATACGCTCAGCGATGCGCATGTCGCTTCGTTCAGCGGTAAGGTACGTTATGATATTGATGGCGCTGATCTTACTGATGTAAGCCTGTCTGATCTGCCTGATGTGCTTACGCAGGAATCCACCAATCTGTCATTTGTCAACCCAATGATATATCTGCAGATTGACAATCCTCTGCAGTCATATAATATATATGCCCGTACAGGCCTTAAGATCTCTGCATATCGCGGCGATGTCGCTTCAGATTATTCGCTTGATAATCCTTATTTCCAGATTGGTCCGGACAATGCTGACGGGATATACAATTTCTGTCTGTCACCGTCGATGCCTTCAAGCATTGATGCTGCATTTGCCGGGGCACAGCATGTTCCGTTCACTTCACTCAGCAATGTGTTAAGCGGCAACGGTATTCCTGATAAGCTTGTGATAAATCTTGTATCGCCCATGATTCCTGACCAGCAGGTTGCAGATTTCCGTCTTGGTCAGTCGCTCGGAAGCATGCATGGTAAATATAAGTTCATGGCTCCCTTGCAGTTTACCGATGGATCGACAATTGTATATAGCGACAAGATTGACGGTTGGTCAAGTGAAGATCTTGATCACGTGACAGTGACTGAGCTTGAAGTCACACTCACAGTTTCAACTGATGTTCCTGTATCTGTTGACTTTACCGGTTATCCGATTGATGTCAATGGCAAGCGCATAAATAATGTTGAGATTGTCGGAGCGCAGATCAGTGCAAATGCCTCACAGCAGAAACTCACTATCCGAATCACCGGCGAAATAACACGCCTCGACGGTATTGAGTTTGTGGCAAAAGCTAAAGCCGGTGCAAATGCAGGAGTCCTTAAGCCGGATATGAAGATAACCTTATCTGACATTCGCCCTGTAGTGTCAGGATATTATGAAAAAGAACTTTAATCATTGTTGAGTAATCTGTTATGAAATTAAATATAAAAAGAATAAGCCTTCTTTCCATTTCTGCATTGGCGCTTATAGCCGGGGCTCAGAACACACGTTCAGGCTACTTCCTGGATGATTACACCTATCGTTTCCAGATGAACCCAGCCTTTGACAACTCGCGTAGTTTCTTCGCAATGCCAGCGTTAGGCAACATGAATATCGGTATGCAGGGTACACTTGGAGTAAGCGATGTGATATATAATGTAAATGGCCGTACCACTACGTTCATGAATCCCGGCGTTAGCGCCGAAGAGGTCATGAAGAATATCTCGGACAAGAACCGTATCGGTGCCGACGTCAAGCTTACACTGCTTGCCGCAGGCTTCAAGGCTTGGGGCGGTTACAATACGATTGCCATCAATGCCCGTGTGAGCACAGAGGCACATCTCCCCGGATCAGTATTCTCACTGCTTAAGGAGGGGGTAGCCAACAAGACTTACGATATTTCCAATCTGCGTGCGTTTGCAAGCGCATACGGCGAAGTGTCATTAGGCCATTCACGTAACATCAATGACAAGTGGCGTGTGGGTGCCAATGTCAAGGTGCTTGTCGGTGGCGGATATCTCGATGCCGTACTTGACAGAGCTGAACTTACATTAGGAGAGGATGACTGGACAGTTACTGCCGAAGGTAACGTCAATGCCAATGTCAAGGGCTTCCAGTACAAGACAAAGGTGAATGAAAATACCAATCACCGATATGTAAACGGTGCCAAGATTGACGGAACAGGAGTCAATGGCTTCGGTGTGGCATTTGACCTTGGCGCAACATACAAGCCTGCACGTGACTGGACTGTCAGCGCAGCTTTGCTTGACCTCGGTTTCATAGGGTGGAGCAACAATATGCTTGCCTCAACCAATGGTGTCAAGACATTCAACACTGATAAGTATACCTTTAATGTTGACGATGATCAGCCTAATTCATTCGATGCTGAATGGGACAAGATTAAGGATGATTTCTCTTCGATATATGAACTCGATGATATGGGCGATACCGGAGGCAAGACACGAATGCTTGGCGCTACTATGAATCTCGGTGTTGAATACACTCTCCCTGTTTACCGAAAGCTTACATTCGGTCTTCTGAATACCACACGTATCCAGGGCGAATACACTTGGACTGACTTCCGCCTGTCGGCCAATGTGGCTCCGGTAAAGTGCTTTGATGCATCGGTCAATATGAGTGCCGGTACTTACGGTGTAGGATTCGGATGGTTGCTTAACTTCCACACCAAGGGCTTCAATATGTTCCTTGGCATGGACCGCACTCTTGGTAAGGTCACAAAGCAGTTTGTACCTCTGTCAAGCAACGGTTCTGTGAATATCGGTATTAACTTCCCGCTCGGGTCGTAACTGACAGATTTCTGATATAATGTGAGGCCTGCGTTTTCTTATAAAACAGCAGGCCTCATTCTTACGTTATATTTATAGTGTAATTCAAAAATTGTTTATATGCGAAGATTCCGGTTTTATCTGTTGCTATTGATAGCTGTATTGTCATGCCGTTTCTCTGTCACGGCTCAGTCATGGACGCCTGATTCATTGGGTGCAGGATTCTACAAGCATTATGTTGATCAGGGGATGGATAACGGAGAGGCGGTACGGTGTACTGTCATCAATTTTACAGATTCACTCAACGAAAGTTCCGACCGTGGAGTCCTGTATATACATGGCTATAACGATTACTTTTTTCAGTCGGAGATGGCTTATGAATTTGCCTCGCACGGATATCGATTCTTTGCTGTGGATCTACGGCGTTATGGACGCTCAATACTTCCTGGCCAAAAGCCATTCCTGGTAAAGGACTTCAGCGAGTATTATGCTGATGTAGATTCGGCTCTTGCCATAATGCAGCGGGCCGGATGCCGGGAGATAGTGCTGATGGGGCATTCCACCGGTGGTCTTGTGGCGTCATGTTATATGGTGTCGCATCCTGATGCTCCGGTCAACGCACTTGTCCTGAACAGCCCGTTCCTTGATTGGAATCTTGGTTGGAAGGAGAAGATTGTCGGATTGTTGTCAGGACTTGGCAAGTGGTTCCCGAACATACCTATCGATACCGGTGGAGGTGGCGTATATGAACAGTCGCTTTCGGCCGACAGTCATGGTGAGTGGACATTCAATCACGCATGGAAGGGGACTTCCTATGGTGTTAATCTTGCGTGGGTCAGAGCTGTGACCAATGCACAGCGTTATCTGCGCAAACATCCTCACAGCATACATTGTCCTATTCTGCTGATGTATTCAAGCCGGAGTATGGATCCAAAGGAATGGTCGCCCGAGGCATCGCGTGCCGACATAGTGCTTGATGTGAAGGATATAAAGAAATATGGCCTTGAGCTTGGCACTGATGTGACTGCCGCACGTGTCAATGGCGGAATGCATGATCTGATCCTTTCAGCGCCCGATGTGCGTTATCCGGTATACAGATATATCTTCAACTGGCTCTCCGCACATATTGATTCCACTGCTCAATAGTCGCATTCGATAGCGAAGCGTTTTGAGAATTTTGGCCTCTCTTCATCAGAATTGGAGTTTACTGAAATGGATGTGCCAAATTTTGCTTGAAGTATCTCAAGAGCGTGCAGCTTGTAGTATTCATGGTCAGCAAGCGCTTTACGTCGATCAGCCTTTTCATAATCACCGGTGCTGTAGATTGGGAGCATCATCTTATCGGTATGCTCAATCCCTGTAGCCGTGAATGAAAAGCCACCGTTGGCTGTAGCTTGCAGAATTAATCCTGGAAGGCCATGAAGTTTCCACGGACCGAATGACACGGGTATCTCCGGAGCAAACCATGCGGCCCATTTCCGGCCATGATAATCAGCGGTTGCCATGATGCATTCATATCCGAGAATGGTAGACGTGGAGTCCTCGATTATCGTCCATTGAAGTTCATCAATCGGTTCGGTATATTTGCAGAGTTCTTTTGCATATTGGTCATATACTGTCAGAGATTTATCCGCAATATCGGTCAACACGTATGTAAATGTCAGTTTCTGCGGAGCATTTCCTTTGGTTTTGTCAACGGTTATACCTTCATTGGTGATAGTCAACCATGCCGCGGCCTGTATCTCTCTCAGTTTCTTTTTCCCTTCGGGTGTGGATGTCAGAGAGTCGCAGTATTCGCTCATCGCGTTGTAATATTTACTATTGGTGGAGTTGCACAGCAGCGACATTTTTAGCTGTCGTCCTTTTACGGTATCCGTTTCGGTAGGATAGCAGTATGTGTAGCTTACTTCAATGTCAGCTTTCTCCTGGGCTAAGGCTGCTAAAGAGGCTACGCACATAATGGCGAGTAAAATCAGTCGGTTCATGATCAGGTATTTCTAAGTGTCGTTTAATAATCTGTTTCTATAAAGTCGATTTCATCACGGGATTTGAACTTGATTTCATTTCCGGCGCCTCCTATGGATATGCCTGAGGCACTGAGCTGAGTGTTGAGGGTGCCCATCGGATTGTCAGTGAACTGCCGTTTGGCTTTCAGAAAATCAATTCGGCTAATTTTTTCATAGTTGTCTGCTGAATAAATAGGCTCCATGGGCCTTGATGTTTGCTGAATGCCTGTAGCAGTAAAATTGTACAGACCGGAGTTATCAGTTGCTTCCAAAATCAAGCCTGGGAGGCCACTGAACTTCCACGGTCCGTTCATCACAGGCAGATCAGTGGTAAACCATACCTTCCATCTGCGCCCGTGGAGATTACCTGTGGCCATCTGGCATTCATAGCCGAGGATGCTTTTGGTGCTGTCGGTCAATTCCCATTCAATCTGAGGGATTTTTTCTTCGTAGCAATATTTCTCGACACCGTTCACGTCATAATATCTCATCTTTCCGTCTGTCATCGACTTGAAGATATAGTATGAGCCGTCACGACGTGGAATGTCATCAATCTTGCCACTCAGATAAGCCCCGCGTGTCATCTCCTTGTATTTGGCATCACCCTCAGGCGTCGACTGCAACGAATCAATGTATTCCGTTATGGGAGAATAAAATTTAGATTCGTTTGCATTGGCAAGCAGTATGTACTGATTAGGACTGATGTTGCTACCGTCTCTCAGGTTTACACGCGATGCGGTGTAGCTTACCTCAATGTCGGCTTTCTCTTGTGCTATAGCGGCTATCGCCACAAGGCACATTGCTGTATTTGTTATGATTCTGTTCATTTTTTCATCTTATAATCAGGTTCGAGACTCATTTTTTGCGCATCATAGACCGGTGCGCTAATCTCATTGCCGTTTTCATCAGAGTAGGTGATTTTTGCCAGTCCTCCATTTTGTGCTTTCAAAATACTTTCTTGATTATTTACGAAATATTCATGCTCTTCCTGCGCTTTGATTCTGGATATTTTGGAATACTCTCCTTTTGAATACATAGGAGTCATTGCTCTGTCTGATTTTTCCAAGCCTGTGGCAATGAATGAAAAACCACTGTCTGCCTCTGCTTTCAGGATTAGTCCCGGCAGTCCGTGGAACTTCCATGGCCCGAAACTCAACGGTATGTCAGTTGCGAACCACACAGTCCATGTTCGTCCATGATAATCAGATTTCGCCATAATACACTCATATCCCAAAATGGTAGCGGTAGAGTCTGCGATAATTTCCCATGTCTGTTCTTCCAAAGGTTCTGTGTAGTAGTGAAGTTCGTCAGCCCACTCGTCATAAAGAGTCAGCGAGCCTGATGCGATGTCGTTGAACACATAAGTGTATATGTTTTTTACAGGACCTTTTGTTAAATCCCAATACTCATAACCATCGGGATGCATCACCAGACAATTCGCACGTATGATTTCATCGAGCTTGGCTTTACCTTTGGGAGTAGAACTAAGTGAATCTGTCCAGAGGCTTATATCATTGAAATATTTTGATTTGGACGCATTGGCGAGTAAAGTCATATTTCTTTTCACTTCCTTGCGCTCAAAACCGGGAGTTTTACATTCGTAGCTGACCATAATGTCGGCTTTCTCTTGCGCTACCGCGGCTATCGCCACAAAGCACATTGCTGCGAGGGTGAGTAACTTTTTCATTTTCTTAGGGAGATTGTCAGCAGCAGTTCGCGTCCGCGGAGCCACCGTTGCGACTCGAAGGAGGAGAGCTGACTGTAGGTTGTGTAATTGTATGTGCGCTGATTCAGAATGTTGTTCATATTGGCTGATAGCTCAAGACGTTTAGATAGTTTGTATACGACCTTCGTGTCAAATAGCATTATATTTTTGTATTCTCCGGCCGTGAGTTCGTTGCGGTAATGTTCACCCATTATGTGCCATTCCCATTTTTTATGAGGCATAATGTTGATGAGCAAGGAGTTCTCCATACCGCTGAGCCATGAGTTCTTGATGCCATTCATTCTGAGCTGACTGTTGGAATAGTCAATTGAGTAGTCGAAACTTAACCATCGTAGGGGAGCGCCGTTAATCTTACCACCGACACTCCATCCCGTGCTGACTGAATTAACTGTATTATTCTCTGAGATAAGATGCGATTCCCCACGGTTGAACGAGCCATTGATATTGGCTGAACCTCGCATGAAGTCGAGCGTCTTTCCTACGTTTCCCATAGCCATCAGATTCTGTCCGTCACTTTTGGCATCTGCGTATGAATAGACGATATAATCACCGTAGAGCTGCTGCGCCATTGTGTACGGCAGATGCGACCACGACTGCATTACCATAGCATTGGCGAACACTCCGCGGCGCGTATGCTTGTAGGCGAAACTTGCCGATACATTCTGCGATGTTGAGTTGTAGAAATCATCTACGCCTTGCTTGAATGTGCGGTAGTTGGTCATTATATAGCCCGGCTGAATCATGTTGAGATTCATAGGGGAGCGACCTGTGCCGCCTCGCAGTGTCATAGAAAAGCGGTTGTTTGGCTTCCAGTTCATGCTGAGCGATGGGGAGAAATAAACTTCCGAGCGATTGGCAAGTGCCTTGTCGAATGTATAGTGAGCGAAGCTGACCGGAGCATTAAGTGTGATGTTGACACGTTTCACCCAATATTCAAATTTCGGGGAGGCATACACCGTGAAGTAATTCGTGTTCAGGACATTTTCAGTAATGCCAGGAAATTCGGCAGGCATATCGGACAGCTCAGTATTGAGTGAACGAAGATAGCCTTTCACTCCACCTTCAAGACTGACCGTTATACCCTTTATTGAGAAAGCGTAGGCGGCACTCTCATGAGTATAGAAGGCATGGTCGCCTATATGTTGGCGTATATTGTTGGCATCTATCGAAACATTGAGCGTCTGCGGCAATGACTCCCATTCGTTGTTGCTTTGGAATGTGACGAGGTGTTTGCCATTGAACCGTTTGATCATCTTGAATTTGTTGGCAACGTAGTAGTCCGGCAACTTTGTCGACTGGTCGTTGGGTACCGAGCCTGTTACGCCGAGCTGCAAATCGTCCCAGTCTATATTCGTCTGAAGTGTATTGTTGATGAATGTTGTTTTTTGATTCACTTCGTAGATGAACTTGCCTGAAAGTGAGTGAGAGCGGTCGCGTCCATCGCGATTCTCGGTAATCACACGGTTGCCCGATTCAAGGAAGTAAGTGGTTATGTTCGCGGCCTGTGCTGTAACACGATTGAACGAGTAATCAATCTGTGTCTTGAATTCTCCATTCTTTACTTTCCAAAGACTATTGGTCGATACAAGAGCCGAGCGGTTAAACAGCGTGCGTTTGCGGCTAAGGTTCGGCACTCCGGGAAGCGATACGCTTACATAGTGACTAAGGCCGGTGTTGCGGCGTGATGCGAAGAAGTCAGTGGCGCTTGTCGAGAGGTCTTCGCCGATATTGTTGGTTTTGAACGTGGTGATATTCTGGAAGCCGGGCATAACAGCCATTGCGAACAGTTCTCCGTCCCAAACCGCACCTTCCGGTTGCCATGCGTAACCACCTCCGGCATCGCCGTGGAAAGTCCATGTGGCTTTAGCTTTGTTTTTAAGCTTGAGGTTGATGGCAGCCTTGTCGGAGAAACTGATGCCTGAGAGCACCTGCATCGGTTGATGATTTTCCATTACCTCGACGGCACCAACATCATCATGGTTTATGCCATTGGTAGCTATGCCATATTTGCCACCCAATAGGTCGGAGCCCTCGATGTAGAACTTGTTGATGTCCTCACCCTGATATTGGATTTTGCCGGAGTTTGACACGTCAATACCGGGCATGCGTTTTAGTACATCGCCGATACTGCGGTCCTGCGCTTGAGCGAAACTGCCCACACTGTATGTGATGGTGTCGCCCTGTTCACGTATGCGGTCGGCCTTCACCGCAACCTCTTTGAGCATTGTGGCAGATGCCTTCATGATGATGGTTATGGGAAACTTGACACTGTCGAGTTTTACCGTTTGTTTGGCATAACTCATCATTGACACATCAAGTGTGTAATCCTTTATATCAGGTGTGGATATGGTGAATTCGCCTTTGGCATTTGAGGTGGCATATTTCTTGATTTTTCCCTCGGCATTGCGTAGGATTACGGATGCACCTGTCAGCGGTTCATTCGTCCCTTCTTCTACAACGGTACCGCGCACATTGATCTGTGCTATACCTGATATGGCTGATAGTGTGAGAAATATTGCTATGTAGATAAATCTTAACATCCTGTAATGAATAAAGGGCAGAAATCCGATAACGAATTTATTAGTTTCTGCGGCAAATGTAATCTGATTAATTTTAATGTGCAAGAAAATCAACGAAAAATTTCGTTAGTGACTAATTCAAATCATGCGGATAATTGGTTTCTTCTTTATCGTAGTTGACTTTAGGTTTTTCATTAGTTGGGGCTGTACCAACACCATAGGCTGCCTGTATTTTTGCAGCAGAATTGGAATGCTTAAACTTCCACCAGTTGTTGAAAAATTTGTCGCGTGTCACTGTGGTGTAGCCTCGTTTATCTTCATAGGTGAAAATTCCGACTTCTGAATTTGGATTCTGCACAAGGCCATTGGCTTCAAAGATATAATCATTGTTGGCATCATGTGCTTCAAGAATCAATCCCGGCAATCCGCATAGCTTCCATGGTCCATCCTGAACGGGAATCTCCGGCGCGAACCATACAGTCCATTTTCTACCACGATAATCGGCCGAAGCCTCAACACATTCATAACCCAATATGGTCTTGGTGCTATCTCCAATCTCCCATGCGGGTTTTTCCCAATCTTCTGAATACTGCCACCGCTCCATATCAAAATATAGGCGCTCAGTGACTTGACCCTCAGGAATGTTTTTATAGATATAACTCCAATAATGACCACAAGCCAATTGTGTATCATCGCGCTTGCCACTCATAGTCTTGGCCTGATCCATGGCCCAGAAAGTTGCTGGGTCACATTCCATTATCGAATCCTGCCATAAGCGCTTTGTGCCGCAAAAAACAGATTTGTTTTTCCCGATTCTGAGCATTACAGGATCCTTAAAGAAATGAGAATTACGCTTTGTCGTATCGGTAACTTCAATACGAGTATAATGCACTTCAAGGATGGCCGGTTCGGCATCCTTTACATAACCTTTTGCAAATGCCGCAGTCGCAGTCAGCAAAAGCAGTATGAAAAACAGTTGTTTCATTGTTATTCGTGATAATCGGTTTCAAGGAAATCTATCTTTACTTCCTCGCCTGTGCGTATATGGTCCGGGCCGAGATTCAGCCCTGTGGCAGCTGCATCGATGGCTCTTCCGTGGTCACGGTAATTTCGTAACTGTCTCAGCATTTCGATACGCGACATCTTATCGTATTGTTGATACGGATAGATAGGGACAATCTCTTGATTCGTTGCTTCTAATCCGGTGGCGACAAAGCTATGCTGCCCTGTTGATTCACTTGCTTCCAGTATCAAGCCCGGAAGTCCGGTCAACTTCCACGGACCCTCCTGCAAAGGGATGTCGGGAGCGAACCATGCTGTCCAATTCCGTCCATGATAATTTGCGGTTGCCTTTATACAATCATAGCCTAACACGCTTTTTGTCGAGTCGGAAATTTCCCATTGGATCTCGCCAAGAGGTTCCGTGTAAACCCCGTATTCAAGTGAACCGGCCCTGTCATATACTGTCATTGTATTGTCGGACGTGGAGCGGAAGATATAGAGAAAAGTCTGATAAACCACTGCTTTCATTGCACTCTCGTCCTTTGTTTCAGAATACCTTTTTATGGCATCATTAAGGAGTTGCCTACTGACCGCGCGGCCTTGTGGAGTAGATTCAATAGAATCCTTATATTCTGTTTTAGGACTGTAAAACTTCGCCTGCTCTTTGTTTGCCAAGAGTACGAATGGAATGTCACGCTTCACTATGCCATCTGAGCCACGCACGAAAGTTTCGTGATAGGTGTAGCCAATCTTTATTTCGGCGCGAGGGTATTCGGTCTTCTTTTTCGCCGACATATCAAATATGGCAAATAGGGCTATTATTGTGATTATGATTGATTGTTGGTTCATTGTGTTTACTCTTTAGTTTTACCCATGAAATTGAATACGAGTTGTCTGAACGGGTCATATTTCACGCCGTCAACCCATATTTCACTTGGCGATATATTGAATATGATTCCATTCTGATATGTCTCACCGCATCCGCCGAAAGTTTGGGCAAAGACTATTCTGATACTTTTACTGGACCGGTTTATCACTACATCTGCCGGATGGAGAACAAAGTTAAAGTAGTCCGGCGCCATCTGATAGAATTCATAGCCGGCCTTCACACTGACTTCTGCTGATTCCAACAGAATATTGGAAATTATCTGGTCATCAATAGTTGCGGCCAAGTGAGCTAAAGGCATATTGAATTGCAGGGAATCAGATGAAACAGCTGAAGCGGTCACATCCCGAGCTATCAAACTTCCATGATAATATGATATGCTGGCTTCTCCTTCATATGTACCCTTCATTTCCGCAAGGGCTTGTTGGACCTGAGCTTTTGTTATGGTCGGTTCGTCCTTATTACAAGATATCAGCAGGAGTATCAGTGGAATAAATAGTAATACTATATGTCTGTTCATAGATAATAATAAACTGTAACTGTATTGTGTGGGTATATAGCTGGCTACAATCTGATGCCTGCTCCAAGCATTAGATTCTGAGGTTCCTTGAACTCTCCGAGCCGGTAACCGACGTTAAGAAACAACCGTTTAGTAATAAATGCTTTAAGTGCCAGCGATTGGTAGAAGCGTCTGTTGCCAACCGGATTCAACATATCGTAGCCAAGTCCGGCATTGACGGAGAAGATAGGCATCGTAAGTTCGGCATGTGCCGATAGGCCGATACTTATCTGTTTGTCAAACGGCGGACGATGAAACTTGATGTTTTCATCGTAGCTTCCTTCTACCCAGTAAGGTGAAAGACCGGCGCTCTCATCGTACTGCATGTCAAGAGATGGTCCTACAGCAACCCACCTGTTTAATTTCAGCATCGGAGCGAACTGAATACCTATCACTCCGAATTTGCCGGGACATAACACGGGTTCGTTCTCAATGGCCATTATCCTTTTTCGCCAGGCTCCATAGACTACAATATCGTATATCCATTGCAGGCTGTCGGCCTCAGCTTCGAGCTGAACGTTGCGTGCGGATTTGCGTTGTTGTGGATTCAGTGTATATGCCAGTCCGATGGATGCCCCTATCGAGTTTACTCCGGCATTAGGTATTGAGGTATTTCCGTTGGAATAGTGGGTAGCGTCAACACCTAATGTCATGTTCCAATGCTCGGTGATACGGTACTGCAATTTCAGCCCAAGCCCCATGTGTGCGGTTGTCGAGGTGCTTACCGGTGCTTTATTTTCGACTTGTTCCTCTGTGTAGTGTTTCCATCCGAATGCAGCTCCGAAACGCCATTCATAGCCAAGACTCAACCGGGGACTTATCGCCACTATTGGCGCACCCTGATATACGTAGGCCGAAAGGGGAGTGCCAAGTATATTCGGGGCGAAGAAAGAGTTGACACTGACCCCTACTCCTTGGTAAAGTCCTCGGTAAAGCAGTCCTTCCGCTGATGCACTGTTAAAGCTGAAGCCGGCACGTAAGGCTCCGGTCAGACTGCTGTTTATCGTTTTGCCTCCCGGGTTCTCTCCTTTCAGAAATCCATTTGTACCTGGTACATATCCGGCTCCTGTTTCAACTCCTATACGCCATTCCACAGGCATACGGAAACCTGACTGAATAGTGTCGGCGTTGAGCTGCAGTGCGCAATATGTTATGCATACGGCAGATAAGACAACACGGTTAATTGACTTCGTCCACTTTAATATCATACTTGTAAGGAAATTTTGAGATACATACAAACCGAGTGGTAAGTTCAGTTCCTGTCACAGGCTTGCGAAATGTAATCACACCTTCGGCTTTTGCTGATGTATAGCATTGTATTGCAGTTATTTTGGCTGTTGAATTTGCCGGGATGCTGACATTTACGGTGGTATTGTAGTTATATGGCGTCCAGTCATAGTCATTGCCCAATCTGAGGTCCTGATCCTTGAATCCCCATTCGTTACCGATATACCATAATACGGGTATATTGACACGGATATGTTTTGCCCATCCCTCTTCAACAATGACCGAAAGGGTATGGTGCCCTGTCAGATACGGGCGGACTTCAAAAATCTGATCTATCGGTCCATTGTTTGTAAACCGGTAAGTAGATGTGCGCATATCAGCCATATCATTGACATCCGGCTCTGCCGTTGTATACATCGTATTGACAAGTTGTAAAGGCTTTCCCTTCAGAATACGGAGATGAATGAATTTTGTAGTATATGTATATTCGAGACGTATGGTGATATTATCATCGGTTAACAGACAGTTCTCCACGCTTCGGAATGTAAGCTTATTGCCTGTCTTTATCACTTCAAAATCCTGCATTGTGAAGTGGCCTGCAATTTTATACAACTCAGATGCCGGACTATTTTCAGGAATCTCTTCGCCATTGGCATTGTAATACTTATAGGGTGTACGTCCAAAATAGTCAATTGATATGTTAAGCAGATCTTTGGTTGAGACGGTCAATGTCGCTTCGCCTCCGTCGCCCTCGATTTCCACCTCTGTGTAGTCCGAGTTCAGATCGTCATCATCAATGAATACGGTATCGTTGCATCCTGATATAGCCAGGATGCAAAGCAATAGGATAGACGTATAGTAAAGCTTGTGTCTGTTCATTTGATTAATTGGCTGTCAATTACGGATCTGGCTATTGATATAATCAACCATATCAGATGGATTCTGACATCCGAGCTTATATCGCTTACCATTCTTGAGAGTTACAAGAAAGCAATCGCAGGCTTTCCCATAATAAGCGAAATACTTTCCTATTGACGGTTCGCTGAACCATCCCCAGTAGCCAAACCATCCGCCGCTCCCGCATAACCGATGTTCGGCCATGGTGGGAGGGCAGAGCTTTACGGATTGAATATCTGATAGGGGAATGCTTTTTATCCGCAAGGAGCGCTGTATCAGAAGTTCGTCTGCGCTGCATGTGATAGACATAGGCATGTAGAACAATGTCAGCATCATTAATGCTATAATTAAGGCTCCAATCAAATAAAGTCCCCAATTGTCGCGGCAGTAATAAGCCGATACCAGCAGAACAATCAGTGAGAGGGCTGATAATGTTATGGAAAAAGTACTTAGTTTTACTGTCTGCTTCATATCCGGCTCTCAATGTTTGTTCCTCTGATATCCATAATCAGGCGATATTCTTCCCATGCGAACAATAGGGCAAATGGGATTACAACGAGGAATGACTCGCTTACGAGGTATGCCCAGTAGAGCATCAGTATCCTGCTGCATGTTTCGACAATCAGCATGGACTTCATTGACATACCCTTTACTCTCTTTTTTGAAATCAGGATGTATGTAGCCCAGATAAGCCATGCGAAAAGAACTATCCCTCCAATCAGAGCTGAGGCTACAGCGATATCGGTCCATTCGGCGTATAATCTGAGAGGAAGTGTGGAACCTATCATGCAACAAACTATGATAAGCATCGCAAACTCAGAAACGTAGCTGTTAAAAAGATTTTTAAGTTGGTTTGTCATATCGGTATGGTTTTAAATTTTAGTAAGTGTTATTGTATCTTGCATCTTTTATTTCAATATAGCGGATCCTACCCCTCTTCCCTGTTGGAGCTCATTGTTCTGATTGACTTTTTTGCCGTAGGGGATGGTGTAGGTAAGCGTGAGCCTGACTACCCGGGATATATCGGAACTCCATTCGCGGGACATATCGCTGTAGAGTGGTGAGTTGAACACTGAGGTTATATATCCATCTTTCTTGAACCAGTTGCGGAACTGCAGACTTGCCTTCCAGTCGCCTAATGCATAGTTGAGCATCAGTCCGTATGTGCAGTTGAATCGTGCGCGGTAGCCGTTGCTCCAGGCCCCGATCTGTTTCTGAGGTGTCTGATAGAACAGCATTGCCGATATGTTGTCCTTCGCATACTGGGCATATATGCTTGCAAACAGCAGGTTCATTGACTGGGAATCATACCCTGTAAGAACCACCCGCTGAGCCTGTGTATGTATCCGGAAGGTAAGAGCTCTGTTGAGCAGACGGATATTGCTTGAAAGCCATGCTGAATAGGAGTGGAAATCACCGCTGTTGATTGTGCGGCGCACCAGTCCGTCATGTCCCTGGAGAGTGAAAAACTGATATGCCTGCTTGTCGGGATTTCCTTCGTATTCGATTGTGGCGGCAAGCGATACCTTATTGGTCGGGATATACGAATAAGAAGCGGAGGCAGATGCAAAAAGAGTGTTCTTCAGATCAGGGTTTCCTTGGAGCCAAAGCAGTTCGGAATTCTGAACCAGGGCATTATTGGATGTCGAGGCCTGCGGATGTGAGTTGCCCCACCAGCTGCTTATACTTGCGGAGTGCTTGTCGTTTATCTGATATTCAAGCTGCAGCCCAATGCGCGGATTCCACTGCTTGAGTGTTGTTTCCCCGTTGACACGTCCGGTCACGTGTGAGGCTCCTATACGTGAGTATAGGCTCAGTCCTGAAGCCCAGTTCTGCATATACTCAAGAAAAAGCATATTTTCGGACGACAGCAGTTTTTGCCTTCCATCGTATGAGCCGGTGTAATTGGTGTCATACCACGTGTTGTATGTCATCAGCGAAGTCCGGAATGTGTTGCGGTGGCCAAGCTGCTTTGAGTATTGGATGTTGGCATTGGGCGAATATATTTTCTCCTTATTGCCATTTACAATTGCAGTTAAATCACCAAGACGGTAGTCAGAGTAGCGGTTTGTGGAACCGTAGGAAAAATTCCATGATGCTACTATGGAATTGCCTTTTGTAAGAGAAAGCTGATAGTAGCCGCGTAGGGTAGGATATAATGTCTGTGAACTTTCCGTTGACCGTGAGATGGCATCGGTAATAATTCCGTCGGAGAACCGGACATTTGAGCTGTTGCGGTACTCCGGATTGGCACTTCTGCCAAATGAGATAGAGTGCTGTATGTAAGTCTTATCCCGCATATAGCTCGCCCGGAATGATGCCCACTGGGTATTGGTGCGGCGCAGGTAATCATTATCGCTCTCCGACTGACGGACAATCTGGTCAAAGTGGCTGCCCATGTAGTTGATGTCGCGGAACGTCTGGGTCCGATAGGAGGGATTGTGATTATTGTGGGTCCACTCGCCGCTTCCGTTGGCATCGAAAGTCCAGTTGCCATAAACAAATTTTGAGTATACACCGGCTTCAATACTATTGCCGGCTAAGGTTTTGCCATCAGTCCATAGCTTTGTGTAGCCGCCCCAGGCATAATGCTGCATTATGAAATTGACCACATGCTGTGCACTTTCGAAACGCGGGTCGTCAGGATAATCGAGCACCTCGACACGAAGAACATCCTCCGGCCGCAGTCCCTGCACATCCTGCTGGGTAGCCGGTACATGGTCAATGAATAGTTTCACCTCCTTACCGGAAGTTGTCTTTACTGCCGTGGAGCCCGGAGTCATGTTGAGCTGTGGTATCTGCATGTTGAGCAACAGGCTTGTCGCATCAATGGCTGTCTTCTTCGTCTTCTTGTCCGGAATATATTCGACACCGTATTTTACCACACGCTGTGTCCGTCCTTCAACAACCACTTCCTGAAGTTCGCGTGACGCCATTGAGTCCGTCGGTTCATCAGCAAAAGCCGGCGTGACGAATGCTATAGATAAGAGTGAAATAATGTACCGGTTCATAATGATTGGTTTAGACATTAAGTATATATGTATATATATGACGTAAAAATAGTACTGTCGTTGCAATTTATTCTCAACAAATGTTGAGGATTGTGGTTTTTAACCTAAATTTTCATCATTTTTGCGTAATCGGCTGAGATGCGTCGGCGTAATGTTGAGATACGATGCAATATCTTTAAGCGGAAAAAGCTCGAACAGGTCAGGATATTGTGTCACAATATGGTTGTAACGCTGCTGTGCTGATTCGGTGTACATGGAAATGTAACGGTCATATAGTGTGGAGAACAACTCGCGCGTTGATTTGATGACACTCTCAGCTATACGCGGGTCGGTCGCCATGAGTTCCGTCACCAGATTTACCGGCAGGCAATATATGTCACATGGCGATGATGCTATGATGGATATGCGGGCTTTCTGTCCGTAAAGCGAAAAGGGGAAATCAGTTACAAATTCACCGGTAAATTCCAAACCTACCACATGTTCCATGCCGTCGGATGAATATGCCACGTATTTCAGTGTGCCGCTCTTTATGTAGCCTATGTATCGGCCCACCTCACCGATACGGATAAATTCTTCGCCTCTTTCGAAGTGGCGCAGTTTGCCATTGCGTAAGCAGAGCTCACGCCACATATCCGCATCCACACGGGTCATATACGTATTGAAGTTCTCAGTCATCAGTGTACTTATCTGTTTGCCAATTAGTTCCTGTATCGAAAAAGCGCGAGCCTACCATGTCACGCCGTAAGTTGACGGTCCTGAGAAAACCTTGAATACAGGTGTAACAATAGCAGCCCACGCTATAAGCGTGAGAACCACTATGCTAATCCTTGTATTCAAATTGAAAGTTTCTCAGGTTCTCAACTTACAAGATTCGCATAACGCTTCTTCTTAATATCAAAATGTCATGAAAGGCTTTAGCCTTTCATGACAAAGGTAAGGATATTATTTTTAAAAAGCTGTTTTTGTAACGTAAAATCTGCGGAATATATTCGATTGGTCAACACATATCAAAGTCGTTTCATCTCATCTTCCGATGCCGATTGTCCCTTGTACTTGCTTTGGCGGGGTTGGAAACGGTAGGTCAGGGAGAGGGAGATACCGCGATTGTCGTAGCCCTGATGCTTACGCACATCAATTCCGTAGGTGGTCATTGTCCAGTCGTTGCAGAGTGTGTTGAATATATCTGTCGCTGATAGCTTAATTTGTAAGGCGTCGTTCAATAGCGATTTGCTGACCGACGCGTTGAGCGTGAACCATGTAGTGCTGAAGCGGTTTGTATGCATATCTCCTTCAGTAGAGCCGCTCGCGTTGAGGGTCAGAAGAAAATCATTGGGTAGGGAGAACATATTGTCAAAATAGTAGGAGAAAATCGGTCGGTTGTATTTGGTCCCTGAGATGTCGAGCCACTGTTTATGCATGCCGAGGGTTATGTTCGGGGTCCACAGTTTAACCTTTCTGCTCCATATGAGATAAATGTCAAACGCTGAGACATTGATGTTTATAGGCTGCATGATAAGCTGGAGCGAGGGAGCGGGATATATGCGCTTGACAAAAGCATACGTATCGATGCTTCGGGTATAGTCGGCCTGAAGCATAAACCCACGCCACATTCCGAATAGCTGCACGTCATGCATCCGTTCATCTCTCAGAGCCGGATTTCCACCCTCTATCTCATGGATGCCTACATAGCTAAGGCTTCCGGTGAGCTGTGAGTAGGGTGGTTTCACGGTTGCCATTTTATAGCTAAGGCTGATCTGTGAATCATAGGCAAAGGAATATCCGAGCGAAATATCAGGGGTAAGGAAATGATCGGTGCTGCTGATCTCTTCATCTTTGACATCGTTGACCTTAAACAGATAATCGACATACTCGTATCTGAGTCCTGCCGAGAAGTTTAGTTTCCCGAAACTCCGGGTCCAGGATGCGAATGCGGCGGCCGAAGTTTGCCGTGCATCGGTGATTGAGGAGGGGATATATTCACTGACCTCCTGATTGAGCATACGGTAGTCCAGCGATGTACGGGTGTACGAATCCTGTGTGCCGACAGTGAAATTCCCTTTTGCCAACGGGAATGACAGATATAGTTTCCCGGCCCAGAGCGATGAGCGGCGCTTGTCGGCTGAATGAACGTCCGGAGCGTCCATATCGGGATATGAAGTGGAGATATTGTTGGATGAATCGGAGTTTTTATAGTTACCGTCAAAGTGTAGATTGATACGTTCCGATATGGTTTGGTCATAATATAGCGCTGCAAGATGGCTGTGTGCGTTTATCTCGCGTTTTATGATCCGATGGATATGTTTGTCATCGTTCATCCATTCTGAACCATTGTTCTCAAAATTGCCATGCTCCGGATTAAACCGGTAGTAACCTCCGAACGATATGTCGTCATTTGAATAATTGAATCCGGGAGTCACGCCGCCCACAGTAGCCGGACATCGGTTATACTGTGAACTCCCTATCAGAGTCGGTTTCCCTTCGAAAGTGAAGCTGTTGGTAGTATTACCTTTGATCACAATATCGTTGTGGTTTACTCCTCCGTTAAGAAATATGTCCCATTTACCAAGATGGTAATTCAGGTCAAGCATGTCGTTAGCCGATATTTTTCTGCGAAATGATGCTTCAGCCCGCTCCGTCAGTGACAGTCCGTCAATGAATCGGTGAAGCGTTGTGATCTTCAGCACGGCCCGGGTGGTGCTTGCATACATGGCTCCGGGAGCCATAAGCAGTTCCACCTTCTTGATATTTGATGACTGCAGCTCCAGCAGTTCGCTGTCGGAGCGCATGGGGCGTCCGTCAATGATAATCTCCGGAGCCCCTTTCCCGATTACGCTTACAGCATTGTCAGCAACCGTTATCATCGGTAGTTGGGCAAGCATGTCAAGTGCGGTACCGATATTCTGCAAGTCGGTTCCTGGGATTGTGGTGACAAGGGTTGTACCGACAAGTTTTGTTGCCGGTTGATTGGCGGTGACAATGACCTCCTGAAGTTCCTTTGACAGCGAATCTGTTGATTCGTCAGTCTGAGCTTGTGCGATGATTGATGAAGTGGAAGCACAAATTAAAACGATAATGATAATAAAGCGTTTCATACGTCAATGTTTTATTGACGCAAATTTAGAGTGGAATCTACTGTTATCCCAAAATTTTAATCTGACACCGCGCTGTGTAACGCCCTTGCTATTAGTGCTTTATGTTTAGGGGCGTGCGAAAAATCTGACATTGGATGAAATCATCTTCTGAAATGCTGTTTTATCAACTTTGCGATGATGATACAGCTGAGAATTATGGTTTGGAATATGTTCAGACATATCATATAGCATAGCCACATCAGACTGGTGCCATAATCACTTTTGTAGAAGAGGCAGTAGCCCAACAGGGCATTATACCCTATCCATATCATCAGATTTACGGTGGCCGTTGATCTGTTGAATCGGGAATATGTTGCAATAGCGCTTAGTGACAGGATGAAAACTACAGCAAGTATAGCCATATCTTCACTCCATGAAGAACAGCAAACACATAATGCTATTGACAAAGCAATAAGCCAGAGGACTCGATTGACTATTCTGACTGTCATGAATAATTTAATGTTTTGGTTTATGTCTGTTCAGATAATCCTCCTTGCCGGCGAAGAATTGCACGCCAAAAACTCCGGCGCCAAATTCAAAAACAGTTGAGTCATTATATACTATCAGACACTCGTTATTATTGATGCTGTCCTGCTCGTGACGTGATAAAGGCTTGTCATAGAAGCGGTATGAATACATACCGAATCCAATGCGTCGGAATCGGATTGTCGAATATCCCTTGTTGGTGTAGTTGTCAACATCTATACCTATGCAGCCGCAATATTCCAGCCACTTTTTCAATTCCTTCACATTCTTATCGCTTAGAACATGGGGATAGGATTTTTCATTATCAATCTCAAAACATAATCGGGTGCTGTCGGGCAGCATATCGCGATAACGGCTGGCGATATTCCTCATCCAAAAGCCGTTTTCACCTTTACAATTATCTGCCATAATGAAAGCATCGCATCTCTGAGGCGGGCGGGTGAGAAAAAATGCCGTAACAACTATCATAAGCAAATCCACAAGGTGGACTATTAAGAATCTCTTATCTTCTTTCGTTCGCTGTTTAATCGCTTTTACAAATGAATATATCCAAAATCCGATAATAGGAACTGTAATATAAAACAGCATGAGTGTAATCCATATTACACCTAAAAACTTAAAGTCATCTGTATCGGCCGATGCTATCATCAGCATAAACAACCACACTGTGACCAGGACCACAGCGACATATCGCATGAACCGCAGAAAAGCCGATTTCTTGTTCATGGACTGATTAAACCCATTGTCATTTGACGTATTCATTGCGTGTCAGCTTCATATATCAGAGTATCACCTTTTGTATAATTCCAGAATTTACGATAGCGGTTGTTGTAGGAATCATGGTATATCCACTCTCCAAATTCGGTGCCGTATCGGGGATTTTCATTAAATACAGCCCATCCTTCCATGCGGGTCAGGCTATTTGGACTATGGTACGTTATATAGACTAAAGAGTCTGGGATATAATTGTTTATTGGGAAACCGATATTGCGGTTCGCCCTTATGCTGTCAAATGTTATTATAGAAGTTGAATCAAGATTGCTGAGTGCTTCTCTGATATCTGCAATATGCGCTAACGTATCCATATCGCTCCGTGGCTCAAATGAAATCAAGTCATCTCCTGTAACCCATTTTCTTCTGTTGCTATTATATTGGAATTCATGGCCATTGCAGAAGAATAGTATATAGTAAGAGTTATTTCTATCAGGTATCAATGAAAGACTGTTTCCATAGTATTCATAACAGAATAGAGTTTGATCAAATCCTACTTCGGATAACGATTTCGGCAATCGGCCTCTAACATTGACAAAACTGTCAATCCGAGCTACAATCTCAGCTTGCGCCGCCTCGTTATACCGCTTTTTGCTATATCCCATCTGTGTACCTATAATACATATTCCGGCAATCAGGAGAATCAGCCCGGCAGCCACACTTATTACAAGCGTATACCCTATGATACGTATTACCTTTTTCATTGCTTACCTCCTTTCAGTTTTTATATTGAGCACATTATATTCATAAATTTTAGTTTAGGGATTGCAGTTTCCGTCTATGAAATTCGTGCATAAAATGGTCATAGTAATACAGATAAGCATCCGTAACGCAATAGGCGTTTATATGGCTATCACAGGCACTGTCGCTATACCATGTTTCTCCATCGGTTCTGATTAAATTGATATACTGAGGGCTATTGGCACCTTTGGACGATAGGAAGTAAACGTAATTATCCAACGTGTGTATCGTACCCTTTACATACATGTTGCCTAACCTGCATATAGTCTGTTTGGATTGTTTTTTGATGTTGTATTTCAACGCAGTAAGTTCGTCATTCACACGTCCAACAATTAAGGCATCTGTACTATTGAGCTTCAGAAAGTGCGGATTAGAGGAGTATGATGTCGAATCAGCAATTCTACCGTTAGAATAATCGTATAACTGATATTTTGATTTTTGTTGGTCAAATATAAACCCGTATATGTTGTCATCAAAATTGGCATAACCATATTTTGCCGGGGGCACAGAATATTCTCCTATTGAATCAATATGGTTGAGCATAAAATCGCTCCGTAATATCTTGTTGTTTGACAATATACCGACACTTCCGTCATTATCAAACATAATCGGGTAACGGTCAAATTCGAAGGTGGATATATGGTGCTTGTGTGATTTCATGTTTACTACGGGCATAAAAACGAAGCGAGCAACGGTGTGAATGTCGGTCGGTGGCTTAATTGGTTGACTGCAAGCGTGATGAGGGGTTGAGTGGTCGGGCGCGCCGGAAAAACGAAACGTGCAAAAAGTTGAAATTGCTTTAATCCGGGTTGAATTTTGGGGCGCGAGCGTTTAATATATCTTTAATCGAGGTTTAACCGGGCTTTAACCGGCTTTAATTTTGAGCGGCTGCATGGCTGGATTTAACCGGCTGTGTGGCCGTCGCTGCGTCGTGCCCTGACGAGTGGCCGCCGGAGGCTCAAAAGCGGCTAAATTCAAGCGTTTGGCGCGTTTGTGGCTCATTCTGCCGCCACGGCAGCGGGGTAGGGGAGAGAGCAACGCAGCGCGCCCATGTGGGCGAATGACCGACGGAGTGGCACAGGTGTTTAATGGCGTTTAACGACCCCTTAAATGGTTGCTGCTGTGCCCTGCTCCGGGAGGGGTAAAACCGGGGTGGGGGAGTGGTCGAGATTGTGCTCGTTTCGTTCCCTTAAATTGGGTTGGATACACAGTTGGACATACACTTGGGTACACCTACGCACCCCCCCTACCGACCCCCATAGTGTCAAAATTGGGAACGAAAAGGGCGATTTTTGAGGGTTTAACACCCCTTTAATACCAAAATTTCACCGTTAAAATATGCCGTTTTGGAGTGGTTAACTTGCTGATTTAAGGTGTCTAATGTATCAAGCGGCTCAAAAAAGGCGTGAAAAACACGAAAAACGGCCTTTTTGGGGGCTTGGGTGGGGTCAGTTGAGTATGCACGAGGTGATCCCATAACGTGCACACCATGACGCTAAGGAACAACAGGCGCAGGCTTCGGGGCGTGGTGGGTAGTAGAGACGTTTTTTCCGGCTTCAAGGCGTTCAATGGTGTGGCGTGCTTGTTCCAGTTGTTCGCGGAGTCGCCCGATTTCCTCAGCTTGTCGGAGTAGCTTGTCGTCCCGTTGTTGAAGCAAGGGGTCAAATTGCTTAAAAAATTCAACGAGTGAGGTATCCCCGGAAATTCTGACATTATCGGCCATGGACTGGTTAGGGGCGCACATCTCCCCTACTCCGGTCAGAAGCCACATAGCGTTAACGTCGTAAGTTCTTACGATTTTTTCTAAGACGTCGGCTTTTGGGGTCGTTCCATTGCGGTAAGACCGTATAGTCCCCTCGCTAACACCAAGATTTTTAGCCGCTAATGAGTTGTTGTCGGCGGCGAAATGCTTAACTATTTGGGCAATTCTCTGGTGAATTGTATTGCTATGATTGTCTAAATTTTCATTCATGCTCGTAAAAAGTTGCGAAAATATTTTTATATGTCGTAGGAAATTACGAACTTTGCAGCGTGTTACTTGTAACGCCGCGGTAAAGTTACGAAAAAATCGTGATTTTCCACGAATGTAGAACCCTATAAAGTAAAAGGACATGGAGCATTTTATAACAGCTACCAAGGAAACCCGCGAATTTATAACAAAGGCTTTTCGCGGTATTTCCCGACAGACCCTTTGGCGTGCGCTTCGGTTTGATGACATAAACAAAGGCACAGCCACAGAACGCAGAATCCGTAAAATGGCGCTGAATAGAGGCGGCATTATCATGGTGACGGCTCCGCAAATGGAGACCATGCACGACGCTGACGGTTATATGCGTCAGTATTTCCCTAATGGTGCAATGCTGGAGGCTGACAAGGCAACTGGTGTCGTAACAATTTACGACCGCAACGGGGAGGTCGTCGCTGAACAACATAACGTAGCAATCAACCAAATCGGAGAACTCCAAAACAAGGCAAAAAACGCGTGACCTATGGAGACAGTTAACGGAAAAATTTGTATAAGCCACGCGGAGCTGACAGGGCGCATTATCACGACCTCCAATCTTAACGCATTAGTGCGTAAGGGTCAGGTCAACCAAGTGCGCAAGGGCGGCAATGGGCGCACGGCGTTGTATGCCGTTGACAGTTTGCCCCTGAAATGGCGCACGGAGGTTTACCGCCGTTATCCTGACTTGCAGGAGCGGGCCGAAAGCAAAGAGTTTGTCGACACTATCGAGCCGGACGCAAAGGCGCTTGACTATTTCCAGACCTACAAACTGGCCGACGGGCGAAATTTGCCCGAGGACAAAGTGCTGGAGTATGCGAGCAACGCGGCAGTTATGAACGCTTTCCGGCGTTGCTGGGAGGCTCATGTAAGCAAGCGGCAGCGCACAGGTAAAAAGGCCGTGGCCGCTAAAGAATTTTGGGCGCGAGCCGCGGCAGCGCTCCCGAGATTGGCCGACAGTTTCCCCCATTCATTGCCCGGGAGCGCGCGCCGTCTGCAAATGAAATTTCAGGAGTATTTGCAGCAGGGTTATGTGTGCTTTATCTCCGGCAAGTATCTGAACGGCAACGCCGCCAAGGTAGCCGACGAGGAACAGGAGCAAGTGCTGACCGCTCTACTGGCTCACCACAACAACCTCCCCGACACATTGGTCTGCGAGGGTTACAACCGCTTTGCAGCAGCCAAGGGGTGGAAATCCATAACCGCTGGAGCGGTAGCCGTGTGGCGTGAGAAGCTGGGCACCGTGATAAGGGCCGGCCGTTTGGGAGTGTCGAACTTCCGCAACAATGTGACAATGCAGGTGAAGCGCAGCCGCCCGACAACCCCGTTCCTGATGTGGTCGCTTGACGGCTGGACTGTGGAGCTGCTCTACCAGACTACCAAGACCGACAAAAAGGGGCACAATGTGACAACCTACACCAACCGCCTGACTATGGTTGTAGTGCTTGACGTATTCAATAACTACCCGATAGGCTACGCGATAGGCACGCACGAGAGCCCGGCGCTGATTAAAGAGGCTTTGAGAGACGCAGCCCGCCACAGCCGAGAACTGACCGGCGAAATGCTCCGGGCCACGCAAGTGCAGAGCGACCGCTACGCGATTAAGACCATGCACGATCTTTACGCCGTAATGGGCGGCAAGGTGACACCGGCACAGGCGCACAACGCCAAGGCCAAGCCCGTAGAGCCTTACTTCAACTATCTAAATACGCGCTATTGCATTAGGTGTAACAACTGGTCGGGCTTCGGTATTACCAGCAACCCGAAGCGACAGCCGAACAGCGACGCGCTGAACCGTATGCGCCACCACTTCCCCGACGAAGCAGGCCTCCGCACCCAGATTAACGAAATGATGAGACTGGAGCGCATGGCGAAATATGAGGAGTTTATGGCCGGATATGGCAAGTTGAAGACTGAAAACCGCTTACCGCTGAGCCGTGAAACCTATCTGCTGAACTTCGGGGCAGAAACGGGCTTTAAGAACGTGCTCGAGGGCTGCGGACTCCGCCCCACCATTTTAGGGGTCAAGCGTGATTATGATTGTTTTGATCTGACATTCCGCGACCATGCCGCCGAGCGGTGGACGGTATTGTATGATCCTGACGACCTCACGCAAGTGCTGGCCGTGAATGAAGCAGGCACACGCCGCTACATGCTTGAGGAAAAGTATGTGCAGCCAATGGCCTTAGCAGACCGCCAAGAGGGCGACGCCCAGCAGCTTGAACGAGTGCGCGACTTTAACAAGCAAATAGAGGCACACGCCGCTCAGCGGTTAGCCATTGCGGGGCACACGGCGCAGCAGATAATCGAGGGCACCCCGGCGCTTCGCGGCAGCATAGAGGACCGCCTGCTGATAACCGACAGCCGAGGCCAACACAAGGACCGCCGGAGCCAAAAGAGGCTGACCGCCGCCGACATTGACGCGCTGGAGGTGGAAGCCATAGAGGTACCGATAACAGCACACGGCGACAGCGACACAGAGGAATTTAATTACAGCAACTTCTAAACAGTAAAAGGACATGATAACAACAGACGAGAAAAAACAGATATGCGACCAGCTCCGCGCCTACTGCGAGCAGAAAGGGAGCCAGAACAAAGCGGCCACCGCTCTGAAAGTGAGCAGCGCGACCGTTAGCAAGATATTGGCCGGCAACTGGGAGACCATAGCCGACGAAATGTGGCGCGGCATAGCCGGGCAAATCGGCGGAGTCAAAGCCGGACAGGCCGAGGGGTGGCAGTTGGTGCCGACCCGGGCATACAACGCAATGACCTTTGCGCTGGAGAACGCACAGCGCGACAGTCTTGTAATGGCCGTTATCGGGAGCGCCGGAAGCGGCAAGACCGAGGCTGTAAAGAACTACACCGCCACCGGGCGCAATGTTTACCACCTTGTTTGCTCCGAGTATTGGAACCGGCGCACGTTCATGGCGAAAGTGTTGCAGACAATGGGCGTGGCATACAGTGGCAACACCGTGGCCGACATGATGGAGGCTATTGTTGACACGTTGAAGCGCAAGGAGTCGCCGCTTATAGTTCTGGACGAGGCCGACAAGCTGAGCGACCAAGTGCTCTACTTTTTCATTAGCCTGTATAACCAGCTCGAGGACCACTGCGGCATTATCCTGACCGCGACCAGCTACCTGCGCGCCCGGATTGAAAAGGGGCTGCGCCTGAACCGCAAAGGCTATGCGGAAATTTTCAGCCGCATAGGCCGCAAGTTCGTGGAGCTCCCCCTGCACAACAGCGAGGACGTGGCCGCCGTATGCGTCGCCAACGGCGTGAGCGACAGCAAGACAATAAACAGCATTATAGACGAGGCCGACGGCGACCTGCGGCGCGTTAAACGCTCCGTGTGGGCCAAGGTGAAAGGGGGTGCGCGATGATAAGGGCCACAGTCAAGTACCACACTAAGCGTCCCCCAATTTGGGCGTTGTCGCTTGTGGTTAGTTTGGGGATAGACCCAAAAGAATTGTGGAACGACTACCACAAGGAGGAGTTATTAAGCGCATTAGATACACATATAAGACTGTTCAAATACAAGCGCCGTAACGCTATGCAACCGCTAAAAGCGCACCGTATTGAGCACGCGGACGACAGTATTACAGTCTATACAATGCAAGGTAATCCATGTGTGACATTTCAAATTGAAAAGGTATGAGCAAGCAGAACAAACGCACAGAAATAAGCTACAAGGTCTATAACACTATTTGCGAGTGTGACGACATGGGGCAGGCTCTGGAGGTGCTAACCGACACAATCGTGGCAACCATTGCCGGAAACATCAAAGGCAAGACCGACCAAGCGCTCATAATGGGCGCTTGCATACGGCGACTAAGAGAATATAAAAAACAAATTCAAAAATGAAACCTTACCCCGTAACACTGAAATATAGCAGCACTTTCGAGCTAATGCCCGGGTGGGTGCCCGAGGTGTTGCAGACATGGCTCGAGGAGGGCTGGACGTGCGACATAACAGTTAAACGGACAACGCAGCCGCTTACAGGTCGCCGGGTGCTTGTAGTGAAAATTACCGCCAGCACTTCCGAGGATTTGGCGGCAAAACGAAAAGCATTAAACAAGATGATTGAGGCCAAGGGGTACGGTCCCAATGTGCTGAGACTTCGGCCAAAGATGAAATAACGAGAGAATGAGCAGAGCGATAAGCAATCAAAATGTGCTTGCAGCGCGGTTTGAGACGGTGGAGTTTGCCGGTGAATGGCTGGCGAGCTTCGGCCGTCCCGAGCTTCGCGGAACGTGGATAATATGGGGCGGCTCCGGCTCCGGCAAAACCACGTTTACGCTCATGCTCTGCAAGTATCTGGCGAACTTTGGGCGCGTGGCCTACAACAGCCTCGAGCAGGGGTTGAGCCTATCACTGCAAAAGGCATGGGAGCGCGTCGGAATGGGCGAAGCCGGCAACAGTGTGATCCTGCTGAACAAAGAGGAACTCCCCGAGCTCCGGGCGCGTCTGAACAAGCGCAAAAGCCCTGAAATAATCATAATTGACAGCGTGCAATATCTGGACGGCTTCAACTGGGCCAGCTTTAAGAAGCTCAAAAGAGAGTACCCCGATAAACTGTTTATTTTCATAAGTCAGGCCGACCGGGCAGGCAAGGATCCGGACGGCAAGTTGGCCGGAAAAATCCGCTATGACGCCGAGATAAAAATCAAGGTTGAGGGCTTCAAGGCATTTGTTACGACACGCTACGAGGACGCAGAGCGGGGCGAGGGCGGCGCGGACTTCATAATCTGGGAGCAGGGCGCGGCAGAGTATTGGGCAGAACAATTAAAGTAAATGACAATGGCGAAAAAGGAAAATAAAACAATGGACCAAATCCACAAAGGGCTATTAAAGCGTTATCACACCCTTTGCACGGTGCTGGGGCTTGATGATGAAGCCAAGCGCGCGATCCTGACAAGCTGGGGCGTTGAGAGCAGCCGCGACCTGAGCCAACACCAGCTCATAGACATTTGCGCCAAGCTGAGCGAGCAGGTGGACGAGAAGCAGGGCACGGCCAGACTTGACAAACTGCGCAAGCAGGTAATTGCCGCGATTGGCGGCTGGCTTCGGCAGACCGGGCAGCCCGAGAACGTGGCGAAGATCAAAGGTATTGCAGAGCGTGCGAGTGGTTACAGCGACTTCAACAAAATACCCCGCGAGAGGCTGCGCAACCTCATAGCGACATTTAACAACAAGGTAAAAGACGCCCGGGCGGTTGACGCTTTGACCGACGCGCTGCTCATGCAGCACTACACGACCCCCGGCAGTTTTGACCCCTCAAACAATTAAGAGAATGAAAGAGAAAACTAAAAAGAACCTGCGCAAAGTATGCCTCCCATTCTGGTGGGCATGGATAGCAATAGCCGTTGCGGTGTTCATGGGCGGTCTGTTGCTGGAGATGGTGGCGTGGCTGCTGATAGGCAAGCCCGGAGAAGCCGGCAAACTAATAAAAGCGCAATTCAAAAAGCGAAACAATGAAAGAACTTGAAAAGATTAAAGAGATGATTAAAGAGCAGACGGCGCACATGAGCGAGAACGCCCGGGCCGAGCTGCTGGATGATCTGGCGTGGTGGGCTTCGCAAGAGGCCGGGTCGCTCAACTTCGAGAGTCCCGACGCCGAGGACTACGACAACTAAGGAGCTGGGCCGGTGTAAAAGGACAAACACCGAAACAGTTAAACACAATTTAATAACCACTTAAACACCATTTACCGATGAGTGAAAAGACCCAAGTTACCATGACGGCGGAACAGCTCGCCAAGTGGGAGGCTTTTCAGGAAGCCGAAAAGAAAAAGGAAGCGGCAGAGCGCCGCAAACAGCAGCGCGAGACTTACGCGCAATTAGTGGACCAAGAGCTGGAGACCGCGCTCCCCGAGCTCCGCAGCCTGAGCGAACAGATTAAGACGGTAAAAGATACCGTATTCGGCAATTTTGACACTGTGCTCAAAATGAAAGCCGAGGTCGTGGGCTTCAAGGAGGATGGGCAATGGTCGCACACATTCACCAACCAAGACAGCACCATGCGCCTGACATTAGGCGTTAACACCGTTGACGGCTGGGGCGACATGGTAACGGCCGGCATTGCAATGGTACGCAAGTACATTGAAAGCCTTGCGACCGACGCGAAAACCAAAACGCTTGTGCAGACCGTTCTCCGGCTGCTGAGCACTGACAAGCAGGGCAACCTCAACGCCAGCCGTGTGCTCCAGTTGCAGAAACTTGCCGACGAGAGCGACGACGACCAGTTCAAAGAGGGTGTGAAAATTATTCGCGAGAGTTACCAGCCGACGGCCACACGGCGCTATATCCGCGCCCAGTACCGCGACAAAGGGACCGGCGCTTGGCGTAACATACCGCTTGGCATTACAGACGTGGATCTTCTGACCGAGGAAGAAAAAGCCCCGGAAGCGACCGCAGAGGCGGACGAGACCGAGGCAAAGGCAGAGCCTTAAAAAGACGCCGCGCCAGCGTGCGAACCGAAGCCGCTAACCGCCAGCGCTGAGCCTGATGTAAAAGAACAGTGCAAAGTTAGTAAAAATCGGTGAGAATGACAAGCAAAAAGCGACATAAAAGCACGCTGGCGCGAGCTGCAAAAATCAAGGCTGTCACGGCCTTGCATTACGAAGCGGGCAACCAAGCCAAATGTTACGCGGCAGTGTGGCGGCGCTATATCGAGCCCGAGTTTGGCATTTGTTACCGCACTTATCTAAATTTGCTGGGCGTTGACCCGGACAAAGAGGAACGAAACCGCGACACCGCCCCCTCCCTGTTTGATGATTGGTGAAAATAAACACCCCTGACGGACGCAAGAGCCGCCGGGGGTGTTGTTGTATTAGTCGGTCTGTTTAATGGCCGCAGAGAGGCCGAGAACGCGCGAGGGCGGCCGCATAGCGGTGATGTCCTGCACCCCGCAGATGTAACGCTCCACATTTTCCCATATTTCGGTGTGTGCGTGGTTTGTCGCCGAGGTGGTGAGCATGAAGCCGGAGAAATGGGGGCCGCGCAGTCCTTGCATTGCGGCGTTGATACGGTCGAGGAGGTCGAACACCTCAAAGGCTTCAGGAATGTGGGGGTCGTTGTGGCCGTGTGTCAGCACGGCACGGGTGAGGACATGAAGCCGGAGGGCGAGCGAGCCACGGCGGGCGCCCATTCCCTGCTGCTTCCACTCCACAGCTTCAAACTCCACGAACACCGCCGGGAGCGGATAGACGGCACCGCCGGAAAAGTGCGAGCCGTCGTCGTTCCAGAGGTCCACGAACTCCACGCCCGGAACAGCGGCCACGGCTTCGGCCACAGCGTAAAAAATTGCTTTTCTCATTGTCTTAAAAATTCAGTTAGTTGTAAATTGAATTTGTCGAGGTTGCTCTGGATAACGTCGCGGATCAATTTTTGCGTTTCCGGGCCGTCGCCGATAAACTGGCGTTGCGGGATTTTGATAACCTGCCCCACTTTCATAAGGGCCATATATTTCCAGCCGACCTCGCCTGTTTCCTTGAACTTCGCCCAAAAGAAGCGTTTCATTTTGCCGGTAACGGTGATTGTCCCGCCCTCATTGTGCAGGGCCGTGTAAGGCTCCGAGGAGGTAAAGCGCACGCCGTCGCCGGACACTTCGCCCTGTGTGGAGCGGCGCATTGCCCCGGACTGCATGAGGAGCGAGCCACGCGCGTAATCGTGTGCGCGAGGCTTCCACTTGTCGGAGAAAAAGCCCTTACGTTCAAAGTTGCGGTCGAACTCGTCGGAGAGCTCCACGCGCATATCTTCGAGAATATCGGCCTTTAATTGCTTGGGGTCGAGCATTTAATTGGTGTTTAAGTGTTGTTATACCAGAATAAATTATTAAATTTGCGGCTACAATGGGACATATTATCGATAAGGAAATAACGCAACCTTACATGTGTGAGGACTGCAAGCATTTTCGGCGTGGGCTTACCTGTGCCGCTTTTGACTTTATCCCGTCTGAAATCATAGAGGACGGGGCAGAGAGTCACGACCATATATTGCCCGGACAAAAGGGCAATTTTGTATTTGAACCCAAGGGGGAGCGCGAGAAAATGCGCGTTTATTTGCTTGATGAAGATTGATGTTTTTCTTCATATAGTTTTTTAATGATATTACCCACCGCGACCGCTATTGGCCGCGGTTTTTCGTTGTTAAGATATTCGGACCACGCCTCAGCGATGAACTCAGCGGCATTTTTATTGCCATAGGTTGAGAGTACCTCGGTAATGTGCGCTTTGCCCTTGCTGTGTTCCTGATTGAACAGCTTGAGAAAGTCTGCATTTGAGCGGAGGCCCAGCAGGCGGTCAATCTCATGGCCCAGCTCATGGTCAAAAACCGCTTTAAGAGTACCGCAGCCGGGCGGGTGCCACTTGCTTTTAACATCGCTGGCGAGTGACTTATCTATTTTTTCGCCAGCCCATGAGGTGTTAAAACAAATACCGCTTAAACCGTACTGCTTGCCATATCCGTGAGAATAGGCATAACAACCGGGACTTGCACAGGCTTTGCGGGCGTATTTTTTAGCCATATCCAGCAGGAGGCTTTCACGTTGTCCCGGGTATAGTCGTTTGTATTCCTCAAACAGCGCGGAGGTCATTAACTCAGTACGACCGCGAATGGTACCGACAAACAACGTTTCTTTTTTTAGTTCCGGCCAACATTGAAAATGGCGCTCCACGCTTCGGAAAATAGACTCAATTTGTGCCATATTGGTTTTAGTAAAGCCTTTTAGGGAGCAGTTAACGCCGAGTTTGTCGCGGAAAAATTGCTCAGCTTCGGCCACTGTTTTAGGGGTCCACTCCGCAGGTGTGTAGCCCTCAATGGCCTGCTTTACCTGCTGCGGCTTCGGCCCTTTGAAATATGGGTGCTTGGCTGGAAACAGTTCTAATGTTTTGCCGGGATTGAAGCGGAAAATCTGCTGTTTGGCCGCTTCGGTGCAGTTGTTGCCCCGGAGCATGGAGAGGGCCGGGTCGCTCTGGGGATATTTGCCCTTGCGGACCTGTACCGCCGTACAGCGACAATTCCAGCCATTGGGCGGCAGATACATTTCCCAGAACGGGTCAGAGGGTGGCAGCGTCGTGTTATGTAGAATGGCGTGATCCTCACGCACACGGTCGTCCATGGCCGTGCGGTATTGCAGGTCGTATTTGTCGCCGTCGGCTTCAATCTTTTGCCAGCGTTCAGCCATAAGAGAAGCCCCGACCGCGTGGTTATATTCCGCATAAAGGTAATTGTGGTTATATTGGTTGTTGACTTTTTCCACGTCGCGGCGGAACTGCTCAAAGGGCTTTATTTCGCCGGTGTCGGTAGTGAGCGACAAGCCCACCTCGCGGAGCGTGTGGTAAGCCTTGAAGCCGGAGAAAATAAAAGCATTGTTTTCGAGGGCATGGCGCACCGTTTCCGGCACCTCATAGGAGACGCCGGAGGAAATGGCGCGGTTAATCTGCTTGAGAGTCTCTGCGATGAGGCGGCGCGCTTCGGGGGTGGAAAGTTGCGACGCGTCGAAGCCACCGGCATTATAGACCATGCCGGCAGCGTCAAAAAATGCCGTGTCGTCAAAATCGGGCTTGTCTGGCGCGTCTGCGAGTCGCAGGAGGTCGTCGCTATACAAATCGCCCAAAGCGGCGTTAAACGCGAGATATGAGCGCCGCAGCCCGGCCACTCCCAGAAGCGACCGGGTGCGGCTCAGTCGAAAAAACGGTCGGGCTGTGTTTTGGCTTCGCGCGGAGACTCCACCGGGATGCCGAGTGTTTCGGTGATGTGTTCGCCCGGCACGTTGAAATATTCAAGTACGAGGCGCAGGTTTTCGCGGTTTTCAGCCGGAGAGAACGCGGCGGCATTGTTCCACTGGAAGCGCAGGCCCTTGACCGGGAAGCCGTGCAGGACCATGAGCGGGAGGAGCCGGCCGTTGATGATGTGGGCGCACATTGTGGCGTCGCTTTCGGTGGTGCGCTCAAAAATTTCAAGGTGCACTTCTGACTGCGAGAGCGAGGAGCCGGAGTCAATAGTCATTGTTTGATTTAACACCACCTTAGACAGTTCGGAGTTACAGCGGTCCACGCGGCGGTCATAGACGTTGTAAGCGTCGCCGCGGCTGCTTTCCTTAATTTCAATTTCGGTGCCGTCGCTCGCCACGATGTACTGAGCCGCGCCCATGTCGCGCAGAGACGCCTCCACCTTTGCGCGCTCCGCTTCGTCGAGAGAGTTAACGCGGGCTATGCGCATAGGCATACCGAAGATCTCGCCGAATACGTCCCAGTAGGCCAGCATATTTTTTTTGCTGATACATGAGGGGGCGCACTTCAGTAGCAGGCCGAGGTCTCGCGGCTTGCCCACTTCCACGCACCAGTTAGCCACGTCGCCCTCACGGTAGGAAATGCCGCCGCGCCAGTCGTCGCCGGGGGAGCGCACGACAACCCCATATTCAGGGATGACATGCTTACGCGGCACAAGCTCCACATTATTGAAACGGAGCGGGCCGCCGTCGCGTATGATGTCGCCCAACTGTATGAGGGTCGGCCCCCAGTAGATAGAATCCAGACACAGGCTGAGGAAATCGGCGAACCACTCACTTTGCAGCAGTTCGGTGGCGGCGGTGTTTTCCTTGCCGTTCTGGTCCACGAGGCGGAAATCTTTCTGCAACACTTTGCCCTTGCGCTGGGCGATACAGCCGGAGAGGTGGGCGTCGAGGACGCAATCGGCGTAAATATCATAAAGGCGGCAACGGTTTGGGTTTTCGTAGTCGATAGCCATTTGGTTAGCGGCTCGCCAGTCGGCAATGTCCTTTTTTGTCAGGGAGTCGGACTGCTGCTGGAGCATTGCCGAAATCTGCACCCCCTTTTTGGAGGCGACGGCGCGCGCCAGCGTCTGAAGCTGGGAGCGTGTGGGGCGGCTGAAATAGTCGCGGATGTTATCTAAAAAATTAGCCATTGCGGTGAAATGTCAAGTTAAACGAATATTGCCGGCAGAGTCGAGGCGGAGCGCGCCCGGGGCGGCCAGACGCAGGGAGGGAGCGACAACGCGCAGCTCAACAGTCTGGTAAAAGCGAGTGCCGAGCGTGGGGATAACATGCACCTGGGCGACACCCGGGCGGAATGGCAGCACACGCCCGTCGGGCTCCACTCCGGCAGCTCCGCCGAAAGCCTGAAAAATTACATTTTGAAGCGCACCGGCGGGAAGCACCCGGGCGCGGATATATTGGGGCACGTCGTTGCCAAGAGTGACAACGCCCGGGCTGATGACGCGCAGCCCGTCGGGAATTGGCGCGGCTACCTGTTCGGCACGGTCGGCCACGGCTTCGAGGCGTTGGCGGCTCTGTTCTGTAAGCTCACGCTCGGCATTGGTTGCCGTGGCAGCGTTGCGGGCGTTCTCTGTGGCTGTTTCTGCGGCCCCTGTGGCGGCTTTTGAGGCTTGGGTGGCAGCATTGCAAGTCTTGACCGCTTCGGACGATGTGTCGGCAAGTTTTTGCGCCTGTTCGCGCACCTCATTTGCGGCGGTGTCTGCTTTTTTGGCTGCTGTGTTGGCGAGGTCGGCGGCTTCGGTCGCCGGCTTTTTCAGGATCTCAATCTGTGTGGGGGTAAAGTCGGCCCATGTGAACGGGTCGCCCTTGTCGCCTTTGAGGGCGGCCAACTGCTCCGGCGTGAAATCCTCATAAGTGAACGGCAGGCCGCGGGTGTATGCCGCCAACAGGTCGCACTCCACGACGCCCGGGGAGTCGGTGGCGAACTGCCAGAGCTCTACGCCGGGGTCGGCGGGGTAATATACATTTTGCAGGCCGTCGGGCATAAGGTCGTTAATTAGCTGCAAATGCAGTTCACGGCGCAGCGTGCCCTCACATAAGCCGTGATCCTTGAAAATGACAAGCAGGGCGTCACCGTCGGGCAGGCAATTTTTATAAGCGTCACCGGAGCGCGAGGCCGTGAAAGTATGGCCGTGCTTAACTGTATATGTCAGCACAAAGTCCACCCCGTCGGGGAGTGGCACGATTTTGCCGGCAGCGTCGCGGAAGCGCTCACGGAGGACAAAGTCGCTTTTGTAGTTTATATGTCGTGTTTCGGTTGCCATTATGTGAGTCTTAAATTACCTTTGCCGTCGAGACGTAGCGCGCCGGAGGCCGTGAGACGGCAACGCGGTGGCACAACATCGATGCAAAGTGTTTTGTAAACCGATGTGTCGGAGGTAGCCACGGCATTGACATAAGAGCGGCCGAGACGCAGCGGGGTGATGAAGCCGTCGGGCGAAACGTCGAGGGCTTGGTGGTCGCCCATGCAGAGGACAGAGCCGAGGCCGAAGCTGGGGAACAGGCGGGCGCGTATCTGCTGGCGCACGGGATTGGCGAGCGTTACAGTACGGGGCGCGCTGATGATGTCAACACGGAGCGGAGCCGCGAGGCTCTGGCCGGATAGCTGGGAGATGAGCGAGTCGATACGGGCGCGGGCGGCTTCGGACTTTTGGAGCTCCGCGCGTGTGTCGGCTGCGGCAGTGTCAGCCCCCG